>Ga0335075_10005146_pt1 | contig 20342 bp, 18 predicted proteins | sample Lox_Sample_24_FD_206723 | JGI IMG/M metagenome (GOLD analysis project Ga0335075, IMG submission 206723) | Soil microbial communities from Loxahatchee National Wildlife Refuge, Florida, United States - Lox_Sample_2.4 | ecosystem: Environmental > Terrestrial > Soil > Wetlands | place: USA...
TAGGAGGGCAACAGCTCCTGCATGCGCGCGACGCTGCGACCAGCGATTCGCTCCACGTCCTCGAGCAGCGCGCCGGCAAGTCGATGCACGGCGCTTCGGACGTCATCAGTGGTTGCCGCCATGACTCTCCTGGTGCAGGCAGGCTACCGCGCAGCCGCCGGGCGCTGTCGAATCCGCTGGCCCTCGCACTGGCAAAATGACCGCTGCCGGCGTGGGAGACCTCCGTGTGGTCATCGCAGACGACGACGTCCTCTTGCGTGAGGGCATCGCCAGCCTGCTCGAACGGTCACCCTTTGAGGTCGTCGGTCAGGCCGGTGACGCGTCTGAGCTGATGCGGCTGGTGCGCGAGCAGCGTCCCGACCTCGTCGTGCTCGACATTCGCATGCCGCCCTCCCATACGACCGAGGGTCTGGATGCGGCGCAGGCGATCCGCACGGAGTTCCCCCAGATCGGCATCCTCGTGCTTTCGGCACACGTCGAGGTCCATCGCGCCGTCGATCTGCTCTCGGAAGGGCAAGGCGTTGGTTACCTCTTGAAGAGCCGGGTCACCCAGGTGAGCGACTTTCTCGGGACGCTCGGGCGGATCGCAGGCGGCGGCGCGGTCATCGACCCGGCGTTGGTCAAGGAGCTCGTCGCCGCGCGCCGGGTTGAGGATCCCCTGAGCGAGCTCACTCCCCGCGAGCGCGAGGTCCTCCAGCTGATGGCCGAAGGCCGCTCAAACGCTGGGATCGCGCGCCAACTTTGGGTCACCGAGGGCACCGTTCACAAACATGTCCGCAGCATCCTGGGCAAGCTCCGGCTTTCCGAGGCCGAGGACGATCACCGCCGCGTGCTCGCGGTGATCACGTTCCTCCAGGCTCAATACCGTCCCTCCACGTGAGCATCGGTCAACAGCCGGTGGATCGCCTCGGCCGACAGTTCCGATTTCGGCAGGAACCCGATGGCGGGACTCGCCGCGATCAGCGTCGCGAAGTCTCTCCCGTCATGCGTCGAGGTCAGAATGCTGGGTGAGCCCGGCCGTTCCGCGGTGGCCGCGAGTCGGCGGGCAAGGTCAAAGCCGCTCTCCGGCCCGAGATCGATATCGATGAGCACCACGTCGGCCCTGGCGCGCCCGATGACGCGCATGGCCTCCTCGCAGTTGGCGGCCACGGCCACTACCGCCACGCCCTGACGTTCCAGTAACTCGCTGGCGGCGCGGAGGACGGCTGGGCTGTCATCCACGATCACGCACCGCAGCGTCACCGCGACCACCCGGCCGCAGGCGGACCAAGCCGGGGAGCGCCACTCGCCGCTTTATCCCGAACGTTCGCTTCGCTCACCGGGTGCCCGGCGGCGGTCATCCTGGCCCGAAGGCGACGCCTCGCGTCGAACAGGTTCTTGTAGACGGCGTTGCGGTTGGTCCCGAGCTTCAGGGCGAGCACGTCGATCGGGACGTCGTTGAGTGCGACGGCCACGAAGACCTCGCGCTGGCGGTCGGTGAGCTCGCCGATCGCCTGTGACAGCGCCTGGAGCCGCGCCCGCTGCTCGAGCCTGTCATCGGGCCGCAATTCCAGGAGATCGGGCATTTGGTCCCACTCGAGCTCCTCGGCGCTCGGTGATTGCCGGCGCCAGGCGTGCCGTGCGACCTTCGCCGAGACCTCGAACATCACGAACTTGTACGCCCAGGTCGTGAAACGGCTGAGACCGCGGAAGTCGTCGAGCCTGTCCAGCACGCTGACGAGCGCGTCGTCGGCGGCCTGCTGCGCCAGGTCGTCGAACTCGGGACCGGCAACGCCCCGAAGCTGGTGGCGGCGCCGCGAGAGCTCGAACGCGGCGGCTCGCCTGAGCACATCATGCAGCGCGCCGAGCGTCTGCTCGTAGCGCGGGTGCCCGACCCGAAGCTGGGCAAGCCACTGTCGAGACTCTGGGTCAAGGTCGGGAGCCCCGCGCATCCCACACATGGTGCCGACGCGCGGGCGTCGCGTCTGCACCCCCAGGGCCCATTCGCGCTTTCCCCCTAGCTGGTATGCCGTGGCCCGCGGGCCGCGATCCGGCCCTTGACATGCAGCCTCTGGGCTGCATATAGTTATGCAGCCTTATGACTGCCTATCCACCTGAGATCGACGACGTGTTCAGGGCGCTGGCCGATCCCAGCCGCCGACGGCTGCTGGACAGCCTCAACGCCCGGAACGGTCAGACGCTCAGCGGGCTGTGCGCCGACATGGACATGGCCCGGCAGTCGGTTTCAAAGCATCTCGCGGTGCTCGAGGCCGCACAGCTGGTGACCACGGTATGGCGGGGACGCGAAAAGCTCCACTACCTCAACCCGGCGCCCATCAACGCGATCTCGGAACGGTGGATCAATCAGTACGACCGCGACCGGGTTCGCGCCCTGTCGGACCTCAAACGAGCCCTGGAGGATCACCCCATGGACAAGCCGTCGTTCGTCTACACGACCTTCATCCGCAGCACACCGGAGCGTGTCTGGCAGGCGCTGACCGAGCCGGCCTTCACCGAGCGCTACTGGGGCGTCGCATTCGAGTCAGACTGGACTCCCGGCTCGACTATGACCCTGCATCAGTGGGATCTGGCAATCGCCGATCCGGGCCAGGTCGTGCTCGAGGCCGAGCCCTACCAGCGACTCGCCTACACCTGGCACACGTTCACACCCGAATGGCAAGAGCAGGCGGCCGAGCGTGTCGGCTTCCCCAAGGAGTTCCTCGAGCGCGTGGCCGCCGAGCCGCGCTCCAAGGTCTCCTTCGACATCCAAGACCTCGGCGAGTTCGTCAAGCTCACGGTGGTCCACGATGGCTTCGAGCCCGGAAGCAAGGTTCTCGAGACCGTCAGCCAGGGGTGGCCGCACATCCTCTCCAATCTCAAGACGCTGCTCGAGACCGGCGACACGCTGGTCCAGAGCCAGGTGCCGGCCGCTTCTTAGACTGACCATGTGACGGTTGCGCTGACGCTGCTCGACGACGTGCGCTGGCGGGGGACGGTCGTCGTGGGCGACCGTCCCCAGGCGCTGCTCGCAGCGTTGGCGGCCAGCGGCGGACGGACGGTTCGAGCGGAGGACCTGGTCGAGCTCGTCTGGGGGGACGAGGCACCTCTGAACGCGACCAAGAGCTTGCAGGTGCTGGTGTCGCGCACGCGGAGCGCTTGCGGACCGGACGTCATCGTCCGCGACGGCGTCGGGTATCGGCTGGGGATCGAGCCGGGCGAGGTCGACAGCGTGCGGCTGTCCGCGTTCGTTCGCGACGCCCGGGCCTCGCTGGACCGAGACGCCCCGGCGGCCGCCGAGCTGGCCCGGAGGGCGCTGGCGCTCGCCGACGGTGTGCCTGCGACGGCCGACGGCGACGACGGGCCTTTGCCGGAGGTTCGCCGCGTGGCGGCGATCGACCTCGCCGCCGCCCGCCTGATCCTGGCGCGGGCGTGCAGCCGAATCGGAGCGCACGCCGAGGCGCTGCCCGGACTCGAGGAGGCGTACGTGAACCACCCGGAGGACGAATCGCTGCTGGCCGACCTCCTCCGGAGCGAGGCCGTCGTCCGCGGACCCGGCGCCGCGCTCGAGCGGTTCGATAGCTACCGGCGCGATTTGCGCGACCGCCTGGGCACCAATCCGGGCGAGCCGCTGCAGAAGGCCCACCGCGACGTGCTCGCGCTCGACCAGCCGGTTCGCAGCGGCGTGCGCTACGACGCGACGCGGCTGCTCGGTCGCGACCGCGACCTCGAGCAGCTCCGGGCGTTGATCAAGAGCACGCGGGTGGTCTCGATCGTCGGTCCAGGTGGGCTGGGCAAGACGCGGCTCGCGCATGTGCTGGCGCGTGACGTTGAGACGCCGGTGGTCCACGTCGTCGAGTTGGTCGGCGTCAGCTCTCCGGACGACGTCATCGGAGAGGTCGGGTCCGCCCTCGGCGTGCGCGATTCCGTCAGCAGCCGTCGAACCCTGACTCCCGAGCAGCGGGCGGATGTGCGGGCGCGGATCGCCCAGCTGCTCGGACAATCGCCGAGCCTGCTCGTCCTGGACAACTGCGAGCACCTCATCGGCGCGGTGGCGGAACTGGTCGCCTTCCTGGTGTCCACAACCCGCGACCTGCGGGTACTGACCACGAGCCGCGCGCCGCTGGCGATCGCGGCCGAACACGTCTACCTCCTCAGCGAGCTAGGGGTGACGGACGCGGCGGAGCTGTTCCGGGAGCGCGCGGTCGCGGCACGCCCCGGGGTCCAGCTCGCCGATGAGGTCGTGAGGAGCATCGTTACCCAGCTTGATGGTCTGCCGCTCGCGATTGAGCTCGCTGCCGCCAAGGTACGCGCGATGGCGGTGGAGGAAATCGATCGCCGCCTGGAGAACCGCTTCGCGTTGCTCCGCGGCGGCGATCGCAGTGCGCCCGACCGGCACCAGACCCTGCTCGCGGTGATCGACTGGTCGTGGAATCTGCTCGAGGCGGCGGAGCGACGGGCGCTGCGGCGACTGGCCCTCTTCCATGACGGCTTCACCCTCGAGGCAGCGGCCCTGGTCCTCGGAGACGGGGCGGTCGACGCGGTGCAGGGCCTGGTCGACCAGTCGCTCGTGGGCGTTCGGGAGACGGCGGCCGGCCTTCGCTATCGGATGCTCGAGACCGTGCGTGAATTCGGCCGCATGCAGCTGGTGGACTCGGGCGAAGACACAGAGGCACGCACTACCCAGCGGCAATGGGCCATCGCCTACGCACGCGAGCACGCCCAATGGCTGGCTGGGCCGGAGCAGTTCGCCGCGATCGACGCACTCGGCGCAGAGGAGATAAACCTGGCCGATGAACTGCGGGGCGCGATCTCCGATCGCGACCCGGAGACACTGGTCGAGCTCTTCGCCGCCCTGGGGATCTTCTGGGCCATGCGCGGCGAGCACGCTCGTTTGATTGTCCTCACCGACGCCGTCGCCGACGTGGTCAGCGGCTGGCATCCGCCCGTAGAGCTCGAGGACACGACCCGGGCCGCGATGGCGATCCTGCTGACCAACGCGATGGTGGCCGGCCATGAGCGGACCGCGTCGATCTGGGCCGTGCTGCGGCGGCTTGGCCCAGGAACCGGGCCCGATTTGCGCCTGACCGCCAACGCCAAGGTGATCCTGGCCTACGACCCGGCTGATCCCGACAGTTTCGCCGGTCGTCTCGAGGCGCTCGCCGAAGATCCCGAACGCGACACCGCTGCTACGGCGCTGCACTGGCTGAGCCAGGTGCGGGAGAACACCGGCGATCCGGCCGGCTCGATCGACGCGGCCGAGCGCGCGCTCCGGCTGCTGGGCGGTGACGACGGACCGTGGCACGCCGCCATGCTCCGAAACCATCTGGCCCAGCTCGCCATGCAGCTGGGCGACACCGGGACCGCGATCGAGCATGCCCGCTCAGCGCTGAGCGTGATGCGGCGGCTGGGGGCCCGGGACGATGAGGTTCAGCTCCAGGCGTTGCTCGTGCTGTGCGCGATCGCCGAAGGACGGCTCGACGACGCCGAGGCCGAGCTTCAGGTGGTTGACCGTACCGAGGAGAGCCATGCGCTCTTCGGTGGGGCGCTCTTCCGGGAGGTTTGCCACGCCGAGCTGGCCCTGGCGCGAGGCGACCATCCGAGCGGCCTGCGGCTCTACCGCCAATGCGCGATCCACATGCGCGAGTTCGAACTTCCGGGCATACCCCGAACCGGCGCTGAGCCGTGGGTGCTGTTCGGAGTCTCGGCGGCCCTGACCGCCCACGCTCACTACGCGGCCAGCCCCGATGAGGTGCGCGGTGCCGAGTTGTTCGCCCAATGCCGGGCGGATGCGATCAACGCGCTCGACCCGGCGAACGTCCATCTCGACTATCCCGTCACCGGGCAGGTGCTGTTCGCCCTCGGCAGTTGGGGACTGCTGCGCAGCGCGATCTCGAGTGAAGATGTGCTCGTGCTCCTCGCGCTGGCAAACCGATTCGCCTACAACCGGACCGTGCCGACGCTGGCGTGGGAACGGGTGGCGCCCCGGGTCGAGGAATCCGCGCCGGCGCGGCTCGCCGAACTGCGGGCCGGCTACCGGGACCGCGACCCCCGGGAGCTGCTGAACGAGGCGCGAGCGCTCGTCGAACAGCTCCCGGGCTGAACCTGCACCTCGTCGTGTCTACAGGTGCCGCTTGTAGCTACGGACCGAGAGGGGCGCGAAGATCGCGATCACGACCAAGCCGGCCAGGAGCGTCCACCCCACCTCGCTGCTGAGCACGCCGTGGTTGGCGAGGTCGCGCGTGGCCGACACCAGGTGCGAGACCGGATTGAACTTCACAAACGTCCTCAGCCCACCCGGCAGGGTGCCGACCGGAACGAACGCATTGGAGAGGAAGGTCAGCGGGAACAGGACCATCATCGAGTAGCCCTGAACGGCCCGAGCGCTCCGGGCAAGGATGCCGAACCAGGTGAAGATCCAGGCGATCGCCCAGCCCGTGAACACCGCGAGCAGGATCGCGCCCAGGACGCCGAGCGGACCGCCGTGCGGGCGATACCCGATGATCACCCCGACCACGAAGGTCAGGCTGGCGGCGATCAGGTAGCGAACCAGGTCGGCCACCATCGGACCGGCCAGCGGGGCGATCCGCGCGATCGGGAGGGCCTTGAAGCGGTCGAACACGCCCTTCTCCATGTCCTCGCGCAGCTGCACGCCGGTGGACATGCACGTGGTCAGCACCGTCTGGGCGACGATCCCGGGAATTATCAGCGGCAGGTAGCGCTGCACGTTCCCGCTGATGGCGCCGCCGAAGATGTAGGCGAACATCGCCGTGAACAGCAGCGGCTGGAAGGTGACGTCGAAGAACTGCTCTGGGTTGCGCCGCATCTTCTTGAGCGCGCGCCAGGCCATCGAGAGCGTCTGGCTTACTGTCTCGGCCGGGCTGACCCGCGCATGGGCGCGAGCGACCGCGGCGGCGGGATCGACGGTTGCCGTGGCGGCCGGGGTGGTGGGCGTCGGGTCGAACGTGAGGGTGCTCATCGGATCTCCAGGGCGAGGTGCTCGCGGGTTGTTTCTTGATCGCCCTCACCGGTGTCGTGCCCGGTGAGGGCGAGGAACACCTCGTCGAGCGTCGGCTTGGCGACGCTGACCGAGGCGATCGGAATCTCGGCCTGACGAAGCGCGATCAGCACGTCCGCGGCATCGTCGGCGACATCAAGGGGTACGTTCATGCGGGCCGATTCGGGCGTCAGCACGGGCTCCTGACCCACGACCCGCCCGACCACCTGGGCGGCGAGCTCCTGATCGGCGCCGGCGGCGAGCTGCAGCTGCAGCGTGGAGTCACCGACCGAGCTCTTGAGTTCGTCCGGCGTGCCCTCGGCGACCTTGCGACCGCGGTCGATGACCGAGATGCGGTCGGCCAGCTGGTCGGCCTCGTCGAGATACTGGGTCGTGAGCAGCACGGTGCACCCGGCGACGAGGTCGCGGATCGTGTCCCACATCTGCCCGCGCGTGCGCGGGTCAAGCCCGGTGGTCGGCTCGTCCAGGAAGATCAGCGGCGGCCTCGTGATCAGGCTGGCCGCGAGGTCGAGCCGGCGCCGCATGCCGCCGGAGAACTGCGCGATCGGCTTGTTCGCGGCCTCTTCGAGATCGAACTGGGCGAGCAGCCGCTTGGCGGTGGCGCGCGCGTCGGCTGACCGCAGACCCTGCAGGCGACCGAACAACCACAGGTTCTCGGTCGCGGTGAGATCCTCGTCGACCGACGCATACTGGCCGGTCACGCCGAGGAGCTGGCGAATGCGATGCGGCTCCCGGGCGACGTCCACCCCGAATAGCGAGGCCTGCCCGGCGTCGATCGGCAGCAGCGTGGCGAGCATCTTGAGCATCGTCGTCTTGCCGGCCCCGTTGGGCCCGAGGACGCCGTAGATCTCGCCCTGATCCACCGTAAGATCGATCCCGTCGACGGCGCGGAAGCCGCCGAAGGACTTGACCAGTCCGGTGGCGTAAACGGCGGTTGTCGGTGTCATGTGATGGTTCCTTAGCGAGTCGGTGGGGATGCATCGGGAACCGTAGGTGTCGGCGGTTTCACCGCGGCTACGCCGTGGTTTCGCGCGGTTTCACCCGAATTCATGTGCAACCATTTGATTGCACATGTTGGCGCGCTCTGGACGCCGGTGGTGCAGCGACTCGTTCCCCGCCCGCTACTCGGGCGCGTCTCCTCGGTCGACTGGCTGGTCTCGATCGCCCTCAGCCCGCTCGGGCTCCTCTGCGCCCGCTCCTTCGAGGCCGCTCTCGGCGCTCGCGCGACCATCGTCGTCGGCGGCGCCATCGCGAGCTCGGCCGGGCTCTGCCTGCTCATTCCGGGCGTCCGCGGCCCCGATCGGGTGATCGATGTCGACCGGCCGCGTCGGGCTCGCTTCCTGCAGCCGCAGCACCAGGGGGAATCCGCACAGGGCGACCACGGTCATCGCCGCGAAGGCCGGGAACGGGTGATGGACGAGCGCCTGGACGATTAGGGCCACGACGAGCCCGCCGAGATTGCCGGCCAGCCAGACGATCGCGCCCGCGGTCCCCGCCAGCGGACCACCGAGCCGCTCGGCCGCGGTCATCACGATCGGCAACGCGGGCAGCAGCACAAACCCGATCACCGTGAGCGCCACCGCGCGTACCGCGAGTGTGTCGCTCGCACCGCACACCAGGCACCCGGCCGCCGTGACGCAGGTGGCGATCAGCATGTAGCGGCGCTCGATCCGGCGCTGGGACACCCCGGGCGCGAGCACCGCGCACCCCACCACCCCGGCCACGACCATTGCGACCAGAAGGATGCCGGCTGTGGTGTCCGACACCCCGTCGGGATGGAGCAAGGTCTGCAGCCACGTGGCGAGCGCGACGAAGATGCCGAACCCCAGGAACACCAGGCTGCACAGCGTGCGCATCTCGGGGATGCTCCACAGCGACCGAGCCGCGCTGCCGGCGATCGCCGCGTGCTCATCCGAGGGCTGACCGGGCCGTCGCAACGCGAACGCCAAGCCCACCGCGGGAATCAGCGCCAGTCCGGCCTCGACCAGGAGCAGTCGCTCGAGATGGCCGTGGGCGGCGAGCACCGGACCGAGCCCGAGCGCGACCAGCATCCCCACGAAGTTGCCGGCCGACCCGACCGCGATCCCGTTCGGGCGATCGCGCTCGGGCAGGTACTCGCCGGCCAGCTTGCCCACGGCGCTGAGGATCACGGGCTGGGCCACGGCGATCGCGACCTGTCCGGTGAGCGCCCAGGCAAACGAGTCACCGCCCGCGCGGACGAACGCGCCGAGCGCCATCAACGCGGCCGCGCAGCCGAGGGCGGGACGGAAGCGGTCGTCGAGCAGCGCGCCGGCGGGGATCGCCAGGACCACGTAGAGCAACGGGAAGATCTCCGACAGCCATCCGACCGCCGTGACCGACACGCCGTAGTGATGGGCGCTGTCGGTCGTGATCGCCGCGAAGGTCAGCCACAGCATCTGAACCGCGGCCGCCGTCAGCGCGTACCAGATCACCGGCGCCCAGTCCCCGCGCGGAGTCGCGACCGAGTCGGCCCGGCTGCGCGGGGCGGCAGCACTGATCTGCAGCAGCGGTTCCGGCTCAGACACGGCCAGGATCGTAGAGTCGCCACCGACGGATGTGGCTTGCATCCACCCACGGCATTGCAAGAGACTCATCTCACCCATCGACCCCAAGCGATTGGAGGAGACCATGCCGCTCTACTTGGGCCGTTTCAGCTATTCGTCCGATGCGATCCGGGGACTGGTCGAGAACCCGCAAGATCGAGCGCAGGCGGCCGCGGAGCTGTGCGATTCGCTGGGCGCGAAGCTGATCGGCCTGTGGTACGCGCTCGGAGAGTTCGACGGCGTCTTCCTGGCCGAGGCACCGGACAACGTCACCGCCGCTGCCCTCGCCATGGCCGTGGGCCAGTCCGGCTCATTCGCCAAGTTCGAGACGACCGTCCTGATCGACATGGCCGAAGCGCAGGAGGCAATGCGCAAGGCCGGCGCCGCCACGTACCGGCCGCCTCAGTAGCCAGGTAGCCTCGCGTACTGCGTGACTGCACTTTCCGACACAGCCAGGCTTGACTGGCTCGGCGGCCCGCCGGCCCACCCCTACCTGGTCGTGGACGTCTTCACCCCTCGCCCTCTGGAGGGGAATCAGCTGGGCGTGTTCCTCGACGGGGAGTCGTTCAGCACCGAGGACATGCAGCGGCTCGCCCGGGAGATGAACTTCGCCGAGACGATTTTCGTACTAGCGCCGGAGTCCGGTGGCGACGCCCGCGTGCGCATCTTCACCCCGGGCGTCGAGCTGCCGTTCGCCGGCCATCCCGTGCTCGGCGCCGCGTTCGTGATCGGGACCGCGTCAGGAAGCGACGCGGTGGTGCTCGAGACGGGCGCGGGGCCAGTCCCGGTCGAGCTCGAGCGCGCCGACGGGCGCGTCGTGTTCGGCCGCATGGAGCAGCCGATCCCCACGTGGGAGCCGTTTGACCGACACGCCGAGCTGCTGTCCGCGCTCGGCGTGCAGTCCTCGGGGCTACCGATCGAGGTCTACCGCAACGGCCCGGTGTTCGTGTACGTGAAGCTGAGCGACGAGGCCGAGGTGGCGGCGTTGGAGCCTGACATGGCCCGCCTCAAGGACCTCGGTGCGGGCGCAAGTTGCTTCGCGGGGCAGGGCACAAGTTGGAAGGCGCGACTCTTTTATCCGGCTGCCGGCGTGCCAGAGGACGCCGCGACTGGGTCGGCGGCGGGGCCGCTTGCCCTCCACCTGGCGCGCCACGGCGAGATCCCGTTCGGTCAGGAGATCGAGATCCGCCAGGGCGAGGAGATCAACCGCCCGTCGCTGCTATACGCCACGGTCGCCGGCAGCGCCGAGCGCGTGGAGTCGATCCACGTGGGCGGCGGCGCCCAGATCGTTGCCCACGGCCAGTTTCGCCTGAGCGGCTAACGCGTGCTCCGAGCGCGCCCGCGGGAGCGCGGCGCCGGCTCCAGGCCGGCCAGGAGCTGACGCCTGGCCGCATCGAATCTGGCCAGGTCGCCGTACGGACGCGCCACGAGCATCGCGCCTTCGAGCGTGGAGAGGATGTTCTGCGCCGCATCCTCGACCTGGCCGCTGAACCGAAGCGTGCGGTCAGCCTGGCCGGCGGTCAGCAGATCCGTCAGCCATCGCTCGTTCTCATCGAAGAACCGCACCACTTCGTCGCGCATCGGCGCAGGCAGCGTCTCGTACTCGGCCGCCAGCACCCCGCACATGCACATCCGCTTGCCCCGCAGCACATCCGCGTACAACTCGGCGTACGCCTCCAGACGGGCGCGGGCAGTCGGCAGGTCCTGATCGATCCGCTCCAGGGCCTCCGAAAAACGCTGGGCGTAACGAGTCATCAGCGCCTGGCCGAGCTCGGCCTTGCCCGGGAAGTGGTAATGCAGGCTCGCCTTGGTGACGCCGAGCTCGCTCGCCACGTCCGCGTAGCTGAAGCTGTTGAAGCCTCTGGTCTGGACCAGACGCTCGGCGATGTCGAGGATCCGCTCGGCAGTTCCGGCTTGCGTTGGGTCTCGGGCGACGGCCATGAATCGAATCCCTTCTGGGTCGGGGGCCTTGACACTTTACCTACTAGAAGGTAGGTTTTGCTCCGGACAGCTTACCTACCAGTAGGTAAACGCCCGGGACCAAACACAGGAGGGAGTCATGAGTACCACCACCGCGTTCGACCTCAAACGGTTCACCCGTGCGGCTGAGGAGCGCGACGCCGCAACCCAGCTCTCGATGTACGGACCCGGCGCGGTCGTCACGATCAGCAACAAGATCTCCCAACCGGGCACTCCTCGAGTGCTCGGCACACACGAGGAGATCAAGGCGTGGCTCGACGACATGTACGGCCGCAACATGACCCACACGGTCAAGCACCGAGTACAGGACGACACCGGCGCGGCCTACACCCAGGCCTGCCGCTATGCGGACGGCACCAACGTGCTGTGCGCCACCGTGATCGAGCTCGACGGCGGGGTGATCTCCGGCCAGACCGTCCTCGAGGTCTGGGACGAGGCGTAGGCGCCCGCCGGACATCGCCCGCCCGGGGGGTTTCCCGGGCCGGCGCGCTCTGGGGCCATTCGGCGGCCCGCTAGCGTGTGTGTCGGTCCGGGAATCCAGACGGAGGTAATGACCTATGGGCGATGTCGTCCGGTTGATGCCAACCAGCAAGCGAATCGCGCTGATCGCACACGATAACTGCAAGACCGAGATGCTCGAGTGGGCTCGGTTCAACCGCGGCACGCTCGCCGCACACGAGCTGTATGCGACCGGCACGACCGGCGCGCTGTTGGCCGGCGAGCTCGACCTATCCGTCAACCGCTTCCTGAGCGGGCCGCTCGGCGGCGACCAGCAGGTCGGCGCGGCGATCGCCGAGGGGCGCATCGACTTCCTGATCTTCTTCTGGGATCCGCTCGAGCCCCAGCCCCACGACGTCGACGTCAAGGCGCTGCTGCGGATCGCGGTCGTCTGCAACGTCCCCACCGCGTGCAATCGCGCCAGTGCGGACTTCATCCTGTCGAGTCCGTTGACGGCCGAGGAGTACACCCGCTCGAGCGCGGCGTAAATAGTCCGACTTTCATCCCAGCGCCGGCAAGACCCGGCGCCTGCCGCGCGTTATCCGGAGTAGGTGCGGTCGTTTTGGCCGCGATGTATCCGCCGAGTCGGGGCGACTCCGACAGGAAGTCAAACCCCGCCAGATCGCGGGAGGAACGCCACGGCGTGAACTCTGGCCGATCTCGCCCCGACAGCGGGGAGGCCCGCGCAGGCGGCGCGCGCCACGCGAGGCGAGCGACCCGGGCTCAGGGCTCCAGGTCGTACGGGAAGTCGGTCAGCGTTTCGGCGCCGTCGTCGGTCACGAGGAGGAGGTCCTCGAGCCGGCAGCCTCCGAACCTTGGTCGATAGCAGCCGGGCTCGAGCGTGACGACGTCTCCCGCGATCAGCACGTCCGGCGCCCGGCCGAGGGCCGGTGCCTCGTGCACCTCCAGTCCGACCCCGTGCCCGAGCGAGTGGTAGAAGCCCTCCTCGAGCACCTGACCGGGCTTCTTGGTGAGCTGAGTCGGTATCCCGGCCCGCTCGTAGGGCTCGCACGAGATGCGATGGACCTCGCGCCCGGCCGCGCCGGCGCGCACCGCCTCCCGCGCGCGGATGAGCGACTCGAGCGTCAGCTCGTGGTAGCGCCGTAACTCCGCCGGGACCTCGCCGACCACGAAGGTGCGCGTCATGTCGGCGTGGCAGGCCGACGCGGGATCGCGCGGCCACAGGTCGATGATCACCGGCTCGCCCGGCTGGATGGGACCGGATCCCATCTCGTGGCCGACGGCGGTTTGGGCCCCGTGGGAGACGATCAGGTCGTCGCCCGCGTTGGCGCCGGCGCCGGCGACCGCATCCCGGATCGCCAGCTTGATCCGCTCGCACGTCAGCGGCTCCCCGTCGGCGAGCAGGCCGTCGCCCCCCGGCTCGGCGCGCCGGAGAAGCTCCACCGCCGCGCGCATGCCGGCCTCGGCGGCCACCTGCGCCCGGCGGATGCCGGCCATCTCGGCCTGGCTCTTGACCCGGCGCCGATCGTCGAACAGGCGCCGGTCCACCTCCAACTCGATGCCGTTCGCGCGCAGCCGGTCGGCCAGTTCGAGCGGGAAGTCGCCGGGGACGGCGGCCCGCTCGATTCCGAGCGATCGGCAGCCGCGGCTGGCCACCTCGAGCAGCGCCTCGCCGTACTCGGCACCACCGGCCCGAAGCTCGTCAAAGCCGAACTCCTCGTAGGCGTGCACGTCCAGCCCGCCACCCAGTGCGGCGACCCGGGAGGCCTCGAGCGAGCTCACCACGACGTGGCGCGAGCCCCCGACCTCGGCATAGAGAAAAGCGTCGGGGACCACGAGCGGGAGTTCGTGGCGAAGCTCGGCATGGTGGACGGTGTCGCCGTAGATGAGGACGTCGGGCATCCGCGGCATCTTGTCAGCTTGCGGGCCGCGAGGCCGAAGGCCTCGTCGGTGCGGCCCGCGGAATCAATGCGGGCCGCGAGGCCGAAGGCCTCGTCGGTGCGGCCCGCCCAATCAATCACGCGTGAGCACGATCAGGGCGGCGCTGTCGGCGGGGAGGGAGACCGCGTATTGCCCGTTTGCTGGCGGAACCGACGAGGTTCGCGCGCGCCCGGCCAGGCGTCCCGTAAACGTGGGCGCCCCGAAGCTCTGGCCGCCCAGAGCGACGCCGTTGTGCGCGCGTACGCTCGGAGCGGTGAGCCACTCGAGCGTGCCCGGACCGTACCGCCCGCCGGTGATGCCCAGCGACAGCCGTCTCGCCCGCGCGCCTGCGTTGACCACCGTGATCCGAAGCGTGCCGCCGGCTGCACGCGTCGCCCATGTACGAACGTCGCCGGCCGCTGCCCCGTCCACGTCCAGGAGCGTCGACCCCGCCGGCGCCGCCCGTGCGAACAGGGTCAACCCGTAGTACTCCGGCGCGACCGTTGCCCGCCAGCGACCGTCCACCCGTCGCAGCTCGAACAGCGCGTATCCGGCACCCGGAAACGTGTGGATGTTGACCCCGTGCACGCCCACGCGGACCATCTCGAACAGCGTGTCGAGCACCCAGAGGGCCGAGGCGAACGTTTGTGAGACCGACGGGTCCGCCCCACAGGAGACCGAGTTCAGCTCGTCGATGCGCAGCCCGAGCCCGCGAGCGCGTGCCATCGCGGCGTACGGCGCGAAGCTGTCGGCCAGCCCGATCGACGATGCCGGGCTCAGCAGATGGGCGATCGTCGGGTACCGGGGCGAGCCGCGTGGGATGAAGCAAGACTGCAGTGGATAGCGATGCAGGGTGACGAGCCTGAGCCTCGGCTCGGCGTCCAGGAACTGGGCGAGCTGGCGCATCCAGCGGGGCGCTCCCAGGCTCGGCCCGGCCAGGAGCCCCGGCGGCAGCGTCGCGCTGAAGTTGGCCCAGTCGGCGATCAACGACGACATGTCGTAGCTGGGCGGCCGCCCCGGGACCTTGTGCCCGTCGGCGGTGTGGTACCAGGGAAAGGTCGGGTACAGGTCGGGCTCGTTTCCCAGCTCGAGCCCGCGGACTGAACGCGCGCCGATTCCGTGCACGAGCGCGTCGGCCTCGGCGGCGGTGAGCCGGGGGCTGTCGGCCTCCAGGTTTAGCCCCAGGATCAGACGTGCCCTGAGCGCGCGGGCGAGCGCGCGCGTCACCTCGAGCCAGCGCCTGGTGATCGCGTAGGTGACGCCGCGCGGCCGCGCGAGCCCGGGTGTCGGCCACCACGCGCGGTCGGTGCTGTCGCCGCCGATCCTCAGTACGGGCGCCTGCCCCGGGACGAGGTTGCGCACGAGCTGCAGGAACACCGGGTCGAGCGCAGTCGGGTCGGTGCCCGCGTACCCCTCGACCGCGGGGTATTCCAGCGAGAGCCCGACGAATCCGGCCGGCACACGGCGCCCCGGCTCCCCGGATTGCACGGTGATCTTGATGGGAGGACCAGCCGGGGTGCTCGGGTGTGCACTCCCTGACCGCCCGCCGCCCACGCGCGTCAGCAGCGCGAGCGCGATTAGCGCGGCCGCCGCGAGGAACACGACGCGCCGCCGAACGAATACCATCGCGACCCCTTCTATCCCAAGGAGCAGCGCTTGGAACTCTGCTTGATGATCGAAGGCCAGGAGGGCGTGACGTGGCCCCTGTGGCGCGCGCTCGCCGCGGCCTGTGAGGAACACGGCATCCCGACCCTGTTCCGCTCCGACCACTACCAGAACCTCGACGGGCAGCACCCGGAGCGGGGATCGCTCGACGCGTGGGGCACGATCATCGCGCTTTCGACGCTGACCTCGACGCTCCGGCTGGGGACGCTGGTCACGCCGACCAGCTTCCGCCACCCGTCGGTTTTGGGCAAGCTCGTCGTGACCGCCGACCACGTTTCGGGAGGGCGGATCGACCTCGGCCTCGGCGCCGGCTGGCACGAGGGTGAGCACGCCGCGTACGGATTCCCGTTCCTGTCGGCGAGCGAGCGGGTGGATGTGCTCGAGGAACAACTCGAGATCCTGACGGGCATGTGGGGCGAGGACGAATTCTCGTACTCGGGCAAGCACTACACGCTGTCGGGCCTGAACGCCCAGCCCAAGCCCGTCCAGCGCCCGCACCCGCCGATCATCATGGGCGGCAACGCCGGTCCGCGCAGCGCCGAACTCGCCGTCCGGTTCGCCGCCGAATACAACACCCCGTTTCCCTCGCTGCAGCAGATCCAGCGGCGCAAGGCCAGCATTGACCAGGCTTTTGAGCGGGCCGGCCGCGGGCCGATCCCGTTCTCGATCATGGCCGGCATCGTGCTCGGCACCGACGCGAACGAGGTGCAGGAGCGCGCTCGGCGGGTGGCGCAGGCCAGCGGTCAGGACGCGGCCGCGCTCGTACGCGAGCCGCCGCCGGGCTGGATCGTCGGGACCCTCGAACAAGCCGCCGAACAACTCGCGCCGATCCGAGCGGCCGGGGTCGCCCGGGTGATGTGCAACCAGTACGTCGAGCCCGAGGTCGAGCAGGTGGCGCGAATCGGCGAGCTCGCTGCGCTTATCGGCTAGCCGGCAAGCGATCGAAACCTGCATAACTCGACACGGCAGGCAGTCTCCGCTGGCTGTGTCCAACTACGCGTGCCCCACAGGCCTAGCTCGACACGAGGGCTCGGTTCCGCGCGGCGTGTCGAGTTACGCATGCTCCACCGGGGTGCGCCGCCCGCCGAGCGCGGAAGCTCGATCACGCCCTGGTCCTTAAAGGAGAAGCGCCCCGAATCTGGCGGAAAATCTGGCCGGATCTAGCGGGGCGCCTCTGAGGGGAGGAGAGGGTGTGCCGTAATGATGCAGCCGCCGCTTTGATATGTCAAAGACGGACATTCTCACTTATCTATAAGCTTCGCTTATGGAACTGCGCCAGCTGCGCTACCTCGTAGCGCTCGCCGACGAGCAGCACTTCACCCGGGCCGCCGCGCGTGAGCACATCGCCCAGCCGGCGCTCTCCCAGCAGATTCGCCGGCTCGAGCAGGAGGTCGGGCTGGCCCTGGTCGAACGGACCACCCGCCGGGTGACGGTGACCGAGGCGGGACGCGCGCTGGTGGCCCGTGCCCGCCGGATCCTGGCCGAGGTCGACGCCGCGACGGCCGAGATGCAGGCGTTCACGGGAGTGCGAAGCGGGCACGTGATGGTCGGCACCATGCACACGATGGGCCCGGTCGATGTCTCGCTGGCGCTGGCCGTCTTTCATCAGCGCCATCCCGGGGTCGAGCTCACGGTCCGGGAGGAATCGAGCGAGGAACTGGCCGAGATGCTGCGCGACGACGTGCTTGACCTGGCGTTCCTGTCGGTGACCGAGCGGATGGAGAGCCATGGCCTGCGCCTGCACCAGCTCGTCCTGGAGGAGCTCGTCGTGATCCTCCCCCACGAGCACTCCCTCGCCGGCCACCGGACGGTGCGGATGGCCGACCTCGCCCAGGAGCAGTTCATCAGCTTCCGCGAGGGAGCCCGCCTGCGCGAGCTGCTCGAATTCGCCGGCCGGACCGCCGGGTTCGAGCCGGAGGTCCGGCTCGAGTCAAACGAGAGCGAGCGAATCCGCCGCCTGGTGGCCCGTCAGATGGGCGTGGCGATCCTCCCCCGCTCCGATGCCGAACAGCCGGGCGCCGAGGTGGCCGTCGCGACGCTGATCGAGCCGTCGCTGCGGCGCGACATCACTCTCGCCTGCCGCGAGGGCCGCCGGCTCGCCCCCGCCGCCTCCGAGTTCCTGGAACTCTCCAAGGAGCTCTTCAGCAGCAACGATCACGCGGGTTGACGCGTGCCGAGCTCAGACGGGCGGGCGGTGTTGCTCCCATGGCCGCGCGGCCTCGATCTGCCCGGCTAGCGAGTACAGCACGTCCTCGGCGCCGGGCCGTCCGACCAGCTGGACGCTGAGCGGCAGCCCGTCGGCTCCGAATCCCGCCGGCACCGTGACCGCAGGCTGGCCGGTCAGATTCCAGGCCGCGGTCCACGGGGTGAACCGGGCCGCGGTGTCGATCGCCACGGGCGCCGAGCGACCGTAGCCACCCTCGGCGGCAATCGCGGTCCTGGCCAGGCCCGGTGTCATCAGCACATCGAACTCCTCCCAAAGCCGGAGTAGCCGGACGGTGGTCTGCTCGCGGCGGCGCAGCAGCTGCTGGCGCCGGCGGCCGTGGACCAGCACGTGGCCGGCGGCGGCCATCTGGCGGGTGGAGCGCTCGAGCTTCGACTGGTCGGGGATCTCGCGCGCGACCTCGTAGCTCCCGCGGACCCAGAACTGCATGAACAGCACTCCGGCTAGGCCGTAAGCGGGGTTGCTTTCGTCCACATCGTGGCCCAGCTCGGTCAGCAGGTCGGCGGTCCGATCACAGGCCGTACGCTCCTCGTCGGAGAGCCTGGCCATGACCCCGGGCGGCAGCTTGCGCGAGGTGGCCACCCGCAGCCGCTGTGGCGGGCGCGCAGCGGCTTCGACGTAGCTGCCGCCGAACGGCGGCGCGGCGTCGGCGTCGCCGGCGACCGGGCCGTGCAGCACGTCGAGCAGAAGCGCGCTGTCCCGGACCGTGCGCGCGAGCGCGCCGAACGAGGTCAGGCCCAGCCATCCCTGGGCGACGGGTGAGAGAGACACCCGCCCCCGACTCGGTTTCATTCCCACCAGGCCGCAGCAAGCGGCCGGAATGCGGATCGAGCCGCCGCCGTCCGCGGCCGTCGCCGCCGGGACCATGCCCGCCGCCACCGCTGCCGCCGAGCCACCGCTCGATCCACCGGGCGTGCGCTCCACGTTCCACGGATTCCGCGTGATGCCGTTAGCGTCGCTCGCCGTCCACGGGAAGATCATCAGCTCGGGGACGTTCGTGACCCCGACCGGGATCCCCCCGGCCGCCCGCAGCCGCCGGACGACCTCGGAGTCGTGCGCGACCGGATAACCGTAAGACCGAGAGCCCTGCGTCGGCACCTGCCCGGCCAGGCCCATCTCGTCCTTGACCGCGAACGGCACCCCGGCGAGCGGCCCGTCGACGTTGTCCAGCGCGTCGGCCTCGGCGAGCGCCTGCTCGCCCAGCAAAACTCGGAACGCGTTCAGCTTCGGGTCGATCGACTCGATCCGCCGCAGGCACAGCTCGACCAACTCGCGCGGTCGCACCTCCCGCTCACGCACGCGCCGGGCGAGCTCACCCGGGCCGGCAAACGCGAGCTCCTGATCGGCCGTCGCGGTCATCTACGGGACGAGTGCCGTCACGAGCTCGCGGATCGCGCCTGGGTAGCGGTAGGTCATGCCGCCGTGCTTGCCCTCGAACAGCTCGAGCGTGTGAGCCGCCCCGATCCGCGACAGCTCGTGCGCGAACGCCTGCGCGCCCAGGTCCAGGTAGTACTCGTCCTGCTTGCCGGCGTCGAGGTAGATGCGGCGCATGCTGCGCAGCGCGTCGGCATGGCGGGGCGCCATCCGCACCGGGTCGTGCTCGAGCCACAGCGCCCACACCTCGTCGATCAGGCGGCCGGTCGAGACGTCGAACGGAAGCACGGCGCGCCCCGGCTGCGACAGGTCCGGTGAGTAGCAGCACGCGTATCCGTAGGTCTCGAACGGCGTCCCGTACTTCCCGTAGTCGAAGTGATCGGCGGTGGCCAGCTGCTCGAACAGCACCTCGTAGGAGCCGTCATAGTTGTCGCGCAGCGTCCGCGCCACGTCGCGGAACTCGGGCAGATAGCAGCACTCGAACAGCGCGTCGCCGGCGTGCGAGGCGAGCGCGCCGAACACGTCGGGGCGCAGCATCGGCACCACCATCGCTCCGTAGCCGCCCGAAGATTTGCCGGCGAGCCCGCGATGATCGCGGCTCGCGAGCGTCGGATAGCGCTCGTCGACGAACGCCACCACCTCGTCGCACAGGTAGTCGAGGTAGCGGCCGGTCGACGCCGAGTTGATGAACTGCGAGCCGCCCCGGGAGGTCCACGCGTCGACGAACACCAGCAGCGCGTCGGGGCAAGCGCGCGCGGAGAACATCGCGTCGACACGCTCGATCATGGTCGGCTCAAACGCCGCGCGCGAGAGCCACATGTCGATCTGCCCGGTGTACCCCTGGATGATGTAAACCGTCGGCAGGCCCTTGGGATGGTCGAGCTCGATGCCGGGCGGCCGGTAGACGTAGAGCGGCCGGCGGGCCGGATCCCCGAGCGGGTTCTCGGCCAGGAGGTCGGACTCGACCACGAGCTGATCGAGCACGCCTCCGAGCGGTCGCGCCCAGGGCGCGCCTACGGCACCTTCGACTTCTCTCAGCGGCACCCCCCAACCGTAGGGAAATGCGGCGGTGCGTGCCGTCTGACACCAAATGCCCCGGGGTATAGTGATTTGCCCCCCGCCCACCCCCCCGGGAGTGTTCAAAAGGCCCCAAGGCGCATGA
>Ga0335075_10005147_pt1 | contig 20340 bp, 15 predicted proteins | sample Lox_Sample_24_FD_206723 | JGI IMG/M metagenome (GOLD analysis project Ga0335075, IMG submission 206723) | Soil microbial communities from Loxahatchee National Wildlife Refuge, Florida, United States - Lox_Sample_2.4 | ecosystem: Environmental > Terrestrial > Soil > Wetlands | place: USA...
TCTCGATCGTAAAAGACCTGTTCTTGAAGGGATCGACACTTGCCGAGCTGTCGACGCCGACGCTGTTTCTTATCGTTTACGCGGCCGCGGTCATGATCCTGGCGGCGCGCGCCTTCCGCAAGAAGCTGGACTAGGGCAATGTTCGAGCGCGTCATTCCAATCGTCATCAAGGAGTTCATCGAACTTAAGCGCGACAAATGGGCCCGCTTTCGCTTGATCGTACCGACGCTCGTGCAGATGTTGCTGTTCGGTTATGCGGCGACATATGAGGTCTACCACGTCTCTACCGTCGTGCTTGACCTCGATCACTCGCAAGAAAGCCGCGAGCTCGTCTCGCGCTTCACCTTCAGCAGCCGGTTCGACGTCACCATGGTGCGGTCTCGGGCCGAAGCGACAAAGGCGATTGATACCAGCGCCGCCGCGGTCGCGGTCGTCATCCATGCCGGTTTCGCCGAGCTTCTGCGCAAGGGCCAGGGCGCGCCGCTGCAGGTAATCGTGGACGGCACCAATTCCAACACCGCCCTGATCGCGCTTGGCTACATCAATACAATAGCGGCTGCGTTTGCCCAGGATTACGCCGTAGATTTGGCCGAACGTGTTGAAGGCGTGCGTGGAATGAAGCCGGTCCAAGTGGCGCTCGAACAGCGGCCCTGGTACAATCCGGATTTCAACGGGCGCTGGTTCTTCGTGCCAGGACTAATCGGCACGCTGACGCTGGTCATCATCGTTAATCTGACAGCCTTCGCCATCGTGCGCGAGCGTGAGGTGGGTACGCTCGAGCAAATTATGGTCAGCCCAATCCGGCCAGCGGAATTCATCATCGGCAAGACGGTGCCGTTCTTCGTGATCGGCCTCGGCGAGGTCGCGCTGATCGTGGCTGTCGCGATGCTGTGGTTTCAGGTACCGTTCGTCGGCGATCCGTTCGTACTGCTGCTCGGTAGCGTCCTCTTTCTCCTCAGCACACTGGCGCTGGGTCTGCTGATCTCCACACTGTGCCGGACGCAGCAGCAGGCCTTTTCGATGAATTTCTTTATCCTCAACCCGTTCTTCATCCTGTCCGGGTTTAGCTTCCCTATTGCCAGCATGCCGCAGGCACTGCAGTGGTTCACCTACGCCAATCCGCTACGCTACTATCTGGTGGTCATCCGCGGCACATTTCTCAAAGGCGTTGGCCTGAGCGTGCTGTGGCCGCACTTGGTAGCGATGGCCGTGATCGCCGCAGTGCTGCTTGCCACGAGCATTCTACGATTCCGCAAATCGCTCGAATAGGCTTCTTGAGCTGTCACTGATCCTTTCCGTTATCGCGCTACCCGCGGCGCGCGCCGTTCTTGGCGGCTTGCGCATCGCGCGTCGTTTCGCCGGTTGAGATCGAAGGCCGCAGGACAGCTTTAGTACCGGTCCGGTAGCAACGCTCAGGCGGCCGCTTGATCCACGTCAAGGCAACTTTCGCGCCCTATTCCATAGTGAAACATAACTGCACGCGGGAGCCATGTCTTCGATCAGAACGTCCGACCAAAACAGCATCGATGTACCCGAACTGATTGGCAGCCATAAGCTCGGCAGCTATCAGATTTGGATTCTTGTACTCTGCGCCATTCTAATGTTTTCCAGCGGCTTCAATATGTTAACGCTGGGATACTTGGCGCCGGCGGTCACCGCCGACCTGAAGCTTCACGCTGGCGAACTCGCCGTCGTCTTCGTCGTCATGGGGTGCGCGTCGGTGCTGGGGGCCATGACGTGGGGTCCGATCGCCGACCGCATCGGCCGACGGCGCGCGATCCTCATCGCGCTCCTTTGCTCGGTACCTTTCATTTTTCTCTTAAGTCGAGCTACGTCCTTGACCCAGCTGACGTATCTCGAATTTCTCGCAGGCTTCTGCTTGGCCGGTCCACAGTATAATTGCATGCCGCTGGCCAGCGATTTTATGCCGCGGCATCTGAAAGTGACGCTCACGGTTCTGGTGTGGACAGGATACTCGGTCGGAACAATCCTGGTCAGTCCCTTCGCCGCGTTCGTGGTTGACATCTACGGCTGGCGATCAGTGTTCCTGTTCAACGCATTCATGCCCCTCATTCTCGTGCTGGTCGCGCTCTTCCTGCTGCCAGAATCGCTCAAGCAACTGGTGCGGCGTCCCGGTGCCTCAGCGCAGATGGCGCGGATCCTGTCGCGCATGTACCCCGACCAATGCATCACTGCGGAAACGAAGTTCGTCAGCTCAGAGAAGCAGCAAAAAGGCTTTCCGGTGCGCATGTTGTTTACCGAAGGCCGCGCCGCCTTCACGACTCTGTTATGGATCATGGGCTTTGCCAACATGGTCAGTCTGTTCTTCATGAATTCCTGGCTGACGACGGTTCTCCATAATGCCGGCTTCGTGCTCGGGACGGCAATTCTAATCGCGGCTGTGGTGCATGTAGGCGGCATTATTGGCGGCATCACTATCTCCGACCTCTTCGACAAATACACCGGCGGACGCTTCTATGTGCTGGCCTGCGCGTATGCCCTTGCCGGCGTGTTCGTTGCAGTCGTCGGCTACACCGGCGCCGACGTCATATGGACGACCGTCGCAGTTTTCGTCGCCGGGTTCTTTCTCTATGGCGTGCAGAACACGTTCAACGCGGTCGCCGCCGTTCTCTACCCGACTGAAATGCGTTCGACCGGCGGCAGTTGGGGCCAGGGCGTCGGCAGCATCGGCCAGCTCGTTGGTCCGATGCTTGGCGGCATCATGCTCAGTCTGCACTGGCCGTCGAACCAGCTCCTCTACGTGATCGCACTGCCGCCACTGGTTGCCGCCATCGCGGCTACCGTCATGGGCGCGGGCCACCAGGCGCCAGAGACGGAGCTTGAAGCGCACTCGCCGGCCGCAGCGAAGAAGTGAACTTGCCTGTCTTCAACGTAACGCAAATTTGGAGTGAATCTCGTGACCAACGTCCTCATCATCAACACCCAGCCGGAGGACATTCGGCGGCAATATTACGATCACCTGCGGGAAAAATTCCCCCAGCTCACGGTCAACATCGTGGACCATCATAGCAAGGTCGCTCCCTACGTTGCTTCGGCGGACGTCGTAATGACCTTCGGGCCGATGATGGCCGACCACGTCCTGCGCGAGGGGCCGAATATCAAGTGGATTCACTGCTTCACCACCGGAACTGACGGGGTAGACGATCTGCCGTCGCTGCGCCCGGACATCTTGATCACGAGCTCGCACGGCATTCACGGCGACACGGTTTCCGAACACGCGCTCATGCTCATGCTGGCGCTTAGCCGCCACCTGCACGACCACGTGCGCGCACAGGACCAGCATCGCTGGGCGACCGACCCAGCGCACCTCTTGCACGGCAAGACCGTGGGCATCTTCGGCATGGGCGCAATCGGCGAAGGAATGGCGTCGCGCTGCAAAGCTATGGGAATGATCGTGCACGCCATCGATCCGGTGCGCCGTCGCGTAGCCGGAGTCGACAAGTGGCATCCGTGGACCGATGCCGAAACCATTATCCCCGAACTCGATTACGTTGTGCTGCTCATGGCGCTGACGCCGCGGACACGCGGCCTATTCGAGGCCAAGCTTTTGGGCAAGCTGAAACCCACGGCCTATCTCATCAATGTCGGTCGCGGCGGCCTGTGCGATGAATGGGCGCTCATCGATATTTTGCGCAATGGGCGAATCGCCGGCGCGGGCCTCGACGTTTTCGTAGAAGAGCCGCTGCCGCCGGATTCGCCTTTCTGGGACCTAAAGAATGCGATCGTCACCCCGCATAATGCCGGTCCTTTCGACGAATATCCCAAATACTGCTTCCCAATTCTCGACGAGAACATGCGTCGCTTTCTCATCGGCGATACCAAGAACATGATCAATCTCGTCGAGCATCAGCTCAAACGCGAAGCGAAGCAATTCGAACACGCCTAAAAGGAGGTACGCTATGGCTAGGGCATCAGAACGCATCAACACGCCCATTTCGGACAAGGAGCTCGATCGCCGATGGAACTCCATCCGCTGGGCGATGGCCGAACAGAAGATCGACGTTTTGCTGATGCAGAACAACAACGATCACATGGGCGGTTATGTGAAGTATTTTACCGATATTCCAGCCGGCAATGGGTATCCAATGACCGTGATCTTCCCCAAGGATGAGGGCATGACCGTGGTTAGTCAGGGACCTTTCGATCTCGACCTGCGGCTAGCGTCGGGCGGCAATGGCGAATACCGCGGCGTGAAGGAATTGCTCGGGACGCCCAGTTTCGCCAGCGCCGACTACAGCGTCGACTATGATTCCGAACTTGCATGCAAGGCGTTGAAGTCGTGCGCCGAGGGTACGATCGGCATGGTGAGCCGCGGCACGTTGCCAGTCTCGATGGTTGACTACATCCGCAAGCAGTTTCCACGGGCGAAACTGGTCAACGCCACCGATATGGTCGACTCCATCAAATGCGTCAAAAGCGACGAGGAGATCGTGCTGGCGCGCCGCACAGCAGCGGTTCAGGACGCGGCCATCGAGGCAGCGATGAAGGCTGCCGCGCCGGGCAAGAAGGACATTGAAATCGGCGCCGTCGCCGAAGAGGTCGTGCTCGACCTTGGCGGCGAACAGGGCATCTATCTGTGCTCGTCCTACAAGCCCGGCGCGCCCTCCGGGCACGTGCCGCGGCACAATCAGCAGCGGACCATGCAGAGTGGCGACGTCTACACGCTGTTGGTCGAGACCAACGGTCCTGGCGGCTACTATACGGAGATCAGCCGGACGATCGCTCTCGGCAAGGCAAGCCAGGAGCTTAAGGATGAATTCGCCTTCGTGCTCGAGGCGCGAAATTATGCCCTAAGCCTGGCGACGCCGGGCGCCTCCTGTGTCGACATCTGGAATGCCTACAACGACTTCATGCGCAAACATGGCCGGCCGGAAGAGCAGCGACTGTTCTTCCACGGCCAGGGTTACGACTTGGTCGAGCGGCCGCTCGTGCGCAAGGACGAATCCATGAAGATCGAGAAGGGCATGTATTTCGCATGCCACCCGACCTACATGACCAAGCAGTTCTTCGCCACCTGCTGCGACGACTTCCTTATTACCGACAGAGGCGCGGAGCGCATGCACAAATTCCCCGAGAAGATCTTCGAATTGCAATAGGCGTTTCGTTCTGGGCCGCGCGCTGCCGCGGTCGACGATTTGCTAAGGACTGTTCGCTGGGCGCGATGCGTGGCCGCATCGTCGCCAGTGTCAAAACGTTCAACCGCATCACCGAATGACCAATATGGCATCCGATGTCAATCTGACGGCGCTGATCGACAATCAAAGGATCGGCGGATTTCACATTCGCGTCCTGTTCTTGTGCGGCGCGTGCTGCTTCATATCGGGCTTTTACACGGTAGCGTTAGGGTTTACCGCGCCGATCGCATCAGTTGCCATGAGTTTGCCAGCAGGCGCGTTGGGACCAGCGTTTATGGCAATGGGTTTTGGTGTCATTTCTGGCAGCCTTGTGTGTACCCCACTGGCGGACCGTATCGGGCGTAAACCTGTCATTATCGGTGGGTTGCTAATGGCCACACCGTTTCTCTTGCTGATGCAGACGGCCGCATCGGTGCTCGGCGTCATGTGGCGATTGTATTTTGCTGGCTTCGGCCTCATGGGCAGCGTACCGATCGTGCTGGCGCTCGCCGGTGAGTTCATGCCCACGCATTCCCGTGTGACGATGACCATGCTGGTGTGGATCGGTTTCAACATCGGTTCCATGGTTGCTGGCGTTCTCGCTGCGTCGCTGGCGTTTTCGAACGACTGGCGGGCGTTGTTTCTGGTCAACGGCACCTTGGCGCTGACGGTAGCAATAATCACCGCAGTTTGGCTCCCGGAATCGCTCGATTACCTCTGCGAGACACATGCCTCTGACAACAAGATAAAAGGCATCCTGCGTCGACTTTGTCCAAAAGCCGACTTCGCGAACGGCGCGCGCTTCACACTTGCGGAGAAAGATGAAACTGGATTTCCAGTTTCGTTGCTGTTTCGTAAGAGGCGTGCCCAGCTCACGCTTCTACTTTGGTTAATGTTTTTCGCAAATATCGCAGCCCTGGTATTTCTCAATAGTTGGCTCGCTACTTTGCTGGTGAGGATGGGAATTGCGAAGAACTACGCCATTATTATCGCCGCAAGCACGAATGCCGGCGGCATCATCGGAGGCATTATTGTTTCGGAGCTGTGCGACCATTATGAGGACTTTCGCTTTTACATCCTGGGACCGGCATTTGTGCTGGGCGGCCTGTGTATTGCCGCCCTGGCTTACCCGGGCGGTGCGGTCCCTGCGTTCGTTACGGCAGCAATGGCGGGATTCTTCACCTACGGGACGCAGAACACCGCCAATGCCATTGCCGCAACGATCTATCCGACAGCCATGCGATCGACAGGTGCGGGTTGGGCCATCGGCATCGGAAATTCCGCCCAAATTGCCTCACCCTTAGTGGGAGGGCTGCTGCTCTCGCTCAATTGGTCAACCGAGATGATCCTTTTTGTGGCCGCTTTGCCGACCTTAGTCGCCGGGCTCACCGTCATCCGCCTTGGATGTATTGCGCATCGCGGGAAGGCTGCCGATATTGCATTGTAATCCGCGACGCTAAATACAACTCTGATCCTGCCTTTTGCAACGCGCAAGTGCCCACCAGAAATAGCGACGGCGCCGCACAAAGCACGGGCTTGCAATACTCAGCCATAGAAGGGGGAAGCGGTAAAGAGAAGTACCCCACCGAGCGTGTGGCTCCCTGATATTACCCTGACACGCTTTGGCGCGATTACGCTGTCCAGCGTGCGCTTGATCGAAATCAAGGCGTACTCCGCACGAAGTCCGATAAGAGCCCGCACTGATCCAAAGAACGGCTCGGGGGAGATTATGGATATAGCAACAATCCTGAAAGTCGCGCTCGCGCTTTTACCGTTTTTATCGCTGTTCGGCGGCTTCCTCATATTTCACTGGGGATCTTTGAAGACGGTGGTCGTTACCTGTGTCATCGAATTCATTATCGCTGTCGCCTATTTCAAAGCCTCCCCGTTGCAAAGTGCGGAGGCTGCCCTGTGGGGCAGCGTTGCGGTTTGGCCGACACTCCTCATCACCTTCACTGCACAAATTTTTGGCTACTGCTACCGCAAGACCGGCCTAATGCGGGTGATGCTCGACTCGATCTCCGAATTGCTGCCGAGAAATGAGGTCACCGGTCACGCCTGCGCGCTTCTCGGTCCTGTATCCGGAGTCTTCTCTAACTTCGAGGCACGGGCTGCCTATCCGGTTGTCGTGCCCGGCCTTGTCGAACTCGGCTACAATCCGATTCAAGCGAGCGGCGCAGCCTTGGTGTTTTTGACTTGGATCATGCCGTTTCAAGGTCTGATGATTGGGGCAATTATCGCCAATCTAGCCACACACGTACCGATCCCAAACATCGCCACCGCAGTGGGTCAGTTTGCCATTCCAGACGTTTTCCTCTGTACCTATGCAACTTTCAGGATCTTGGATCTGAAGTTTTTCGCACGCGAGTCGCAGATTTATTTCTGGATGACAACCCTGCCCTACGTCGCGGCCATTCTGGCGTTCACGCAAATCTGGCCGCAATTCTACGCCCTCGGGCTGATCTTGGGTGCTGTGCTGAATATCGCGTGCCTCTATGTGTACGGCATGATCCGCAAGCGGGGCGTCATGAAACTGGCAGCATATAGGGACGATGTACAGCCTCAACCGCAAAGCCTTTCAGCCGCTGCGACTCCGGCGACAACTAGCGCCATGACTTGGTCACTTATGCTGCGTGGCTGGGGTCCGCTGCTAGTTGGCTTTGTTTATGCGGCATTCATGCTCAGTTCTCGAGGCAGCTCCGTTTTGGCCCATCTGAGCTTTACAGTGTCCGCCTGGGGCTTCAAACCGGTCGAAGTGAACATATTCAATACTCCAGCCATGCCGGTCTTGGTCGGTGCTTTGAGCGCTTATCTGTTCCGTACTGAACACTCAAACATTGCCAGAGATTTATGGGAGGGATTCTACCGCGGATTTTCCCCGCTGCTGACGTTCATGTTTGGTGTCGGAGTCATGTACCTGCTGGTTTACACCAAGCAGATCGACTTTCTCGGTACGATTATGTCGAGCGGCGGCGAGTTCTTATTCAAGTTGCTGGATTCGGCTCTGGTAGTGGCGGGAGGCACCATCTTTGGATCTGGCACGCCGACGATCTTTACCTTTTCGACGATGCAACTTCCTGCAGTGCAGGAATTTGGGCTTCCGCTAACGCTCCTCCTCGGCATGGTTGTGGTTGGCGGCATCGGTGTAACGAATGCCTGCAAGCCACCGAACGTGCGCTTCATCGCCAATCTCGTCGACATTAAAGCCGGTGACGATTGGAAAGTGTTTGCGATCGGGTTGAAATGGGTCGGATGGCAGGTCGCACTGTTCACGGTCCTGCTCTTCGTGCTGGTTCCGTTCTGGAGATGACCAGGAACGTTATGCCCGCCTGTGGAGAGTTGGACGATGCTGCACGAATGCGATGTCCTCGTGATTGGTGGCGGAGCAGCCGCGATGCGCGCCGCCGTCGCCGCAGCGCAGCCGGACCTGCGCGTCATCTTGGTCGACAAAGGCGAGCCCGGCCGAAGCGGTACGAGTCCGCCCGGGCTCCACGGAATAGTGACAACCTTGCACCCAAGCGATTCGGAAGAAGCCCTCTTTGGGGACATCGTGAGGACAGGAGGGGATTTGAACGACTACGATCTTGTGCGCAAAGCCGTCCATGAGGCTACCAACGAGCCTGCGCGGCTCGAAAAGATTGGGCTTCATTTCCACCGCGTTCGAGACGGCCGCTACGACGTCTATCGTGGGGACGGCCACTCCGTGCCGCATGGTCTGACATTTGATGCGGAAGAAAATGGACTCAACGTTGTCAGCGTGCTCGCGAACGAGGCTTGGAAACGGGGTGTAATACTCGTCGAACGCGTGATGATTATGGACCTGATGGTTGAGAACGGACGCATTTTCGGGGCGCGTGGCATCGATCTCGATGAAAATCAACAAATCTTTCAAGCCAAGGCGGTCGTTCTCGCGGCCGGTGGTGCAAATCGCATTTTCCCAAATGTTGTGCCACGCATTGCTGATGAAAAATACCGCACCACCGGGGATGCGTTTGTACTTGCCTTACGCGCCGGACTAAATTTGGTCGACATGGAGATGGCGAACTTCCGCAACTCGCCGCCCGCATCGCGCCTCGGCGCGCGCTACATCAATGCAAAGGGTAATCCGTTCATGACCAGCTATCATCCTATGGGCGAGCATGCGCCGCGCGGCAAGGTTGTTGAGGCGCTCTATCGCGAGATGCAGGCAGGCAACGGACCAATCTACATGGAAATCACGCCCGAGAGCGAGCGCGTAGCGGCATTTTCCCCCTCAGAGTACAAGGACTACGTTAAAGCGTACAAGGCAGGACAGCGGCCGCCGATCACGATCACTTTCCAGAGACTCCTTGGAGGGGCGCATATCAAAGACGATGCCTCGACTGCCATAGAAGGACTTTTCGTTGCCGGGGAAAGTGCCGGTGGCTTCCACGGCGGCGATCGTTTGCAGGGTGCTGCCTTCCTCGAAACTCAGGTTTTCGGACACCTAGCCGGAGCCGGCGCAGCTCGTTGCGCAAGGCGCCGCCAAAGCGAATGGCATCGCGGTGCGCAGACAGCGGCCACCTGCAGTGGCTCTGCGAGGCCAGCCACAGCATCTGGGGCCACCAAAGCCAGCGATTGCATTCACCGCGTTCAAGAGATCACGTGGCAACATGCGGGCATAGTCAAGGATGGGCAGGGATTGCAGATGGCGCTTAAGGAGATCGGTGACATCAGGCGGCAAATTGAATCTGGCGTATCTGCCGCAAACGCTTTCGAAGCGATTGAGGCGAGCAACTTGGCGATTGTGGCCGAAGCCATTGTTTCCGCCTCGTTGCTGCGCAAGGAAACGCGGGCCACGCATTCTCGAAGCGATTTCCCCATGGCTGACGTGGGAATGGAGCGCAGGCATACTAGTGTACGAATGCAGGAAATGGCTTTTGGCGCTGAATTCATAGCGTGCCGAGATTGATATACGATCGGGTTTTTGACACAGCGCGTAGGAGACCATGGCCGCAGCCTCGCGGAGCGAGTTTTATGCTGCGAGCAGTCGCCGTTATTTGCGTAGGCTCAGAATATAAGAGATAATCGGCTTTAATTGCCAATCAGGCAAAGACGGGTTCGGCATACCTTTCGGATTATCTAAACCCCTATGCGTTGTGTTTATAAAGTTTTGTAGTGAAGAAGCACTGACATCCTTGCGTTGGGCTATTGATTCAAATGATGGGGCCGGTGGTTGCATTATTGGCTCTTCAGGCTGATCGGCCCCTGCCACATGACAAGTTGAGCATAGCGTGATCGCCAAGAAGTGGCCTGTGCGCACATCATCTGCGGTCGTGGCTTCCCCGCCCCAAGTCGGGGAGACGGCCATCCATAAGATAACAAGCCATGTAATGATGCGACGCACCATCCTGTAAAACTTACTTTCGGACGCTCTGTTCCATCGCCTGGAAAACGCTTCATCACGAAAAAGGATAAAAATGCGAAGCGCTGAAATGAATCGTTGGGTAAAGACACCTTTGACCGCGATAGCGCTATGGTCACCTGCGAGCACGCGGGCTGATGTCGAAGGAGGATCCAGCGCCGTTTTGGCTCTCCGACCAGAGGTCGGCTATGCCCCCAATCGCCGACATACTGGGTGCATCTCGAACGGCCGACGCGTGCCAAGAGCGAAGGGTGCAGGGCAGCAAAATGAAAGGCCGCTCGGCGGTCGATCCAGTGCAGGCGCGAATAGTGCGGCTTGGCTATATATCGAAGCGCTGATTAAGCTTGGGCATTTCGACCTGCGTTTTGCTAAGTCGCGACGCGAGCGCCTGCATTGCGTCCTGCTCCCCGTGGGTAAGGAACGTGCGCGCCGCACCTGTATACCCATGCCACCTCAACAGCTCGGCCTGATCGGCGTGCGCCGAGAATCCGTTGATCGTGTGGATCCTGGCTCTTACCGAGATATCGTCCCCAAGGATATGGATTGGATTTCGGCCATCGATAATCTGCCGCGCCAGGGTTCCCTTGGCGGCAAAGCCGACGAAAATCACACTGCACTCCTGGCGCGAAATATTGTGTTTGAGGTGGTGGCGCACCCGTCCCCCAGTGGCCATTCCAGACCCAGCCATGATGATCGCCCCACCGCGGACATTGTTCAGCGCGACCGATTCCACCCTTTCCCGGGTGAAGTGCAGGCCGGGTAACGCAAACGGGTCGTGGCCCTCCCGGAACAGCCGGGCAGCTTCGCGCTGCAAGCATTCGCGGTAACGGCCAAAGATCTCGGTCGCCGAAATCGCCATCGGCGAATCGAGGAAAACCTGCATTGACGGGATCAATCGGCTTTTTTCGCTGCCCCGGTTGAGCAGAAAGAGGAGCTCCTGAGCCCGCTCCAAGGCAAAGGCCGGGATGATGACGTTGCCACCGCGCTCAAGCGCGTCGGAAATCGCGCTGTACAGCTCTTCGATCGACGCATCCATCGGCTTGTGGAGTCGATCGCCGTATGTTGTCTCGATCACGACCACATCCGCACGCGGCGGCGGTGCCGGTGACAGAAGCAAGGGGTCTGTGCCGTTGCCGAGGTCACCTGAGAACAGTAGCCGCAACGTTTGGCCGGCTTCCGTCAGTTCAAGGAGGATGCTGGCCGAGCCAAGAATATGTCCAGCGTCAACAAAAGTCGCGCGGATGCCTTCGGCGAGATCGGTCGGTTCGCCATACCGGACACCGTGCTTGAACAGCTCCAGACTCTTTAGCGTATCAGCCACCGTGTACAAAGGCCCGGCAGGTATGTTATCCGCGCCGTGTCGCAGTCGATGGAAGTTTGCAACCTCCTCCTCCTGCAGGTGAGCCGCGTCGAGCATGACCAGCCGAGCGAGTTCACATGTGGCACTCGTCGCTATGATTTCGCCGTGAAACCCGCGCTTCGTCAGCAGAGGCAGCCGCCCACAATGATCAAGGTGGGCATGCGTCAGCAGTACAAAATTGACACTGGCGGGATCGAACCCAAAGTCGCCGGCGTTTTCTTCAGCTAGCTCGCGGCTACCCTGATACAGCCCGCAGTCGATCAAAAATCGCCGGCCGGCGCACTCGACGAGGTGACATGACCCAGTAACGTCGCGATCAGCACCATGAAACGACAGCCTCAAACCATTTCTCCTGCGAAAAGCGATACAGCGTATCGACAGAAGCGATCAGCCCCTCAGGTCGAGTGGGGCACCGCATGCGTCGTACCAATCCAAGATGCTGCCCCAAATCTCATCCGCCGTTTCGGCGAACCAGAATAGCTCGCGGTCCTCGGCGTCGATGACACCTTCGTCGGCTAGGAACCCGACGTCGACGGCGCGGCGCCAGTATTCTTCACCGACCAGCACGATCGGAACCGGCTTGATCTTGCGCGTCTGCACTAGGGTCAGGACCTCGAACAACTCGTCGATCGTCCCAAAACCACCGGGGAACGCGACCAGCGCCTTCGCGCGCTGCAGTAAATGCATCTTGCGCAGGGCAAAGTAGTGAAATCGAAAACACAGCTCCGGGGTAATGTAGGGATTGGGATATTGCTCATGCGGCAGACTGATATTCAGACCGACCGATTTTGCACCGACCTCGAAGGCGCCGCGGTTTGCGGCTTCCATGATCCCCGGGCCACCTCCGGTCATGATCACCAGCCGAGCCCCATCGCTATCGCAGCAGCTTCCTACCAACCGTCCGAATTCGCGCGCGACCTCATAGTAGCGGCTCATTGCCAGAATCCGCTCGGCCACCGCGAGCTCGCGGATCAGGACGCTATTGTGGGGATCGGTTTCGAGAGCCTGGCGTAGCGCCTCGACACTTCGTCCGGCCGCCGCGGGTTCCGAAATTCGCGTGCTGCCAAACACCACGATGGTATCGCGAATGGCATGCTCCTGAAGCAAAGTCTCCGGCTTGAGATACTCGATCTGCAGGCGCACGCCGCGCGCCTCGTCGTGCGCCAGGAACGCCAGATCCTGCTCTGGCAGGACATAGCTCGGGCTCTCGAGAATTGCCCTCACTCTCGAAGGAGCATCGGGGTCCTCGTTAGCCGACTTCGGTTTGTGCCAGGGTAGTGGTTGTTGTCGCCTGTCGGGGTGCGCTGGCTGTGGAATCGCAATCTTCCCGGATAAGGGCGCTAAGTCTTTTGCCATCGCGGGTCCAAATCTCACTCGATGTCGCCGTTGTCAGGCCCAAATGACTACCTGCCAAGTTAATCACAATCAATGCTGACGCAATTCTCGGAGACGCATCTGCGCTACGCTGCTATTGGGTGACCGCATATTGACTTGAATCAATGCCCTCGGACGATGCCAAATGCATAAATTAATAAATATGAGGTTCGAACTCCAATGCAGCGAACTCGGCTCACGGCGGTTGCCTTCTCGGCTGCAATATCTATAGCCATGTCGCCTTGCACGTCGCACGCGATGCCCCAGCAGCTCAACTGCTTACTGGCCGGCAGTAAACAGCCGGCGGCGAAGAACCAGCCGATCATCGTCATCTTCGACGACACGGCTAACGCCCTGCAGGTGCAGCTGCGAGATCAGAGCTACATCTTCGGCAATGTGTCGATAAGCAACGTCGCGATAAGCGGCTACGTCGATGACGTCAGCCTCGGCATCGATCGATCATCTCTCGGCATGGTTTGGCAGCAATATTCGACTGATCAGGTCACGACCCAATACGGGCAATGCCGGGCGAACCCTGCCTCGAGCCCTAGCCAATAAAAACCGGGATCGCGCACCGGCGCACGCTCGTTGACCAAAATCAATGCGCTTGTCGGCGGTTTCGGCGACGAGATCAGCAACAGTTCAGCTCTACGCGGATAAGCCACATGCGCTGGCCAGTCGAACACGAGAGTCACCGATGAGCGTCAGCTTGGATGCGCCGCACGTCGACCCATGTGGCAAGGTGCTGCATTTCCCCGTATCGGATATTGCCGCACGTCGGCTGAAATCGATGCGCGGAAAGTATTTGGCCATCGGGATGACGGTCGCGGTCCTCTTGATTGGCGGTATAGGCGCGCTGATTTGGTTCCTCGGTACCAGGAGCAATGTGCGGTATGTCACCGCGCAGGTCATTCGCGGCGCAGTAGCACGAACGTCGACAGCGACCGGCACGGTCAACCCTGTGCTGACAATCATTGTCGGCACCTATGTCTCCGGCGTAATTCAGGACATTTATTGCGACTACAATACGCACGTAAGGGCGGGCCAAATCTGCGCCAAGATCGATCCGCGGCCTTATCAAGCGACACTCGATCAATATACCGGCCAACTCGCGCGCGATCAGGCCATCATCGAGAAGGATCGCCAGGATCTCGCGCGGTATCAGCAGCTCGCGGCGCAGAACTCGATCGCCCGCCAGCAGGCGGAGGATCAGGCCTTCATGGTCAATCAGGACGAGGGCACAGTAAAACTCGATCAGGCGCTGGTGGAGAGCGCCAAGCTCAATCTCAACTACACTGACATTGTATCGCCTGTCGACGGCACCGTCGTGTCGCGAAACGTGACCGGCGGACAGACCGTCGCTGCCAGCTTCCAGACGCCCACGCTGTTTCTCATCGCCACCGACCTCAAGCAGATGGAAGTTGATACCAACACCAGCGAAGGCGACATGGGCGGTATCAAGGTCGGAGACAAGGCAAGCTTTACCGTCGACGCCTATCCGCAACGAATGTTTCACGGCGCGGTGACACAGGTTCGCCAATCGCCGAACACCGTCCAAAACGTCGTGACTTACGACGTCGTAATCGGCATCGATAATAGTGATCTCGCGCTGGTGCCGGGCATGACCGCATCAACCGAGATTGTCGTCGACGAGCGGGACAACGTGCTCCGTGTGCCCGATCAGGCGCTACGCTACGCCCCGACCGGCCTTTCCGGCGCAGCCGCCGCCGCGGCGCGAACCGGACAACATGTCTGGGTGCTGCGCAACGGCCAGGCTGCCGAAGTCTCCATCACCACCGGCCTCGACGACGGCAACTTCACGGAGGTCGTCCAAGGCGAGCTGCAGGAGGGTGACCTGGTTATCACTGCCGAAGGAACCGGATCTGCAGGACGCAGCCCGTCCGATACGCCTCCGCCGCCGCGCATTTAAGGGTCGGTTCGATGCAACAGAGCCGGGTCGCATCGCGCGAAGTGATCACGGTCGAGGATCTCACGCGTACATTTGTCGATGGCGACGTCAGGGTTGACGCGCTGCGCGGCATCACTCTAACCATTCGACGCGGCGAGTTCGTCGCAATTATGGGCTCGTCGGGCTCCGGTAAATCGACGCTGATGAATATTCTCGGCTGCCTCGATCGGCCGACCAGCGGACATTATCTGCTCGAGGACGTCGATGTTGCGGCGCTACAGGAGCCCGAACTTGCCCGCATGCGCAGCGAACGGCTCGGATTCGTGTTCCAGAGCTTCAATCTTCTGGCACGCACCAGCGCTATCGAGAACGTCGGCCTACCCCTCTACTATGCCGTTTCGGGCCCGACCAGCAGTGCAGTGCGCGACGTGCGGGCGCGCGAATCGTTGCGCTTGCTCGGCCTCGGCGAACGTGAGCGCAATACGCCGGGTCAGCTCTCCGGCGGCCAGCAGCAGCGCGTGGCGATCGCGCGCGCGCTGATCAACTCACCCAGAATTCTTCTCGCTGACGAGCCGACCGGCAATCTCGACACACGTACGTCGCATGAAATTATGGAGACGCTGGTCTCGCTCAATCGCCGACAGAGTGTCACCATCGTTTTGGTGACTCACGAGACAGACATCGCCGCCTATGCGGACCGCGTCGTGACCATGCGCGACGGCCAGATCATTTCCGACCAAAAAACGGGCAAACCGGCGATCCCCCGTCCCGACGCGATGAGCGGCGCAGCTCGGAGACGAGCTTGCCGCCCGGTGTCGCCTCACAGCCGCGCATGACCCAGGCTGCACCGATTCCCGCCGGCGCGCATCTTTCGTTCGGGCTCATGGTCCTGTCGGCCGCCGCGCAGGCGATAGGGCGCAACAAGATGCGCTCGGCGCTGACGATGCTGGGCGTGTTCATCGGGGTAGCGGCACTAATCACAATGGTTGCCATCGGACAAGGCGCCAACGAGGCGGTCCGCAAGCAGATTGAAAGCCTCGGCACCAATGTCGTCGTGATACTTCCCGGCGCGCTGACGACGGCCGGCATTCATGGGGGCTTCGGCAGCGCAAGTACCTTGACGGTTTCGGACGCTCGCGCCATCCGCCGCGAGGATCCAGCCGTCGCAAAAGTCGGTTACTTGATTCGTCAGCAGGGACAAGTTCAGTATTCCAGTCAGAATTGGACGACCAATATCCAAGGAGTAAGCACAAGCTACCCGCCAATCACAAACTGGCGCATCGCCGCGGGCCGTGCCATCAGCCGAGAGGATGAGAATAAGGCGGCCCTCGTCGTCGTCATCGGGCAAACCGTTTATCGCCAGCTGTTCAGTCCGGGCGAGAATCCGGTCGGCGCTTTCATCCAAGTCAAAAGCGTTCCGTTGCAAGTAATCGGCGTCCTTGTTGCCAAGGGACAGTCGGCTTTCGGCACCGATCAGGATGATCTGGTCATGCTTCCGTTTACGACCGCTGAGCGCAAAGTGCTCGGCGTTGCGGCGCCGACGCAAACGCAGGCGCCGCTCAACTGGCCCTACCTGGCGCCGCCCAACCCGTACAATTTGCAGGCCCGCCTAGAGGGCTTCACCAACGCAATCTTCATTCAGGCGGCAAGCCAGCCGCAGGTGCAGCCGGCGATCCGGCAAATGACCGACACGCTGATGCTGCGGCATCGCATAAAGCCTGGGCAGCCCACCGACTTCGACGTCCGCAACCTTAGCCAGTTCGTTGAGACCGCCGAAAACTCGAGCCGCATCATGGCACTCCTGCTTGCCGCAGTCGCATCGATTTCGCTGATCGTCGGCGGCATCGGCATTATGAACATCCTGTTGGTGTCGGTGACCGAGCGCACTCGCGAAATCGGACTGCGTATGGCGATCGGCGCGCGCCGGCTGCACGTGCTCCTGCAGTTTCTGGCCGAGGCGGTCTTTCTCAGCGTCAGCGGTGGTCTTGCCGGCATCGTAACGGGAATCGCGTGCTCCATCGGCATTTCAGAGCTGTCGGGGTGGCTCGCGCCGATTTCTCTAACGGCAATCGTCGGTGGATTTTTGTTTTCCGCCGCGGTCGGCGTCTTCTTCGGCTACTATCCGGCGCGCAAAGCCGCCCGCCTCGATCCGATCGAGGCGCTTCGTTACGAATAGCGAATCGCGCGAGGCTGAGGCCGCGCAAGTCACTCGTCGCACCGGCTAGCGCATGTCTAGCAGCTCGCCGCCGGCCAGGCTGAGGCCGCCGCTTCAACGGGGCTGGCAGTAAGAATCGAATTCACCGGCTCGTCGCGCCCTGCGCACGACGTTGCTGGAGTACTTCTTCGTCGATTAAGCGCGACACGGCAGCGCGAGAACTCGAAAGCAGAGCAGTTTCCTATGCGTTGAGTGCGCCAGCACCACTTTTGGTCATTACCGCGCCTCAGCCCCCCCTTGACGTCCACCTATCTCGTTTCAATTCCGCGAGCGAGAGCGGCGATAGCCAATCCATCTTTTTGGTCAAAGGGCGAAGGCCCCAATCACTCATCCTGGATCGAACAATAGTTCGTTCTGGAGCGCGGACGATGCAGTGCCCTTACTTGGAGGGCGCGTTTGATCTGAATCAAGGTAGAGACTCTGGTGATCGCTAGAAATTCGCTTCTCTTTGAGGGGCATTCCATGACCGATCTTAGTCAACTGAAGGACGATCTTGTCACCGCCAACCGTATTCTCTCGGCGAACAATGTGCTCGACTCGTTTGGGCACATATCAATCCGGCACCCGGACGATCCTTCCCACTTCCTCATGTCACGCGCACGCGCGCCGATGTGCGTCGAGATTGGCGACATCATGGAATTTACCCTCGACGGCAAGATCGTCGGCCCGGAGCCCGGCAAGCCGTATTCCGAACGATTTATCCATGGGGCAGTATTCGAAGCACGCCTGGATGTCATGGCGGTCGTCCACAACCATAGCCGCAACATCGTGCCGTTCTCTGTCGTGAAGTCGATGCAGTTCGGCGCGATCATGCATATGGCATCGCCTGTGGGTAGCCATGTGCCGAACTGGGACATCCGCGAGAATTTCGGGGACTGCACCAATCTTCTTGTCACCAACATGGAAATGGGGCGCGACTTCGCCAAGACGCTGGGCTCGCGGACCATGGCAATGATGCGCGGCCACGGCAGCACCGTGGTTGGCAAATCGTTGCGCGAGGTGGTCTTCACGTCCGTGTATATGGAAATCAACGCGGAAATGCTCGGCAAAGCGCTCACCTGGGGCGAGGTGACGTATTTGAGTGACGGCGAAATCGCCGCCAACACACGGGGCCGCGCCGGGTTCACGCTCGAACGCGGCTGGGAGAACTGGTGCCGTGAAGTCGGCCGTCCCTATTACCCGCAAAGTTGGGCAATGGGCGCCGGATATTCGCGGACCGACAACGCATAGTCGCCCGTAGGCGCTCACCCTGTTTGCATATGAATTACATTACAGCGGGACTGGGGGAATTCCATGACCGATGCTAAAGCCGCCGCCGAAACACCTACATTGCTGATTCCGAGGCGCCATATCGTAGGTTTGGCAGTTTCAGCTTTTGTGGGCCTCGTCATTTGGTTCATGCCGCCGCTGCAAGGGCTAACGATTACCGGCCAACACGCCATGGCGGTTGTTCTGATGACCGTTCTTTTGTGGATTACAGAGGCGGTGCCGACCGGCGTCGCCGCTCTCCTGATGATCGCAATCGTCCTCTGCTTCATGCCCGAAGTACCGCCCCACACGTTCCTCGAGTTTTGGACGTCGGATTCGATGTGGTTCATCCTCGTCTGCTTCATTTTCTCCACTATCATGGAGGTCAGCGGGCTCGGGCACCGGCTTTCGGTCTACGTATTTTCGCCTCGACGCCTGATCTTGATAGATCTCGGGCTACTCCTGATCAACGCCCTGTTTTCGCTAGTCGGCATGAATTCAGCATTTCCGAAGATGGCGCTCCTTCTTCCGCTTGTGGCTTCTTTCGGTGCGTTATCGAAGATGTCCAAGGACGATCCCTATCTTCGCCATCTTGGCTTCATGATCGCCGCGCTATCGACCAATACTGGTCTTCTTGTCTATCCCGGCTTCTCGTGGAACTTGGTCCTCGGCCGCATGGGAGGGTTTAACGTCGACTTCGGAACCTGGTTTGCTTGGTTTTTTGTTCCAGCTCTGGTCTTCAATCTGATGTCGTTCTTTATTATCTATTTCCTCTTTATGCCACCGCGCGGTGAGCATTTCGACTTTACCGCGGAGCAAGAGGAATTAAAAAAGCTTGGCCCGGTCACTGGACTAGAAATGAAGACCGTTGTTTGGCTTGTTGCGACGGTGGCCCTCTGGGCGACCGGACCGCGGACCGGCATTAGCGCGGGCTGGGTGGCTGTCCTCGCCGCCGCCGGCATGATGCTGCCCGGGATCGGTTTGGTCAGTTTCAAGCAATTCGCGGAAGGCACCAACTGGAACGTCGTCTTCATGCTGATGGGAATTTTTGCCATCGGCGACCTGAGTTCGACCGGATTTGCGCATTGGATTTGGAGCCACATCCTACCCACCACGATGCCGCACAATCCCATGCTGTCCCTCATGGCAATCTCCGCGATGGCGGAACTGTTGCACGTTCCGCTCGGCAGTCTCGGGACCTCGATGGCGCTGGCCGTACCGTCGCTATCGACTTACGGACAGACCATCGGCATGTCGAAGGAGCTGGTCAGTTTCGTCGCTTATGTCACGGTGGTCGGGCAATATTTCTTCAGCTACCAGAACGCTGGCCTGATCTTCGGCCTGGCTTATGGGCTTTGGAGCGCTCGGGACGTTTTCAAATACGGGGTTGCGATGTTCGTCGCGACGCCAATCACATTGGGCGTCCTTCTATACCCATGGTGGTTGCACATGGGTTGGATTCAATAGCATTGACAGCGCGACGCCGGACCAACCAGTTAGATAGAGGATACCGGGCCGACCACTTCAATGAAGCAGAGCGGCCTTGCATTGCATAGGTCGCTCAAACAACTCTTCGAATGCATACCGCCGTGCGCAAAGCGTCATTCCGAGTAGCCAAGGCGTCGACGAACTGACGCGTCATTCAGAGTCTTGCAGTCCTTTACGCAGCTCATTTCGCACGATGAGGTTCCCTGCCCTGTCATATGCTATGAGCCC
>Ga0335075_10005148_pt1 | contig 20339 bp, 23 predicted proteins | sample Lox_Sample_24_FD_206723 | JGI IMG/M metagenome (GOLD analysis project Ga0335075, IMG submission 206723) | Soil microbial communities from Loxahatchee National Wildlife Refuge, Florida, United States - Lox_Sample_2.4 | ecosystem: Environmental > Terrestrial > Soil > Wetlands | place: USA...
ATCTCCAGCCGGTCCGGGCCGCGGTCCTCCCCGGCCCTCCGGCAGCGCAGCGGCCGGATCGGATCGGCCTTCACCCCTGCCCACCCCACGCACGCCGCAGCGCCGCGTCGAATGCCGGGTCGCGCACATCAGCATGGCCGTAAATCTCATCCACGATCGCCGCCGAGGCCCAACCACCCGCATCCCGGGCGATAACCAGGTTCCCGCCCGAGGCATCCAGCACAGCGGTAGTAAAGCTGTGCCGGAACGCATGAGGCCAGATCCTGCCCAGGCCGGCACGCTGCCCGGCCCGGCGCAGCATCCCGCGCGCCGCATCCGCCGCCCACGGCTGCCCGCTACCATGGCCAGCCAGCTGCACCAGCAGCATCCCGTGCCCAGGGGCAGGCCGCGGATACTCACCCATCAGATACTCGAAATAGGCATGCACCATAGCCGGGGACGCCCGCTTGATCAGCCCGCCACGGACCGCGCCGCCTTCCACCGACCATTCCGGTTTCGTCTTCGCCGCCGCCCGGTTCGGATTCCCCGCCCGGTGGCACACGTGCACGTGCGGCGCCCGGCACTCCCCGCACGAGGCATCCTCTCGCAAGTGCAAATCGGCCAGGTGCAGCCCGCACAGCTCGCCAATCCGGAATCCGCCATCGCTCAGCCAGATGATGACCAGCCGGTCCCGGGCCGTCGAAGCCACCGCGAGCAGCTTGTCCCGCGCGCCTTCGGGCAGCATCTTCGGATGCCGCCGCCGCGCCGGCGGCGGGGCCAGCGGGTTAGCAGACAGCTCCCGGTTCAGGTGCCCCAGGAATGCGCGCCGCCGGTCAGCCTGAGCCGGCAGCCGGGTCCGGGCCAGCTGATCACCCAGCTCCTGGTTCACCCCCAGCGACGCCTGGTGCACATAAAAACCCTTCAGGCACGCCGCAGCCGCCCGCAGGGCGCTGCGCCCGTAAGGCCGCTTGCCAGCTCGCCACGGCTCGCTATGCGGCCCGGCGACTCTCGCTCCGACCAGCCCCATGTATCGCTGCAGGTCCCGTAACCCGGCCCGCTCCACACTCAGCGCTTCGCGTTCCAGCCACCGCAGATGATCCACCAGCAAGAACGCATAAGTCCGCTGCGTGCCCGACCCCTCATACCCGCGCAAGAACACATCAGCTGCCTGGTAGACCGCACCCTCGGGCCACACGATCGTGAACGACCGGCGCCCCCCGGCCCGCTCCAGCACCTGGACCCGCAGATCCCCAACCACCAGCCCCCGCACCATGCGTCCCCCCGAACCATGCCCACGTGGCGAACGTCCCCAACCCGGGAGGTTAGCCAGTCAGCCAGGTACAACGGTGGGAGGCTCGCCGGACGTCACGTGCACTCCGAGGGGCGGTCGGAAAGGTCGCAGATCACGAAGACCCGTGGGCGGTCGTGAACTGCTACAAGGACATGATGGCGCCCGGCAGTTTCCTGGTGATCTCGCACGTCACGGCCGACCACCTCTCGCCCGACGCCGCGCGGCAGGCCCAGGCGGTCTACGACGGGGCGTCCGCGCCGGGCGTGCCGCGGACCCGCGAGCAGATCGCCGGGTTCTTCGCCGGGCTCGACATGGTGCCACCTGGCTTGGTGGACGTGTCCGCATGGCGGCCTGATCACGTCGGCCAGCCGCCCGACCCGGCGGTGTCTTATGCCGGGATCGGCCTCAAGAGCGCACCGGGGCGGCCCCGGTGACGGCGGGCAGCACGGCGCAGCAGCAGAACGCGGCTTGCTGGCGCGAAGCGGCTCGGCTGCGGGCGCAGTTCCGCGGGTGGATCGTGATCTGGCTGGCCCGAGAGAACTGTTACCGGGCCTACCGGCGGCTGCCCGGCGCCCGCCGCGACACCGCCATCTCGGCCGCCACGTCCGGCGAGATGGCCAGCCTGATCGGCCAGGCCGAGCAGGCCACCCGGCCTCCTGCAGTCCGTACGGAGGGGTCGTGAGCACGCCTGCCATCGGCCGCCAGGCCGAGACCGAGGAACAGACGGAGCGGCGGATGCGCACGGTCGCCGCCGAGCTGACCGCTGCCGGGCTGGACACCGGGGTATACGAGACCCGCGGGGTGCTCGACGTGCGGGCGACGTTGCGCCGCGAGGGCTGCGGACCGGTCGAGATCACCTATGACGGTGACGGGTACGTCACGGTGACGTACTGGCACCAACCCGGGGCCACCCCAGCGCAGGTTGCCGCCACCGTCAAGGGCGTCCTGGCCGTGATCACTCACGGGGCGTGACTGGTACTTCGTGAAGTAACCCGAGGTCCTTTATTGATCGTGCCCGATGGCATGATTGGCATCCGCGACAGCAAAGCGCCGAGTGGGGTAAGTACCCGGCTACTTCAGAACGCGGTAACTGAGATGAGTGACGCCATCGGACTCCACCACCCGCGTGCATTTCAGGGCGTACTGGCGGTCAACATCGGCGAACATCCGGACGCCGCCACCGAGCAGGACCGGAACCAAGTGCATGTGAACCTCGTCCAGTAGCCCGCCCCTGACCTACTGCTGGGCGACACTGGCCGAGTTGATGCTGACCGGCCGGCCTCCGGCCACGGCGCGGGCCTGCTCCAGGGCGCTTTCGATGCCGCCGCTGACGACAGTTCCGCCGGTGCCCGGGCCGACCCACTTGCCCGGCGGGTTGTGGGTCAGCAGGAAGAACGGGACGCCAGCCGGGTGATGGCCGCCCCACCCGCGCGCGATGTCGAACGTGCGCCGGCCGGTAATGACCGCCCCGCAGGCGAATGCCTCGCTGACCACGGCCCGGCTGCGTGCCGGGGGCCGGAACCGGTCGTCAGGGCCGAGTCGCTCGGTGTCAGCCGTCCACCAGGCAAACAGCCGGCCGCCCGTCGCCCAGGGGGTTATCAGGGCCGTCATTCGGCCCGGCGACGAAACCGTCCAGCGATACGGCCAGCCCGACCACTACCGTGCTCATCTTTTGCCTCCAGTAACCGCTCTGGGTGCTGCCGCCGCTTGCGGTACCTGCACCCGCCTCTTCACCAGAGATGTCGAGACCACCGCCGCTGCTGGCGGGCCGCGGCGGAGCGTCTGGGACTCCGACGAGCATGCGGCTCAGATGGGCCAGCTGAAGGAGATGACCGTCATCGCGCGCGGGGAGATGGAGGCGGTCGACGTGACGTTCATCCCGATCGTCAACTACCCCATCAACTGGACCATCTGAGCACTGGCGGTGGACCGGCTCATTCCTCGCCCAGGTTCTCAGCCGCCGTCTTCGGGGTTAACCTCGTGGGCCAGCAGTGGCACGAGGACCTGCGCGTTGGGACTTCCCCAGCCGGTGACCGGATCCCAGCCCGGTTCGCCCCGCCGGAAAGTTGCGCACCGCCCAGCCGTGCCGGTGCTTGCGCAGGGTGGTTCCCGGCTGCGCATTCTGTTTGGGTGGCCACTGTGAGCGAGGCGACGCGAGGTGACGTCGCGTCCTGGCTAGAGATCGCGCGTGAGGTAGAGCCCCTGTTTGGGCCGATGCCTGATTTCGAATCGACGCTGCAGCGGAACATCCGCCGTGGGACGGCACTATGTGTCAGGGATCCGAGCGGTCACGTCCTTGGCGGAATGCTGCTGCGCGCAGCGCCGCATACGCAGATCACCTGGCTGGCGGTCCGGTCGTCGGCTCGCCGCCGGGGCGTCGGCCATGCTCTGGTCGCCGAGGCGCTGCGCCGGTGCCCGCCGTCGTGTGAGGTGCTGGTCGACACCTTCGGCGAGGGCAGCCTCGAGGGCAACCCCGCGCGGCGGCTGTATGAATCCTTCGGCTTCGTGCCTGGAGAGTATCTGCCGGACGGTCCTGAGGGCGGTTCTCGGCAGCGGTTCCGGCTCAGTGGCCAGTGACACCGCAGCGGGTGCCGCGAAGATGACGCGAGGGTGAGCTTCTCGACCCAGCTGCGCGGGTGAGCGCACCGTTCCTCGACGGTGCCGCCGGGATACTGACCGGCGATCACTTCACTCCGCTTCCGTGACCCGAAAAAGACCTACGCCGCCGCCTGGTAACGCTCGCCTGCGGCCGGGACCTGTTCCCCGATCTGGGCTCACGAGTCGAAGCCGACGCCGAGCCGGTCGAGCGTGCGCAGCCAGACGTTCCGTCTGCCATCGTGCCGATCGGCGTGGTCGAGTGACCAGCGGGTGAGCTGGATGCCGAGATATGCCATGGGCTCGGGCGGGAACGGCAGCGGCTTGGTGCGGATCATGGCCAGTTCGGTGCGTTCGGTAGGTTCGCGGGCCAGCAGGTCGAGCATGACATTGGCGCCGAACCTGGTGGCGCCGACCCCGAGCCCGGTGTACCCGGTCGCGTAGGCAGCACGGCCGGCGAAAGCGGTTCCGTAAAAGGCGCAGAACCGCGTGCAGGTGTCTATGGCTCCGCCCCACCGGTGGCTGAAGCGGATGCCTTCGAGCTGCGGGAACGTTGTGAAGAAGTGCTCGGCAAGCCGGTGGAAGGTGGCGGGTCGCTGATCGTGGGCCGGATTGACCCCGCGGCCGAAGTAGTAGATGGCGTCGTAGCCGCCCCACAGGATCCTGTTGTCAGCGGTCAGCCGGTAGTAATGGAACTGGTTGCTCAGATCATCGAGTCCTTGCCGGTTGTGCCACCCGACCGACTGCAGTTGTGCTGGGGTCAGCGGCTCGGTAACCAGTACGTAGTCGTAGACCGGGACGGTGTGCCAGCGAAGGCGCCTGACCAGGGACGGAAAGGCATTGGTGCCGAGCGCCACGTTCCGCGCGGTCACCACCGTGCCGGTCTGAGTGTGCAGCCGCAGCTGCTGCCCGGACCGCTCGATCCGCGTGATGCCGGTGCGCTCGGCGATCCGGGCGCCGAGTGCCTCGGCGGCGTCGGCCAGCCCCCAGGCGAGCCTGGCGGGGTCGAGCATTGCGGTGTCGTCACGTTCCCAGACACCGGCGAGGTAGGTGGGCGAGTTGACCTGGGCCCGCACTTCGTCCTGGCCGAGCAGTTCCCCGCCGGCCGCCGCCAGCTGCTCTACCTGATAGGGCTGGGTCGCGACGGACAAGGTTCCGGTTCGCTCGAAGTCACATGCGATGCGGTACCGGCCGATGGCCGCCTCGATCTCGTCCAGGTTCTGCCGGCCAAGGTGGTCAAGCACGCCGAACTCGCGCGGGAAGCGGGCCCGCCCGTTGGCGTCGCCGTGAGTGAGGCTGGCCGCGCAGAAGCCGCCGTTGCGGCCAGTGGCAGCCGAGGCGATCCGGTCGGCTTCCAGCAGCACCACCTGGCGGCCGGGATCTCGTTCCTGGGCCAGCAGGGCCGTCCACAGCCCGGAAAACCCGCCGCCAACCACCGCCAGATCGGTGCTGATGGGAGCGTTCAGAGCTGGACGCGGAGGCGGACGATCGGCTTGGTCAAGCCAGAAGGGGACGGGCGCGGCACCCGACCACGAGTCACGCACTGCCCTCATACAGAGCATGATCGCATCCTCTGGCGTTGTCACGAGGCGCTGTGGGCGGTGAGGGCGAGGAGGGTGTCGACTGCGGTCTGAAGAGGGCGGGTGTCGCGCTGGACCTGGGCGAGCAGGAGGCCGCCCTGGAGCGCGGCGAGAACGGTTACGGCGAGATCGTCCGCGTCGATGCCGGCCGGGAGGCGCCCGGTGGCCTGAAGCCTTCGCAAGTCGTCGCTGATGGCGGCTGACCACTGCTGGAATCCGGCAGCGATCAGGGCGCGAGCATTCGGGTCGGTCTCGGCGAGCTGCCCGGCCAGCGAGCCGAGCGGGCAGCCGCCCTGGCCGTTGCTGCCTCCGGCTTCCGTGATCACCATCGCGCGCCAGGCCCGGAGCCCTTCGGGGCTGCCGAGGTCGGCCCGCCGCTGATTGCCGGCAATGATGCCGGCCTGGTGGTCGATGACCGCCTGTACGAGGTCGTTCTTATCCGGGAAGTAGTGGTACAGCTGTGATCCGCTGACCTGCGCCGCTGCCTTGACGTCGTCCAGTGTGGTGCCCGCGACGCCGCGCTGGTGGATCAGCCGGGCGGCTGCCTCAACGATCCTGGTCCGGACGCGCTCCCCTTTGGGGGTCAGCCTCGGCCGGTCATGCAGGTCGCTGGACATGACGTCATCGTATCAGTTTCTGAGTTTGACAACCCAGTCTGCTGCTGTCAGAGTGGGTCACGTAACCCAGTCAAGCGAGCAGAGGGAGGCTCACCGTGATCCTGGTGACCACGGCCGGGAAGGTCGGCTCCGAAACGGTCCGCCTGCTCCGGCAGCAGGACGTGCCCGTCCGGGTTCTGGTGCGCGACCCCGCGAAGGCCGAGGGCCTGGCCGAGGCGGGCGCTGAGGTCGCCGTCGGCGACCTGGACGTGCCTGCGAGCATCGACAAGGCAATGACGGGCATCAAGAGCGTCGTGCTGGTCAGCCCGGCGGTGCCTGCCCAGGAGCTGAACGTCGTCCGCAGCGCCGCCCAGGCTGGCGCCGGGCACGTCACGAAAGTGACCAGCAAGGCCTCGGCCGACTCGCCCATCGCCCGGCGGCGCGGGCAGACCGAGATCGAGGCGGGCCTGGCCGCCTCCGGAATCCCGCACACGCTCCTGCGGTCCAACGCCTACATGCAGAACGTGCTGCTGCTGGCCCCGGCGATCGCCGCGACCAGCAGCTTCGGCTCCGCAGCCGGCCAGGGCCGCACCGGTCTGGTCGACGCCCGCGACGTAGCCGCGGTAGCCGCCGAGATCGCCGCTTCCCCCGCCGCACACGCCGGGAAGACCTACTGGCTCACCGGCCCCGCGCTGGTCTCCAACTACGACGTGGCCGCCGCGCTCTCCAAACTGCTCGGCCGGACGATCACCTACCGGGAACTCTCCTTCGAGGAGAACAGGGACGCCATGATCCGCGCCGGCGTTCCCGAGCCGATCGCGAAGATGAACGCCCAGGCATTCAGCCTGACCGCTGAGGGTGATGCCGCGTGGGTTACCGAGGATGTGCCGTCGCTCCTCGGCCGCCCGGCCCGCTCCTTCGAGCAGTTCGCCGCCGACTTCGCCACCGCATTCTCCTGACAGCCCCGGTTACCCGGACCGGCCAGCGGTGAACCCCGGCAAGACCGGGGTTCACCGAACTAAGCGGGCAACTCGGCGCGGACCTGGTCGCCGTGCTGGCCGACGGTCGGGCTGGGGCCGGGATCGGCGAGCGGGGTCGCGGAGAACACGGCGGGCAGGCGCGGTTCGACCACCCGTCCGGCTACCGGGTGCCGGGACTCGATGAACAGCCGGCGCGCGATCGCCTGCTCGTTGGCGGGGATGTCGGCGGGCTGGAGGACCTCGGCGAACATCGCGCCCGCGGCCAGCAGGCGCGCGGCCGCCGCGGATCTCGGCAGGCTGGCCGCCTGGCGGCGGATCTCGCTGAGCACGGCGTCATAGGCGGCCGGGTCGTCGGTGCGCCCGGCCATCGTGGCCAGGTGCGGACGGCTGGCGAGGTCGATGCCGAACACCTGGCAGACGGCCCGGAAGCTATCGTCGTGGCCGAGCGACAGCATGCCCCAGCCGTCGGCGAAGCTGACGGTCATGCGCTTGCCGGTGGTGGCGTCGTCACCGAGCCCCCTGGGCGCGTCGACCAGGGTGGCGGATCCCGCTGCGTCGAGGTAGACGAACCAGGCCGCGACCTCGAACATGGACACCTCGACGTGCTGGCCCGCGCCGGTTCGCTCGCGGGCCAGCAGCGCGGCGAGCGCGGACTGCGCGCCGACCAGGCCGGCCACCTTGTCCACGATCGCGTGGCTGATGAGCTGCGGCTCGCCGTCGCCGTCGGCGGCCAGCGCGCAGATCCCGCCGTAGGCCTGGAGCAGGCTGTCGAACGCGGGCCGCTCGGCGTAGGGGCCGGTCGAGCCGAAGCCGTTGACCGAGACGTAGACCAGCCGGCTGTTGATGGCTGACAGGCTGGCGTAGTCGAGGCCCAGCCGGCGGGTGACGCCCGGGCGGAAGTTCTCGACCAGGACATCACAGCGCCGCACCAGGGCCAGGGCGGTCTCCAGATCCTCTGGATCCCGCAGGTCGAGGGTGATCGATTGCTTGCCGCGATTGGCCATGTGGAACATGGCCGAGATGTCGCCTTCCCGGGTCCCGACGAAGCGGGCCCGGTCCGGGGCGGAGGATCGCTCAACCTTGACCACCTGCGCGCCGAGGTCGGCCAGGATCCCCGCGGCCAGCGGCCCGGACAGGGACGTGGTGATGTCGAGCACCCGGGTGCCCGCGAGCGGCGTGGTCACCGGCGCTCCTCTCGCTCGGCCAGGTCGTAGAAGCGCGGCGCGGGCCCCGGCTCGGTATAGCCTCCGGCGTCGACGAATGTGCCCCGGGCCTGGTGGTGCGGATGCTGCCTGGCCTCGTAGGGGTCCAGCACCGGGGTCACGGCCGCGTCCACGTCCGCGAAGATCGCGGACCACTCGGCCCGGGACCTGGTGGTGAACACCGCTCGCAGCCGCTCGCGGATCACCGGCCATCCGGCGCGGTCGTGCTGGTCGGGCAGGTCGGCGGCGTCGATGCCCAGCGTCTCCAGCATCCGGGCGTACAGGTCGGCGCCGGTCGCGCCGACCGCCATGTACTGCCCGTCGGCGGTCCGGTACACGTCGTAGAACGGCGCGCCGCCGTCGAAGATGTTCGTGCCCCGCGGCCCCAGCCGCATGCCCGGCGTGTAGTACTGCCCGAGCAGCAGCGCGACCCCGTCGACCATCCCGGCGTCGATGACCCGTCCCCGGCCGGTGCGGCGCGCGTCGAACAGGGCGGCCATGATGCCGAAGGCCAGCATCATCCCGCCGCCGCCGAAGTCCCCGACGATGTTGAGGGGCGGCGCGGGTGGCGCTCCTGGCCGGCCGACCTGGGCCAGGTATCCGGCCAGCCCGATGTAGTTGATGTCGTGCCCGCCGAGCCGGGCCAGCGGGCCGTCCTGCCCCCACCCGGTCATCCGCGCGTAGACCAGACGGGGGTTGACCGCCTGGCAGTCATCGGGGCCGAGACCGAGCCGCTCGGCGCTCCCGGGCCGGAACCCCTCGATGCTCACATCGGCCCCGGCGACCAGTTCCAGGGCTCGCGCGCGTCCCGCGTCCGACTTGAGGTCGGCCACCTCGGCCTGCTTGCCGCGGTCGAAGATGCTCCGGCCCTCGTACATCCGCCTCACGTAGTCCGGCCGCTTGAGCACGGTCACCTCGGCGCCGTGGTCGGCCAGCATCATCCCGGCGAACGGGCCCGGTCCCATCCCGCCCAGCTCGACCACCCTGACCCCGGCGAGCACCGCCACGCGCTCCCCCGTCATGCCCGGGCCACCTCGGCCACGACGCGGAAGAAGTCCAGGTTCTCGACCGGAGGCTCGCCGCCGCCGCCGGGCCCGTACCGCACGATGAGCCCGGTCGCCCCGGATTCCAGCCATGGCTTCAGCCGCTGCCGGATCCGGCTCAGCGGGCCGACCAGCCACGCGTGGTCGATGTACTCCTCGGGTACCGCAGCCACGGCCTCCTCCCGGCGGCCGGCCGCCATCAGCTCCTCGATCTTGTCGCAGACCTCCCCCTGGCCGGACCAGATCATCTGCTGGCGCTGGCTGCCCGCCCACGCGGCGACGTATTCCTTGAACGGCTGCATGGCCCGCCGGACGTCGCTGTCGACCATGGCGTCGACGTGAGCCCAGATCTCGAACGACCGCAGGGTCTTTCCGGCTCCGGCCCGGCGGAACCCCTCGTCGAGCAGCGGCATCGCGTGCGGGAGCATCCCCGGGGCGAAGTGCCGGGGCAGCCAGCCGTCCGCGATCTCGGCAGCCAGCGTGATCATCTGCGGCCCGCTCGCGGCCACGTAGACCGGGATGTCCGGGGTGGGGTCGAGCAACAGCCCGAGCGGCTCGACCGGGTCACCGCCGGCGGGATACGGGACCGACAGCTCGGCTCCGCTATACGCCAGCGAGCGCCCCTCAAAGCCGTTGCGCACGATCTGGACGAAGTCCCGCATGCGGGCGACCGGATTGCCCCAGGGCCGCCCGTGCAGGCCCTCGGCCACGTACCGGCGGGTGCTGCCCAGGCCCAGCATCACCCGGCCGCCGCCGGTCAGCGCGTTGAGCGTCTGCATGGCCATGACGGTCGCGGCCGGGGAGCGCGCCGTGACCTGGATTATCGACGTCCCGAGCTTTAGGCTCTGAGTAACCGCGGCCAGGTATCCCAGCGGGGTCAGCCCGTCCGAGCCCCATCCCTCGCTGGTGAACACGGCGTCGTAGCCGAGCTCATCGGTGAGCCTGATCCGCTCCATCGGGATCGTGAAGCTCCGGTCCTGCCAGCGAATCTCCGTAGCGAGCTGCACTGGCCCATCGTGTCCACGGAGCTATTACCGGCGACGTTACGGATGCAGCCAGATAATGACACCCATAACGAGCGGTGCCGGCGGATGATCCCGGCGAGGTAGCTAAGCGGCCCTTAGGTCCCTTGAGCGGATTACCAGCCAAACCAAGCTCCAGCCCGCCACGAAGGAGATCGGCAACCTCCCGAGGCAGCGCGGTAAGCCGATTGCCATCGAGCCTCAGGCTCTGGAGGTTGGTGAGCCGGCCGATCTCCGGGGGCAGCGCGGTCAGCTGATTGACGTTGAGCCCCAGGCTCTGGAGGTTGGTGAGCCGGCCGATCTCTGGGGGCAGCGCGGTGAGCCGATTGCCGCTGAGCCCCAGTTGCCGGAGGCTGGTGAGCTGGCCGATCTCCCGGGGCAGCGCGGTGAGCTGATTGACGTGCAGCCACAGTTGCCGGAGGTTGGTCAGCTGGCCGATCTCGGGGGGCAGCACGGTGAGCTGATTGTGGTCGAGCCTCAGCATCCCGAGGTTGGAGAGCTGGCCGATCTCGGGGGGCAGCACGGTGAGCCGATTGCGGTCGGGCCTCAGCATCCCGAGGTTGGAGAGCTGGCCGATCTCGGGGGGCAGCGCGGTGAGCTGATTATTCTTGAGCGTCAGCGTCCCGAGGTTGGTGAGCTGGCCGATCTCGGAGGGCAGCGCGGTGAGCCGATTGCCGTCGAGCCCCAGTTCCCGGAGGTTGGTGAGCTGGCCGATCTCCGGCGGCAGTACGGTGAGCTGATTGACGCCGAGCGTCAGCCTCCGGAGGTTGGTGAGCTGGCCGATCTCCGGGGGCAGCACGGTGAGCCGATTGCGGTGGAGCCACAGTTGCCGGAGGTTGGTCAGCTGGCCGATCTCGGGGGGCAGCGCGGTGAGCTGATTGCCGTCGAGCCTCAGTTCCCACAGGTTGGTGAGCTGGGTGATCCCCGGGGGCAGCGCGCTGAGTTCCCGGTTCGACAGATCACACCGGCCGGTTCGCTCAATTTCGTGGAACTCGGGCTTCGAGACCGGGTCAGCTGCCGTTGCCTCGACCTTCCGGCGGGCGACGTTGAACGATTCCCCCGCATCCGCCATACGGCCGCGGATGCTGTCCTTCTTATCGCGGTCAGTCACGGCTGACTTCTTCCCGACGACACTGCCCGCGTCTGGCCGCCCAGGAGTGGACCGCAGTGACTGATCGCCCCTGGGAGCGCTTGACCTCAATGCCACCAGCGGGGCGGACCGGAGGGTAGCTCAGTGCGGGCGGGCGCAGCCGCCACCTTGAACGTAACACCGGGCCGGTTTCACGTCGAATCACAGGCATGCGGCTGACGGCTGTGAATGATGATCGCGGGACCGGATCGGCGAAATGCCGTTGGCAGTGGGCTCTTTCGGCAGACTCGCAACGTTTAGCGGAGCGTACGCGCCGATCGAGCTAAGGACGGGTGAGCATTGGCCCCCCCAACTGCCACGTGGCGTCCGGGACGGTTGCTGGCGGCGCTGGCCGCGTTGATCGTGGTGCTGGTGATCGGCGTTCTCGGCGGCACGCTGTTCCAGCCGTCGCACTGGGACAGCCGGTTCCGGGTCGGCAAGGGCCTGGACATCTCGAGCGGCACCATGATCACTCTGCAGGCGGTGGCGCCGCCGCATACGTCCTCGGCGCGGCTGCAGGCCGACCTGGACACCGCGGAGACGATCATGAACAGCCGGGTCAACGGCGCGGGCTTCAACGGCGCAACCGTGACCACGCAGTCGCCCGACCTGATCAACGTCTCGGTGCCGGGGAAGGGGGTGAAGGAGGTCGAGAACCTGGTGGGCACGACCGCTCAGCTGCGGTTCCGCGAGGTGCTGCTGATGGCACCCAACACGGTCTCGTCGACGTCGGCGCCGGGATCGCTGTCCACGACCACGAGCCCCTCGGCCCAGGGCAAGGCCAGCCTGCTCACGCCGGCGACCAGGGCTCTGTTCGACAAGCTGAACTGCGCCAACCCCAAGTGGCGGACCGCGATCTACGGCACCGACCCGAACAACTGGGACAACCCGAACATCCAGACCGTGGCCTGCTTCTCGCAGGGTCCCGGGCAGCCGGTGGAGAAGTACGCGCTGGACAAGTCGACGGTTACCGGCGAGATGCTCGGCGGGTCGTCGGCGCAGCCGCAAAGCAACGGCGACTGGTGGGTGAACCTCAGCTTCAACGGCGCCGGCACCAAGGCGTTCGGCGCGCTGAGCACGAAGATGTTCGACAATTACTACAGCAACGGGGCGCCCACCTCGGAGCTGGACTTCTTCGCGATCGTGCTGGACGGCAAGCCGGTCGCCGTGCCCTCCATGGATGCGGTGCTGGACACGGGCACGGCCACCATCCAAGGCAGCTTCACCGAGAGCCAGGCCGACAACCTGGCCAACGTGCTGAACTACGGCGCGCTCCCGCTGACCTTCACCCCGCAGTCGGTGCAGTCGGTCAGCCCGCAACTCGGCTCCTACCAGCTACAGGCGGGGCTGCTGGCCGGCGCGTTCGGCCTGGCGCTGGTGGTGGTGTACGCGTTCTGCTACTACCGGGGCCTGGGCCTGGTGTCGGTCTGCAGCCTGGCGATCGCGGCCCTGCTGAGCTACCTGGCCGTGGTGCTGCTCAGCGTGTACGAGGGCTTCGCGCTCTCGCTGGCCGGCATCGCGGGCCTGATCGTCGCGATCGGGATCACCGCCGACTCGTTCGTGGTGTTCTTCGAACGGCTGCGGGACGAGGTCAGGGACGGCAAGTCGCTGCGCGCCGCGGTCGAGCACGGCTGGGTCCGGGCCCGGCGCACGATCCTGGTTTCCGACACCGTGTCGTTCATCGCCGCCGCAGTGCTGTACAAGTTCGCGGTCAGCGACGTGCAGAACTTCGCCTTCACCCTCGGCCTGACCACGCTCATCGACGTGATTGTGGCGTTCCTGTTCACCAAGCCGATGATCACGCTTCTGGCCCGGACCAAGTTCTACGGCGGGCAGCACAAGCTGTCCGGGCTCGATCCGGCCCGGCTCGGGATGCGCCCGCCGTGGCGCGGCAGCGCGCGCCCCGCCCCCCGGCCGCAGTCCGGCGGGGCCGCTTAGAGCGGCTCAGGGTGATCGGCGGCACGATCGTGGCCAGGCACGAGCGGGCAGGCCGGGAGGCCGTTCTGCTTGCGGTACACCGCGAGGTTCCGCGCCAGGCCCGGCGTGCTGCAGGCGTCGACGACCGCCACCGTCTGACGGGGATCGAAGGTCACCGGCAGCCGGTACGCCGACTCGATGTCCCGCGCTCCGTATCCACGGCCGATAAGTAACGACGGCCATAACAAGCCAGAGGCAGCATCGGCGGGCATCCCGGGTCCTGCCTGAGCGGAGGACAGCATGAGCGTCGGCCCGCACGTGTCGGTGGTCCTGCCGGTCATGGGCCCGGCTGGCCGTCCCGGCGATCCCCGGCACATCGTGGCCACGGCGCGCGCGGCCGAGCGGCTTGGCTTCGACGCGGTCTGGACGGGTGACCACATCCGCCATCCCCGGCCGATGCTGGAGTCCGTGGTCTCGCTGTGCTTTGCCGCCGCCCACACCGAGCACATCGCGGTCGAGTGGTCGGTGCTGCTGCTGGCCATGCGCCGGCTGCCGGTGATCGCCAAGCAGATCGCGACGCTGGCCTGCTTCGCGCCCGGCCGGGTCGGCGTCGGCATCGGCGTGGGCGGCGAGTACGAGGAGGAATGGCGGCTGGTGGGCGTGCCGCGCGCCGAGCGCGGCCCTCGCACCGACGTCGCGGTCAACCAGCTGCGCGCGGCCCTGGCCGGGACCGGTGCGACGTTCCCGGGCCTGGGCGAGGTGCGCCTCGACCCGGTCCCGCCGCAGCGCGTCCCGCTGTTCTTCGGCGGCCGCCGCCCGGCCGCGCTGCGGCGCGCGGCCGAGCACGGAGAGGGCTGGGTCGGCTGGCTGCACTCGCCCGGCGGTTTCGGCGCCGTGCGGGAGGCCTTGGCGCAGCAGCGCGCCGGGCTCGGGCGGCGCGGGCCGTTCTGGTACGGCATCCAGGTGCCGGTCCTGCTCCCCGGGGCCGCCGAGCGCGCCGAGGTCACGCTGCCGCGGGACTCGCAGCGGTACGCGGTGCGCGGCAGCGCGCCGGACGTGACCGGCCGGCTGCGCGAGTACTGGGACGCAGGTGCGGACCGGTTCAAGCTGAACATCTTCGACAACCCGCCCGGCCTGGACCAGCTGGAGCTGCTCGGGCGCGAGGTCCTGCCGGAACTGCGCTCGTGGCGGCGGCCCGGATAACGAAGGCGGTAATGGCGGCCGGGTAGGTCTGAGGCCCTCGGTAAGGAGGTGCCCCGTGACCGCGGTTTCGCCGATCGGCCCGGACTTTGACCTGCGCACGTTCGACATCTGGGATGACGAGCAGGCCCAGCACATCTACGCGATCTTCGCCGAGATGAACCGGCGGGCCCCGGTGACCTGGACGGCCTCACACGGCGGCCACTGGGTGGTCACCGGCTATGAGCAGGTGCGTGAGGTCGGCCAGGACTGGGCCACGTTCAGCTCGGCGCACGGCGTGCAGGTGCCGTCGGTCGGCCTCGACTCCACCCCGCCGATCACCGTCGATCCCCCGTTGCAGCGGCTGTACCGCAGGCCGCTCGCGCCGTTCTTCTCCCCCTCGGCCGCCCAGGACTCGGAGGCGGCCACCCGGCGTCACGCTGACGCGCTCATCGACAAATTCATCGGCCGCGGCCGCTGCGACCTCGCGGCCGATTACGCCGAGCGGCTGGTGCCCCTGGTGTTCTTCGACCAGGTGCTGCACGTCCCGGCCGATGCCCTCGACCGGTTCGTGACCAAGTTCGTGCACCCCGGATCGACTCCCCGCGATCACACGGCGGTCGCGCCCGAGGTGGCCCGGGACCTCATCACGCTGCGCCGCGCGATGCCGCCCCAGGGCGACCTCATCGACGCCGTGTTCACCGCCGAGATCGACGGCCAGCCGATAACCGAGGACGAGATCCTCGGCGTGATCGTCCTGCTGCTGCTCGGCGGGACCGATACAACCCGGAACGTCATCACCTCCTCGCTGCACTACCTGGCGCTGGACCCTTCGGTCAGGAGCATGCTCATCGAGGACCCCGGGCGCATCGAGCGGGCGGTCGAGGAGTTCCTGCGGATGTTCGCCTCGGTGCAGACCATCGGCCGGACCGCGATGCGCGACACCAGCATCGCGGGCGAGCCGATCCCGGCGGGCGGGAAGCTGGTGTGCGCGCTGGCCGCGGCCAACCGCGACCCGGCCGAGTTCGACCATCCCGGGGAGTTCGACATCGACCGGGTCTCCAACCGGCACTTCGCGTTCGGCGTCGGGCCGCACCGGTGCCTCGGCTCCAACCTGGCCCGGATGGAGATCCGGGTAGCGATCGAGCAAATCCTCGCGCGCATTCCCGCCTACGAGCTCGCCCCCGGCTGGACCTACCGCCGGCGCGGCGGGTTCGTGCACGGGCCAGAAACCCTGGAGATCGTCTTCCCGGCTCCCTGAAGCCCGGGCTCTCGCAGTGCCCCAGATCTGTCCGGCAGGCACCGGATAAATCTGGGGCGAAGAGGCGGGTCGCCACGGCACCACACGCCGTGAGCGCGGCACAGGCCCCGGGCCGTGCTCTACGGCGTGCGGTAGATGGCCTTGGTTTCCAGGTACGCGGCCAGGCCCTCCGGCCCGAGCTCGCGGCCGATGCCACTCTGCTTGACGCCGCCGAACGGGGCGTCGATCGGCAGCGCGTAGTGGTTCACGCCGACCGAGCCGGACTGGACCCGCCGGGCCAGCGCGAGCCCGCGATCGGTGTCGCCGGTGAAGATCGCCCCGCCCAGGCCGTAGTCCGAGTCGTTGCAGATCCGCAGCGCGTCCTCGTCGTCGTCGAACGGGATGACGGCCAGGACCGGGCCGAAGATCTCCTCGCGGGCGATGCGCATCTGGTTGCCCACGCCGCTGAACACGGTCGGCTCTACGTAGTAGCCGGTCTCGAAGCCGGCCGGGCGGCCGCCGCCGAGCACCACCTTGGCCCCGTCGTCGCGCCCGCTGCGGATGTAGTCCTCGACGCGGGCCCGCTGCCGCGCGGACACCACCGGCCCGAGCCGGGCCTGCGGGTCGAGCGGATCGCCGATCGTCAGCTCGCTCATCGCGTCCGCCACGGCCTCGACGACCTCGTCGTAGCGCGACCGCGGCGCGAGCACGCGGGTGAGCGCGCGGCAGATCTGGCCGCTGAACGGTGCGCACGCGCTGGCCACGAACGGCGTGAACGCGTCCAGGTCGACGTCGTCGAGCAGCACGGCGGCCGATTTGCCGCCCAGCTCGAGCGTCACCCGCTTGAACCGCTCGGCACAGGCCAGCGCGACCTTCCGGCCGGCCACGGTCGACCCGGTGAACGCGACCTTGTCCACTCCCGGATGCGCGACCAGCGTGGCGCCCGCCTCCCGGCCGCCGGTGATGATGTTGACCACCCCGGCCGGTATGCCCGCCTGCGTGACCAGCTCGGCCAGGACGTAGGAGTCCAGCGACGTCTCGGGGGCCGGCTTGACCACGGCCGTGCACCCCGCGGCCAGGGCCGGGGCCAGCTTCCAGGCGATCGCGCCCTGCGGGCCGTTCCACGGGACGACCAGGGCGGCCACGCCGACCGGTTCCTGGCGCACCACGGTCCGCGAGCCGTGGCCCGAGCGCTCGGTCTCGGGCTCGAGCTGGTCGGCCAGGTCGGCGAAGTAGCGGTAGTACCTGGCCGTGGCCGCGCCGTTCCCCATGATCGAGTTGGCGATCAGCATGCCGTTCTGCGCGGTCACCAGCTGGCCGAGTTCCTCGGCGTGCTCCTCGACCAGCCCGGCCAGCCTGCGCAGGTACGAGGCCCGCTCGGCCGGGTCGAGCTGGGCCCACCCGGACCCACGGAAGGCCTGCGCCGCCGCGTTCACCGCGTCGTCGACGTCGGTCTCGTCCGCGTCCGGTATGGCCGCGAACTCTTCCTCGGTGGCCGGGTTGATGACCGGTATCCGCGTGGCCGAGTGCGCGGGCCGCAGCTCCCCGCCGATGAACAGGCTGTCCTGGACACCGTTCCTGACGCCATTCACCATCGTGCCTCCTCGTTCTCGTGACGGCCGAGTTCGCCGCGCAGCCCGTTCAGGAACCGCTCGGCCCGGTCGTCGCCATCCAGGTGTTCCTTGGCGTGCTGGCCCACCGCGACATGCAGCCGCGGGCGGGAGCCGAGCGCCGCCTCGACCACGGCCCCGGCGACCTCGGCGGGGTCGCCGGACTCGCCCAGCCGCCTGGCCTGCCGCGCGCGCAGCGCGCCGAGCAGCGGCGCGTAGGCGGCCGGCCCGGGAGCGGACTCGGCCCTGGCGCCGATGCCGGTGCGATAGGGCCCGAGGTAGACCGTTGAAACCCTGATCCCGAACGGCTCCACCTCGAACGACAGCGCGTCATGCAGCGCGGCGGCCGCCTGTTTGCTGGCCGCGTAGATGCTGGCCCCGGGCGCGGGCACCCGCCCATGTAGCGAACCCACCAGCACGATCGAGCCGCTCCGCCGCTCGCGCATGGGCGGCAGCACCGCCTGGATGAGCCGCAGCGGCCCGAAGAAATTGGTCTCGAAGACCCGGCGCACGCTGTCCTCCGGCGCGGCCTCGGCCGGGCCGACGGTCATCACGCCCGCGTTGTTCACCAGCACGTCGACCGGGCCGAACAGCCCGGCGGCCTCGCGCACGGCGCGGCTGACCGAGGCGGGCTGGGTGACGTCGAGATCAACGACGCGCAGCGGCAGCGACTCCACGGCGGCGGCGCGGGCCAGGTCTTCCGCGCGCCCGGCCGACCGCGAACCAGCCAGCACCCGGTGGCCGGCCCGGGCGAACGCGAGCGCCGTGAGCCGGCCGATGCCGCTGCTGGCCCCGCTGATCAGCACCACGCTCATGATCTGGCCTCCCGCCGCCCGCGCTACAGCGTCTCGGCGGCCAGCTCAAGCTGGCTCAGGTCGGCCGCGCACGGGAACAGCAGCACCTCGTCGCACCCGGCCTGGCGGTGGGCGTCCAGTTCGGCACGGACCTGGCTGAGCGTGGTCGCGGTGCCGCGCACCATGGCCTCGACGAACGGCGCGGCCCCGTAGTAGCGGCGCAGGAAGCTGGCGGAGACCTCCGCGGCCCGCGGGCCGAGGGCGAAGTTGACGATCGACAGCAGCCGCGGCGCCCCGTCCCGGCCGGCCTGGTGCCAGCGGTCCCGGACCGTCTCCGCCATCGGAGCGAACCCGGCCGCGCCGCCGAGCCCGCAGATCCAGCCGCAGCCGTGCTGCGCGACCCGGCGCACGGCCGCGGGCGAGGTGCCGCCCAGCAGGATCGGCGGGCCGCCCGGCGTGCGCGGCACGGGACCGGCCGCGGTGAAGCCGTCCGGCTCGGCCCAGGCCCGGCGCAGCCCGGCGAGCTGTGCGTCCAGGACCCGGCCGCGCCGCTCGAACGGCACGCCGACCGCGGCGTAGTCCGGCCGGCGGCTGCCCACGGCGACGCCCAGGCTGAGCCGGCCGCCGGAAAGCTGGTCCACGGTCGCCGCCTGCGACGCGACCACGGCCACCGGGCGCAGCGGCGTCAGCATCACCGACGTGTACAGCCCGGCCCGCTCGGTGACCGCGGCCGCGGCGGCCAGGACGGTCAGCGGGTCGTAGGTGGGGGCGAGCAGTCGGTCGATGACCGCGACCGACGCGAAGCCCGCCTGCTCGGCGGCCGCGGCCCACTCGATGACCACGCGGCCGTCGGGCGGCGAGACCGCGCTGGGCAGGCCGATGCCGACCTTCACCGGGTCACGCTCCCGGGCCGCGGGTGGTCAGGCGCCCCATCGGCCCGGCTCAGCGGCTCAGGTCGATGACCGTGCGGATCCCCTCGCCCACGCGCATCGCCTCGAACGCCGAGTCGACCTCGCCGAGCGCGATGCGGCTGGTCACCAGCCGGGCCAGGTCGAGCTGGCCGGACCGCCACAGCGCTATCAGCCGCGGGAAGTCGATCTGCGTGCGCCCCGAGCCGTAGAAGCTGCCGAGGATCCGCCGCTCGCCCAGCGCGATCTCCCGGACCGTGACCGGAAGCTCGGCGTTGCTCAGGCCCACCAGCACGGTGGTGCCGCCCCGCCGGGTGCTGAGAATCGCGGGCCGCAGGCTTTCCGCCCGGCCGCTGACCTCGAACGCGTAGTCGACGCCGGCGCCCCGGGTGAGCTCGGCCACCAAGGCGGGGAAATCGCCGGGCGCGGTGGCCTGCGTGGCCCCGAGCTCCAGCGCGGCCTTCCGCCTGGAATCGACCGGGTCGACGGCGATGATCACGGCCGCGCCCGCGATGCGCGCGCCCTGGATCACGTTGAGACCGACGCCGCCCGAGCCCAGGACGGCGACGGTCGCGCCGGGCTCCACCCGGGCGGTGTTGATCACCGCGCCCACGCCGGTCATGACCCCGCAGCCGATCAGCGCGGCCAGGTCCAGCGGCACGTCGTCGTCCACGGGCACCACGGCGGACGCCGGAACGACCGTCTGCTCGGCGTAGCCGCCGATGGCCATCGAGCCCACCGGCTGGCCGGCCGCCGACAGCAGGCCCTTCCCCCCGGGAGGCAGGCCGTTGCCGCTGCACAGGTTCGAGCGGCCGGCCCAGCACTGCGGGCAGTGCCCGCACGGCGCGACGAACGACAGCACCACGTGCTGCCCGGCATCCAGGCCGGTCACGCCGGGCCCGACCTCGAGTACCTGGCCGGCCGCCTCGTGACCGAGCACGAACGGCGGGTCTATCGGCACCGAGGGCTGGGCCCACGCGTTCAGGTCGGAACCACACACGCCGCAGTAGCGGATGGCGACGCGCACCTCGCCGGGCCGCGGGTCGATCAGCTCCACGTCGTCACGGATCTCGAACGGACCGCCCCGCTCACGGACCACCGCTGCTCGTATCACGCTGCTCATGCCTGACCACGCTGCCGGCGGGTCGTTATCCCGTTCGTTACCCCCCGCGGACCGCCCGGACCGTTCAGCCGGAGCGGCCGCCGTCGACGACCAGGACCGCGCCGTTGGTGAACGACGCGGCGTCCGACCACAGCCAGGCGATCGCCTGGGC
>Ga0335075_10005149_pt1 | contig 20338 bp, 17 predicted proteins | sample Lox_Sample_24_FD_206723 | JGI IMG/M metagenome (GOLD analysis project Ga0335075, IMG submission 206723) | Soil microbial communities from Loxahatchee National Wildlife Refuge, Florida, United States - Lox_Sample_2.4 | ecosystem: Environmental > Terrestrial > Soil > Wetlands | place: USA...
TGCGGCGAGCCTGCTGGCCTGGCTCGAGGCCCAGCAGAACGTGCAGGCAGCCGCGACGCGGCTGCACGTCCACCCCAACACCCTGCGCTACCGGCTGCGCCGGGTCCGCGAGATCGCGCCGATCGACCTCGACGACCCAGACCAGCGGCTGGCGACGTGGCTCGAGCTGCGTCTGCGCGGCCCGCTGCCGGGAGCGAGCGGCGGCCCGCTGCCGGGAGCGAGCGGGTCCTAGAGGCCCGCGAACTCCTCGAACAGCGCCCGCGCGGCGGCGATCCCCTGGGGGATGTACTCCACCAGCAACCGCTCGTTCGGCGAGTGGATCTGCGCGTCGGGCAGCGAGAACCCGGTGATGATCGTGGGAATGCCGTGGCCGGAGAGCGCGGCAACGATCGGCAGCGTCCCTCCGGAGCGGGTGAGCAGCGGCCGCACGCCGAGCGCCCGTTCGAACGCATCCTGACCGAGCGCGACCGCGGGCGAGCGGGGGTCGACGATCCCCGGGTCGGCGCGGGACATGAGCTCGATCTCGAGCGACGCGCCCTCGGGCGTGGCTTCGCGGAGCAGTTCGGTGAACGCGGTTGCGATCGCCTCCGGGTCCTGGCCTGGCGCGAGCCGGATCGAGACGTTCGCCTCGGCCTCGACCGGCAGCACCGTCTTCTCGAGCGTCGGCGAGCCACCGTGGACGCCATTCACGTCGAGCGCGGGCTCCGCGAACGTGCGCAGGTAGTAGTCGCGCGCGGCGGTCGAGTCCTTCGGGGCCACGCCCGCGAGCGACAGCTCGTCGGCGCCGGTCGGCAACGCCGCCCAACCCTCGAGCTCCTCGGCGGTCGGGGCGATGACCCCTGCGCGCAGCGGCTCAGCGAGCCGTCCGTTGTCGCCGCTGACCGATGCGAGCAGCTCGCACAACGCGGTGACGGCGTTGAGCGCCGCCCCGCCGTAGTGGCCGGAGTGCAGGTCGCGCTCGCCGGAGCGCAGCGTGAGATGGAAGTAGACGAGACCGCGAGTGGCGACGTTGAAGGCGGGCACGTCGCGGGCGATCATCCCGCTGTCGAAGATCACCGCGACATCGGCGCCGCGGTCGTCCTGGGCGAGGTACCCGAGCACCGACTGTCCGCCGGTCTCCTCCTCCCCGTCGCAGACGAAGCGCACGTTGACCGCAAGCGTCCCGGCGGCCGCCAGCTCGCGTGCGGCGGCCAGCATCAGGTACAGCTGACCCTTGTCGTCCGCGACGCCGCGCCCGTAGAGGTACTCGCCACGGATCTCGGGCTCGAACGGCGCGGACTCCCACAGCTCCAGCGGGTCGGGCGGCTGGACGTCGAAGTGGCCATAGCAGAGCACGGTCCGGGCGGAGTCGGCTCCGCTGCTGGCGCGGATCTCGCCGACAGCGAGAGGCTGGCCATCGAAGTCGACCAGTTCCGCATCGCCGCCCGCACCGCGGATCAGCGCGCACACCCACTCGCCGGCGCGGCGCACGTCCGCCTGGTGAGTCGCGTCGGCACTCACCGACGGGATCCGGAGGAACTCGGACAGCTCGTCGAACCACTCGGGCACGCCTCGACCCTAATACACCCGCCGATTCAAGGCGGTGAGGCTCGCTAGTACCCTTCCGCCCGGTGCCAGACCCCAAGGGGTCGTCGTACGACCGGGCCAGGTTGCTCTTCCGTTGAGGTTTGGTTGAGCCGCATGCCTGATGGCCCGTCCCGCCCCTCCGACCTGCACAATGGCCGACGTGTTTTCAACGACCTCCCTCTCGCGGCGCGCGCTCGGCGCGCTGATCGCCACGCTCCTGAGCCTGCTGTGCCTTCTGTGCCTGGGCGCCGGCGGTGCCCGCGCGGCGACGGTCTCGGTCATCGACACGCCGGTCAGCGGAGCCACCCCCAGCGGCTTCCTGGGCATCTCGATCAAATACCCCTCGCTGCTGAAGTTCGCGGGCACCAACCCGTCAAAGGTCAACACCGCGTTTCTCAACCTGCTCGGTGACATCGCTCCCGGCCAACGGCCCGTGCTCCGGATCGGCGGCGAGAGCGCGGATTGGAGCTGGGTGCCGATCAAGGGCCAGAAGCGGCCGCCGGGCGACTCGTACTCGATCAACTCGAGCTGGCTGAAGCTGGCCGCGGCGACCGCCAAGGGGATGAACGGCCAGCTGCTGCTCGGGCTCAACTTTGAGGCCGCCAACAAGACCGACACGGTCGGCGAGGCCCAGGCGTTCCTCAAGTACATCGGCGCGTCCAACATCCTCGCGCTCGAACTCGGCAACGAGCCGGAGCTCTACCGCGCCTTCGCCTGGTACCACACCTCCAACGGGACCCGCGTGCTCGGCCGACCCGCCAACTGGTCGCTGCCGGTCTACCGCGCCCAGTTCGCCCAGTTCGCCAACGCGCTGCCCAAGGGCGTGACGATCGCGGGGCCGACGAGCGGCATTGGCACCTGGCTGCAGGCGCTCGGCTCCACGCTCAAGGCCGAGCCGAAGATCGGGCTGGTCACGATCCACGCCTATCCGCTCAAGCACTGCAGCGCCTCGCACAACGTCACCATCCCGGAGGTGCTCTCAAGCGCCGCCTCCTACGGCTTCGTCAACGAATTGGCGCCCTACGTGAAGACCGCGCACGCCGTCGGCAAGGGCCTCCGCATCGACGAGATGAACGCCATCACCTGCGGCGGCACGCGCGACGTGAGCGACTCCTTCGCGACCGCGCTGTGGATGATGAACACGCTGTTCGGCATGGACAAGCTCGGGGTCCAGGGCGTCAACCTGAACGACCCCGCGGGCACCATCAACGCGGTGCTGAACCCGATCCTCTCCCACGGCCGCATCACCTTCCAGGTCCAGCCCGAGTACTACGCGATGATCATGTTCGAGCAGGCCGCGCCTCCCGGCTCCCAGATCCTGCAGATGCACAACGACGTCCCCAGCACCCTCTCCGCCTGGGCCACCCGTGAGACCAGCGGCGCCACCCACGTCGTGCTCGTCAACAAGAGCGCCACCTCCAGCGAGTCGACCACCGTGCGCATGCCGGGCGCCGTCGGCCCCGCGTCGATCTCCATCCTTCACGGCCGCGGCCTCTCCTCGACCAACGACGTGAGCCTCAACGGCCAGTCGTTCGGCTCCTCGACGACCACCGGCCTCCTGTCCGGGACCGCCGGGACCGACGTCGTCTCCCCGGTCAAGGGCACCTACACGGTCAAGGTGCCGCCGGCCAGCATCGAGATGCTCTCCTTCACCCCCCAGCCGGGTGCGCTGCTGATGTCGGCGCTGCGGGGGAAGCAGGGGTTGCTCGCGTCGCTGCTGCCGGCCTGGTAGGCCCGGCGCAGGGGTCGCGCGACGCGTCCGCGAGGTAGCGCACCCGCCGCCGGCCGTCAAGCAGCGAGGGTCGTCTGTGGGTCGTCCGTGGGGCGTTTGGTGGCGCTGCTGTGACTGCCGTCGCCGTGCGCGCTACTCGGCAATGAGGTCGGGCCCACTCCGTGTGCCCGACCTCGCGCCTTTTGGAACTCTGGGCCGCCGCGGGGATGCGGGACGCCGCCTTGGGGGTGCGGGGCGCCGCCGTGGGAGGCGGGCGCGATGTTTTGGTACTGCTGGTGCTCTTTGATCGCATCTTGCCGGCTGAGGGCTCGCGATGCACGGGACAAGGTCCGGCCGGGGGCGATTTCATCGTCCAGCTCAATGAAAACGACCACACCTCCAGAGGCGGCGTCGGCGACGCCAGAATGTCCCAGCCGCCGGTCTCCCCCGGACGCCTGTGGGCAAAAGTGGCGTCTGGAACGCCGAAGGAGCCCTCGGCCCGGCCGGCCCAGCGACGCCTGGGCTGTTTTCGGCGCCCCGGCCCACCCAGGCCGCCGGACCGCGGAACGCTGGGGTCAGCCGGAGACGAGCTGGTGGTTGCGCAGCCCCTTCTTGCGGTCCAGGACGAGCAGCGCGCCGTGCAGGACCCCCTCGCCGTACTCGCTGCCGGGGTTGATGCAGACGGTGCGGCCGATCTTGGTGACCCCACGCGACTCGTGGATGTGACCGTGCAGCGCGACGAGCGGTTGGTGGCGCTCGATCAGGTCACGAACCGCCTGGGAACCCGCGGCGGTCATCACCACCGACCCGCCGCGCACGACCGGCTTGAGCGTCTCGTCGAGTGCGGGCGCCTGGTCCAGCGCGGTCGCCTTGGGCGGGACGTGGAGGTTGAAGACCGAGCGCGATGGATCGTCGAGCTCGCCCACGAGCGTGTCCAGGTGGGCGGCGAGCTGGTCCTCCGGCATCTCGCGCGGAGAGTCCCAGGGCGTCGGGTTGGCGATGCCGCACGAGAGCATCTCGATCTGCTCGGCGAGCTCGACCGGGATGTCCTCACAGCTCACGCCAAGCGGCGAGGAGTTCAGCACCTCCGACAGCGCGGGCTCGTCGTCGTTGCCGAGCATCATGTAGAGCCGGATGCCGGTCCCCGCCAACCGTTCCTCGGCGAGCTCGAGCCATCGCCGCACGCTGTCGGCCATCGCCCGTGCGAACAGCTCCCCCACCTTCGCCTCGTCACCGTGGGCCTCGGCGAGCTCCTCGTCGGTGGTCACGTAGGGGTAGAAGCCGCGGTCGCGGATCCGGCCCTCGAGCGACTCGAGCTCCTCCTCCGGGGCGACCCGGTCGCCGATCAGCTCCGCCACCCGCAGCCCGTCAGCGGAGCGCACGATCGGCACGACGGCCTTGCCGGTGATGTCGCCGCCCATCACGAGCACGTTCGCCTCGTAGAACTTTCCCGCGTTGACGAACTTGCGCCACAGCCGGTCCGAGCCGTGGATGTCGGAGGCGTAGTAGACGGTGAAGCTCAACGGTGGACCTCCTCGGGGACCTCGTACCAGCGTTTGCGCCGGCCGACCTTTGCGCGCATGCGCCATGCCCGCGTCTTGGGCGCCTCCTCGAGCCGTGCTCGAAGCGCCGCCGATTGCGCAGTCATCCGCGCCACCCGCTCCGGCCCGAGCTCCAGCGAGCCGGCGAGCTCGTCGAGCTTGCCCAGGTTGTCGGTGACGGTGGTGAACAGCCCCCAGTCCGCGCCGCAGGCCTCATCCAGGCGCGGGCCGCCGAGCCGGCCCGGGCCGTCCGCGTCGCCGAGCTCGTGGTCGAGCAGCAGCATCACGGTGTCGGTGAGGTCCTTCTGGTTGATCTCAGCGACCTGGAGCTTGGCGAGCAGCAGGTCGGCGGCCGGCAGCGTCGGTTCCTCGACCTCCAGTCGCTCTGAGAAGTCGAGCGTGTGCGACATCTCGAACCGGTCGAGGAACACGTCGATGTGGAACGACCCATCGGGCGCGTGATAGATCAGCCGCCGGTCTCCGTGGGCGGCGTTGAACGTCCGCTCGGCCACGTACCCCTCCCGTTCGAGCAGCTCGCGCAGTTCGCGCGAACCCTTGCGATGGGCGACGTAGTCCAGATCGCCGTACTCGCGGCCGAGTGCCTCGCGCGTGGCCGGAGCGGAGCGGTGCCAGATCGCCACACCGCCGAACAGCCTCAGCACGAGACCGCCGGCCCCGGCAACCTGCACCAATCGCGGACCCTCCTCGACGAGCGTCACTCGGGCGGGATCTCCTTGAACGTGTTGGCGAGCGAGATGCCCTGGCTGCGGCGGTAGATCGACACTCCGGCGTACCAGACGACCGCGATCGCCGGGGCGACGAAGACCTTGATCATCGGCGACCAGCCGAGCTTGCCGCCGAAGCCGGTGTGCAGTGCCTCGAAGATCACGAACGCCCACGACACGCCGGACACGATCGCCGCCAGCGTGATCACGGGGATGCCGGCCACCTTCGCGCGCGCCCAGCCGGGCGCCTCGTCGTGCATCGCCTTGCGGCGGAACGGCACCGCCCCCGCCGCGATCGAGACGACGATGAACGCGAGCCCCATCACCACCAGGATGTTGAGCAGGAACGCCCCGAGTCCCTGGTAGATGTTCAGGTAGTTGAGCAGCTCGACGACGAGCGCCACCACCCCGGTGGCGAGCACCGGCGTGTGGAAGCGATCGGAGACGTCGGTGAGCCGAGCCGGCGCGAGGCGGTCGAACGACCAGGCGAACAGGTTGCGCGTGCCGAGCATGAACCCGGTCGGCGTCCACCAGAAGATCGCCATCAGGAAGCACAGCACCACGATCACGCCGAGCACCTGCCCGCCCGGGAGGAACTTCACCAGCGAGGGCAAGTACGGGCTGAAGCCGAGCGTCCAGTGCGCGGAACCGCCACCGAGGCCGAGGTACACGATCGAGCCGAAGAACTTGTACCCGTAGTACTTGTAGACGAGCAACGCCGCGACCATGTAGATGACCGCCGCGGCACCGAGGCCACCGAGGATCGAGGTGACCGCCGTGCGACGGGCGTTCTTGATTTCCCCCGCGAAGTAGCCGGTCCACTGGAAGCCGGTGTAGACCTGGAAGCAGTACACCATCGCCGCGAGCGTGGCGCCGAGCTGGAGCGTGCCTCCGTTGTGGAAGCCGAGCGTCGAGGCCTTCGCGATCACTCCCGAGTAGGTCGAACCCGAGTCGTGGTTGAAGTGGTTCACGAACGAGCCGTGGCTGCCGATGAGCATCAGCACGAGCCAGATCGCCATGCCGACCCACACGATCGCGAAGGTGACCTTCATGTACCGCGCGACCGAGCGGACGCCGACCATCATCAGCGCCGCGAACGCGATCGTCAGGCAGGTCGCGATGATCATCATCTCGCCCTTGGAGGGGGAGTCGATCGCGGAGCCATGGATGCCGGCGACGTAGCCGAACGCCGGGAGCACGATCGAGAGCATGAAGGTGAAGTTGAACGCCACCCAGGTGAGGAACACGAAGGTGAGTGCGAAGTTCACCACGAACCCCAGGAATGGCGACAGGATGCGTGACACCCACACGTAGTCACCACCCGAGCGTGGCATCAGCGCAGTGAGATACAGGTACACCACCCCGAAGCAGGCGACCAGCGGAGTCGCGATCAGGAACGACACGAACATGTTGGCGTGTGGCCAGAACTGGGGCGCGAACCCCATCACCTGAGTGATCCCGACCGGTATGAGCACGGCGCTGAACACGAGATTGAACGCGTCGAACGCGCTCAGCTCGCGAACCAGTCCGGTCGCGTTCCTGGTGAACAGCGTGGGCACGCCACTCGATGTCTGCTGCTCGGTTGCCATCTCCTCCACCTTTCCCAAACCTGTGACTCAGTCCATGAATGCGCCGCCGTTGACCGCCACCGCCTCACCGGTGACGAACGCTGCATCCGGCCCCGCGAGGAACGCCACCACGCGAGCGACGTCCTCGGGCTGCTCGAGCCGGCCCATCGGCGTGTCCGCGATCCACATCTCCCGGACGTCCGCGGGCGCGATCCCGCGCAGCTCCGCCTCCCATGCAAGCTCGCGATCCTGCATCGGCGTGGCCACGTAGCCGGGACACACGCAGTTGACACGGATGGAGTCGGCGGCCAGTTCGAACGCCATCGCCTGGGTGAGCCCGACGACGCCGAACTTCGAGGCGACGTAGTCGGACAGGTACGGCACCCGGCCCTGCTTGCCGGCCATCGACGCAAGATTGATGATCGACCCGCCGGCGCCGAGGCGCCGCATGGTCCGCGCGGCGGCCTGCCCGCAGACGAACACGCCGCGGAGGTTGATCGCGAGCGTCCGGTCGAGCTCGTCGAGCGTCACCTCGGTGAACGCAGTCATGTGCGAGACGCCGGCGTTGGAGACCCACACGTCAAGCCGGCCCTGGCGGTCGGCCACCTCCTCGGCGAGCGCGGCGACGGCACGGGCGTCGGTGACGTCCAGCGGGGCGGCCCAGCCCTCAAGCTCCTCGGCGACGGTGCGGGCGGCGTCGCCATCGACGTCGGTGACGACGACCAGGAACCCGCGACCGCCGAGTTCGCGGGCGATCGCCCGCCCGATTCCGGACCCGGCGCCGGTGATGACCGCGACCGGGGCTGCGGGGATGGTCGTGTCGCTCATCGCTCGCTCCAGTCTCCGGTGGCCAGCCGGTGTGAGATCGGCCGCAGCGAGGGCTCAAGCGCGCGGTAGACGCCGTAGAGCTCGTCGTAGCGCTCGCGATAGGCGTCGCGGGGCTCGATCGGGGAGCCGAGCCGCGCGAGCTCACTGACGACCGACCAACCCGGCGCGCTGCCCACCCCGACGCCGGCGGCGAGCGCCGCGCCGAACGAGGCGCCGGGATGGTCGAGCACCGGCGAGAGCGGCGTCCCGAGCACATCGGCGAGGATCTGCTTCCACAGCGTGGAGCGGCTGCCGCCGTTGGTGACGCGGGCCGCCGACAGGCTGACCCCGAGTTCCTGGAAGACCTCGACGTGGTGGCGGAAGCCGAACGCAACCGCCTCGAGCGCCGCCCGGTAGAGGTGGCCGCGGGCGTGCCCGAGGTGCAGGCCGACGAACGCCCCGCGCTGACGAGGGTCGTGCAGCGGCGACTTCTCTCCCAGGAAGTAGGGCAGGCAGACGACTCCTCCGGCGCCCGGCGGGATCGCTGCAGCCTCGGCGTCGAGCGTCTCCAGATCCGCGCCGCCGCAGACCGCGGCTAGCCAACGCACCAGCGACCCACTGGTCGCCATGCAGCCGTTGGGCAGCCAGCCGCCCGCGGGATGGGCATCGAGGTACAGCCGCCGATCGACCAGCGGAGCCTCGCTGACAGCGAGGATGTCGCCTGCGCCGCCGAGCTTCACCAGCCAGTCGCCGTCGCTGACCAGGCCGGCTCCGTACGCCGAGCTCACGTGATCGGCGCCGCCCACGACGATCGGGGTCCCCGCGCGCAGGCCGGTGTCGGCTGCCGCGCGAGCGCTCACCTCGCCGACCATCTCGCCGGGGGCTGCGACGTCCGGCAGGAGCGCGGGATCGACCTCGCTGCGCGCCATCACCTCCGACAGCGGCTCGCCGTCGAGACCGAACAGGCCGCTCTCGAGCGCCCAGTTGCGCTCGACATGGGGCCGGGCGCCGAGCTCCCGCGCGATCCAGTCGTAGGAGCCTGCCAGCGACGAGGTCGCGTCGAACAGGTCCGGCTCGTGGCGGCGGAGCCAGCGAACCGTCGGCGCGACCGACTGCTGGGTGAGCGCGGACCCGGTGAGGCCGACCAGGTCGAGATCCTGAAGCTCCTGCGCGAGCTCCCCGACCTCCGCGTCCGCGCGGGCGTCGTTCTGGAGGATCGCGCGGCGCAGCGGCCGGCCACGGTCGTCGAGCGCGAGCACCGCGGGGACCATCCCCGAGCAGGCCACGGCCTCGATCGGCTCGCCCTTCGAGACGAGCTCGCGGGTGACGGCACAGACGCCCGCCCACCACTCTCCTGGGTCGGCCTCGGCCCAGCCGGGATGGGGCGAGTGCAGCTGCACGCCCGCCTGTGCGCTCGCGATCGAGCCGTCGGCGAGGTCGACGCGCGCGCCCTTGACCCCGGAGGAGCCGATGTCGATGCCGAGCAGGGTCATCGGCTGAGGGTCACCTCGCGCGCGTTCTCCACGAATCGCCGGGCGCGGTCGCGGTCGACGGGGTTCCACGTGTAGCCGTCGACCTTGAGGTCGGAGCCAACGACGCAGCCGTCCGCGATCGTCAGGTACTCGGCGATCGTGTCCGCGCGCGCGCCGGTGTTGAGCAGCACCGGAACGTCGGCGGGCACGGCCTCGCGCACCGACTCGAGCGTCGCCCGGTCAGGCTCGGCCCCGGCCATCGGGCCGGAGACGAGGATGACGTCGGCGAGGCTCGACACGACGGCGGAGCGCGCGGCCTCGGCCGGGGTGCGCCGGCCGATCGGCGAGGCGAACTCCGGGGTGATGTTCATCATGATCGCGAGCGACTCGACGTTCAGCCGGCGGCGCTCACGCAGCACGTGCGCCGCCTCGCCCTGCCACAGGCCCATGTCCGATTCCCACGCCCCGGTGAGCACCTCGCGCATGAACGAGGCGCCGGTCGCGACCGCCACCGCGAGAGCGCAGCGGGCGTCCCACAGGAAGTCGACGCCGAACACGCGGTCGTGCGGCGCGCACTCCGTGACCACCCGCGTCATCACCGCGGCGGACTCGGGACCCGCGTGCAGCTCGTAGGGCCGGTCGCCCTCGTTGCAGAACATGTAGCCGTCGAAGTCGGCCTCCAGTAGCAGTTCCAGGTCACGCTTGACCGCGTCAACCAGTCCCTGCACCCCGGCGGCCGCGTCGTACAGCGGCGTGCCCGGTAGCGGCGGGACGTGGACCATCGCGATGAGCGGCTTACGCTCCCCGAACAGTTCCGTGAACCGGTGGCTCATTCTTTCTCCTGCCACTCGTGGGATGAGACGGACACGACCTCGACGCCGGCCTCCCGGACGGTGTCGAGAACCGGATGGGCGGGCTCGGCGTCGGTGATGAGGACGTCGATCTCCTCGAGCGTGGCGACCTGGGCCAGGCACACGCGGTCGAGCTTGGAGCGGTCGGCGAGTACGACGCACCGCGATGCCGCGCCCAGCGCGGCCCGCTTGACCCGCGTGTCGTCGAGGTTGTACTCGGTGAGCCCCTTGACCGCGTCGATCCCACCGACGCCGAGGAACAGGACGTCGCAGTTGAAGCGCCGGAACGTCTCCTCGGCGAGGTCGCCGACGAGGCTCAGCTCACCCGGCCGGACGATCCCTCCGGTGAGGATCACCCGGGTCGTCGGCTCGTTGGCCAGCTCGACGGCTGCATTGACGCTCGGCGTGAGGATCGTCAGGCCGCCGCGGTCACGCAGCGCGCGGGCGAGCGCAAGCGTGGTCGAACCGACGTCGAGGATCGCGGTCTCGCCGTACTCGACGAACGCCGCCGCGGCGCTCGCGATCAGTGCCTTCGCCTCCCGCGCCTCCTGGGACCGGGTGGCGAACGGCGGCTCGTAGCTGCGGCTCACCGTCGAGATCGCGCCGCCCCGCACCCGCCGGGCCACGCCACGATCCTCGAGCGTCTCGAGGTCTCGCCGGATTGTCATCTCCGACACCTCGAACTCCGTGGCGAGCGCGGCGATCTCCACCTCTCCGCGCTCTGCGAGTCGTCCGCGGATCGCGTCGCGCCGGCTGTCCGAGGTCAGCATGAGGGCAGATTACATCTGCCTGTTCTCAATTCACAAGTCAGTGTGATTAATTCTCACACGCGCACACGCCCGGCGGTCCGATGCGCGGCGCGCGCGCCTCAGAGCAGCCCGGCGGCCTGGCAGCCGAGGCTGAGGAGGGAGACGGTCACCCACAGCACCGCTCCGAGCGCCAGCGGCCGCAGCCCGGCACGCCGCAGCCCGGCCAGGTCCACGGACAGCCCGACAGCGGACAGGGCGACCGTGATCAGCAGCGTCGCGGTCTCGGACACCGTGCCCGCCCAGGCGCCGGGGATGACCCCCGCGCCGCGCAGCCCGGCCATGCACGCGAACAGCACCAGGAACCCCGGGACGAGTGCGGCGGCCGACCGGATCCGGTCCCGCGCCGGGGCAACGGCCGGCGCCGGCGCCGGCGCCGAGCTAACGGCACCCGCGCCCGCACCCTCCGCCGCGCCCGCGCCCGCACCCGCGCCCGCGGCCCGAAACCGCCGCCCCAGGACGACGCAGATCGGGACGATCATGAGCGTCCGGGTGAGCTTGACGATGACCGCGGTGTGCAACGCCCCGGGGCCGTAGAGGGTGGCGGCCGCGACCACCGAGGAGAGATCGTTGACCGCGGTGCCCGCGAACACACCGAAGCCGTGCGGCCCGAGGCCGAGTGCGTGGCCGAGCAGCGGGAACAGCAGCACCGCCAGCACGTTGAACAGGAAGATCGTCGCCACGCCGTAGCCGACCTCGGTCTCCTCGGCGTCGATCACCGGCGTGACCGCCGCGATCGCCGAGGCACCGCAGATCGCGGTGCCGACGCCCACCAATGTGCGCAACCGGCGCGGGATCCCGAGCCTGCGCCCGAGGACGCGCGCCACCAGCAGGCAGCCGGTCAGCGTGACCACGATCCCCGTCAGCGAGCGCACCCCCTCGCCCGCCACGGCCCCCAGCGGCAGCTCCGCCCCCAGCACGACCACCGCGGCGCGCAGCGGGACCGAGGCCGACCAGCTGACCCCCGGCCTCAGCACGCGCTGGGCATCGAAACGACGCCCGGTGTCGTTCAGATGCCCAGCGCCCAGCAGATCGAGCGCGGTGCCGAGCACCAACCCGAGCACGATCCCCAGTACCGGACCCGAGCCCAGGCCGACGATCCCGCTCAGCGCAGTGGCACCCCCGGCCACCGCCACCGCCAGCGCGACGCCCGGCATCCGGCGCAGGACCCCCGCCGGCCGCGGCAGCCGGACGCCGAGACCGACCGGGCGGGGAGAGGAGATCGATGACATGAACGCCACGATCCCGACATGCACCCCACCGAACCAGTCCGATCGGGCACGCGGTATTCCAGACTGGAATACCCTGGACCCACCATGAGCGCGATCAGCGATCCGGTGGCCAGCGGCGAGCTCGCCGCGTTCCTCGCCGCCTACGAGGCCGGGACGGTGCAGGGCGCGGCCGACGCGCTCACGCTCACCCAGTCGGCGGTGACCAAGCGGATCCAGTCGCTCGAGCGGCGGCTGGGGGCGGCGCTGTTCGAGCGGGGGCGGCTCGGCGTAACGCCGACGGAGCTCGGCCGGACGATCTACCCGCCCGCCAAGGAGGCGCTCGCGCAGCTGACCACGGTGGCGCTCGCGGCCGAGGCCGCCCGCGCCGGCGATCACGGCGACCTGCGGCTGAGCGCAAGCCTCACCATCGGCGAGTTCCTGCTCCCCGCATGGCTGTCCGCGTTCCGCGCACAGGAGCCGACCGTTCACCCGCAGCTCGAGGTCGTCGGGTCCGCGGCGGTCCTCGCCGCGGTCAAGGACCGGCGCGCCGCCATCGGGTTCATCGAGGGCGGCGCGACGCCCGACGGCTTGCAGTCGCTCGTCGTCGCCCGGGACGCACTGGTCGTCGCGGTCGCCCCCGACCACCCATGGGCGCGCCGGACGCGCGTCCCGCTGGAGGCGCTCACCACCGGCGCAGGTGGCGCGTACCTGACCCGCGAGCGTGACTCCGGCACCCGCGCGGTCGCCACGGCGGCGCTCGCCGCCCACGGTGTGGAGCTGACCCCGGCGCTCGAGGTGGCCTCGATCCAGGGGCTGAAACGGATGATCACCGCGGGCGGTTTCTCGCTGCTCTCGCGGCTGGCGATCGCCGACGAGGTCCGAGCCGGAACGCTCGTCGCCTGCGAGCTCGCGTCCGTCGATCTCTCGCGCGAGCTGCGGGCGGTACGGCTCGCGCGGCGGGGAGCCGCAGGTGGGGATCCGGCCCTGACGACCGGTCAGGCAGCGCGCCGATTCTGGGCGTGGCTGACGGCGCGAGCGCGTGAGGATCGGGCACACTCCCTGGCATGAACGCCGACATCGCCCCGCTGAACGCTCCGGCGCTGGAGCCGATCCTGTCCACGGAGGCGGTCGAGTTCCTCGCCGAGCTGCACGCCCGGTTCGATCCCCGTCGCCGCGAGCTGCTCGCCGCCCGGCAGACGCGCAGCACACCAACCGGCTTCCTGCCGGAGACGAAGGAGATCCGGGACGGGCAGTGGCGGGCCGCCCCGCCGCGCGCGGACTACCTCGATCGCCGCGTCGAGATCACCGGGCCCACGGATCGCAAGCTGGTGATCAACGCGTTGAACTCAGGCGCACGCGGGTTCATGGCTGACTTCGAGGACGCCAACTCGCCGACGTGGCGCAAGCAGATCGAGGGGCAGCAGAACCTGATCGACGCGATCGAGGGGACGATCACCTACGACGCGTCCGACGGACGGCACTACGAGCTCGTCGACGATCCGGCGACGCTGCTGGTGCGCCCCCGCGGCTGGCACCTTCCCGAACGCCATATCCGCTTCGGCGAGGAGGTCGCGTCGGGGTCACTGGTCGACTTCGGGCTGTTCGCGTTCCATTCAGGCCCGCTGCTCCACGCCCGGGACCAGGGGATCTATCTCTACCTCCCCAAGCTCGAGCACCACCTCGAGGCGCGGCTGTGGAACGAGGTCCTCACCTTCGCCGAACAGCGGCTCCACATCCCGGCCGGGACCTTCCGGGCGACGGTGCTGATAGAGACCTTCCCAGCGGTCTTCCAGCTCCAGGAGATCCTCTACGAGCTGCGCGATCACAGCTACGGGCTGAACGCCGGCCGCTGGGACTACATCTTCTCGGTGATCAAGACCAACCGGGCGGACCCGGAATTCGTGCTGCCCGACCGCACCGCGGTGACGATGACCCAGCCGTTCATGCGGGCCTATACGGAGCTGCTGGTGCGCACCTGCCACGACCGCGGCACGTTCGCCATGGGCGGGATGGCCGCGCTGATCCCGTCACGCAGGGACGCCGAGGCCAACCAGCGCGCGATCCAAGCCGTCAGCGAGGACAAGCGCCGCGAGGCCGCGGACGGGTTCGATGGCACCTGGGTGGCCCATCCCGACGTCGTGGCCACCGCCACCGAGCAGTTCGACAAGGTCCTCGGCGACAGGCCGAATCAGATCGACCGGCTGCGTCCCGACGTCCCCTATGACGACGCCCCGCTCCGGGACGTCGCTGCCACCGAGGGCGAGATCACCGAGGAAGGGCTGCGCAACAACCTGTCGGTCGGCTTTCAGTACATCTCGTTCTGGCTCGGCGGCCGGGGCGCCGCGGCGATCAACAACATGATGGAGGACGCCGCCACCGCCGAGATCGCGCGGACCCAGATCTGGCAGTGGATCCATCACGGCTCAAAGCTCAGCGACGGGCGCACCGTCACCCGCGAGCTCGTCACCGAGCTGCTCGACGAGGAGACCGACAAGATCCACGCCGCGGTCGGCGACGAAACCTGGGAGCGCGGGCGCCCTGAGGAGACCCGCGAGGTACTGGAGGCCGTCGCGCTCGGCGACGACCTCCCGGAGTTCCTCACGCTCGGCGCCTACGAACTCCTCGGCTGAACCCGTCCCGGCACCGGCCCAGCGCTCAACCCTTCAGCGAGCGCAGCAGCCGCCAGGCCGACGGCATCAACAGACCGGCCAGCGCGGCCTTGATGACCCCGCCGAGGATGAAGATGGTGAATCCCTCGTGGATCGCCCATCCCCACGACTGCGAGGACTCATAGGCCTTCAGCCACGGGACGCCGACGCCGAAGATGAGCAACTGTCCGACCGCGAACGCCAGCGCGGCGCTCACCACGCGGCGGTCACCGCCACGCTCGGCGATCAGCCCCATCGCCCAGGCGGCGAGGATGAAGCCGAACAGGTAGCCGCCGCTTGCGCCGAACAGGACGCCGGTTCCCTGGGCGCCGCTTGCGTATACCGGCAGGACCAGGCCGAGCGCCACGTACAAGAGCATTGACAGGCCGCCGCGACGGGCACCGAGGCCCGCCCCGACGAGCACGACCGCGAACGTCTGGCCGGTGAGCGGCACCGGCGAGCCCGGGATCTTGATCGAGATCTGGGCGCAGGCGGCGGTGAGCAGCGCGCCCGCGACCACGACCAGCACGTCACGGACGCGCGCTCCGGGGAGAGCGTCGGCGAGGACGGGGCGAGGGACGGCGGCGGTGGATGGGGTCATTGCGCTCCTTGGTGACGACGACGGGCCGCATCCTGCCAGGTGTGGCGCGCGTCCGGCGTGCCGTCGGTCTCAGAAGCGGTCAGAGCGGGCGGCTGTAGTGCAGCGCGAGCGCGTCCTCGGAGCCGACCTCGTGGTTGTCGAACCCGAGGTCCTCGTAGATCTCACGAGCGCGCACGTCCGAGGAACCAACCGCGAGCTCGATGAAGTCCGCGCCATGCTCGCGGGCGGCGTCCATCGCCGCCTGCACGAGCTCACGCTCGAGCCGGCCCCCGCGCAATTCCGGAACCACGTAGAGCTCGACCAGCGATGCCTCGAGCTGCGGGGTCCAGATCGCCTTGCGCAGGCGCACGACCGCGATGCCACCGGGCGGATCCTCGGCGAGCACGATCTCGGTGTCTCCGCCCCCGAGCAGCTCGGCGATCCGGGCGGCCAGCACCTGAGGCGTCGGCGTCTCATCCTCCACCTCGAGGTTGAGGTCGTGCAGCAGGCGCCCGACCAGGTCGAGCTCGTCGCCGGTCACCGAGCGGATGTCGAGACGGCGGATCACGCGTTCACATTGCGGCGGCGCGGATCGCCGCGGCGAGCTCGGCGGGGGCCTCGAGCGGGGTGAAGTGACCGGCGCCCTCCAGCCGGCGCACCGTCGCCGCGGTGTGGAACTCATCCAACCGGTCGCCCCACTCCGGCGGGAACAGCGGGTCATGGGTCGGCCACAGGACGGTCGTCGGAATCGCCACCCGGTCACCCGGAGCGGGCGGCTCCTCGGCCAGGCTGGTCGCGACGGTCCCCGAACCCGCCCGGTACCAGGCGATCGAGGACAGGAACGCCCCGGGCGACCCGTACACGGCCACGAGCCGCTCGAGGTCCGAGGCGTCGAGCGTGAAGTGAGGACCGGACCAGTGCGACCAGAAGTGAGCGAGGTAGGCGCGCACCGCATCGGGGCGGCCGTCGATCAGCTCCTCGGGCAGCGCCAGTCGATGGAAGGACTGGTACCAGTACTCCCGCTGAGCGTCGGCCCCGAGCACACGCCGGCCGACGCCGGGCATCGGCGGGGAGAGGACGAGCGCGCGCACCCGGCCGGGGGCATCACGCGCGATCCGCTGGGCGACGCGGCTGCCGACGTCGTAGCCCGCGATGACCGCCGCCGCGATCCCGAGTTCGTCGAGCAGGCCGATCACGCTGCGCGCCTGCGCGGGGGCCGCATACAGGTCGGTCGGGTCGCCCTGCGGCCGGTCGGACTCGCCGAACCCGCGCAGGTCCGGGACGATCACCTCCAGCTCGTCGCCGAGCAGCGGGCGCACCGCCCGCCAATCGGCGCGATCGCCCGGCCAGCCGTGCAGGAGCACCACCGCGGGCCCGGTGCCCTCGCGCTCGTAGGCGAGCGAGACGCCGTCGATCGGGGCCGAGCGCACCACAGCGGGCACCCTAGCGCCGCGCTCCCGCGGGCGGACGCTCAGAGCAGATCGAGCAGATCCGCCGGCCGCTCGAGCAATGCGTCCGCACCGGAGGCCTCGAGCTCCTCCCGTCCGCCGTACCCCCAGAGCACGCCGAACGCGCGCAGCCCGTGGGCGTGCGCCCCGACCACGTCGTGGGCGCGGTCGCCGACGAGCGCCGTCGCCCGCGGCGCTCCGAGCTGTCCGAGGCCGGCGAGCGCGCGAGCCACGACCGTCGCCTTACCGGTCCCGAGCTCCTCGACCCGCGTGCCCTCGACCACCGCGAACCGATCCCGCAGACCGAGCGCCCGGAGCACCGGCTCGGCGACCTCGATCGATTTCGAGGTCGCGATCCCCAGCGCGACGCCGCGGTCGGCGAGCGCGCCGATCAGCTCCGGAATCCCGGGGAAGGCGGGAACCTCCCCGGCGGCCGCCACCGAGCACCGCCGGTAGGCGGCGACGATCTCGGCGATCAGGTCCGGCGCAGCATCGGGCACGAGCGCCCGCGCGACCTCGTCCACCGGCGGGCCGGCCAGCCTGCGGATCTCCGCACCCGACGGCAACGCCGCCCCGAACTGCGGGAGCGTGCGCTCCCAGCAGCCGCGGATCGCGGGCAGCGAGTCGACCAGACAGCCGTCGAGGTCGAACAGCAGCGCGTCAGTGATCGTGGTGATGGTGATGCCTGGAGGTCGTCGGCAGCGTGCGATACCAACGTCAACGGTGTGATGCGAGCAGGCGCGCCTCGGGGCGCGCGTTCCCGCGGATCGTCAGCCGTACCCGCTCCGCCGGGCGATGGGGCACGGTGACAGTGAGGAGAAGCGCATCGCCGGGGCGGTAGCTGGTCCCGCGCAGCTGGTGAAGCAGCTCGGAGACCGCGGCGGCGGTGAACGACCCGGTCGGCAGCGACGGGCACCCACGGCCCGAGCATGAGACCACGACCCGCGCCGTGTGCGGCAGGTTCGAGGCGGAGATCGTGCGCAGCTCGGTGGCCGTCCGCGCCCAGCGCCAGCTGATTGCGAACCGGGCGCGGAGGCCGTGCGCAGGTCGCGGCGTGAGCTCGGGGTTGTCGGTGGAGATCGTCCGCCGCAGCGCAGTCGAGGTATTGCCCGCAGCGTCGGTGACGGAGACGACAAGTTGGTGGGTGCCGTCGGGAAGCTTGGCCGTGGGCACGCGAATGGTCGTGGTCAATGTCGTCGGACACGGTTGCGCGGCATCGAACTCGAGGGCACCGGTGATCGAATCGGTCCCCACGGACACACAGGCGCCTCCGTTGCGGCTGGGTGTCGCGTCGTGCACGGTGCGGCCGTCGATCGTCACCGCGATCCGGTAGACGCCGGGCCCGCCCGGATCCGATGCATGGAGCCGCAGCCGTCCGGTGCCGTGAACGGTGTGGCCGAGCAGCGTGCCGCTGAACTGTCGGGCGGTCGGGCTGGCGATGTTCTGCAGGAGCAGCTTGGCCGAGCTCACCTGGACGAAGGCCCAGGCGTTGTCTCGCTCGCCGTTGTCACACGACAGTCCTGCCGTCCCGTTGCACCCGGCGCTCAGGTACAGGTTGCCGCCCAGGTTGTTGGGGAGGGAGAAGGTGCCGCTGTAGTCGGTGGCAGAGGACCCGCACATCTTGCTGCCGGCGGTGCAGCGCATCCGCGCGTCCGAGCTCGTCTGCGCGGGCTCGTCGATCTCCGCGTCGGCGGCTGCACCAGTGCCCGAGCCGTCGGCGGACAGCGCCACCTGCAACGTCCCACCGACGAGCGTCGAGCCGGGCGGCGGCGTGTACATGAGCCCGGCCGAGGTGAACACCGGGGCGGGCAGGCCGTCCCCGAGGAACGCCGTCATCGGCGTGCCGGGTGCACAAGCGGAACTCGCGCCCGAGCCGTACGGGGTGCTCGTCGTGAACGCGGCCCAGCCGGTGCTCGTGGCGGCGCTGCCGTTCGGGTTCACGCACGCGATCTGTGCCCACACCCCGGCGCGCGCTCCGGGCGCGAGGGCAGCCGCGATCACGAGCACGGCCACCGTCAGTGCAACGCTTGCCCCCCAGGCCCTTCCGACCAACCTCACCCGGGCCAGTCTACGCGTGTGTGCTCGACGGCTCGCGGCGAGCTAGCGTGAGCGAGATGACCGACTCCGCCACCCTCACTGCCGTCGATCCCGCGACCGGCGCGCCGGGAACGTCGTATCCGGAGACCTCGGGCGAGGAGCTCGAGGCCCTGCTGTCCGCCGCGGCGGCCGCCGCCGGCGATGAGCGCTGGCGCACCGACGAGGTGCGCGCCGCGATGCTGTCGAGCCTCGCCGATTCGCTGCGCGAGCGCGTCGATGAGATCGTGTCCGTGTGCACCGCCGAGACCGGCCTCTCCGAGGCCCGGCTGCGCGGTGAGGTCGAGCGCACCTGGCGCCAGGTGCTGCTGTTCGCCGACCTGATCCGAACCGGCGAGCACCACGAGGTGATCGTCGAGACCGCCGATCCGGACTACAAGCCGGTACCCCGCCCGGACCTGCGCCGGATGACGGTGCCGCTCGGCCCGGTGGCGGTGTTCGCCGCATCCAACTTCCCGCTCGCGTTCTCGGTGGCCGGCGGTGACACCGCCTCGGCACTGGCCGCGGGCTGCCCGGTCGTGTGCAAGGCGCACCCCGGTCACCCGGGGACGAGCGCGCTCGTCGGCTCGCTGATCGACGGAGCTGTTGCCAAGCAGGGCCTGCCAGCCGGCGTGTTCGGCCTGGTGCAGACCGCGTCGGTGGAGCTCGCGACCCGGCTGGTGTGCGACGACCGGATCGAGGCGGTCGGCTTCACCGGCTCGATCGCGGGCGGCCGCGCGATCTTCGACGCCGCCGCCCGCCGCGCGCGTCCGATCCCGGTCTACGCGGAGATGGGCTCGGTCAACCCGGTCGTGGTCACCGCCGCGGCCGTCCGTGAGCGCGGCAACGCGATCGCCGAGCAACTTGCCGGCGCGGTCAGCCAGCACGCGGGACAGCTGTGCACCAAGCCCGGCCTGGTGTTCGTGCCGATGGGCGCCGACGGCGATGCGCTCGCGCGGTCGCTGGGCGAGCGGGTGTCGGAGTCGGCCACCGCGCTGATGCTCGGCCCACGGTTGCTGCAGGGGGCCGAGGCTGCGGTGTCGGAGCTGGAGTCCGCAGGCGCTGAGCGGGTCCAGCTGCTTGGCCGGAGCGCGCCGGCGCCCGATGGCGCGCTCGCGTTGCCCGCCGCCGTGTTCGCGACCGATGCCTCGCAGCTGCGGGCCGATCCGTCACTGCGTGAGGAGCGGTTCGGGCCGATCACGCTCGTCGTCCGCTACGCCGATCTGGAGGACCTGCTGTCGACGCTGCACGAGCTGGAGGGCCAGCTCACCGGCACGATCCAGCTCGCGGAGGAGGGTGAGGATCACGACGCCGTGAGGGCGATCGCCGAG
>Ga0335075_10005150_pt1 | contig 20337 bp, 9 predicted proteins | sample Lox_Sample_24_FD_206723 | JGI IMG/M metagenome (GOLD analysis project Ga0335075, IMG submission 206723) | Soil microbial communities from Loxahatchee National Wildlife Refuge, Florida, United States - Lox_Sample_2.4 | ecosystem: Environmental > Terrestrial > Soil > Wetlands | place: USA: Florida...
TGCGGAGCGATAGGACTCTTCTTTCCCACGGCAAAGGGCCACTCACACATCTACCCAGGCCCCGCTGCGCGCTTTTCGTAACTCCCAGTGACGGTAAACAGGAACGGCTCCGAGAACGATTATCGGCTGTTGGTCAACGAAGTGATGCGGCTCATGCTCGACCGGGAGCTGTTCCAATTCGTGACGGCCAAGCCGACGACGCAGCCCAACGGCATGAGCCAACCCGTGGCCGGCACGAACAACGAAGCGGAACGCACGCTGCGCCGCTCGGCCGAGGCAGGCAAAACGGGACGAACGAACAAGACGCCGGCGGGTGGCCGCCGGCAGACGATCCTAGTGAGCGTGCTGGAATCGCTGCGCGTGTACCTGAAGACATTCACGCTCGCCAGCGTCACGGCCGAGATGGCCCGGTGGTGGCAAACGGGTTGCCGTTGTTTTGCCCGCCTGCTGAAGAAGATGAAGCTGCCCTCTGCGACCAAATCCGTCCTCGATCAAGTTCTGCCGGCGGCGGACGGTTGACGACAGTCGTCGCCGTTGGCCATTGCGACTGCCAACCTCGAAAAGCACAAATGCCCAAACCGAGTCCTCGGGCCGCCTCGCCACGCGCAGAGAATGCACATCTACTGCAGCCTAGACTGTACAAATCGGCGCGGATGTCGGCGCTGCGTGCGTCGGTGGCCTGCTCCGGAGCGCTGTACTCCGGTGTGCCCATATAGGCGTCCGATGCGGTTATCCCCTTGTTCCTGTCCCGCTCGCTGACGACCTTGGCCAGACCGAAATCGAGCACCTTGACCTGGCCCTTGGGAGTCAGCATCAGGTTGTGCGGCTTGATGTCGCGATGCACCATGCCACGCTCATGCGCGTGCTGCAGTGCCCAGGCCACCTGACGCATGTAGTGGCATGCTTTCGCGACTGGCAGCGGTCCCTGCTTAGCGAGCACTTCGGCGAGGCTTTGTCCGGGCACGAACTCCATGACCAGCATATGCAGCTCGCCAGCCTTCTCGGCGTCGTAGGCGGTGACGATGTTGGGATGCGACAGCTGCGCTGCTGCATGCACTTCGCGGAGGAAACGCTCCAACGCCGCGGGCTGATCGATCAGCGCTCGGCTGATGACCTTGATGACGACTTGGCGTTCCATCATGCCGGCCTGCCGCGCCTGGTAGACGACGCCCATGCCGCCGCGTCCCAGCTCCCGCAGGATGCGATATTTCGGGTGCTGCGCCAATTCCGGCGGCAGGTTCGGGCAATGGGGAGTGGTCATCGGCTGCTGTCCTGCGTTGCTCGGCGCATTGCCCGGTCTTTCCAACGCGGGCGGGAAAGAGGAGCCGTGCGGCCCGGCGTCGCGGACCTTTCCGAGGAAGGAATCGGGCGTCACATTGGCGACGGCCTGACGGCAGGTAGGGCAGATCTCCAGATGGGCGGCGACGACGGCGGCGGCGCCTTCGGGCAGCTTGCCGAGTCCGAAGGCGATCAGCTCGTGCAGGGTCGGGTGAGTCACGGCATCCGGCATGGCAAAATCTCCTGGGCATGGACGATGGAATAATCTTCCGGCCCTGTCTCTCGTCCTGCGGCTACTTCACTTGCATTAAGGAGTGCGCAAGCGAGGCAAACCTTTCAGAAAAATCCACAATCCGTCGATAAGCTCCTTGGCATCCTGGCGTAACCTTTCACAGGTTGAGGATGTCCGGAGGAGACAGCAGTTGCTAGCGCTTCAACTCGTTGCAGATCCTCTCCACAGTTGAGGTCAGGTCACTGCTCCTTGCCTGCCGCCTGGCCCTCGATCAGCTCCTCGGCCTCGCGCAGAAATCCCTCGGCCTGGGCGTCTTGCGTCCAGCGCGGCTGCTGCATGACTTTCCGCAGCCGGACAAGCGTCGCCTTCGATTCGTTCTTCTTGCCGAGACGATGCTGGGCCATCGCCAGGAAGGCAAGGTCCGCGGGAAGCAAGCCTCTCTTGGCGACATTGAGCTTCTCGGACTTCGTCAGCGTGGCCACGGCGTCGGCGTAGCGGCCGACCCGGTACTGGGCGACACCGAGCGTATTGAGGATGTAGCCATCTTTGGGAGCCAGGCAGACGGCGGCCTCGGCCCTGCGTAGCGCTCCGGCGTATCCGGCCTTGGCGGCCCCGCGGGTCTTGACCACCCCCCAGGCTGCATCATTCAGCTGCTCAGCTTCTTTCATGATCTGAGGGTCGTCGGGTTCTTCAGGCTCGATGATCCGCGTTCCCAGCTTGTCCTTGTCCTTGATCTCGCCTTCATATTTGCCCTGCACCACGAAATCGTGGCCGGGTTTCTTGAGGGTATCCTCCGGCTTCTTGACGATCACGACTGCCATCACGATCAGCGCCAGAGAAACACCGACCGCAGGCGCCAACACTGCGGGGCGTTTCCACCATGCCGCCGTCAGCCATTTCCTTGCCGCTCGCGCTCCCTGGGCATTCTTCGGCACAGCGGGCGTATCGCCCAGCTCCTCGAACGGCGATTCCATATGCGTCGTGGCGATGTCCTTGCGCGGCGCGTTGCCGGGGACCTCCCGCAAGACCTTCTGGATCTGGCGCGTGTCCGCAACGAGGATCGTTCCCTTTTCCGGTGTTGCCGCCGTCGGCGCCGGCCCGCTTTTCGCGGCTGGCTTCGCCCCCGACTTGACGAACGGTGCCAGCGCCTGCACCACCTCGGTCGGCTTCTGATAGCGCTGCCCTGGATCCTTGGCCAGCAGCCGCTTCACCACCTGCCACAGCTCCACCGGCACGTCCGGCCGCAGCTCCGGCAGAGGTTGGGCCTCCTTTTGCAGATGAGCGAGGATGGTATTGACGACGGTGGCCTCCCGGAACGGCGGGCGGCCGGCCAACAGGTAATAGAGGGTGCAGCCCAGGCTGTACAAATCGGCGCGCGTGTCGGTGCTGCGGGCGTCGGTGGCCTGCTCGGGGGCGCTGTATTCCGGGGTGCCCAGATAGGTATTGTGTGACGTCAGCCCCGTGCCGGTGCTTTCTTCTCGAAGGACCTTGGCCAGTCCAAAGTCGAGGATCTTGACCTGGTTTTTCAGCGTCAGGATGAGGTTTTGCGGCTTGATGTCGCGGTGGACCATGCCGCGTTCATGGGCGTGTTGCAAGCCCAGCGCCACCTGACGCGCGAAATGGCAGGCGAATTCCACCGGCAGAGGACCCTTCTTTTGCACCACCTCGGCCAAGCTCTGGCCGGGCACGAACTCCATCACCAGCATGTGTGCGTCGCCCACCTGTTCCGCGTCGTAGGCGGTGACGATGTTCGGATGCGACAGCAGCGCCGCCGCCCGTACCTCACGGCGGAAGCGCTCAAGGGTATCCGGCCGATCCAGCAGCGAGCGGTTGATGACCTTGATGACGATCTGGCGATCCATTTCCTTATGCCGCGCCTGGTAGACGACGCCCATACCGCCGCGTCCCAACTCGCGCAGGATGAGGTACTTCGGATGGCGTGCCAGCTCCGGCGGAAGGTCCGGGCAAGGAACATTTGGTATGGCCGGCCGGCCCGCGATGCTCGGAGCATCGCCCGGACTTCCCAACCCTGGAGGAAAAGAGGGGCCCTGCGGCCCGGCGTCGCGGACCTTGCCGAGGAAGGTATCGGGATTCACATTGGCGACGGCCTGACGGCAGGTAGGGCAGATCTCCAGGTGGGCGGCGACGACGGCGGCGGCGCCTTCGGGAAGCTTGCCGAGACCGAAGGCGATCAACTCGTGCAGCGTCGGGTGGGTCACGGTGTCCGGCATGGAAAAACCTCCTGGGCCATCGGCAAATGAAAAATCTTCCGGCCCCTGTTGCTCGTGCTGCGGCTACTTCCCTTGGATCAAGAAGTGCGCAAGCGAGGCAAACCGTTCAGAAAAATCCACAATCAATCGATCAGCCCCTTGGCCTCCTGACGTAACCTGCTCAACACACGCGACTTGGCAACCAGGACGGCGTTGAGCGACAGGCCCAGCTCCTCCGCAGCGCGCGCCGGCGCGATACCATCGACGGCGACGCGGCGGAATGCGGCCAACGTCGTCGGCGCGAACAGCGGTGCAATCAGCTCCATCAGGCGGTTCAGAACGTAGCGATCGTGCTCTCGGTCCCACTGACGCCCAAGGTCGCTGTTGGCATCGGCGAGCTGCATCAGCGGCGAGTCCTCCAAGGAGCAGCCCAGCGCCAGCGGCCGGTTTTGGCGCGAACGGTAGAAGGCGCCCAGACGATGAGCGGCGATGGTGCGCAGCCAGCGACGGAATGAGCCGCAGCGTCGCCGCTGAAAGCGAGGCAATTCGCGGACCAGGACGCTCATGATCTCTTGAACCACGTCCTCGACTTCCTCACCGAGGGAAGCATCGCGGAGAAGCCAGCGGTGGATGAGCGGCCGGTAAAGATGGTCGAGGCGCCGCCAGGCCGCTTCGTCCGGCGAAGTGCGAAGCCTCTCCAGCAGGCTGGCGGATGTCTCCATGAAAGCTCCCCAAACGGATCAATTACGGTATCTACTCGCGAATGAAGCACTTGACGGCTCGGTGAGAGCCGGATGGAAAGCGCATCTCATCGACATGGGGCAGCTCATGGCTGGGGAACCTCCACAAAGACGGCGTGGCTGACCAACGAGCTATGCTGCGAACGATAGCCGGACTCGCGGTATTCCAATTCGCGAAGAGATCCGACTCAGAAGACCGCGAAAAGCTCTGACGCGACTTGTCCCAACTTATCCGTTCGGAGGGCTGCTCTCAAGGATAGAATCGAATGCTTACGAAAAAGTTAGAAACGGCTGCCCTGCAACAGTCGCAGCGGCCCCGGATCAAGCTTCTGCATCTTGGCTTGCCCACGGTCCTCTTCGCCGACATTCTGGCGCGTGACAATCAAGGTGTCCGTTCGGCGAACGGCGTCTGACGTGGACGAGAGTGGCGTTTGTTCCTGGGCGACAGAGAATGGTAGGGTGGGCCGAGTCTTCGAGGCCCACCCCACCCGTCCCCTGGCTGGTGGGCCTCGAAGACTCGGCCCAGCAGCTACGGCTACGGCCATGCCACCGCCAAATGGTCCGCAGGATGTTGTTTGGACCTCAGCCTATTTCAGGTAGGTTCCGGTGAGTGTAGGCCGTCTTTCGGGCCTATCATTGTTGGTTCCGCTCATCGTTGTCCCGTCAACGGAGACATGGAGACTATCGACCCAAGCTCCCTTGGGCGCTCGCGGGTCGGGCCAGCGCAAAATCAACACGCCGTTGGCATAAGACCAGGTGGCCTTCCCCTCACTGTTGCCGATTCGGCCATTCGAGCAAAGAGCAACAAGGCCGCGTCCTCGCCCGTTTAGGAAATACCGCCATCGGGCCAGCACCCGGATGTCGAGCCGAGTTTTCAGCTCCGCCCGCAAGTCCTCAATCTTGCTCGCATTTTTTTTCCGCAGCTGCGCATCGATCAGGGATTCGTAGAGGCGGCTAAGTTTGCCCTGTGCCGCGGCCAGCACGACGAAATACCGTTCGACAAATTGCCGCATGGGTTCCGACCAGGGGATCAATCCCCTGTTTTCGAAGCGTTCTTTCTCTTCTTTGACGATCTGAATCATTGTCAGTCTCGCCTCAGTCGAGCCTTTGCGTTTCGCCAGCTGAGCGAGCGCGATATCAAACGCCTTGAGCAGGCTCGCCCGCGCAGCGATGCAAGACTTCTCGTAATCTTTCGCGGCGACATCCTTGGGTTCGAGACGCCGGGGGCGTGGCTCGGAGTGAAGCGAAGGTTCGTCCGGTTTCGCCGGCAGCTCCTTGACCTCGATCTTGCGGAAATTGACCACGGTTGCCTCATCGAACACCTGCAAGGCGAGGTGGCCTTTCTTGTAGCGCTTGTCCTGCTTATCTACCACGGTCTTGTCGTTGACCTTGATGACGATGTGGCCGCCTTCGACGATCACTTCCTGCGTGAACCACTCGTCGGGCTTGTGCAGCTGATCGCTGACCTTCACGATGGCCCCCAGGTCGATCAGACTGCCGGTCCTCAGAGCATCACTGGCTGTGCTGTTGATCTGGGCCTCGTACCCTTTCGGAAATTTGTCGCCGAATTGCGCGCGGAAATACTGGCCGCTGTTGCCGCCATCATTAATCGCGGCCTCGACGCGGAAGTGGAAGTTCTCGTAATCGCCGCGTTCGCTGAACAGGTGCCCCCGCCCGCCACGGCCGATCAGCACGCCGTCTTTGACGCTCCACATCGCCTTGTCGTCGGGGTACGGTTTCCAGCCCGTCAGATCCTTGCCGTTGAAGAGCGAGACAAAGGCATCCGCGGTCGAGAGATTCGGCGTCTCGGGCGGCGCGATTTTGGCCGGAGACTCGTTGCCGTCGCTGCGAGGCGTTGGCAGCTCTGGAACCACGATCTGGTCCGGGTCGTCGATCACAATGCAGGAGTAGGTCACCTCTTTGAGCTGGAACGTGGTCACGGTTCCGGTAACGCGGACCAGCTTGCCGTAGAAATGGCGGCCGACATCCGAGACGTCAAGCTCTTGAAACTTCTTGTGCGTGGACTCGGGGAAGCGAAGGAAGAAAGAATTCCCGGCGCGATCGCAAGCTTCTTCGGAGAACAGCTCGAGGAACCCCTCCGACTTACTACCGGTTTGCTGCACATGGAGCTGCACTGTAACCTTCTGCCCCACCTTGCCTGCTGCTTGGGCGGGGGTGAGCACCTCAGCATGCTCGGACGACATGGGGACCGCATCGGACTGCAATTCCTTATCCTTGGGGTCGGTCTCCTTGACTGGCGAGTCGCCCTCGCGCTGCGGTTCCTGTGCGTTTGGCCCTGGGGAAGTCGGGCCTTCGGGGACATTCGATTGCCGACCGTTTTCATCGGGTTGCTTTTCCTTGGAGTCGTCCTTATTGAGCGATTCGTCTCTAGGCCGCGGCGGTGTCTCTGGTTTGTTCTGCGCAATTGGGTTTATGTCATTCGGTTTCCGCGATTCGTTCCGAAGTCCTAACGCGACAATTCCGCCGGCCAGAACCAACCCCGCCACACACACGGCCGCCACGCACCCGACCCAACGCAGCAGTCCAGCTTTGAGCCGCCGGCGCGAGCGACGCTTCTCGTCGCTGTCAAAGTCCCATGTCGGGTTAGCAGCGGGAATCTCGGCGGCCGGCTGCACCGCGGCCGACTTCACTACCGTTGTTCGCTTGGGTGTCGCCGGCGCGGCGGCTGGCTTGGGCGCGGCGGGAGTGTGCAGCTCCGGTAACACTTCCTCCAATAGCGGCGTCGATTCGAGCCGGCCCTTGAGCGCGTCCAGCGTCTGACGGGCCAGGCGTGTGGCGCGCTCATCGCTGAGCTTCAGCAGCTCGTAGAACAGCCGCGACTTGACGGGCGCTTGCAAGTCCTCCTTGCGGAAGAGCAAGTTGTCGCTGTTGTCGTACTTGTCCCACATGGCTCGGCCGCCGACCCGCAGCCCATCCAGCGCCGTGGCAACCAGCAACAACGGGAAACGGTCCACTTCCAGGCTGTAGGTGCCTTCGGCCAATCGCTGGGGATGCTGGTAGCAGCAATGGCCGACTTCGCTCGACTTCTTGTTGGCCAGCGCCGGCACGAACATGCCGTCGTAATCGACCAGCTTGACGGCCAATGAGCTGCCTGTACCGCTGGGCACCAACAGGACGTTGCCATGCTGCAAGTCGGCGTGGGCGATGCCGGCCTCGCGCAGACGCGCCGCCATGCGCACCCAGATTTGCAGCAGCGTCTTCAGCATGGCCGGCTTGTCGGCGTATTGGCGCACGAATTCGTTGAGCGTCAGTCCCTCGACCCATTGCATTTTGAGAACCGGATACCACCGGCCGCCGACACGGACGCCGTGCTCCAAAAAAGTGAAGTCCACGGTAAACGGCAGATTGGCGTTCTGGAGATGGCGGCTGATGGAGGCGTAGCGCTCGCGGAGTCCAGGCACTTCGCGGGTGAAGCACTTGACCGCCCAGCGGGAGCCGGAAGGACAGCGCACCTCGTAAACATCGGCGAAGTTGCCGGATCGCGGCATGGGAATGCCCAACGCGTTGGCGACGGCTTCGCCCGTTTTAAGCTCGGCATCGCTGAAGCTGTTACGCGGATCTTGGATGGCTTCGTTGTAGTCCTGGGACAGGGGCCAACTCATGGCTGGGGACCTCCATAAGGACGGCGTGGCTGACCAACGAAACGATTTTGTCAAGGGTAATCGGGTTCGCGGTGTTCGCATTCGTGAAGAGATCAAACAAAGAAGACCGCGAAAAACTCAGACTCGACTTGGAGTAGCTTATCCAATCAGATGGCCGATTTCGAGGATAGATTGGAAATGTTACGAAAACGTAACAATTGGCGGTCAGGCGCGGATAGCAGTCGGCGAAGCGAGCAGGAACAATCTTTCCTCTGGTTCCAAAACTCTGGGGATCAAAGCGTCCGGGAATTCGGAGCTCTGAAAATCAGGCCGTTCCGGTAACGTTCAGCTGCGCCGAACTTTCGGCGCCTACCAAAATGGCGGGAAATCACGGGTTTTGGCTCGCCGAATTCCCGGACGCTTTGAACGCTTGTTCTCATCGAACCCGCCGGCTTGGCAGCGGCAGGGGCTTGCAATTCCGGCAGCAGGTCGGTCACCAACGCCACGCCGTCGAGCGGTGTTGCCGGAGCGGGGCAGGGGAATGCTCAAGGCGTTGCTGACGGCTTCGCCCTTTTTAAGCTCGGCATCGCTGAAGTTGTTGCGGGGGTCTTGAATGGCTTCGTTGTAATCCTGCGACAGCGGCCAGCTCATGGATAACTCTCCAGGTGGAATGCTGGTTGTCCGTTGCTGACTCGCCGGTGGGCCACATCGCACGACCGCTCCTGACTTCCTTACGGCGCCAGCAAACGCTCTTGCTTGAAATCGTGGTAGAGCGCGTCCAGGGAGATCACTTGCTCCTGGAAGTCGCCGTCGAGCGACCAACGTAGGTGAGCAGTGGCCGCCCCAATGCCTTCATGGTATTCCAGCCGAATAGCGTGCGGTTTGGACGTAAGCTCGACATCCTGGGTATGTATCGCCAATTGTTGCGGCCCCCAGCAATCGATGATGGATTTGCCGTCCACGAAGAGCCGTGCCCCGTCGTCGGCGAACATCGTGATTTTGTATTTGCCGGCGCGCGGAGGGATCAACCAACCCTGCCAGCGGACGGAGAAGTGGTCCGCCGGCACCTTGTCATCGGGACGCCCCCCGCCCCAATTGTAAAGGATCTTGTAATCCACACGCGTCTTGACGCGCTTCTCGAAATTCTCGCCATCGAACAATTCCGTCACCAAGCCAGGCCGAAACCGAGTGGTCCCTATCTTGCGTTCCAGACGCGTCTCGACGCGGACCTTGTCGTCGCCGCTCAGTGACGGCAGTGCTTCGCGATACCAGCGCTGCGCGCGACGGCGGGCCGCCGACTTCGCCGCCGCGTCGCTTTGCTTTTCGGACCATTCCCACCATTTGTGTCCCAATTCGGCCTGCACCACCGCCTTTTCGGGATTCGCGATGTCCGCGCGCGCCAATTCCGCGAGGGCCGAATCGCTTCCTTTAGCCAACATCGGCAAGCCCTTCTTCCAGTCTTCCTTGTCGAAACACTCGAACTTGCCCACGGCCAGGTTGGCCTCGGCATCGTCGGCTTTGCCGGCCAGCGATTTAACGGCCTCGGCGATTTTCGCGTACCTTCCCTGCAAGCGTTTCTGCCGACTCTGTCGCTGCGCTACCACGCTCGACATGTATGAATCGCGGGCCTTCAAGACGGCGCTTTGAGCGATCTTCACCACCTTGGCGGCCCGTTCGTAGTCGTCGTGGGTCTCTGCTTCGTCGAGGACGTTCAGGGCTTCTCCAAGGAGCTTTTTGCCGGCGTCCAGAGTCCGGACCATTTTGAGGGCGGTTTCCAGGGCCGCGGTCTTCATCGGCAGAGGCTCGACGGCGAAGAGCTTGTCCATCTCGTCGATGGCACGCAGGCTGAGGCTGGCATCACCGCCGCGAGCCGCCAGGTCGCGGGCCTCAGTGAAGTAAGCAAAGCGACGCCCCGGCTCTTCCTGCTTATTCACGCCGCGCTTGAGGAGCTTGCCGGCCAGCGCCACCCACTCATCGGCTTTGCGGCCGGCGTAGTCGGCTTTGTAGATGTCGCGGACTTCCGCAGTGGCTTTTTTCAGGGCCGCCTCGTCCGGCTGGGGTAGCTTGACGGCGACCGGAGCTGGTTGCGGCTTATCCGGCGCGGCCGGCTTACTCTCGACCCTCGGCTCCTCCGCCTGGATTTCAAGTGGGCGGCCGACCACGAACGGGGCGAACGGTAGCCGCCACAGCCGTAGCGTCTTGTCCTCGCTGGCCGAAACGACATAGCGTCCATCGGGACTGAAAGCAACATCCCAGATCTTATCCGTGTGTCCCTCGAATCGTCGTAGCTCCTTGCCGGTGGCCGCGTCCCACAATCGCACGGTTTTGTCCCGACTACCGGAAACCGCCCTTCGGCCATCGGGCGAGAGAGCCGCTCCCTCGACCATGTCGGTATGCCCCTCGAACCGCCGCAGCTCCTTGCCGGTGGCCACGTCCCACAACCGCAAGGTATTGTCCCGCGATGCCGAGAGGGCCAAGCGCCCATCCGGTGAGAAGCGAAAGCTCTGCACGTCGCGCGTGTGCCCGGAGAACCGGCGAATCTCCTTGCCGCTTTCGATGTCCCACAGCCGAATAGCGCCTCTGGCGCAGCCGACCGCTACCCAGCGGCCATCCGGCGAAAAGCTGACGCACTCCACGTAGGGTCTATTGCCTTCCAGCCGTTGTTGTACTTCCCCGGTTTCCAGATCCCATACCAACACGGTGCTATCGCCGCCTCCCGAGACCACGCGCCTTCCATCGGGCGAGACGGCCAGATAAGTGACGCCCTTCGTGTCTCCCTTCAGGTCGCGGATTTCTTGCCCGTCGCGCCAGCTCCACAGGCGGATCACGCGGTGCCTACCGGCGGAGACTGCGCGAAGTCCATCCGGCAAAAAGGCGACCGTGACGACGCTCCCCTCGTGCCTCTTGAAGACCAATTCTTCATCGCCTGTCGCCGTCTTCCACAGACGGGCAGTCTTATCGTAACCGGCCGACAGGATGTGACGACCATCGAAGGAAAAGGCAACCCGACGGACATTCGCCGTGTGTCCCGTGAAGGCTTGTACTTCGCCGACCGGTGCATCGGGCTTGCCCGCCAGCACGTCAGGTGGCGGCAAACGCCACAGGTGCATCTGGTGATCGGAGCCTCCCGAGACAAAGAACCGTCCATCCGGCGAGACGGCGACCCTCGAAATCTTGCAGCCTTTGGGACCGTAAAAGCGTCCCAATTCTGTCCCGGTAGCCACGTCCCACAAACGAATCGTCTGATCGGCACTGGCCGACAGCAGCCGGCGGCCGTCCGGCGTGAAGGCGACGGCGTTTACCTGACTCGTGTGCCCCTTCAGGCTGTGCAGCGGCTCCGCCGGCGAGGACTTTCCCCAGATACGCACGACCCGGTCCCAGCCGCCTGCCGCGACAAGCTGACCGTCCGGGGAAAACGTGCTGGCATACACGTGAGCGGTGTTGCCCTTGTATTGCTCCAATTCGTTGCCGCTGGCGACATCCCAGCAATGAATGTCGCGGTCGCTGCCGGTGCATAACATGCGCTTGCCGTCCGGCGACAGGGCCATCCAGTAGATTTGATTGCCGGGATAGGTACGGATTTCGCTGCCATCCTCGACGTTCCACAGCCGCACCGTCCGGTCCCAGCCGGCGGAGATCACCTGTTTGCCGTCCGGCGTGAAGACGGCCCTGCGCACAGGCTGGCCGTGCCCGCGGAAGATCTGGATCTCCTCGCCCTTGTCCAGATCCCAAACGCGAACGGTGTTGTCGTAAGCCGCCGAGACGCCGCGTTTGCCGTCGGGCGAAAAGGCGACGCTCCAGACCATTTGCGAATGGCCGCGCAAGGTATGAATCGTCTCGCCGCTGGCCACGTCCCACAGGCGCACCGTGTTATCGCTGCCGGCCGAGAGCGCGCGTTTGCCTTCCGGCGAGAAGGCCACGCCAATCACGTCACCGCCGTGACCCTCGAAGGCACGCACTTCTCCGAGCGGACCATCGAGCAACGGCGCAGCCGCCGTCGACTTGGACTGTTTGTCTTCCGGTTTGGCGGGCTTGTCCTCGCTCGGCTTCGCGGGCGGATCGACGGGCGGAAGTTGTTCGGCATGTTGCGGTGCCTGCGGATTGTCCTGCTGTCGCACCGGCGTTACCTTGTCCGCACGGGCCTGTTGCCGTGACGACGCGGCCGGCTTGTTTTCGGACGGACTTGGTGAACGCATCGCCCAGAACAGCACGCCGCCTACCAGAGCGCACGCGGCCACGCCGCCGGCCGCGATCCAGGGAACGACAGAGCCGCCCTTGGCTCTCGCCTCCTTGCGCCGGGCACGTCCGCCGCTCGATGGCGACTCGATGTCCTGAAACGCGTTCGGCTGTGTCGCCGCCGTCGCGGCGATCCGCGTCGCCGGCTGCGCTTTGCCGCGGCTGGGAGCGGGCGCGGCCGGCTTCTCCTCCGGCACGAGATCCGTCAATAACGGCACCGCGTCCAGCGGCCCCTGGCAGGCGCGCTGCAGCTCCGTCACCAGCGCCCGCGCCTGTTCATCGCCGATCTTGAGCAGCTCCTGAAACAGCGGCGATTCTTTGGGCGCCTGAAAGTCGGCCTGACGGAAAAGCAGATTGTCGCCGGTGTCGTAACGCTCCCACAGCGGCTGGCCGCCGACGCTCAGGCAACGCAGAGCCGCCGCGATGCTCAACAGAGAAAAGCGATCCACTTCCTGGTCATAAGCACCTGTGCGCAGACGCTCGGGATGCTGATAGGCGGGATGGCCAACCTCGCCGGACTTGGTTCCCACCAGCGACGGCACGCACATGCCGTCGTAATCGATCAGCTTGACGGCCAGCGAGCTGCTCTTGCTGCCGGGCACGAACAACACATTGCCGTGCTGCAAATCGCAATGGGCGATGTACGACTCGCGTAGACGCCGCGCCATCTTCAGCCAGATTTGTCCCAGCCCCTGCAAGATCGGCTTCTTGTCGAGGTTGTCGCGGACGAACTCGTTGAGGAGGAAGCCTTCGACCCACTGCATTTTCAGGATGGGATACCACTGGCCGCGCACGCGAATGCCCTGCTCCAAATACTGGAAATCGACCATGAACGGCAGCTTGGCCAATCGCAGATACTTGCCGATCTCGGCATAGCGTTCGCCCAAGCCGAAGACCTCGCGGGTGAAGCACTTGACGGCCCAGCGTGAGCCGGAAGGGCAGCGCACCTCGTAGACATCGGCGAAATTGCCGGAACGCGGCATGGGAATGCCGAGAGCGTTGGCGACCGCTTCGCCCTTTTTCAGCTCGGCATCGCTGAAGTTGTTACGTGGATCTTGGATGGCTTCGTTGTAATCCTGCGACAGGGGCCAGCTCATGGGTGACTCTCCGGGCGGAGCTATTGTAGTGCATTGTCGTCTTGCGGGTGGTCCTCGGCTCACAACCGCTCCGTGACTCCCTCACGGGGCCAGCAAACGCTCTTGTTTGACTTCGTGATAGAGGACGTCCAGCGGGACCGTCTGTTCCTTGAAACCGCCGTCAAGACTCCAGTGCAGATGAATGCGCGCTGCGCCGTCGATTTCGAGAAAATCCAGTTGCAGCGCGTGCGGCTGATTCGAGAGCGTGACTTCCGCAGTAGAGATGACGCTGTCCGCTACACCCCACTTATCGATCACGCTTTTGCCGTCGAGGATCAGGCGAACGCCGTCGTCGTGCATAACGATCAGTTTGTACTTTCCGGTACGTGGCGGGATCAACCAGCCCTGCCAGCGGATGGAGAAGTGGTCGTCCGGCATCTTGGGGTCGGGGCGGCCAAGACCCCAGTTGAAATCGACGTTGTAATCGAGACGGCCCTTGATCCTCCTCTCGAATTTCTGGCCGGCAAACAGCTCGGCTATCAGGCCGGGCCGGCATTTTTGATTCCGTATCTTCCGTTCCAGCCGCGATTCGACGCGGACCTTCTCGTCGCCGTCCAGCAAAGGAAAGGCGTCGTGGAACCAGCGTTGGGCGCGGCTGCGGACGGCCGACTTGATGCCTTCATCTCTTTGCTTCTCAGCAAATTCCCACCATTTATGTCCTAATTCCACTTTCGCCGCTGCCTTCTCAGGCCCGGCTCGGTCCTTATGCGCCAGCTCCGCAAGGGCCGAATCGCTTCCCCGCTCCAGCAGCGGCAATCCCTTGCTCCAATCTTCCTTGTCGAAACACTGAAACTTACCCACGGTCAAGCTCGCCTCGGCATCCTTGGGTTTGTCGGCAACGGTTTTCACGGCATTCGCGATTCTCGCGTACTTCGCCCGTAAACGTAGGAGACGTTTCTCGCGCTGCGTAACGACGCTGCGCAAGGAAAGATCGCGGGACTGGAGGGCGGCGCTTTGCGCGACCTTCAGCAGCTTCGCGTCTTGTTCGTAATCGTCGGCCGATTCGGCTTCGTCCGCGATGGTCAGTGTTTGCACAAGGAGATTTTTCGCTTCCTCCGGAGTGCGCCGCTCTTTGGCGGTCAGCTCCAGAGCGCCGGTTTTCATCGGCAGTGGCTCGACGACGAACACCTTGTCCATCTCGTCGATGGCGCTCAGACTGAGAGCGGCATCACCGCCGCGGGCCGCCAGGTCGCGAGCCTCGCTGAAGTAAGCAAAGCGACGCGCCGGCTCTTCCTGCTTGGTCGTCCCGCGCTTGAGCAGCTTGCCGGCCAGCACCAGGCGCTCGTCCGCTTTGCGGCTGGCGTAGTCGGCCTTGTAAATATCGCGGACTTCCTCGGTGGCTTTTTTCAGGGCGGCCTCGTCCGGCACGGGTAGCTTGGCCGCGACCGGAGCGGGTTGTATCTTCTCCGGGGTGGCAGGCTTGCTCACGACCTTCGGCTCCTCCGCCTTGATCTCAAGCGGGCGGCCGACCTCGAACGGAACGAACGGCACGCGCCACAGCCGCAGTGTTTTGTCATTACTCCCCGAAAGAGCATAGTGGCCATCTGGAGACCATGCGACGCTCCGAATCGGAGCCGTATGTCCCTCGAAGCGAGCGAGCTCCTTGCCGGTCGCCGCGTCCCACAGCTGCAATATCTTTTCATTGCCTCCGGCGAGGACGCGCCGGCCGTCCGGCGACAGGGCCGCCTCTGCCACCTCATCCTTGCTGCCCTCGAAGCGCCGTAGCTCCGTTCCGTTCGCCCGCTTCCACAGTCTGACCGTTTTGTCCCGCGACGCGGAAAGCACGAGCTGGCCGTCCGGCGAGAAACCAACACTCATCACGTCGCCCGTATGCCCTGAAAATTGTTGCAGCTTCTGTCCAGTCGTCGCGTCCCAGAGCACTAGTGCGCCGCCAAGGTAACCGACCAGCGTTGAGCGGCCGTCCGGCGAAAAACAAATGCTCTCCGAGCCGTTCTCGGCAGCGGGAAGCCGACCTGTCAATTCGCCGGTTTCCAGATTCCACAGCGGTAGTTCCATGTCCAGGCCGCACGAGGCGACACGCTTGCCATCTCGGCTGACGGCCAGATTAAAGAGATTCTGCCGGGAACCTTGGAGAATGCGAGCTTCATGGCCATCTCGCAGGCTCCACAAGCGTATCATCCGGTCGGCGCCGCCCGACAACGCACGGCGACCATCCGGCAGAAAGGCGACAGCTGTAACATCGGGGTGCGTATGTTTCCGGAAGGTCAGCACTTCGCGGCCCGTCGCCGTCTCCCACAAACGAGCGGTGTTGTCGTATCCGCCCGAAAGCACGTGGCGGCCATCGAACGAAAAGGCTACGCGGCGAACCGGTTCGCTGTGGCCCTTGAAGACCAGTACTTCGCCGACCGGCGCATCGGGCTTGGCTGCCAGCACTTCCGGCGGCGGCAAACGCCACAGGCGAGCCAGTTTGTCCGACTCCCCCGATAGGAAAAAGCGTCCGTCCGGCGAGACGGCGACGCTCAACATCTTGCAGTCTTTGGGTCCGTAATAACGTCCCAATTCGGTCCCCGTCGCCACGTCCCACAGACGAATCGTCTGATCGTGGCTGGCCGACAGCAGCCGGCGGCCGTCCGGAGTGAAGGCGACGCTCTTGAGCAAATCGGTGTGCCCTTCCAGGCGACGGATTTCCTTCGTGCCTTTCACATCCCAGAGCCGGATCGCTTTGTCGTCGCCCACCGAGGCGAGGAGCTGGCTATCGCCGGCCACGGCGACGCCGTAGACGAACCCCTGGTGCCCCACATACTTCCGCACTTCGCGGCCATCGGCCAAATTCCACAGCCGCACGCTGCCGTCGTCGCTTCCGGAGACAGCCTGCGAGCCGTCCGGGGTGAAGACGGCACACGTGACCGGCTTCTCGTGGCCCTTCAAGGTCTGGATTTCCTGCCCGTTCGTCACGTCCCACAGCCGCACGGTGCAGTCGATGTTTCCAGGCCCGCCGCTGGCCGTCAGCGCGCGCTTACCGTTTGCGGAAAAGGCGACGCTGCGGACCCAGTCGTTATGCCCTCGGAAACAGACCAGCTCTCGACCCGCGGCCACGTCCCAGACGCGGGCCGTTTTGTCCACAGCTCCGGTAAGGGCCAAACGCCTGTCGGGTGAGAAGGCCACGCTCGTAACTATGTCCTGGTGGCCGGACAGCTGTTTCACTTCCTTGCCCGTCGTCAGGTCCCACAGGCGCACGGTCCCGTCGCCGCCGCCGGACAGGGCGAGGCGGCCGTCCTTGGAGAAGGCTACGCGGTTGATCTCGGCGGTATGTCCCTCGAAACGTCGCACCTCGCCGGGCGGGCCATCGAGCAATGGTATAGCGGTCGCCGCCGCCTTGGGGTGTTTGTTTTCCAGTTCGGCGGGCTTGTCCTCGCTTGGTTTCGCAGGCGGCGGATCAACAGGTGGGAGCTGTTCGGACGGTTGCCGCTCCTTCGGATTGTCCTGCTGTCGTCCCGGCGTCACCTTGTCCACGCGAGCTTGTTGCCGTGACGACGCGGCCGGCTTGTTTTCGGACGGGCTTGGTGAACGCATCGCCCAGAACAGCACGCCGCCCACCAGAGCGCACGCCGCCACGCCGCCGGCCGCGATCCAGGGAACCACAGAGCCGCCCTTCGTTCGCTCCGCCTTGCGACGCGCACGTCCGCCGCTCGATGTCGGCTCGATGTTCTCAAACGCATTCGGCTGCGTCGCCGCCGGCGCGGCGGTCCGCGTCGCCGGCTGCACTTTGCCGCGGCTGGGAGCGGGCGCGGCCGGCTTCTCTTCCGGCACCAGGTCCGTCAACAACGGCACAGCGTCCAGCGGTCCCTGGCAGGCGCGGTGCAGCTCCGTCACCAGCATTCGCGCTTGCTCATCGCCGATCTTGAGCAGCTCCTGAAACAGCGGCGATTCCTTCGGCGCCTGAAAGTCGGCCTGCCGGAACAGCAAATTGTCGCCGGTGTCGTAACGCTCCCACAAAGACCGGCCGCCGATGGCCAAACAGCGCAGGGCCGCGGCGATGCTCAACAGCGAAAAGCGATCGACCTCCTGGTCATAAGCTCCGGTGCGCAGTCGCTCCGGATGCTGATAGGCGGGATGTCCAACCTCGCCGGACTTGGTTCCCACCAGCGACGGCACGCACATGCCGTCGTAGTCGATCAGCTTGACGGCCAGCGAGCTGGCACTGCTGCCCGGCACGAACAACACGTTGCCGTGCTGCAAATCGCAATGGGCAATGTACGACTCGCGCAGTCGCCGCGCCATCTTCAGCCAGATCTGTCCCAATCCCTGCAAGATCGGTTTCTTGTCGAGGTTGTCGCGGACGAACTCGTTAAGGAGAAAGCCCTCGACCCACTGCATTTTCAGGATGGGATACCACTGGCCGCGGACGCGGATGCCCTGCTCCAAATACTGAAAATCGACCATGAACGGCAATTTCGCCAGACGCAGATACTTGCCGATCTCAGCGTAGCGTTCGCCCAAGCCGAACACCTCGCGGGTGAAACATTTGACGGCCCAGCGCGAGCCGGAAGGACAACGCACCTCGTACACGTCGGCGAAGTTGCCAGAGCGCGGCATGGGAATGCCGAGAGCATTGGCGACGGCCTCACCTGTTTTCAGCTCGGCATCGCTGAAGTTGTTGCGCGGGTCTTGGATGGCTTCGTTGTAATCTTGCGACAGAGGCCAGGGCATGACGAGCGACCCTTAATTGGAGCGGGACAGGCGAAGGGGTAGATGAAGATTGATTCTATCGCCACTTTTTCATGGTTCAAGAAAGATGTGTTCGTGCGAGGAATGCTGCGTGCCGCGCTTTTGCACGCCCGCTCTCTATTGTCCGGCCTTTCCGAAGACTTCGCGGAACCCACGCAGATGCTCGGCAAGCAGCTCCTTCAATCGGCCGGCTTGCTCCTGATCCATCTTCTGAAAATGCAGGGACAACACATCGCTATCCTTGCGATGCGTGCCGATGTTCGGCGCCACACCGAGATGCTCGACCTGACTGAGATTGAATTGTCCTTTTTTCCCCAGGAAATGACACTCCAACGCGGCAGCCTTCTTGGTCCGCCACTGTGCCCAGGACCGGCTGACGCCCGGCACGCGCAGCGTGATGGCGTCGCGCGCGTCCCAGCGCACTTCCAGCCCCGGTTCGACCTCGCGAGCCAGCTGCAACAGCCGTGTCAGTAGGGCACGGTCCCAGCGTACCTTTTTGCCGGGCGGAAAACCCTTCTCGCCAAGATGCCAACGCTCCCCGTTGATCTTCCACGGCATCACGTCTTCCGGCTTGGTGCGCAAACGCTTGAGATTGTTGTGGAACGACGCCGCCGCTTCCGTGAGGAATTCACGAAATGCCGGCGTATCGATCTCGCCGAGCCGATGCACAAGGACTGTCACCGATTGCCACGGTCCTTTATGCGCGGTCGTCCAGACACGTTCGTCGCTGCCATAGACCTCTAACCCCGGCGTCTCGTTGAGCGGACGAATGCCGAGCCGGCGTACAAGATCGGCGTCCTTGAAGCGGTTCTTTTCGACGCGGAAAACCAGCCGCAGCAGCCATTCCATCCCCGTCATGGCGTGCAGAAACCATCCTTGCGTCCGAACCGCAGCGGCAACCTCGACAACAGAACGCTGGTTCCAAACGGTATCGCTGAATTCACCCAGCTCGTGAACGCGCTCGTCGATCCAGTCGAGAATATGTCCTTCCCAGCGACAGGGCTTGCCCTCGGTGGTGACGCGCTCGACGGTGTGCCAGCGCCGGCCGTCGGTCTCCCACGGCATGGCCGCGTCCTTGCCGACCGTCTCCAGCTCCATGTCGTCGGCGTGCGGCGCCTCGGCGGCATGGGGATCGAAACGCGGCCTTTCAACGTGCGGGCCGGCCTTCAGCACGGGAGCAAGGGCCGCCGCCGTGTGGCTGTTAGCGGCAGCCTTGACCACTTCTTCCGGCGTGCCCTGGACGACGATGCGCCCTCCGGAGGGGCCGGCTTCCGGGCCGAGATCGATGATCCAGTCCGCCGACTTGATCACATCCAGGTTGTGCTCGATGACGATGACCGTGTTGCCCAGATCGACCAGGCGATTGAGCACTTCGAGCAGCTTGTGAATGTCGTCGAAGTGCAGGCCGGTAGTCGGCTCATCGAGGATATACAGCGTGCGTCCGGTGCTGGGTCGGGCCAGCTCCGCCGCCAGCTTGACGCGCTGCGCCTCGCCGCCGGACAGTGTCGGCGCCGCCTGACCCAGCGATAGATAATCGAGACCTACATCGGCCAGTGTTTGCAGCACGCGGCGTATCTTCGGCAGATTGGCGAACAGCTCCAGCGCTTCATGGACGCGCATCGACAGGACATCGGCGATGGAATGTTCCTTGTAACGGACCGCTAAAGTCTCCGGATTGTAACGCTGTCCGTGACAAACATCGCACTCGACCCACACGTCGGGGAGGAAGTGCATCTCGATCTTCTTTTGGCCGTTGCCTTCGCACGCCTCGCAGCGGCCGCCGGGCTTGTTGAAGCTGAATCGCTGCGGACGATAACCGCGTACCTTCGACTCCGGCAGCTGCGCGAACAACTGGCGAATCAGATCGAAGACGCCCGTGTAGGTGGCCGGGTTCGACGACGGCGTGTTGCCGATGGGATCTTGATCGACGTTGATGACCTTGTCGATCTGCTCCAGGCCGACAATGTCGTCGTGAGCGGTCGCGGTGGTGCGGGCGCGATGGAGCCGGCGAGCCAGCGTCAGATACAGCACCTCGTTGACCAGCGAGCTTTTGCCGCTGCCGCTAACGCCCGTGACAGCCACGAAAGCGCCCAGCGGGAAAGAAACATCGATGTTTTGCAAATTGTTTTGTCGCGCACCCTTGACCGTCAACCAGGCGCCGGCGGGCGGAGCCGCGACCGTAAGGGAGCGGAGCAAAACCGCTCCCTTACGGTC
>Ga0335075_10005153_pt1 | contig 20332 bp, 19 predicted proteins | sample Lox_Sample_24_FD_206723 | JGI IMG/M metagenome (GOLD analysis project Ga0335075, IMG submission 206723) | Soil microbial communities from Loxahatchee National Wildlife Refuge, Florida, United States - Lox_Sample_2.4 | ecosystem: Environmental > Terrestrial > Soil > Wetlands | place: USA...
GCACCTGCTCCAGCAAGCCCGCCGCCGTCCCGTCGGCCGCAGCCTCGGCGACATCTACGCCGATCTCGGCATCGCCCCCGCGCTCTGCCGCGCCTCCTTCTGGAACGATCTGTTCCTCGCCATGCTGCACCACGGCGGCACCCCCGGGCTCTACGACGTGCACCGCTGGCGCCGCGAGCAGCATTTCGCGCAGGAGCAGGATAGTTTTCCTACCATGGACCTGTCCTGGCCACCGGTTGATGCCGGCGGCGGCCGGCGCGACACGCTTCAGGTGCTGGGCTTCTTCATCGGCGACCCGCCGGTCGAGCCGCCCCTCATCCTGCCGCCCGAACCCGCACCCTGGGCGCAGTCCGCCCCGGCCCGGCCCGAGCAACGCCCGCGCGCCGCCCCGCCAGCCACCGGCCCGCCCTGACGGGCACCGACCCCTGACGGGCACCACCCGCCACAACCACCCCACGGGGCCGGCACCCGCCCGCCCCGCCGTCCCGATTCGCCTCCATCCGTTAGTAATAATAACCCACCACTTCGCAATAATCGCCCCAACCGGTCGCCACGTTGGAAACCGGCCGCCGCCCCGCTATCATCATCCCGGTCTCCACGTCGCACGGAAGGAGCCAGCCCTGCCCGACGACACCGACATCCTGGCGGAGATCGAGACCCCGATCGTCACCGGCCGCCCGCTGCACCTGATCCTGATCGACGGATCGGGCTTCATCTTCCGCGCCTTCCACGCGCTGCCGCCGATGACCCGCCCGGACGGCACGCCGGTGAACGCCGTGTTCGGCTTCACCAACATGCTGGCCAAGCTGCTGCGCGAGCATGTCGGCACCCACATCGCCGTGATCTTCGATGCCGGCCGCATCACGTTCCGCAACCGTCTCTACGACGCCTACAAGGCCCACCGTCCCCCGCCGCCCGAGGAGCTGATCCCGCAATTCGCCCTGATCCGCGAAGCGACCGAAGCCTTCTGCGTCCCCGCCATCGAGCTCGCCGACTGGGAAGCCGACGACTTGATCGCCGCCTACGCCGTCGCGGCAGAACAAGCCGGCGGCCAGGTCACGATCGTCTCCTCCGACAAGGACCTGATGCAGCTCATCCGGCCAGGGGTGGAGATGCTGGACCCGATCAAGCAGAAGCCGATCGGCCCCGCCGAGGTCATGGAAAAATTCGGCGTCACGCCTGACAAGATGGTGGAAGTGCAATCGCTGATCGGCGACGCCACCGACAACGTGCCCGGCGTGCCGGGCATCGGCCCGAAGGGCGCCGCGCAACTCATCAACGAATTCGGCGATCTGGAGACCGTGCTGGCGGCAGCGCCGGCGATGAAGCCCTCCAAGCGGCGCGACGCCCTGATAGAGCATGCAGACAAGGCGCGTATCTCGCGGGAACTGGTGAAGCTGCGGGCGGATGCGCCGCTGCCCTTGCCGGTGGACAAGCTGGTCGCCTGCGAGCCGGACAAGCCCAGGCTGGCATCGTGGCTGCGCGTGCAGGGATTCCGTAGCGTCGCCACGCGGCTGGGGCTGGAGGAAGCGCCGGCCGCGGCTCGCACCGTCGAAGCCGGCCCGCGACCGACCCAGGTCGCACTGCCGCTGCCCGCGGCGGAACGGCCCGCGCTGGAACCCGGCGCGGCGGAACCATTCGGCCCATACCAGACCATCACCACGGAATCGGCCTTGCGCGAGTTCCTGGCGGACACGCAAAACTGCGGCTTCCTGGCGATCGACACCGAAACCGACGGCCTCGACCCATTGCGCGCCCAACTGGTCGGACTGTCGTTCGCCGTCGCGGCCGGTCGCGCCGCTTATGTGCCGCTGCGGCACGAAGGGCTGGCCGTGCAAGTGCCGCTGGAAGCGGCCATCGCCATGCTCGATCCGGTGCTGACCGATCCGTGCGTCTTGAAGATCTTTCATCACGCCAAATTCGACATGCTGGTGATGAAGCGCGCCGGCTTTGCCCAGGGGGCACAGCATCCGGCGCCGTATGACGACACCATGCTGATCTCCTACGCCCAGGAAGCCGGCATGCACGGCCACGGCCTGGACGAGCTCGCGCAACTGCATCTCGGCCACACGCCGATCACCTATGACGAAGTCACCGGCACCGGCCGCAACCGCATCCCCTTCGCGCAGGTGCCGATCGACCGCGCCACCGCCTATGCCGCCGAGGACGCCGACGTGGCCCTGCGTCTGTGGCAGGCGCTGCGGCCGCGGCTGCGGTTCAACAAGTCACTGGCTCTGTATGAGCAAATCGAACGCCGCCTCACCGGCGTGCTGATCGAAATGGAAAGCGCCGGCATCAAGGTCGATGCCGACGATTTGCGCCGCATGTCGGTCGATTTCGAACAACGCATGAGCGTAATGGAAAAGGATTGCCATCGCCTCGCAGGATTCGAATTCAACGTCGGCAGCCCGAAGCAGCTCGGCGAAGTGTTGTTCGACAGGATGGGCCTGCCGGGTGGACGGCGCATGAAGACCGGCGCCTGGGGCACCGATTCCTCCGTCTTGCAGACGCTGGCCGACCAGGGCCTGGAACTGCCGGCGAAAATCCTCGACTGGCGGCAGTTGCAGAAGCTGAAATCCACCTACGCCGACTCGCTGGTGGAGGAGATCAATCCCGACACCGGGCGCGTGCATACCAGCTTCGCGCAGGCCATCGCCTCCACCGGCCGGCTGTCGTCGAACGATCCGAATTTGCAGAACATCCCGATCCGCACCGAGGAAGGCAGCCGCATCCGTCACGCCTTCATCGCCGAACCTGGCCACGTCCTGGTAAGCTGCGACTACTCGCAGATCGAGCTGCGCTTGCTCGCCCACGTCGCCGACATCCTGGCGCTGCGCGAAAGCTTCGCGCGCGGCGAGGACATCCACGCCCGCACCGCCTCCGAAGTGTTCGGCCTGCCCATGGAAGGCATGGACCCGATGACCCGCCGCCGCGCCAAGGCGATCAATTTCGGCATCATCTACGGCATCAGCGGCTTCGGCCTGGCACGGCAGCTCGGCATCACGCCGGGCGAGGCGCGCGGCTTCATCGACCGCTATTTCGAACGCTACCCCGGCATCCGCACCTACATGGAACGCACCAAGGAGGAAGCGCGGATCAACGGCTTCGTCGTCACGCCATTCGGCCGCCGCTGCTGGGTGCCGGGCATCGCCGACAAGAACCCGGCGCGCCGCGCCTATGCCGAGCGCCAGGCGATCAACGCGCCATTGCAGGGCGGCGCCGCGGACATCATCAAGCGCGCCATGATCCACCTGCCCTCTGCGCTGCGCGCCGCCGGCCTAAGTTCCCGCATGCTGCTCCAAGTGCACGACGAACTATTGTTCGAAGCGCCGGAAGACGAGGCGGCGAAGCTCGCCGACGTCGCGCGCGGCGTGATGGAAGGCGCCGCGACATTGGCGGTTCCTCTGGTGGTGGAGACAGGGCAAGGAAGAACCTGGGCGGAGGCGCATTGAACGCCGGCGAAGGTGCGCGCGGCGATTCGGTTATCCAGGCAATGGACAACGGCACGCCTGTGCAAGCATGCTGTTTCACGTTGCTGCCCGATCAGGCCACGATACCGAGCAGCGCCGCGAGCTTGGCCCGAATGTCGTCCAGCACCCCCAGCGGAACGCGGCAGCCCGCGGAGACGATCGGCCGGGCCAGGCCATCGATGCTGCGGACATGCCCGGTCAGTATCTCGCCGGAGATGGGCAGGCCGGGCGGCAATACGACACTGGTGCCGAACGGCCGGACCCGCGACGTGATCGGACATACGATGGCAAAACGGCTTGCCCGCCAAAACGCCGCTGGGGAAACCACCACCGCCGGCCGTCTCCCGCTCTGCTCGCGGCCGGTTCTGGGGTCGAGGTTGGTCCAGACGATGTCACCGGCGTCAGGCTCGAATGCGTCACTCATCGATCGCTTCGCGCCCGACATCCGGGCCCCAGTCGAACGCTTCGTGCATGGCTTCCGGCGTCATCCCCACCAGCAGGTCTTGCAGCCGATAGCGAGGACGCGGGCGGGAGATGACAATTGTATCCCCGCTGGCCTCCACATCCACGCGGTCGCCTTCGGATAGGCCCAGTTGACCGGCGAGGTCCTTCGGAATGCGCAAGCCGAGGCTGTTCCCCCAGCGGCTGATCGAGACCTGCATGTTGGCTCCTGTTTGGATATCCGGAAGATATCATGCGGTGACGTGCCGTGCCACCCGCGGCGCGCGGTTCCAGCCCTCATCCCGGCGGCGCAGCAAGCCCGGCACCGTTCCGTTGACAGCACCGTCGCCATGCCGCGATGCTACGCGCCCGGAACGGGACGCGGCCATGAAGGTCTTCGTCAGCTACAGCCACGCGCAGAGCGACTGGGTGCAGGACCGGCTGCCGCCGGTGCTGGAAGCCGGCGGCGCCGATGTGCTGGTCGATTACCGGCATTTCGATCGAGGAGCGCGCCTTCGATGAACAAGCCAAGTGAAACCTACGATCCGGAGGTCGATGCGATCGCCATTCGGTTCGCACCGGAGGGCGCGCGTTACTTCGAAAGGTTCAGCCCACCGCGAACGGATTGCGGATTGTGAGCTGCCCGCCGATCGCCTTGCCCATCCGGCAGGTCCTCGGAATACAGTGCCGTGCAGCCGGCATCGATGGAAGCTGCGAGCGCGCGCCCAGCCACCCGTAGCCGAAATCCAGCGACGGCCGGCGGCGCGACCCCTCGGCCCTCCGCGGCTGTCGTCCCGCCGGTGAACGCCACGCGCGCAGCGTAAGGCCCGGCAAGGCAGGCCCGACGGCACCGGGCTACGCGCCGGAGAGGGAATTCAGCAGGTCCAGCAGGTCGTTACGCCGGAATGGCTTCCTGAGGACATCCACCTGCGCCGTCTCGTGGAATTTGGCGACACTTCGCGCAAGCCGCAGGTAGGTATCGCCATAGCCGGAGGTAAGCACAATCCGGGTCGAAATTCCGGTTGCGAGGATTTCGTTGAGCACGTCGATACCGTCCTTGCCCGGCATGATGAGGTCCAGGATCACGATATCAGGCCGAAAATCGGTGAATTCCGCTACGGCAGTGAGCGGCGTGCCGATCGCCTTGAATTCGATGCCGTAGTCGCGGGAGGCCAGCTCGACCACTTTGGCGATTCCGGCATCGTCATCGATCATCAGAAGCTTCTTGCCCATATGCACCCCGTTGTTTGCGCCTGTGGGGGGGCGTGGCGCTGCCTGGCACCAGCATGCCGTCTTTGAGTTTCGTTCCGTGATGGATCGGCAACTGCCGTAAACCCACCGAGGCGCCTCGCGGCGTGCCGCCGGGTGCGGGTCCTTTACCACCGGCCACGACCTCGACAACGCCACCTACGATATGCATTGTAGCCGAAAGAAGATCACTGAATCGGCCAGGCGGGCACTATTCATTGGCTACGCGACCCGGCGGGAGGCTATGGTGAGGACAATCTTCTCGACGTCGGCAGTGCATCCTCGCGACCGTTTCGACTATTGGCACGAGGTTGCCTGCACCACGATTGTCGATCACGATTCCAGGCCGGAGCGCCGCCTTGGTTTCCATGCAGAACTGCAATTCGGAACGCTGGCCGGCATCGGCTGCATTCTGTTCGAAAACTCTCCCATGACGATCCAGCACACGGATCGCCAGATCGGACATGCCGGCAGCGACGAATTGTTTATCTGCCGGCAGTTGGCCGCTACGCTGGCCTTGCAACAGGACGGCCGCACTGTGGTCCTTGAGCCGGGGGACATCACGCTTCTTGACCCCCTGCGCCCCTATTCCGGGCAGTTCTTCCCCGGTTCAAAAACGATGGTTCTCAAGATCCAACGACGTCCGCTGGAAGCTCGGGTCGGCAAGATACGCGAGATGACCGCCTGCGCTGTCAGGCGCACGAGCCATGAGGGAGGACTGACCTCGGCGTACCTGGCAATGCTGCCGGATTACGTTGCGGGAATAAGTGTCACCGCCGATGAGATCATCGGGAACCAGGTGCTGGACCTGGTCGCCTTCGCGCTTTCCAAAGCAACAGCGGGACAATCCGCGCGCACATCCTCTGCCCGCTCCCTCGTGCTGATGAAACTGCGAACCGCCATCGAGACTCGGCTCACCGACCCGGCACTTGATGTTGCGGCCGTTGTTGCTGCATCCGGCATCAGCCGGCGCTATGCGAGTGCGGTGCTGGCCGCTGAGGGCACGTCGATCATGCAACTCATCCGGACCCGTCGGCTCGAACATTGCCGTCAGGCGCTTGCCGATCCCTCGCAGGCACACCGCAAGGTGAGCGAAATCGCCTATGGCTGGGGGTTTGCCGATATGACGCATTTCGACCGGACGTTCCGGGCGGCGTACGCTGTGTCGCCTGGCGAGTACCGCAAGCGCGCAACGGCCACGCTGACGGCTGAGCCAGACGGCATTGCCGGCACTTTGGCCCAAGGCCGATAGACCTGCCGTTACGGCACGCGTGGCGGCACGCGGGGCGGTTGCCGTTTTCGCTCGACGCGGATGCGCGGACGAGGCAACTCCACCGCCGGCCCTTGCCGCCCAAACCCGCAGGCTGCGCTCGTCGTCCTTTGAAGCGGTTCGATCTCGCCTTCGTTATGCGCCTTGCGCCCCCCATCAGGGGTAAATCATCGCCTTCGATTGCTCTATCGAACGACCGGCAGTAACGAGACGCAGTACACCGCCCAGCGCAATCAACCGCCCAGCGCAATCACAAGTACGCATACCGCGCGTCCATCGCGCCTACCGAGAATCTGGCAAAAGCCAAACAAGGGAGGAGTCCTTGACCATCATCGCCCGCCGTTCCTTGCTCGCGGCCTCCGGTGCCGGCCTGCTTGCCGCCGGCCTGCCCGCCATCTCACGCGCCGCGCCAGGCAAGAAACTCAAAATAGCGCTCTCCAACTCCTATATCGGCAACAAGTGGCGCATCGAGATGGAGAACCTGTTCAAGGCCGCGCTGCAAATGGAGCCGTACAAATCCCAGGTCGAAGGCACGTGGTTCAATTCCGGCAACAATGTCAGCCAGGAAAGCCAGCAGATCACCGGCCTCATCGGCGAGCGCGTGGATGCCATCCTGGTCGATGCCGCCTCCCCCACCGGCCTCAACGGCATCCTGCACCAGGCCACCGAACGCGGCATCCTGGTCGTGTCGTACGACAACGTCGTCACCGCGCCCACCGCCATCAAGGTCAACACCGACCAGTTCGCCTTCGGCAAGAAGCTCGCCGACTTCCTGGTGCAGAAGCTGAACGGCAAGGGCAACGTCATCATGGTGACCGGCGTGCCCGGCACCTTCGTCGATCAGCAGCGCAATGCCGGCGCGGATTCGGTGTGGAAGGCAAACCCCGGCATCAAGGTGGTGAACCGCTACACCGGCATGTGGGACTCCTCCACCGCCGAGCGCAACACCGCCTCGATCCTCCCCAGCCTGCCGAAGATCGACGGCATCTGGTGCCAGGGCGGCACCGACGGCGTGCTGAAAGCCTTCATCGCCGCCAAGCGCACGCCGCTGCCACCCACCGCCGGCGAGGCCGAGAACGGCTTCCGCAAGTTCATGACCAGCGACGGCTACATGGGCCAGAAGGTGGATGGCCTCTCGATCGGCCAGCCGCCCTACCTGGTGCTGGTCTCGCTGGAACTGGCGCGGCGGATCTTGCAGAAATCCTACCCGAAGCAGAACATCACCATCCCCTTCCCCTTCGTCACCAACGAGACGGTGAAGGTCGGCGAGACGGTGTTCCCCAAGCTGCCCGACAGCTTCTTCGCCGACTTCACCGACAGCGGTCCGGAAGCGACGGTAAAGATCTGCGTCGACGCCGCGCTGAACGGCACCCCCTGCTCCGGCACGCTGGATGTGCGTTTGCCGAAGGCATGACCGCGTCCCCATGTCATTGCGAGGCGCGTAGCGACGAAGCAATCCCCCGCCGAGGATCACGTCGTCGCTGCGCGCCTCGCGATGACACTTGTCCTCGCGACGTCACCTGCCGAGCCACCGCATGATCGCCGCCCCAGTCTCGGAGACGCCGCCCGGTTCCGTGCTGCCCCCCGCCATCGCCGCCATCAGGCTCAGCAAGTCGTTCGGTGGCGTTCGCGCCTTGCGGGAGGCATCCTTCGCCGCCACCGCCGGCGAGGTGCACGCACTGGTCGGCGAGAACGGCGCCGGCAAATCCACCCTGATCAAGTTGCTCGGCGGCCGCCTGCCGCCTGACTCCGGCACCATCCACCGCGACGGCCAGCCGATCCGCCTCGCCGGCCCCGCCGACGCCGCCGCGCACGGCATCGGCACCGTGTTCCAGGAACTGACCTTGCTCCCCTGGATGACGGTCGCCGAGAACCTCCTGATCGGCCGCGAGCCGCGTACTGCCCTCGGCCTGATCCGCCGCGCCGACCTCGCGCCGCGCGCCGACGCCATGCTCGCGAACCTCGGCATCCGCCACATCGACCCGCGCGCTCTCGCCACCGACATCTCCCTTGCCGAACGGCAGATCATCGAGATCGTCCGCGTCATCGTCCGCCAGCCGCGCGTGCTGCTGCTGGATGAACCCACGTCTTCCCTGGTCGAACGCGAGGTGGAGTGGTTGTTCGCGCGCATCCGCGAACTCCGCGCCCAAGGCACCGCCGTGGTGTTCACGTCCCATCGCTGGAAGGAGATCACCTCGATCGCCGACCGCATCACCATCTTCCGCAACGGCGCCGAGGTCGGCACCTTCACCACCATCGCCGAGACCGACGCGATCACCCTGATGACCGGCCAGCAGGTGGACACGCTCTACCCCACCCCGGCCCCGATCCCCGCAACCGCCCAGCCCGCGCTTGAACTGACGGATGCGACGCTCAACGGCGGCGCGCGCATCGGCCTCAGCCTGGCCGCGGGGGAAATCCTCGGCATCGGCGGTCTCGCCGGCCAGGGCCACCGCGAATTGTTCCTCGGCTTGTTCGGTGCCCCGCCTTTGCGCCACGGCACCACCCGCATCGGCGGCAAACCCGTCCGCATCGCCAGCCCCGCCGATGCGATCCACGCCAGGCTCGGCATCGCCCTTGTTCCGGAGGACCGCAAATCCGAGGGCCTGCTGCTGCCCTTGCCCGTCCGCGACAACCTGACCTTGCCGATCCTGTCGCGCCTCTCCCGCCTCGGCGTGATCCGCGGTGCCGCGGAGCGGCGCATGAGCAAGGAAATGATCGAACGGCTGACGATCCGGACGCCAAGCGCAACGCAGCCGGTGGGCGCGCTGTCCGGCGGCAACCAGCAGAAGGTATTGCTCGGCCGCTGGCTGCTGGCCGATTCCCACATCCTGCTGCTGTACGACGTGACCCGCGGCGTCGACATCGCCACCAAGCACGAGATCTACGAACTCATGACGCGCCTCGCCGCCGAGGGCAAAGCCATCCTGTTTTATTCTTCCGACACCGAGGAACTGGCGCATCTCTGCCACCGCGTTCTGGTGCTGCGCGATGGCCGGATCGCCGCCACGCTGACCCCGCCCGCGCTGTCCGCCGAGGCCATCGTCGCCGCCGCCATGCAAGAGACCCATGCCGATTAACCTCGCGATCCTCCAATCCCATGCCGAGTGACCTCGCCATTGCGCCCCAGGCCACGCATCGGCGCCCCCGCGCCGCGCACGTGCTCGGCCAGAATGCCGGCCTGATCCTGGCCGCACTGATCCTGCTTGCCTCCATCATCGGCTTCGCCGCGATGTTCTGGCTGGAGCAGGACCGGCTGCCGGGTAATTTCGAGATCACCTCCACGGTCAACAACACCATGCCGCTGGCGGTGGTGGCGATCGGGCAATCGATCGTGGTGCTGACGCGCGGCATCGACCTGTCGGTCGGCGGCGTGATCGACCTGACCAACGCGCTCGCCGCGATCTGGCTGACCGGCGGCGTGCTGCACATGATCGGCGTCTCGATCGCGATCGTGCTGATCGGCGCCGCTGCAGGATTGCTGAACGGCCTGCTGGTAGGCCTGGGCCGCCTGCAGCCGATCGTGGTCACGCTGGCCACACTCTCGATCTTCCAGGGCCTCGCCATCCGCGTGCTGCCGCAGCCCGGAGGCGCCGTGCCCCCCGGCTATACCGATTTGCTGGTCAACCCCAACCAGCCGACCGCCCTCATCTTCCTGCTGATCGCCATCCTCGGCTGGATGGCGTTGCGACGGTCGCATCTTGGCGTCGGCATCTTCGCCATCGGCAATGACGAATCCTCGGCCGTCGCGCTGGGCGTGAACGCGATGCGAACCAAGATCGCCGCCTACATGATCGGCGGCGCGCTCTATGCCGTCGCCGGCTTGTTCCTCGCCGCCAATGCGACGGCCGGCGACGCCACCACCGGCGACGGCTACACGCTCACCTCCATCGTCGCGGTGGTTCTGGGCGGCGTGAACCTGTTCGGCGGGCGCGGCAGCGCCGTGGGCGCGATCTGCGGCGCCTTCATCACCACCATGATCGTCAACATCCTGTTCTTTGCCCACATCAATCCGCTGTACCAGTCGTTCTACGAAGGCCTGTTCCTGGTCATCGCCGTGGTGTTCGGCGCCCTGATCGGCCGGCTGGTGAGAGGCCGCAGATGAGCAATCTGCTGCCCTCCGCGAATGCGCTGCGTGTGCTGGCCGCGTATGGCGCCGCGGTGCTGTTGTTCGTCATCGGCAATTGGGTGCACCCCGGCTTCGCCAGCTTCGGCAGCGTGACCTCGATCCTGCTGGTCGCGTCATTCGTCGGCCTGGTGGCCGCCGGCCAATGCTTCGTCATCCTGATCGGCGGCATCGACCTCTCGGTGCCATGGGTGCTGAACGCAGCGGCGATCCTGCTGGTGACAGCGTCCCTGGGCCAGGACAGCCGGGCAATCTACGCCGTTGCGGTGACGCTGGGGATGGGCGCGCTGGCCGGCATGGCGAACGGCATCGGCGTGGTGTGGTTCGGCGTTCCGGCCGTGGTGATGACGCTGGCGATGAACGGCATCATCGAAGGCCTCGCCCTCGGCCTCAGCGGCGGCATGACATGCTCTGCCTGCGCCTCCTACGCACCGCCGGTGATCGCCGCCGCGGTGCACGACGTATGGCTGGGCATCCCTGCCGCGTTGTGGCTGTGGCTGGTTGTGATCGCCGTGGTGTCCTTCGTGCTGAGCCTGACGCGCTTTGGCCGCACCACCTATGCGATCGGCAACAACGCCCGCGCCGCCTACCTGGCCGGCATCAATGTCAACCTGACCACCGTGGCGTTATACGCGCTCAGCGGATTGTTCTCCGCCATGGCGGGTATTTTGCTGGTGGGATTCGGCGGCCAGGCCTCGCTGGGCATGGGAACGCCCTACTTGTTCCAGTCGATCGCCGCCGTTGTGATCGGCGGTGTCAGCATCCTGGGCGGCAGAGGCAGCTACCTGGGCGCCGCCGCCGGCGCCGCCAGCCTGACCGCGCTGGTCAGCGTATTGCTTGCGCTGAACATGCCGGACTACGGCCGCAGCATCATCTATGGCGTGGTCATCCTGGTGCTGTTGCTGCTGTACGGGCGCGAGCAACGGGAGTAGCGTTGCAACGGCGTGGTGGTTCCGTGCTGGCTGCTTCCCAATGCAGCCTTGAATCGCCGGCCATTGATCCTCGCAGCGGCACGGACACCCCCGCACCCGAAATGCGATTGCGCTGGCCGTTCTGCCTGCCCCACAGCCGCAATTGCGCTCGACGGCAGACGATCGCGAGACGGATCAAGCCAGCTTTGATTGAGCCTGTCTCGTCAACAACGGATAGATCAGGCCCACGCCAATTCCCCAGCACCCGTTGATCAGGAATGAGCGCACAAATGCCATGGCCGCCCAGCCTCCTGCCACCGGCAGACCCTTGATCAGTGGGACGATGAACAAACCGACCAGTGCCGCTGCTATGCCGAGTCCCAATCCACGGATCCACATCGGATATGCCGGCAGACTGGGCAGCACCAATCCAAACACGGCACCCCAGACGCCGCCCCAGAAGCACAGGTCGATGATCAGCGGCACGCCGAATGGTGGAACGCCACGGGTCGGATACCAGGGCGGCATCAGTCCGATCAGATGCAGCAGTTCCCACATACCCTGGTGGAATATGAGAACGGAAACCACGGCAGCGACAAATCCGAATACGGCACGGTTCAATGATGTTGGCATGTTGTCCCCCCTTGGTATCGTCGGTCCCGCCCGATTTTGAGCCGGCCGGGCGGCGCATCGTTGCGCAGTTATGGCGGCAGGGTGATCATAACCGAAGCTATCGGTTCGGTCACCGCTGCCGCCGCCTCGCCAATCCGGCCATCGGTGGAGCTGCCTCGCACGTAGTGACCGGAAGCGATATGCCATACGTTTGGCTGATGAGGCGAAAGGACGGTCACGATGGATACGAATGGCGACCTATGGAAGCTCACAGCCACCGAAGCGGTCCGGCTGATCCGGGCAGGCAAATTGCATCCGATCGACCTGACCGAAGCCTGCCTCGCCCGCATAGCCGAACGCGAGCCGACAATCCGAGCCTTCGCCTGTTTCGACCGGGATTACGCCCGGAAATCGGCTGCGACGGCGTCCCCGGGGCCGCTGCACGGCCTACCCCTCGGCATCAAAGATGTCCTGGATACCGCCGACATGCCGAGCGAGTACGGCTCGCCGATCTGGAAGGGCTGGAGACCGAAGGCAGATGCCGCGTGTGTCGCCTGGGCCAAGGCGAGCGGGGCGGTGTTTTACGGCAAGACGGTCACCACCGAGTTTGCCACGCGCAAGCCCGGCCCCACTGCCAACCCGGCGAACCTGGCGCACACGCCGGGCGGCAGCAGCAGCGGCTCTGCAGCCGGCGTGGCGGCGGGGTTCTTCCCGTTCGCCTACGGCACGCAGACGGCTGGCAGCGTGATCCGGCCGGCGGCGTTCTGCGGCGTGGTCGGCTACAAGCCGACCTTCGGGCTGATCTCTCGCATCGGCATGAAGGTGATGTCGGACAGCCTGGACACGGTGGGCGTGATCGCACGTTCCGTCGCAGACTGCGCATTGCTCGCGGGCGCGGTCTCGGGGCGGAACCTGGGCGATCCGGATGTGCGGCCGCAACGCGCGCCACGGGTTGGTGTATGCCGCTCCCCGACCTGGGACCTGGCGGCGCCGGAGACGCCCGCGTTGCTGGACCGCGTGGCCCAGGCGCTGGCCCGCGCCGGCGCGGCGGTGTCGGAACGCGAACTGCCACCGGCGTTCGATGCGCTGGTGCAGGCCCACCCGGTGGTCATGAACGGCGAGAGCGGGCGCGCGCTGGGATGGGAATTGGCGGCGGCGCGCGACGTCATCAGCGACGGACTGCGCGAGCGACTGGAATGGGGGCTCGCGCGCAGCGAGGCGGAACGCGACGAGGCTCTCGCGGTTTTCGCGCGCACGCGGGCGGGGTTCCCGGCGGCGATGGAGGGGCACGACATACTGCTGACCCCGTCCGCGCCTGGAGAGGCGCCAAAGGGCCTGGAATGGACCGGCGACCCGGCGTTCAACTTCATCTGGACCAGCCTGGGGGTGCCATGCGTGACGGTGCCTGCAGGGACGGGACCGAACGGATTGCCACTGGGCATCCAGATCGTCGGGCGCGCGGGCGAGGATCGCGCCGTACTCGCGTGGGCGCAGTGGGTGGCTGCGGCGATCGGTTAGTTATCGCCTACAGGGCGACCGGCGCGGGCGGGGGCGCGGCAGGCAGCCCCCGTCACCCATCATGGCCCGGCTTGACCCGGCCATGAGGAGGGTACCATGACGCGCGCCGGCAACGTTCGCATCGGCATTTCCGGTTGGACCTATCCACCCTGGCGCGGCGTGTTCTATCCGAAGGGCCTGCCACACAAGCGTGAACTGGAATACGCCGCACAGCAGTTTTGCTCTATTGAAATCAACGGCACGTTCTATGGCATGCAGCAGCCGGATGCGTTCGCGGCCTGGGCGGCGCAGGTGCCGGACGATTTTGTCTTCGCCGTGAAAGCACCGCGATTCATCACCCATCTAAAACGGCTGAACCAGGCGGAAACGCCGTTGGCAAACTTCATCGCGTCCGGGCTGCTGCGGCTTGGTGCCAAGTTGGGGCCGGTATTGTGGCAGTTGCCGCCGAACTTCCGCTTCGATGCTGAGCGGATCGAGGCCTTCCTGAAGCTGCTGCCGCACGACACCCGTGCCGCCGCGCGTCTCGGCCGCAGGCATGACGACCGTTTGAAAGCACCCGCCTGGCTGAAGGTGGAACAAGAGCAGCGGCTGCGGCATGCCTTCGAGATCAGGCACGATAGCTTCCGTGATCGTGCCTTCATCGACCTGCTGCGCCGCTACGATGTCGCGCTGGTCTGCGCCGATACCGTGGACTGGCCGTTGCTGATGGATGTCACGTCCGACTTCGTCTACTGCCGGCTGCACGGATCCCAGGAGCTCTACGCGAGCGGCTATGGCGACAAGGCGCTGGACACGTGGGCTCGCCGCGTCGCCGCCTGGGCACGTGGCGGGGAGCCATCCGATGCCGAACGAGTCGGCCCGAAGGCGCCGCGGCATCGACGCGACGTATTCGTGTATTTCGATAATGACCAGAAGGTGCGCGCGCCGGTCGACGCGAAGGCGCTGACGGAACGGGTGTCAGCGCTGCTGTCGCGCTGAGGAGTCCCGCCCTAGGGAATCTCGGTGGTGAACTGTCCTGGCATCGTGATGCTTATCACCCCTGCCCAGTTGCACATGCACTTGGACGTGTTGTCGAGCGCCGGGAAGCCGCCGATCGTGACGGTTGGCGCGCCGGGCACCCACGGGGAAGACGTGGCCGGAACGCACGGCATCGGCGTCAGCACGCCCAGCGCCGCGGCGGTCGCCGAGGCGACTTCCGGGTTGGCGATGCTCATGCACATGCCGAAGGTCGGGATATTGTCCATCGGCGCAAAATCCATGATCGTGGCGGCCGGCATGCCGCCCACCGTCGTGGTGGGCGCGCTCGTCGCAATGAGCGACGCCGGCGCGGCCCCGAACGTGCACATCATCATCGCGCCGGTGACGACTTGTTCCGGCATGGCATGCCTCCTGTCCGTCGGCAGATCTCTTGCGCCCAGAATGGACCGGCGACGATTCCGGTTGCAATAGAAATCCCGCCGGCCGGATCTCGTGCCCGCCCCTGCAGCGGGGGTTGCATCGTTGGCCCATGGCCCGCAATGAGCGTCCGTTCCTCGCGAAAGGATAGAGTCATGCCTCTGCGCATCACCGACGTGCGGGAGATCACGCAGCCAATCAGCTCGCCGATCCGCAACGCCTATATCGACTTCTCGAAAATGACCTCCAGCCTTGTCGCGGTGGTGACCAACGCGGAGCGTCATGGCAAGCGCGTCGTGGGCTATGGGTTCAATTCCAATGGCCGCTATGGCCAGGGCGGGCTGATCCGAGAACGTTTCGCGCCGCGCATCCTGGAAGCTGATCCGGCCTCGCTGCTGGACCCGACGGGACAAAACCTGGATCCGGACCGCGTCTGGGCCTGCATGATGCGTAATGAGAAACCGGGTGGACATGGCGACCGCTCGGTCGCGGTCGGCACGATCGACATGGCCGTGTGGGACGCCGTGGCCAAGATCGCCGACAGACCCTTGTTTCGGCTGCTGGCGGAACGGCATGGCCGGGAGGCCGATCCGCGCGTGTTCGTCTATGCTGCAGGCGGCTACTACTATCCGGGCAAGGACGACGCCGCGCTGTGCGCGGAGATGCGATCCTATCTGGATCGCGGCTACACCGTGGTGAAAATGAAGATCGGGGGCGAATCCATCGATGAAGACCGTCGCCGCATCGAGGCAGTGCTGAAGGAACTGAACGGCAAGGCGCAACTGGCGGTGGACGCGAATGGCCGCTTTGACCTTGCAACCGCCATTGCCTACGCCAAAATGCTGCGCGCCTACAATCTGTTCTGGTACGAAGAAGCCGGCGATCCGCTCGATTACCAATTGCAGGCGGCGCTCGCCGAATTCTACCCCGGGCCGATGGCGACGGGAGAAAATCTGTTCTCGCATCAGGACGCGCGCAACCTGATCCGCTATGGCGGCATGCGCCCGGACCGGGACTGGCTGCAATTCGATTGCGCTCTGTCGTACGGTTTGTGCGAGTACCAGCGGACCCTGCAGATGCTGAAAGACGCCGGCTGGAGCTGGAAGCGCTGCATCCCGCATGGCGGCCATCAGATGTCTCTGGCAATCGCCGCCGGCCTGGGCCTCGGCGGCAACGAAAGCTATCCGGACGTGTTCCAACCGTATGGCGGGTTCCCGGATGGGACACGGGTGGAGAATTCCATCGTCACATTACCGGACTTGCCGGGGATCGGGTTCGAAGGAAAGTCGGATCTTTATGCGGTGATGCGGGCGCTGGCGGCGTAGCACCGGGGTGTCGCGTGTACCAGGGATCAGGGAAGCGCGACGTGACCCACCGCATGTCATTGCGAGGTCCCGCAGGGGCCGAAGCAATCTCGATCGAGGTGGCGCACGTACGTCCGTGCGCCCATTCGAGCGAGATTGCTTCGTCGCTACGCTCCTCGCAATGACATATGGATGCGGCCACTCACGCTCATTCATAGCGGGGGCTCATTCATAGCGGACGCTCATTCATAGCGGGCGCTCACTCATGCGGACGCTCACTCATGCGGACACTCGCGCGCAGCGGGTACTCACTCGTAGCGGGCACTAGGCCAGCACAATCGTCCTTCCCTCCCGCAGCGTGACCGTGCGGTCCATGCGCGCGGCGAGATCGGGGTTATGGGTGGCGATCAGCGCGGCCAGGCCTTCACGCCGCGCCATCGTCAGAAGCTCCTCGAACACGACGTCGGCGGTATGAACGTCGAGGTTTCCGGTCGGCTCATCGGCCAACAGCACGCGCGGTGCATTCGCCACGGCGCGCGCGATCGCGACGCGCTGTTGCTCGCCGCCGGACAGCTTGCCAGGAAGGTGTCCCGCACGCGCCGCCAGCCCAAATGCCGACAGCAGCGCCATCGCACGCTCCGACGCGGCGCGGCGTGAGCGGCCGGCAATCATCTGCGGCAGCACCACGTTCTCCAACGCGGTGAATTCCGCGAGCAAATGGTGGAACTGATACACGAAGCCGATGGTGTCGCGGCGGATGGCGGTGCGGGCGGCATCCGGCAATGCGCCGGCATCGCGGCCTTCAACGAAGACCGAGCCACCATCCGGACGTTCCAGTAATCCGGCGAGATGCAGCAGCGTCGATTTGCCGGCGCCGGACGGCGCCACCAGGGCGACGATCTCTCCCGCCTGCAACGAAAGGTCCACACCACGCAGCACCGGCAACTCGCCCGCCTCGGTGCGGAAGGTGCGGCGCAGGTCGCGCAGCATCAGCGGCACGGCGCCGTCATTCATGCCGCAGTGCTTCCACCGGATCGGTGCGGGCGGCGCGCCAGCTCGGGTACACCGTCGCCAACAGGGACAGCGCCAGCCCCAGCGCCACCACGCGCACCACGTCGTTCCAATCGATCGTGTTCGGCAACTGGGTCAGTTGGAACACCTGGGAATCGAATACCTGGCCGCCGGTGATGGCCTCGACCGCGTGCTGGATGGCCACGATGTTGCGGCAGAACACGACGCCGATGACAGTGCCGATCAGCGTGCCGGCCACGCCGACGAAGGCGCCGCACATCACGAAGATGCGCAGCACCGCGCCGGCACTGGCGCCGAGCGTGCGCAGCACCGCGATGTCGCCGCGCTTGTCCTTCACCAGCATGATCAGCGACGACACGACATTGAACGCCGCCACCAGCACAATCATGCCCAGCACGATGAACATCGTGTCCTTCTGGACCTGCAACACGCTGACAATGGTGTCGTTGGCATGCAGCCAGTCGCGCGCCAGCACGCGCTGGCCTTGCAGCGCCTGCGCCAGCTCGGGCATCAGGCTTGGCGCGAGTTCCGGATCGGTCAGGCGGATTTCGATGCCGGTGACGCCGTTCGGCTTCTGGAAGAACGCCTGCGCCGCCGGCAACGGCATGAAGACGACGGATGTATTGTAGTCGCTCAGCCCGGCATCGAAGATCGCAACGACCTTATAGGCGCGGACACGCGGGATCGTGCCGAAGGCAGTCGCGGCGCCCTCTGGCGAAATCACCGTCAGCAAATCGCCGATACGCAACCGATAGGATTGCGCCAGGCCGATGCCGATGGCGATCGCGTTGTCGCCGGTAAAGTTCTTCAGGCTACCCGCGACGATATGGTCGCTGACCGGGTGCAGCGCCAGCAGATCGGCCTGCGTCACGCCGCGCACCAGGCCGCCCTGTGCCCCGCCATTGCTGGTGGTGAGCAATACCTGGCCGTTGATCAGCGGGGTGACGGAAACGACATGGGGGATGGCGCGGATGCGGGGGTCGAGGGCCTGGTAATTATCGATCTGCTGTCCGGCATAGGCATCGATGGTGATGTCGCCATTGATGCCGAGGATGCGGGAGACGAGCTCCTGCTGGAACCCGCTCATCACGCTGGTCACGACGATCAGCGTCGCGACGCCGAGCGCGATGCCAATCAACGAGAAGACTGCAATGATGGAGACGAAGCGCTCTCCCTTGCGCGCGCGCAGGTAGCGGCCGGCGACGGTGCGTTCGAAGGGACCGAACATGGTAGAGGTTGCAGAGGATCGGAACGATCCGTCATGGCCGGGCTTGACCCGGCCATCTACGCACGGTCGATCCTGCGTAGATGGCCGGGTCAAGCCCGGCCATGACGAACGGGTGCAAGCGCGACGACCTCATATCCGCGCCAACGCCTCCTCCGGAGTCGCATCCCCTCGTTCCCCCGTGGCGCGCCGCTTCAACTCGACCTTCCCTGCCGCGGCACCGCGAGGGCCGACGATGATCTGCCAGGGATGGCCCATCAAATCCGCGTCGGCGAATTTCGCGCCGGCGCGTTCCTCGCGATCGTCGTACAGCGCGGACGCACCCAGCTTCGCGTACAACGCCTCGCACATGGCATCGCACGCCACATCGCCCCGGCGCAGGTTCAAAATCGCGGCCTTGAACGGAGCAACGCTGTCCGGCCAGATGATGCCTGCCTCGTCGTGGCTGGCCTCGATCACCGCGCCCACCAGGCGCGACACGCCGATGCCATAGCTGCCCATCTCGGGGTGCACTTTCGACCCATCCGGCGCCGCCACCGTGCAGTTCATCGGCCGCGAATACTTGGTACCGAAATAGAAGATGTGGCCCACTTCGATGCCGCGGCCCTCGCGCCGGCGCTCGGGCGCCACCTTCTGCCACGCCACCGGATCATGCTTGTCGTCGGTCGCGGCGTAGTTCGTCGTCATCAACTGGAAGAAGCGGTGCAGATCGTCGGCGCTGTCATGGCTGAAGCCGCCGGCGCCGCGGGACAGATAGTCGATCTCCTCGAACGCCGCGTCGTAATACACCTGGCTCTCGCCGGTTGGCGCCAGGATGATGAACTCGTGGCTCAGGTCGCCGCCGATCGGGCCGCTTTCGGCCACCATCGGGATTGCCTTCAAACCCAGGCGCTGGAAGGTGCGCATATAGGCCAGCATCATCTTGCGATAACTGACCACCGCGCCGGCATAGTCCATGTCGAATGAATACGCGTCCTTCATCAGGAACTCGCGCCCGCGCATCACGCCGAACCGCGGCCGCACCTCGTCGCGGAATTTCCACTGGATGTGGTAGAGGATCTGCGGCATCTCGCGATAGCTCTGCACCGACTGGCGAAACAGAGCGGTGATCATCTCCTCGTTGGTCGGCCCATACAGCATGTCGCGCTCGTGGCGATCGGTAATGCGCAGCATCTCATCGCCGTAATCCTCATACCGGCCGCTCTCGCGCCACAGTTCCGCCGGCTGGATCGTCGGCATCAACAGTTCCTGCGCGCCGCACGCATCCTGCTCCTCGCGCACGATGCGCTCGATGTTCTTCAACACGCGGAAGCCAAGCGGCAGCCAAGCGTAGATGCCCGCCGACGTCTGCCGCACCAGCCCGGCCCGCAGCATCAGGCGATGAGAAGCGATCTGCGCCTCGGCGGGCGTCTCCTTCAGCGTGGGAATGAAGCTGCGGGACAAACGCATCGGGGAACCATCCATAGGTGGTTGAGCCGGGCGGACCCTAGCCGCGCCCGCCTTTTGCCGCCAGATGGCGCATCGGCGGCGACTCGAACGGAATTTTTGTGCGGCGCACAAGGCGGATGGCGCAATAAACCTTCCGTGTGGTGGGAAAATCCGCACAAAATGGCGTGACTCGGGACCTGCCCGGTAGTAACACTCCGCCCGCCCCACCCGTGACTGAAGCGGGGCAAGTTTGGGGAGGAAAACGCCAGTCACACGGGCAGGTTGGGGAAAACTTCCTCACCTGGCCCCTGTGGGCGGGGTTTGTCACATCGCAATATTCCGAGGCTTTTGC
>Ga0335075_10005154_pt1 | contig 20329 bp, 15 predicted proteins | sample Lox_Sample_24_FD_206723 | JGI IMG/M metagenome (GOLD analysis project Ga0335075, IMG submission 206723) | Soil microbial communities from Loxahatchee National Wildlife Refuge, Florida, United States - Lox_Sample_2.4 | ecosystem: Environmental > Terrestrial > Soil > Wetlands | place: USA...
AGCCGGGTCGTCTACGTCGACAACGATCCGCTGGTGCTCGCGCACGCGCGGGCGCTGCTGACCAGCCGCCCCGAAGGCGGCACGGCGTACCTGGACGCCGACCTGCGCGACACCGACGCGATCCTCGAGCAGGCGGCGGCGACCCTGGACCTGACCCGTCCGGTCGGCATCATGCTCCTCGCGATCCTGCACTACGTCCCCGACCTGGCCGAGGCCAGGCGGATCGTGGCCAGGCTGACGGAAGCCGTCCCGGCCGGGAGCTTCCTCGTCATCTCCCACGCCGGCACCGACCTGCTGCCGGACAACGTGACCGCGTTCGAGAAGAGCCTCAACGCCCATCTCCCGGCCGGCCAGCGCCACACCGCCCGCCCGCGCGAGGTGGTGGCCGAGTTCTTCGACGGCGTCGAGCTGGTGCAGCCGGGCCTGGTCCGGGTCAGCGACTGGCGCCCCGATGCGGCTGCCGACGCCGCCCTGCCCACGATCTTGTGGGGCGGGGTCGCGGCCAAGCGCTAGGGCGCGGTCCCGGCCCGCTCGAGGTCGCCCGGCGCCCGGCGCAGGCGCCTGGCCTCGCGGCGGCGCCGCCAGCCGCGGCGGATCCACCGCGCCAGCAGCGCGAACGCGGCGATGCCGACGGCCAGCGCGACCGCCGCGATGATCGCGGCGGCGACCGGATGGAATACCGCGAACGAGACCAGGCCCGCCACCCCTAGGTCCTCGAACAGGCTGGCGATGATGTTGCTGAACGGTTCGGGACTGGCGTTCACGCCGACCCGCAGGCCGGTCTTGACCACGTGGGAGGCGAGGGCCGACCCGCCCCCGAGCGCGGCCGCGCCGATCGTCGCGGTCGGGCTCGCGTGCGCCTGCTGGGCCATGACGACCGCGATCGCCCCGCCCACGACTGGCCGCACGGCCGTGTGGACGACGTCCCAGACCGAGTCCAGCATCGGGATCTTGCCCACCACGAACTGGCCGAAGTACAGCACCGCGGCCGCCGCGAGCACCGACGGCCGCTCGAGCGCCGACGGCACCGAGGTGACATGACCGAACCGGCCGAGCAGGCCGAGCACGAGCACCGCCGCGTAGCAGTTGACCCCGCTGGCGACGCCGCTGGTGAAGATCAATGAAACCGGGAGCATCGCCCGCAACTACCCCAAATCAGTAATTCAAGTCCACCCGCCGCGGATGATCTCGACCCGCCTGCGCGCCCGGCATCGTGGCTGCCATGTCAGCGCCTTCCACCACCGAGCGCGCCGCCGTCACGATACCCGGCGCCCGCACCCCATCCGACGAAGCCGCCACCGACCCCCGCGCGGCCGGGGCGATGCCGGGCGACATCCACCCGCTCGGGGCCATCCCGGGCGAGCACCTCGGCCGGGCCGGCACGAACTTCTCGATCGCCTCAAGCGTGGCCGACGGCGTCGCCCTGTGCCTGTTCGACGAACGGGGAGCCGAGACCCGGATACCGCTGCGCGACAACGACGCCGACGTCTGGCACGCGTTCGTGCCCGGGGTCGGCCCGGGCCAGGCCTACGGCTACCGGGTCAGCGGACCGTGGAGCCCCGCTCGGGGCCTGCGCTGCAACCCGGCCAAGCTGCTGCTCGACCCGTACGCGCGGGCGGTCAGCGGCGCGGTCTCGTTCGGGCCCGAGGTCTACGGCCACGACCTGGCCGACCCGGACGCCCCCAGCCCGCTCGACTCGGCCGGCCACGTGCCGCGGAGCCTGGTCGTCGAGCCGGCCTTCGACTGGCAGGACGGGAACCGCCCCTGGTACCGGTACGCGGACTCGGTGATCTACGAGGTGCACGTCAAGGGCTTCACCATGCGCCACCCGGACATTCCGCCGGAGCTGCGCGGCACCTACGCCGGGCTCGCCCACGAGGCCGCGATCGCGCACCTGAAGGAGCTCGGCGTCACCACCGTCGAGCTGCTGCCGGTGCACCAGAACGTGCCCGAGTCGTTCCTGCTCGACCGGGGGCTGACGAACTACTGGGGCTACAACACGATCGGCTTCTTCGCGCCCCACAACGGCTACTCGGCCGCCGTCCGCGCCGGGCAGCCCGGCGGCCAGGTCAACGAGTTCAAGTCAATGGTGGACGCGCTGCACCGGGCCGGCCTCGAGGTGCTGCTCGACGTGGTGTTCAACCACTCGGCCGAGGCGGGCCCGGACGGGCCCACGCTCTGCTTCCGCGGCATCGACAACGCGGCCTACTACCGGCTGGCGCCGGGCGACCCGCGCGACTATTACGACACCACCGGCTGCGGCAACTCGCTGAACGCGGGCGACCCGATCACGCTGCAGCTGATGATGGACTCGATGCGCTACTGGCTGCAGGACATGCACGTCGACGGGTTCCGGTTCGACCTCGCGCCGACCCTGGCCCGCCAGGACGGCGCGTTCGACAAGGTGTCGGCGTTCCTCGACATGGTCGCGCAGGATCCGGTCGTCTCGCGCGCCAAGATGATCGCCGAGCCGTGGGACGTCGGCCAGGCCGACAGCTACGACCTCGGCCGGTTCCCGGCCATGTGGCGGGAATGGAACGGCAAGTACCGTGACTCGATGCGCGACTTCTGGCGCAGCCACCCGATCGGGATCGGCGAGTTCGCCGACCGCTTCTCCGGCTCGGCCGACCTGTACGCCACGGCCGGGCGCAGGCCCACCTCCTCGGTCAACCTGATCACCGTGCACGACGGCTTCACCCTGCGCGACCTCGTCTCCTACGACGGCAAGCACAACGCGGCCAACGGCGAGGACAACCGGGACGGGACCAGCGACAACGAGTCCTGGAACTGCGGGGCCGAGGGTCCGACCGACGATCGCGGCATCCTCGCGCTGCGGGCACGGCAGTCCCGGGCGCTGCTGACCACGCTGATGCTGTCGTTCGGGGTCCCGCTGCTGCTCGGCGGGGACGAGCTCGGCCGCACCCAGCACGGCAACAACAACGCGTACTGCCAGGACAACGAGATCACGTGGTTCGACTGGGCGAACGCGGACCAGGAGCTGCTCGACTTCACCCGGCGGCTGATCGGGTTGCGGCGGGCGCACCCGGTCTTTCGCCGGCGGCGGTTCCTGTCCGGCGCGGCCGGGGCGGCGCTGCGCTGGTTCACCCCGTCCGGCGCGCCGATGGACGCGGGCGACTGGGCCGATCCGAGCGCGCTCGCGATCGCGATCTACCTGGACGGCGCGGACGACCCCGACCGGGCCGAGGACGGCACCCCGATGGTCGACGACGACTTCCTGGTGCTCGTCAACGCGTGGTGGGAGCCGCTCGGGTTCACGATCCCGCCGACCAGGCCGGACGCGCGCTGGCAGGCCGAGATCGACAGCCACGACCCGGCCGTCGTCGGCGGGGCGGCGGTTCGGCGGGCCGGGGACGAGGTGACCGCCGGCCCGCGATCCGTCGCCGTCTACCGCGCCTTGTCCTAGCGAATCAGCGGCCTAGCGTCGGTCAGCGGACCGGGGGCAGGGTCTGCGGGGTGGTCAGCACCGGCCGGAACGGGTCGCCCCGCTCGGCCAGCCGGCCGGGGACGTCGCCGATGGTGAACCCGTCCGGGCGCAGCGACGGATCGTCGAGCTCGTCCCAGTCGATCGGGGCCGAGACCGGGGCCCCGGCCGCCGCCCGCGGGCTGTAGGGGGCGACGAGCGTCTTGTTGACGGCGTTCTGGGTGTAGTCCAGCCGGGCCAGGCCGCCGCGCTCGCGCACGTTCCAGGCCCAGCTCACCAGCTCGGGCACGGCCGCCCCGACGGCCCGGGATAGCTGCTCGGCCCAGCTCCTGGTCTCATCGAAGCCGGGTCCGGCCGCGATCGGGATCCAGATCTGGATGCCCCGCTGGCCGGTCACCTTGGGCTGGCCGACCACCCCGAGGTGCTGCAGCGCGACCCGGTGCAGCCGCGCCAGCGCCAGCACGTCGTCCCAGGAGGTGGCGGGCCCGGGGTCGATGTCGATGAGCACGTAGGTCGGCCGCTCGGGCTGGTCGGTCCTCGAGGTCCACGGGTGCCACTCGAGCGCGCCGAAGTTGGCCGCCCACACCAGCGCGGCCGGCTCGTCGGCGACCAGATAGGTCGTGGTCTCGCCGGATTCGGCTTCCGGGGAGTCCCAGCGCGGGATCCAGCCCGGCGCGTGGCCGGGCAGCTCCTTCTGCCAGAACCCGCGGGTTCCGGCCCCGCCGGGGAATCGGCGCAGGTTGAGCGCGCGGCCGGCCAGGTAGGGCAGGACGACCGGGGCGATCAGGGCGGTGTAGCGGATGAACTCCCGCTTGGTCACCGGCGGGCGGCCGTCGCGGGCCGGGAACAGCTCCTTGTCGAGGTTGGTCAGCCGCAGCCGGCGGCCGAACGCGTCCCACGAGCCGGCCGGGCCGAGGCGGTCGAGCGCGTCGAGCTGGCCCGCGTCCGGGCCGGCCGCGAGCAGCCCCTCGACCGTGGCCGGACCGCCGGTGGCGACCGACGCCTGCGACGGCGGCAGGTCGGACCGCCACACCCGGGCCGGGTCGGCCTTGACCTCGTCGTTGGTGCGGCCGCTGAGCACCGACCGGGGGTAGTCACCCGGTTCCCAGCCGCTGACCGCGAACTCGTCGTGCTTGTGGATCAGCAGCCACTGATCCTGGCCCGACCGGTCGGCCTCGCGGCGGATGAGGATCAGGCGCCCGCGCAGCTTGCGGCCGTGCATGTCGGCGTGCAGCTCGCCCGCCGCCACGGCGGCGGCCGGGTCGTCGGTCGCGTGCGGTTCCCAGGTCCCGGTGTCCCAGACGATGACGTCGCCGCCGCCGTACTCGCCGGACGGGATCACGCCCTCGAAGTCGAGGTACTCGATCGGGTGGTCTTCGACGTGCACGGCGGTGCGCTTCACGGCCGGGTCGAGCGTCGGGCCCCTCGGCACCGCCCAGCTCGCGAGCACGCCGTCGATTTCAAAGCGGAGGTCGTAGTGCAGCCGGCGGGCCCGGTGGAGCTGGACCACGAACCGGGGAGCGCCCGGATCGGGCCTGCCGTCGGGCGGCGAGCCGGCCGGCTCGGGGGTCCGCCCGAAGTCGCGCTTGCGCTGGTAGGCGGTCAGCTTGCCCGCGTCGGCGGACGGGCTCACTGGGGGCTCCAGGCGGGTTCGGGCGCGGTCAGTCGGCCGGGCAGGCCGAACTCGCCGAACCGGTGCCCGGAGCCGAGAAACGTGACGATCCGGGCGATCCGGTCGCGGTGAATCTCGATCGCGACCAGGGCGAACGGGCGGAGGACGGCGTCGTCGCCCGGCCGGTACTGGCCGAATCCCCAGCCGCCGTTCATCCGGCAGCCGATCAGCCGCGCCCCCGCGCAGAACTCGCTCGCCCCGACCGCCTCGGCGATCGGCTGGCCGCCGTCAAGCCGCCAGGCGAACGGCGGCATCGACGCGACCGCGTCGGCCCGCAGGATCGCCTTCAGTCCCTCCACGTCGTGCGCCTCGAACGCGGCCACGTACCGGCGCAGCAGGTCGCGCTGGCGGACGTCGTCGGGCTCGGCGATCGCGAACGGGTCGGGCCGCCGGGCGCTCAGCAGCGCCCGCGCTCGCTGCAGGGCGCTGTTGACCGACGGCACGGTGGCGTCGAGAATGTCCGCCGTCTCCCGGGCGGTGAACGCGAGCACATCGCGCAGGACCAGGACGGCCCGCTGCCGCGGCGGCAGCCACTGCAGCGCGGCCACGAACGCCAGCCGGACCGACTCGCGCTGCTGCACCACGTCGCCCGGGTCCCCGGCCGCGATCAGCCGCGCGTCCGGCATCGGGTCCAGCCACGCGTCCGGCGGCAGCGGCGGGCCGAGATCGTCACCGCGGCCGGCCGCCTGGCTGACGTCGACCACGAGGGCCCGGCGCCGGGCCGAGCGCAGCATGTCCAGGCAGACGTTGGTCGCGATCGCGTGCACCCAGGTGCTCGGCCGTCCGCGGCTCGGGTCGTACTGGTCCCGTCGCGCCGCCGCCCGGATCAGCGTCTCCTGGACCGCGTCGTCGCTATCGGCGGCGGAGCCGAGCAGCCGGTAGCAGAACCCGGTCAGCGGCACCCGCAGCGCCTCAAGCTCCTCGATCTCCAGCCCGCCTGGTCCCACCAGCCCAGGATAAGGCGACGGGGTACGGTCAGGGCTTGATGAGAACCTTGAGGCTGGTGCGGTCGGCCATGTTCTGGTAGCCGACCGGGACGCCTTTGAGGTCGGTGGTCACGTCGAAGACCTTGCCCGGGTTGATCGCGCCGTCGAGGATGTCAGGCATCAGCTCCTCGGCGTAGGCGCGGACCGGGGCCGGGCCGCCCGCCAGCCGGATGTTGTGCCTGAACAGGCTGTCCCAGCCGATCGGCCCGTCCTCGTACTGCGGGACGCCGACCCGGCTGATCACGCCGCCGGGGCGGACGGTGCCGAGCGACTGCCGGTAGGCCGCGATGGTGCCGACCGCCTCGATCACGACGTGCGCGCCGTGGCCGCCGGTCAGGTGGCGGACCTCGGCGATCCCCTCCTCGCCGCGGGTGGCGACGACGTCGCTGGCGCCGAACTCGCGCCCGAGGTCGGTCCGGTCCTGGTGGCGCCCCATCAGGATGATCTGCTCGGCCCCGAGCCTGCGGGCCGCCAGCACTGCCATCAGCCCGACCGCGCCGTCGCCGACCACTGTGACCGAGGTCCGAGGGCCGACCTCGCCTGCCACCGCCGCGTGGTGGCCGGTGCCGAGCACGTCCGACAGCGTCAGCAGCGACGGGATCAGCGCCGAGTCGGCCGCGACCGGCAGCTTGACCAGGGTGCCGTCGGCCAGCGGGACCCGGATCGCGTCGGCCTGGGCGCCCTCGAGCGGCTGCTCGTCCCAGAAGCCCGCCTGCGGGTTCGAGCACGACGTCTGCAGGCCCGCACGGCAGAACTCGCAGGTACCGTCGGAAATCGCGAACGGCGACACCACCAGGTCGCCGCGGGCGACGGTCGTCACCTCGGCCCCGGTGTCCTCGACCACGCCGATGAACTCGTGGCCCATCCGCGCGGGCCGGTCGGTCGGCGCCATCGAGTCGTACGGCCACAGGTCGCTGCCGCAGATGCAGGCGCCGGTGACGCGCACGAGCGCGTCGGTCGGCAGCTTGACGACGGAGTCGGGGACGTCTTCGACGCGGACGTCGCCCGCGCCGTACATCAGGGTCGCGCGCATCTGGTTCCTCCCGCTGGTGGCGCTGGGTCAGCTCCAAGCAGATCGGACCTGAGTGCAAAAATAGTGATCTTCCAGTGACCGGGCCAGCCGTCTGGCCGTCGGTCGCCAGCGAGCCCCAAGGTAACGTGGGGTGAGTCCAGGCCGAGATCCTCCAGGCGTCGCCGGCCAAGCCGTTCATCTCGTTTGTGCTGCAGATCGACCCGACCGTTGTCCGCCAGGTGTCGAGCGACATGATCGAGCGCCGTACCACGGCCTTCCGCCACCGGGAGGCCGGGCCGGAGCCGGCCGGGCCGAGCGGCTTCGTCTCGGTCCTCGACCAGGAGAACTGGCGGGAGCGGCGCTGCGCTTCCTGCGCTCGATCGACACCGGCGCCGACCGCCGGGTGCTCGCGCCCCTGTACCTGCGGGAGATGGTGTACCGGGTGCTGCAGCGCGAGCAGTACTCGCGGCTGCTGGCGATCGCCGCGGCCGAGTCCGCCAGCAACCCGGTCTCGGCCGTGCTCGAGTATGTTCGCGCGCGCCTGCGACAGGTAGGGCGGGATCGGCCCGATCAGCACCGCCTTGGTCACCTTCGAGGAGCCGTAGTTGCCGAGGTACCTGGTGACCTCGCCGGTGCCCATCGAGTGCCCGACCAGCGTGATGCCGTCCAGGCCGAGCTCGTCGATCAGCACCTTCAGGTCGGCCGCGAACGTGTCCCAGTCGTAGCCGCTGGCGGGCTGGCTCGACTTGCCCGCGCCGCGGCGGTCGTAGGTGATCACCCGGTGGCCGGCCGCGAGCAGCGGCGGCACCTGCTTGTCCCAGGCCCGCCCGCTGAGCGGGTAGCCGTGGATGAGGACGACCGGCGCGCCGCTGCCGTAGTCCTCGTAGTAGAGGTTGATGGGGCCCGAGTTCTCGGTCCCGACGTTCATGACGGGCATCGCGCTGCTCCCTGCGCTAGGACGGGCCGGCTGTTCAGTCCGGCTCCTTCGCTCCCAAGCAGAGCCGACCACAGTGCAAAACCAGTTACCTTCCAGTGGATCGCCGCGGTGAGGGCGGGGCGAGTGGGGGTAACCCCACCCCCGAATGGGGGTTGTTCCGGATGGTGTGACGCGATGCATCGCTTCTAGCGTTGTCTTCATGATCGTGATGATCGCGACCGCGCTGACCGCCGCCATCCTCTACGGGGCCGGGGCGGCGGTGGAGCAGCGGCAGGCAGCGACCGCGCCGGCGTCGATGGCCGGGCGGCCCCGGCTGCTGCTGCGGCTGGCGCGCCAGCCGCTATGGCTGCTCGGCGCGGCCGTCCAGATCGGCGGGTTCGCGGCGCACGCGGTCGCGCTCAGGTCGGGGGCGCTGGCGACCGTGCAGATGGTGGTCTCGGGCGAGTTCGTCGTCGCGATCGTCATCGTGCGGATCTGGTCGGGCCGTCCGCTCGGCCGCGCGTCGTGGGCGGCGGCGCTGACCGTCGTCGCCTCGGTCGCCGCGTTCCTGGCGCTGACCTCGGCCGGTCACGGGCACGGGGCGGGTCAGCAGGCCCACGGGACCGCGCTGATCGCGGCGACGATCGTCACCGGGGCGGCCGCACTGGCGGCCGCCGCCGTCGGCCTGCGGGCGGCCGGACGCCGCCGGGCGGTGCTGCTGGCGCTCGCGGCCGGCCTGGCCGACGCCTGCTCGGCGGTCGTGACGATGGCGTTCTCGCACGCGGCCGGGCACGGGCCGGCCGCGCTGGCCACCTCCTGGAGCGTCTACGCGCTGGTCGTCTGCGGCGCGGGCAACGTGCTGCTGACGCAGACCGCGTACCAGGCCGGCCGGCCGGTGCTGACGCTGCCGATCATCGCCGCGGTCACCCCGGTCGCCAGCGTCGCCGTCGGCATCGGGCTGCTCGGCGAGACGCCGCCGATCGGCGCGGCGGGCGGGGTCGCGGCCGGCCTGGCCGTGCTCGTCACCAGCCTCGCGCTCGCCCGGCTGGCGTACTGCGCGCCGCCCCAGGAGGCGCCGCAGCAAAGGTCCGGGCGGGTGACGGCGGCGCTGTCTCTAGGGTGAGGCTATGAAGTTCTCGCTCTGGCCCAACAACAACCGGCCCCCGGCCGAACTCCTCGACGAAGCGCGGCTGGCCGACCACGGCGGCTGGCACGGCGTCTGGCTGGCCGACCACTACATGCCCAACACCGGAGACGAGACGCCCGCCCGGGGTGACGCCTACGAGTGCTGGGCGCTGCTGCCCGCGCTGGCCGCGGTCACCGAACGGGTGCGGATCGGCACGCTGGTCTCCCCCACCTCGGTCCATCACCCGGCGCTGCTGGCCAACCGGGCGGCGGCGATCGACCGGCTGTCGGACGGCCGGATGGTCCTCGGGCTCGGCGCGGGCTGGCAGATCAACGAGCACCACGCGTACGGCATCGAACTCGAGCCGCCGGGCCGGCGGGTGAGCCGGTTCGAGGAGGCGATCACGATCGTCCGGTCGCTGCTGTCGGCCGACCTGACCACCTTCGACGGCGACATCTACCAGATCACCAACGCCCCGTGCGACCCCAAGCCGGTCCAGTCGCCGCTGCCGATCCTGGTCGGCACCCGCAGCCCGCGGATGCTCGGCATCACCGCCAGGCACGCCGACGAGTGGAACACCTGGGGAACGCCCGAGCAGGCCGGCTCCAACCGGACGGCGCTGCTGGCGGCCTGCGACAAGGCCGGGCGCGATCCGGCCACGATCGCGACCTCGGCCAACGCGTTCATCGACCTGGGCGGTAACGCGCCGGCCGGCGGGCGCGCGACGCTCTCCGGCTCGCCCGCGGCCGTGGTCGATCAGCTCGGGCGGTACGCCGAGCTCGGCTTCGACGAGTTCATCCTGCCCGACTGGAATCTCGACTCCGGCCGGCTGGCCGACCAACTCGCCCGGATCAAGACCGATATCTTCGACCAGCTCACAGGCTGACGACGCGAGCGAGCACGGTGCCCGGCCTACGGGGCACCGTGCTCGCCGTCTAGCGGGCTACCTCACTGGGCCACGGTCCAGATGAAGGTCGCCGTCCCCGACACCCCCTTCGTGTCGGTCGCGGTCACCGTCACCAGGTACGTCCCCAGCGTGGTCCCGGTACCCGAGATCGTGCCGTTGGACGCGATCGAGATGCCCGGCGGCAGCCCGCTGGCGGTGAACGTCAGCGTCTGGGCCGAGTTGGAGTCGACCGCCGACATCGGGAACGACACCGCCGCCCCCTTCGGGCTGCTGTAGCCGAACGGGTTGACGACGCCGACCGTCTCCGCCCCGGGCACGCCCGAGTTCGCGGTGACATTGGCGCTGACGGCGGTGTTGGCGGCCGAGGTGCCGGCCCCCGAGGTGCCCGCCGCGACCTGACCGGTCAGGGTCTGGGCGAGGCTGGTCGACCCGCTCAGGGGCAGGCTGGCGGAGGAGTCGCCGACCTTGATCGAGTAGGTGCCGGCCTGCGCCTCCCAGGCGTTGGCGGTGGTGTTCCACGAGGCCAGGTCGTGGATCGTCAGGGGGAAGCTGACGGTCGCGGTGGCCCCGGGGTTGAGGTTGACCCGGTCGAACCCCTTGAGTTGCTCGGGCGGGTCGTCGCTGGCGGCCGGATCGCCCACGTACATCTGGGCGACGTCCGCCCCCGCGACCGATCCGGTGTTCTTGACCGTCGCGGTGACGGTGGCGACGCCGTTGGCGTTGAACGCCCCCACGCTGAGGTTGGAGAAGGCGAAGTTCGTGTACGAGAGGCCGTACCCGAACGGGAACAGCGGGGTGATGTTGGCGGACTGGTACCAGCGGTAGCCGATGTCCACCCCCTCGCTGTAGGTCACGCCGGTCGCGGTGCCGGGCCACTGCGCGGTGGTCTGGGCCGGGACCTGGCTCAGGCTGACCGGGAACGTGACCGGCAGCTTGCCCGACGGGTCGACGGTGCCGAAGATCAGCGCGGCGTCGGCCGCCCCGGTCTCGCCGCCGCCGTACCAGTTCTCGAACACGCCGGCGACCGAGTTGAGCCACGGCATCACGACCGGGCCGCCGCTGTTGATGACGACGATCGTGTGCGGGTTGGCCGCGGCCACGTCCGCGATCATCGTCTCGTCCGCGCTGGACAGATCGAGCGACGTCAGGTCGCTCTCCTCGCCCTCGGGGAGGTTGACGAAGATGATCGCGTCGGTCGCGGCCTGGGCCGCCGCGACCGCCTCGGGGATGTCGGTGGTGCCGTTGTCGTCGCCTGCCGTGTAGGTGACGGTGACGTTCGGCCCGACCGCGTCCTGGATCCCGGTCAGCGGCCACACGGTGTTGGAGCTGTCCACTCCGCCGCTGCCGCCGCCCGCGAGCTCGACCGCCGCGCCGCCGTCGGTGCCGATGACCGCGATCGTCTCCTTGGCGGTCGGGTTGGGGTTGAGCGGCAGCAGGCCGTTGTTCTTGAGCATGACCGTGCCCTCCTCGCCGAGCTCCAGCGCGACCTGCTGGTGGGCGGCGCTGGTGACGGTGGCCGACAGCGACCCGGTCGGCGGGTTGTCGAAGTCGCCGAACGCGAACAGCTGGGTCAGGATCTCCGACACCAGGTCGTTCACCGTCGTCTGGCTCAGCGTGCCCGCGGTGAGGGCGGCGGTGATGTCGCTCGCGTCGGAGAACGGCATCGCGATCGCCATCCCGGCGTTGGCGTCGCCGACCGCGGAGCCGGCCGCGCCCCAGTCGGAGGTGACGTAGCCGCCGTAGTTCGCCTGCTCGTAGAGGCCGTCCTGGAGCAGGTCGGCGCTCTCGCACGAGGCGGCGTTGTTGACCACGGCGTAGGAGCACATCATGGCGGCCGGCGCCGACTGCTGGATCGTGGTCTGGAAGGGCGCCAGGTAGAGCTCCTCCAGCGCCTGCTGGCCGACCGTCTCGTTGTTGGTCCCGTTCGGGTACTGCTCCTGGTCGTAGGCGGCGACGTGCTTGACCATCGCCATCACGCCCTGGCTCTGGATGCCCTCGACCTCGGCCGAGGTGATCTGGCCGGCCAGGTAGGGGTCCTCGCCGTAGGTTTCGTAGGTCCGGCCCCAGCGCGGGTCGCGCACCAGGTTGGTGGTCGGGCCGAGCGAGACGGTGGCGCCCTTGCCCGCGAACTCGGCTCCCATCGCCGCGCCCTCCTGCTCGACCAGCGTCGGGTCGAAGGTCGCGGCCGCGTTCTCCCCGTCGGGGAAGGCGGTCACGCCGCCGTTGCCGTCGCCGACCCCGGACGGCCCGTCCTCCATGTTGATGGCCGGGATGCACAGGTTGGGGATGGCGTTGACCTGGCCGATGTAGGACGAGGTGCCGTCGCCGGAGAGCAGGCTGGCCTCCTCCGACTGGTCCATGGTGTTGAGCACCTGCTGGACCCGGGTGGCGACCGGCGCGGTCGAGCCGACCCACGGGCAGGTCCCGTTGCCGCCGTTGCCGTTGCCGCCCGCCAGCGGCGGGGTGTTAGTCGGCCCGTAGACGTCGAACTCGAAGATCGAGTAGCCGAACGTGGTCGCCCGGACCGTGCCGTACATGCGGATGTAGCGGGCGGTCGTGCTGATCGGGAACGTCTCCTGGCCGCCGGTGCCGGTGGTGGTGGAGTAGACCGTGGTCCAGGTCGAGTTGTCGTTGGACACCTGGATCGAGAACGAGGACGCGTAGGCGGCCTCCCAGAGGATTCCGACGCTGCAGATCGCGGTCGGCGTCCCGAGGTCGACCTCGAGCCACTGCGGGTCGCTCGACAGGCTCGACCAGCGGGTGCCCGGGTCGCCGTCGGTCGCGTAGTAGGGCAGGTAGTCGCTGCTGGCCTGGACCGAGGAGGCCGTCGTGGGCATGTCCATCGCCAGGTCGGTGGTGCCGCAGTACTTGCCGGTACCGCCGCCGCCGGGCGGGGTGCCGCCGCCGGACCCGGTCGCGAACGCCATGTAGTGGAAGTTCCAGCCGTTGGAGTCCTGGTTGACCTTGAGCGTCTGCTCGCCCGCGGGCAGCGTGACCGTCGCGGTGACGGTCGTCCAGGTCTCGTAGCCGCCGGTGTTAGGGACGGCGACCGAGCCGGTCAGGTTGACGTTGGAGGAGTTGGTGATGTGCAGCGCGTCGGTGATCCCGTACGGTGACGCGACCCGGAAGCTGACCGTGTAGGACCCGGCCGTGGCCACGTTGACCGTGTAGTTGAACCACTGCTGGGGCGTCGTCCAGCCCATGTCGTAGGCGCCGCCGGGGGCGCTGGCGTCCTGGGTGTCGGCCGTCGTCTCCAGGTCCACTCCGTCCGACCGGTAGCTGTTGGCGGAGCCGTTGGTCGAGGTCACGTTGTAGGCGACGCCCTGGCCGCCGGTGTCGTAGTTGGCGGCCTGGACCGTGCCGGGCACGGCCGCCGGGGTCCCGCCGAACGGCGCGTCGCCGCTCGGGGGTCCTGAGCCGCCGCCGCCCGAGCTGAGCGTGAAGTCCATGTAGTGGAAGTTCCAGCCGTTGCTGTCCTGGTCGACGGTCAGCGTCTGGGTGCCGGCCGGCAGCGTGACGGTGGCGTCGACCGTCGTCCAGGTCTCGTACCCGCCCGTGTTCGGGATCGTGACCGAGCCGGATAGGTTGGTCCCGGCCGCGTTGGCGATGTGCAGCGCGTCGGTGATTCCGTACGGCGACGACACCCGGAACGCGACCGTGTAGGTGCCCGCGGTGGCGACGTTGACCGTGTAGTTGAACCACTGGCCCGCCGTCGTCCAGCCCATGTCATCGGCGCCGCCCCCGGTGTTGTCCTGGGTGTCGGCGGTCGCCTCGAGGTCGATCCCGTCCGACCGGTAGCTGTTGGCGGAGCCGTTGGTCGACGTCACGTTGTAGGCCACGCCCTGGCCGCCGGTGTCGTAGTTCGCCGCGTAGACGATGCCGGGCACCGCGGCGGCGGTGCCGCCGTAAGGAGCGTCGGCGGCGGCGTAGGCCGCGGACCGGACGCCGCCCGCGACCGCCAGCGCCGCCAGCACCGCGACCGCCACGCCGATTCGGCGCAAGCGGCCGGCCGGCGGTCCGGCCCGACGGCGGCCAGCCAGCCGCGGGAAGTGAACTCGTCTCATTTCTCGTCACTCCTCTTCATTCCCCCCGGCGCGTGACCTAATTCAGGTCTTAGAATAAGTTGTGTTGTAACACTCCCGAACTCGGCCGTCAAGAGGACGCAACCTGGCGCAAGCGCGCTGAAACACCGCCGCCGACGGGATTTCAGTCCGGCCAGGGCCGTGACGATCCCGTGACGGGTCCGTGACAAGCCCTTGACGGGCCCCCGGCGCGGTGGTAAGTCACAACTTAATCTAAGACGTGTATTTATAACCGAGGGAGAGTTTCAGCTCATGCGATCGATCCACATACCGCGGCTGGCCGGCCGTCGGCGGGCCGGGCCGCGCAGCCGGGGCGCGCGCCGCCTGAGCCTCGGCCTCGCCGTCGCCGTCGCGGCCGCGATGACGCTGGTGGCGGGCGCGCACTACGCCGCCTCGGCCGCGGCCGAGGCGCCCTACGGCGGAACCGCGGCGGCCGTGCCCGGCATCGTCTACGCCGCGAACTACGACACCGGCGGCCAGGGCGTCGCCTACAACGTCACCTCGACCAACGGCTCCGCCAACAGCTACCGAAGCGACGGGGTGGACCTCGAGGCCACCGCCGACACCGTCAACAACACCGGCGCCGGCGCCTACGACATCGGCTGGACCACCCCCGGCCAGTGGTTCAAGTACACGGTGAACGCGGCCACGGCCGGCACCTACACGGTCAGCTTCCGGGTCGCCTCGCCCTACGGGATCACCGACGCCCTGCACATCGCCAACGCGTCGGGGACCAACCTGTCCGGCTCGGTCGCGGTGCCGAACACCGGCGGCTACCAGACCTGGACCACGGTCACCGCTAACGTCACGCTGGCGGCCGGCACCCAGACGCTGACCGTCGACCAGGACACCAACGGCTGGAACCTGCACTACCTGAGCTTCGCCTCGTCCGGCGGCGGCACCGCGCCAAGCGGCGACCAGCCGTTCGGCGGCACCCCGGTGGCCATCCCCGGCACCGCCTACGCGGCCAACTACGACACCGGCGGCCAGGGCGTGGCCTACAACGTGACGTCGACCAACGGCTCCGCCAACAGCTACCGCTCGGACGGCGTCGACCTCGAGGCGACCAGCGACTCATCGCCCACCGGCGCGGGCGGCAACGGCTACGACCTCGGCTGGACCGCGACCGGGCAGTGGTTCAACTACACCGTCAACGTGGCCACGGCCGGCACCTACGCGCTCAGCCTGCGGCTGGCCGCGCCGACGGCGGTAACCAACGCGCTGCAGATCAACAACGCGGCCGGGACCGACCTGTCCGGCGTGATCACCGCGCCCGCGACCGGCGGCTGGCAGACCTGGACCACGGTCACCGCCAACATCACCCTGCCGGCCGGCGTGCAGACGCTGAGGGTCCTCCAGGACAGCCCGGGCTGGAACCTGCACTACCTGACCTTCGCCACCTCTGGCGGCGGCGGGACCACCACCTACGGCGGGTTCCCGGCCGGGTTCTGGGGCAACACCAGCAGCATCCCGAGCGCGTCCGGCGCGATCGAGTTCGACTTCATCAACGCCACCAACGGCCAGTACCCCGACAGCGAGGTCTACTGGAGCGTCAACGGCGTCACCGAGTCGATCGCGCAGTCGCCGTACTACGAGATGACCTCGTGCGCTTCCTGCCGGATCAACTTCTACCTCGGCTCGACCACCAGCTCCTACCACGACTTCATCGAGCTGAACTCGAGCGGCACCACGATCAACGCCGACACCTCGCGAGTCGACGCGTTCGGCCTGCCGCTGGCGATCCACCTGCACAACTCCGACGGCAGCGACACCGTCGTCGGTGAGGACGACCAGGTCTTCGCCGAGAGCAGGACCGCCTTGTTCCAGCAGTTCGAGAACTTCGTGCCCGCCGCCTTCCAGCAGCTCGCGACCGTCAACGCGCCCTACAGCATCCCGGCCCCGGGCGACGTCGCGGCGTTCCAGCCGGGCGGGGCGGACGCGAACTACATGACCGCGTACGCGGCCTCGGTCGGCGCGACCGAGACCACGCAGGAGGTCTTCGGCTGCCAGGGTGGCGGCAGCCCTGCCCTCAACGGCGACCCGACCCTGTGCGCGGCGCTGAACCGCTGCGTCGCCCAGGACTCGACGACGGTGCAGAACACGCCGTCTGACTACTACCAGACCGCCCCGTGCAACTACTACTCGGCGTTCTGGCACTCCGTCGCCGTCAGCGGCCTGCAGTACGGGTTCGCCTACGACGACGACAACGGCCAGTCCTCCGACTTCAACACCACCGACGCGCAGTACGTCCAGGTAGCCATCGGCTTCTAGGCGGCGCACCAAGAGGCGCCCCGGGACCGTTCGGTAGAAAGATCTTTTCCTCCGAACGGTCCGGGGCGTCTCTATTTCCGTCGCCGGCAACCCACCGTCATGCCTCGACGACCGGCGGGTCACTCATCACGGGGCCGTCGAGCACTTCGCTGACCTCGTGCGTGAGCGTGGCAATGTCCTGCTCCAGGGACCGACGGCCGAACGCGAACAATCCGATGATGAAAGCTGCGGGCAGTGGGGAGGCAAAGGCGGGTGCCAGTCCGATCAGGTGCCCCAGAGAGAGCTGGATGACCCCGGTCGCGAGCATGCCAAGCCCCACCACAAATCCAAGAGGGACGAATTGCGTCGCCATGAAGTCGCCGTTCGGCATCCCGATCCAGCCGGACAGCGCTGTCCCGCCGTCGGCCCGCGGATCGAGCGTGACCTCGAGCGTCGCCAGGAAGCTGTTCCGCGTACCCGCCCCCGCGAACCGCCTCAGCCTGGTCCGCGACCGGGAGAGCTCGCCCTTGAAAAGCGGCGGCGTCAGCAGGGCCGTGCGGGAGCTGAGGTACCACGTCGCAGGGCCGCGGGACGAGGTCACCGCGGCCAGCCGCTGCAGGCACTCCGCCACCGGATACGGCGATGACAGCAGGAGCGGGCGGCGATCGAAGCTGCCGAGCCAGCTACGCGCCCGGCCGAACGCACTCGTCATCGTGCTCACGTCCTCGTTCCCGACTCATAGGGATTTCAGATCTTAAGGCCTCATTACCGAGCTGGCTGGATCGGGGCGGGGGCCGTGCCCGCGGCGCTTGAATGCCACCAGGTGCCCCCACCGAGACCTCGCGGAAAGAGACCATACGTGACGTACGTCATCGCCCTGCCCTGCGTCGACCTGCTCGACAAGACCTGCATCGACGAGTGCCCGGTCGACTGCATCTACGAAGGCGAGCGGATGCTCTACATCCACCCGGACGAGTGCGTCGACTGCGGTGCGTGCGAGCCGGTGTGCCCGGTCGAGGCGATCTCGTTCGAGGCCGACACGCCGCCGCAGTGGAAGGACTTCTACGCGATCAACAGCGAGTTCTTCACCAACCTGGGCTCGCCCGGCGGCGCGTCGCGGGTCGGCAAGATCCACGGCGATCACCCCTGGGTGGCGTCGCTGCCGCCCCAGCGCTAAGCCCCGGAGCTGCCCCGACACGCATAATCGGCGTCCGGCTGGACAGGAAGAGCCGGTATGGGCAGTCACAACGAGAACCTCGACCAGCCGCCGTCGGAGCCCGTCGCCACCGGGCTCGCCCCGCCCCCCGAGCTGCAGGCCGATGAGGTACCCGACTCGCTGGTCTCCGAGTTCTCCTCGCTGACGACGCCGTACTGCTGGGTCATCACCGAGGACGCGGTGGCGGGCTACGACGGGGCCGAGCCGTCCGCGGTCGGCAAGTCGGGGCCGGACCGGGCGGTCGCCGAGGACGTCTCCGAGGCGCTGACCGCCGGCCGGTTCTTCCGGCTGGTCGACGGGAGCGGCCGCGGGCTCGCGATCGGGCGGCTGTATGACCCGAGCGGCGAGGGCGAGCTCGCGCCGCTGGACGACTTCGGGCGGCAGAACCTGGGCGCGCGGCGCATCGAGTACCGGGCCGAGGGCGGCTGGCAGGCGGCCTGACCAGACCGGGACCTTAGGCCCCCGGCGGTGTCACCCGATCGGGCGTCGTGACCGCGCCGCCCCTAATCGGAGATCCTGGCTAGGCACCAACCCGCGAGCTGATGACTCCGCGGTGCCGGCCAGGCAAGCGCAGCGCCGGACCCGCGGTCGATTCTCCTGGGGGGGCAGCTCACGGGACGGCTTGGGCGCCCCGGGCCGGTCACTGGCCCGGGGTACCCAGGCTGGGCCGGTGGTTGGCGGCGGCGCTCGCGAACGAGGTATAGGGCATGATCTCGCCTGGTTTGATCACGCCGTCCTCGATCGCGCGGGCGAGCAGCGCGTCCTTGCTCGGCGCGGTCCGGCCGGTGGCCGCGTACTTGGCGCGGGCGCGGCTGATGTACTGCCTGACCGTGTTCTCGCTAATCGACATCCGCCGTCCGACTGAGGCCTTCGACATGCCCTGGAACCACAGCAGCAGCGCCTGCAGCTCCTGGGCCGACAGCTCCGGCCGTCCCGGGCGCTGGTCGGACAGCATCGCCCGGGCCTGCGAGCGGGTCACGTACGGCCGGTCGGCGGCGGCCGCGAGCACCGCCTCGACCAGGTGCTCGCTGCCCTCTTCCTTGGAGACGTAGGCGTGCGCGCCGTTGTCGAGCGTCTCCATGACGATCGACGGGTCGCTGTGCCCGGAGAAGGCCACCACCCGGTAGCCGGACGACACCAGCCCGGGAATCTGGGTGGTGACGAGCTCCCCGGAAAGCTCCAGGTCGAGGATGATCACGTCCGCCGCGGGCCGCGCCACCCCGTGGAGCTCGGTCAGGTCGCGGGCCGTGTGCACCAGCAGCACCCGCTGACCCGGGTCGGAGCGGATCCAGGACGCCACGCCCTCGGTGACGACGGGGTGGTCTTCGATGATCGCCACCGTCACCTGTTGTTCCATCGCGCCTCCGCCCACAGCGTGCCGCCGTCTTGCTGATGTTCGATCGCGACCCCCTGGCTGGCCGAGGGGAGCAGGACGACCGAGCCGGTGTCGGCGACGAAGCTGACCGCGATGCCGGCCGTCACCGTCGCCAGCGTGATCCGGGCCTGACTGCGCGCGGAGGTCAGGATCGCGATCGCCGCGTCGGTGATCACCCGCCGGGCCGGGCCTGGCACCGGCGGCAGCGTCCCGGCCGTCTCTATCTCGACCGCGACGCCGCGCAGGGCGGCCGCGTCGGCGCTCGCGTGCAGTTCGTGGACGAGCGATCCCGGCAGCTCGTCGCCTTCCGCCATCAGCCTCCTGAGCTGGGCCGCCTGGACCGCGCAGCTCACCCGGAGCCGCTCGTCGCTCGGGTCGGCCCCGGCCGCGAGCTCGGCCACCAGCGGGACCGTGCTCTCCTGCAGCGCCAGCCAGCGCGCATGCCTGGCGGCCTGGATGATCTCGGCGGTGGCGGCCCGTTCCCGGGCGGCCTCCTCGCTGCGGGCCGCGGCGGCGGCCCGCCCGGCGGCCGCGTCGAGCGCCTTGACCGCGGCCGCGACCGCGATCTGGGCACCGGTCGACCACGCCATCAGGGCCAGGAACGCGGCCAGGTCGAGGCGGGTGAGCCCGTCCCAGGCCTGCACGCTGAAGGTCGCGGCCGCCTCGATCGCGAGGAACGACGCGAGCTCGGCCAGCCGGCGCCGGTGCAGCACCAGCACGCCGGTCCAGCCCGCGCTGCCCCAGGCCCAGTTGACCGCCAGCATGTGGCCGGCCGGGCTCTCCACGGCCGAGGCGGTGCTCGCGACCAGCGCGACGATCGCGATCGCCCAGGCCAGCCGCCAGTCAACCGACCCGCGGAGCATGAGCAGCGAACCGACCGCGATCGCGGCCGCCATCACCAGCCAGATCGCGACCTGGAAGGGGTACGAGGCGTAGTCGGGCCGGTACTGCAGTAGCTGCCCGCCGTCGCCCGCCAGATGCCAGCCGGCCACGAGCACCACGACCGCGATCGTGAACGCCCGCTGGTAGCGGCCTTCCATCATCGTCGTCGACTGCGCGTCGCTCATGCGGGCCAGCTCACGGTGACGGTGGTGCCCGCGCCGGGACGGCTGGCGATCGCGGCCTGGCCGCCGGCCGCCTGCATCCGCCCGGTGATCGACTCGCGGATGCCGCGCCGGGACGGCGGGGTGGCGGCCGGGTCGAACCCGCGGCCGCGGTCGATGATCGTGACCACCGCCCAGCCCTCGCCGCCGGCGACGCTGACCTCGGCCTGGCCGGTCCCCGCGTGCCGCTTGACGTTGCGCAGCGCCTCGCCGACGCAGGCGACCAGCTCGTCCGCGACCGG
>Ga0335075_10005155_pt1 | contig 20328 bp, 25 predicted proteins | sample Lox_Sample_24_FD_206723 | JGI IMG/M metagenome (GOLD analysis project Ga0335075, IMG submission 206723) | Soil microbial communities from Loxahatchee National Wildlife Refuge, Florida, United States - Lox_Sample_2.4 | ecosystem: Environmental > Terrestrial > Soil > Wetlands | place: USA...
GGCCAGTGGTCTGCATTGCCGGCCAAACCGGGATCGGGTTCGGCACGGTAATTCCAGTTCACCGCCGGGTCGTAGAAGGTCTTGCCGTAGCCGAGCGGCATCTGGATGTAGAAGCGCTGATCGCTGCCGCCTGCCTCCAGCACCAGCACCGAATGGCGCCCGCTGGCCGAAAGCCGCTCGGCGACCACCGAACCGGCCGAGCCGGAGCCGACAATGATGAAGTCGTAATCCTGCATGAAAGGCTTTCTGAAACCGGCCGAAGCTAGCCCGCCGCAGAAAACGCGTCACCGGTCCTTCCGGCATGGCCTGTGATAAAAGCGACCGTCTTGATTTATCGCGGAATTTCTCGATTTTGGGCGAGAAAAAATGAACAGGGGGCAAATGTGGGTAACGACGCTGAATCAGAAGCCGCAATTTCACGCCAGTTCCGACTTGAAGAATATCGTCAGCTAAGGGCAGAGCTCCTCTCTTTGGAAAAGCACCAATTCACTGTAGAAGTCGGTGCGATAGCTGCAGTCGCAGCAATCGCGACGTTCGCGTTCTCCGATGGCTTGGAGATAACTGGGCACCCAAAAATAGGATTATCAGTCCTCCCACTCTTTGTAGTGTTGCCGGCATATCTTTGGTCGCGTTCATTCGCTGCGCGAACCTACGGAATTGGCGAGTACATTCGCGATTACACTGAATCGAAGGTCCTTGTGGATGGACTTGGTTGGGAGGGCTATCTTACCAGCAGGCCTGAGTTAGATCGTCGACCCATTTCGACCGATAAAAAGCTGATTTGGGTAATCTTGTTTCTGTTCGCTATTGCCTTCGCATTCTTGGTCATAAGTCGATGATTGTCACTGACAAACCGACCGGCGAACTCACCTTGCGCACGTTGGCGATGCCCGCCGACGCAAACGCCGCCGGCGATATCTTTGGCGGCTGGGTTATGGCGCAGATGGACCTGGCCTGCGGCATCCGCGCCGCCGAGCGGGCGAAGGGCAGGGTGGTCACGGCGGCGGTGAAGGAAATGTCTTTCGCCAAGCCGATGAAGATCGGCGACACGCTGGTGGTCTACACGCACATCAACCGCGTCGGCCGCACCTCGATGACGCTCAAGGTCGAGGCCTGGGCGCAGCGTTACCTGTCGGACCTGATCGAAAAGGTCACCGACGCCGATTTCATCATGGTGGCGCTGGATAAACAGGGCAAGCCGAAGCCGGTCCCGGCGGAATGATGGCGCCTAACTGACAGCGTTGTCGTCGAACCTCTGCCGTGCCTCAGCGATCTTGCCCGTGTTCTGGCGCGCCCAAAGCCCCAAGGCGCGTACCGGGACCTGAAGGTCGCGCCCAAGATCGGTGAGCTCGTAGTCCACCCTGGGCGGGATCGTCGGATACACCGTGCGCGTAATGAAGCCGTCGCGCTCGAGGTTTCTCAGCGTCGTCGTCAGCATTTTCTGCGAGATGTTGCCGATCAGGCGCTTCAACTCGTTGAAACGCATGGGTCCGCCAGCGGTCGGAGCCCCCCGGCTTGGCGGGCCGCCGCCGAGCAGCTCAACTACCAGGACGGACCACTTGTCCCCGATGCGGGACAGGACGTCGCTGACAGCGCGGCACTCCGACGTGTCGGGGTGCAGGACAAACTTTGGTTTATCCTCGAAGGCCTTGTGTTCCACGGGATCGGGGCTTTTCCCATTGGTATCCTTCAGGTGACTTTCATTGGTTTCCGGACGGGAACGGAGTGTCAATAAAGTGCCTCCTTGCGAGGTTTTTCGTAGTCTCCAATATAGCGCCGGTATCGATTGGTTACCAGGTCCCCTCCCGAGACCCCAAAAAGACTGCGAAAGGAACTGCCCCAATGTCCAAGCCCAAAATCGGCATCATCGTCGGCTCGACCCGTCCGACCCGCTTCGCCGACAAGCCTACAGCGTGGATTGAGAAGATCGCGCGCGAACGATCCGATGTCGATGTCGAGATCGTCGACATTCGCGACTACAACCTGCCCTTTTTCGACGAGGTTGCCTCGAATGCTTGGGTTCCGTCCAAGAACGAGGCCGCGCAGAACTGGCAGAAGAAGATCGGCAGCCTCGACGGCTTCATCGTCGTCACCGCCGAATACAATCACGGCCCGACGGGCGTCCTGAAGAACGCGCTCGACCAGGCCTATGTCGAGTGGAACAAGAAGCCCATCGCTTTCGTCGGTTATGGCGGCGTGGGTGCCGCCCGCGCGATCGAGCAGTTGCGCATGCATGCGGTCGAGCTGCAGATGGCCCCGACCCGCACCGCGGTCCACATTTCCGGCTCGGACTTCATGAGCGTCCTTCAGCAGGGCAAGAATCTCGCCGAGATCGAGCACCTGAACAAGACGGCGCAGGATACCGTCGACCAGCTCGTCTGGTGGACCTACGCGCTCAAGGCCGCCCGCGACAGCGACGTGAGCACCGCCCAGGCGGCGTAATCCTCCCTGACTCAGGCAAAGGGCGGCGCATTGCGCCGCCCTTTTTTGTGAAGCGCTAGCGAACCTTCTCGCGGCGCGTGCCCGGAAGCTTCCTCGCCATGACCTTGTCGATGCGGCGTCCGTCGAGATCGACGACCTCGAAACGCCAGCCTTGCGAATCGACCCACTCGCCGGTTGCAGGCAGCTTATGCATCTTCGAGAGCACGTAGCCGGCAAGCGTCTCGTAGTCGCGGCTTTCCGGCAGTTCGATCTGGAGGTGCTCGGCCATCTCGTCGGCCGGCAACCCGCCGGAGAGCAGCAGCGAACCGTCCTCGCGCTTGGCGATCTCGCGATCCTCATCCTCTTCGTAGTCGGAGCGAAACACGCCGGTGATCGCCTCCAGCACGTCAGCCGGCGTCACGATCCCTTCGAAATGCCCATACTCGTCATGGACGAGCGCCACGGGCACGTCCGAATTCTTGAGCGTGGTGAGCACATCCAGCGCATCGGCCTGATCGTGCACGATCGGCGCCGGCTTCACATATTTGCGCACATCGAGCGGCTTTCTGGCGAGGAGCGCCGCCAGCACCTCGCGCGTCTGCACGACGCCGATCATGTTGTCGACGCTGCCTTCGCCGGCGGGCAGCCGTGAGTGCGGCGTGTCGAGCAGCGCCTTGCGGATCGCCTTGGCGTCCGCATCGAGATTGATCCAGTCGACGTCGGTGCGCGGCGTCATCAGGGCGCGCACCGCACGGTCGCCGAGCCGCATGACGCCGGCGATCATGCGCCGTTCGTCGCTCTCGATCGTGCCGTGATGCTCGGCTTCGGCGACGAGCATCTTGATCTCCTCGTCGGTGACCTTTTCCTCGCTCTCTTCCTGCTGGCCGAGAAGCCTCAGCACCAGACGGCCCGAAATATCGAGCAGCCAGACCAGCGGATAAGCGACCTTCGCCAGGATCGTCATTGCCGGCGAGACGCGGACGGCAATGCCTTCCGGATTGCGCAACGCGATCTGCTTCGGCACCAGTTCGCCGATGATCAGCGAGCCGTAGGTAATGGCCGCGACCACGAGGCCGACGCCGAGTGCGTCGGCGACGCCATCCGGCACGCCGGCGTCCACCAGCACCTTCGACAGGCGCTGACCCAGCGTCGCGCCCGAGAAGGCGCCGGACAGAACACCGACCAGCGTGATGCCGATCTGCACGGTCGAGAGGAAGCGGCCGGGATTGGCGGCCAGCGCGAGCGCGCGGCTTGCGCCCTTTATGTTGCGGTCGATCATGGTCTTCAGCCGGGCCGGCCGCGACGACACGATCGCCAGTTCCGACATGGCCAGGAGGCCGTTGATACAGATGAGGACGACAACCGCCCCGATTTCAAGGATCAGCATTTTGACTTCAATAGCATTTCGCAATGCACAACGGAAAGACGCAGCCGAAAAACGCCCGGCGCGAGGAAATGTTGCGTTCTAACCGCCTCGACCGCATCGTTTCAACCGGTTGGCTTCAATATGCCGATCAGCGCCATCCCGTCGGTAAAATAGAGGTCGCCGCCCCCGTTGCGGCCTTCCCAGGTGGGTCCGCGGCCGGGAATGGTGAAGCTGTCCTCGATGGCGCCGGCCTTGTCCAGATTGCCGATGAGATAGTCGCGCTCGGCGTCGACATCGGGTGAAATATGGTGGGTGATCTGCCCGGTGTCGTGGCTGACGCCGACGCCCCGGTCGAAACTGGCAGAACCCAGCCAGAGCGTCCGCCCGTCCGCCGTGGCTTCCGCGATGCGCCAGAGCCGCACATGGTGGCGGCGGTCCGCGGATGCGCCTTCCTGCTTCTCAAAGGCAAGATCCTGCTTGCGGCCGTCATAGATCAGCGGCGAAATGGGCGCGTCCTTGTAGGGCCGGTCGAGAACGACGCTGAGCCCGATCTTGATGCCCGATGCCAGCGTGACGGGATCGGCCGGGTTCCACGCCGCCTCGTTGAAGGCGCGCAGAACCTCTTCTTCCGATCCGACCAGCCCGACATTGACCGGATCGCCGGGAATGCCCTGCGGCGTCGCGGTGAGCATCACGCGATCTGGGTCAAGCCGCAGTTCGTAGCGGGCCCAAAGCGCCGGAATGATCCAGTACGCAGCGATCCAATAGGCCGCGACCAGCGCCGCCACCCCGGTAATGAAAGTGCGCTTTCTCAAGCGGATGTCATCTCAATCCTGCAGCCTTGCGGAGCGCGTCGTTCATCCGCGTCTGCCAGCCGTCACCCGACTGCTTGAACCTTGCAACGACATCCTGATCCAGCCGCAGCAGCACGGGTTGTTTTGTTTTCGACGATTTCGGACGGCCGCGTTTCGCGAACAGGTCGGCGACCGGCTGGGCATCAGGATCAGCCTTAGCCGCCGCCGTAATCCGTGCATCTTCTTCCGGTGAAGGTCGCTCAATGCCGAGCGTCGTCGTCCGGCTGGCTCTTTGCTTGTTCATATTGATCGATCTCCTCATTGTTCGCTTTCCGGAGCGAGATCACTCGAAGCGTTGCTGTCTTCAGATCTAGATTCCGCAACGTGAAGACGAGTGCGTGCAACCGCCTGCCAATCAAACCAAGCGAGACGTAGCGATCTTCGCCGTAGTCCTGCCGGTTATCCTCGACGGTCTCACTGCTTTCGAACTCGAATGTTCGATGTCTTCGAAGGCTACGCCATGCTTTTCCCGGTTGGACTGCGCTTTCACACTGTCCCATTCAAACCGGAAGAGCCTGCCAAAGATCGCCTTCATGAATTTATCGTATATACGATAAATCACTTCGCACAGCAAGCGTCAGTGGCAGGAAACACGCCGCCGCGGCTTGATGTCGAAATGGAAGTGGTTGCGGTGGTCGTAATTATAGCCCGGGCCGAGCACGGTGGAGAAATATTCGCAGGCGTCCGACCGGACGTTGTTCAGCAGGCTGCGGCTGCGGAAGGCGAAGATGCCCTGTTTCTCGATCTCGATGTCGCGGCCGTTGTTCAGCTCGATGCGGCTGATGTCGAGCGCATTGCCCTTGGCGTGCTCGGACATGGTGCGCGACCGCGCGATCTTGCGGCAGGAATAGCTCGACGCCTGGTGGATGGTCTTCACGCCGCTGAGGTAGCGGCTGCGGGCGGATGGAACCAGTTCCTTGCGGGTCCAGCGTGCGACGGTCAGCGCCATTTCGCAGCGGAGCGTCGCCGCCGGCTGCATTTTCACGCTGCCGATCGATTTCAGCTTGATCGGATGAGCGATCTGGCAGACGCCGCCATCATCGATCGGGTCGAGTTCCTCGTAAACGACATCGAGGCGCTTCAATTGCTGGCGGCAGTCGACTTCGTCGGCGGGCATCGGCGGGGGGCCCTGGACGTAAGGTTCCGAATAAGGCTCGTTGAAATTCTGGTCAGCGTAAGGATCGTTCGTCGGGTCGACCGGGGTCACATAGCCGACATTATAGGCTTCGTCGGCCGCGGGATCGCCCTGCGCGACCGACGGATCATCCTGCGTGGGATAGCTCTGATCGGTGACGTCGACCGGGGTCACATTGCTTTCAATTGGCCGCACCGAGACGGCGGCTGTCTCGACACCGAGGTCGACGTCCGGCCTGAGATCGAGGACGTTGTTGGTGGAGCACGCAGTAACGATCGTCGCCGCGGCGACGAAGCCTGCGGCAACGGCAAAGCGCCGCCCACGCGGGAAGACGCTTCCCGAACGGATACGCAACAACATGAAACCGTCCACTCCAACCGGAACTTGGAAGAGTAGCGGCCAAGAATTAATGAATGTTCAGCGGCGGATTCAGGCTTGCGGCCAAATTGCGGCTCGCGCCAGCGGATTGGGTCAGCGGCAGTACGTCCCGCCATTGCGGCGCGGCTGCAGGTCGAAATGGAAATGCGTGTCGTGGTCGGCATTGCCGGGACCGAGCACGGTCTTGAACGGCCCGCAGGCGGCGGAGCGGATTGAAGCGAGGAAATTCGCCTCCTTGTCGTCTTCTGCCTTCTTCACATCGATGCGGCGTTTGTCGGCGAGCTCGAAGGCGGCGATATCCAGCGCGTTGCCGAAAGCATGCTCGGAGAGTTTACCCGTGCCGCTGCGCGGCCGGCAGATATAGGCCGACGCGTGGTCTATTCCGGCCAGCTCCGTGCCGAAGGCGGACTTCATGTTGGGCGCGATGGTGTCCTGCGCAAACCTCGCGGCGGCTTCCGCCATGGCGCAATTCATCACCGCCTCGGGCTTCAACGTTATGCCATTACCCAGGCCGGTTACGACAATCGGGTTGGCGATGAAGCAGCCGGATGGGTCGCTCATCGACTCTTCTTCCTCGAAGGTGACGCCAAGGTCCTTCAGCCGTGCACGACAGGCCGTTTCCTCGGCCGGCGTGGTGATGCGCGCAACCGCGGCGGGATCGGTGAGACGAGGTTCTTGCTGGTCCTCGACCTTAGCCTCTGGTGGTTCGGGTCTCAGTTCCGGGAGCGGCGCCTGATCTGGGATAGCATCCGTCCGCACATCGGCAGGAGCCTCTTCGACTGGCGCGATGGGCGATGGCGCGGGAAGCGGAGGCGAGGCCGGCAAATCCACCTGAGCAGCCAATGCAAAACCCGCCGCTCCGGCAAAAATGCCGGCGACCGCAGCGATCCGCACCATAAATGGGGTCAACAAACTCCAAGCCATATCCCTGACCTGGAACTCCATTCGGCCCGGACAACCGCCCGGGCCTTCAAATTCCGTTACCGGCCCGTCACAACGGCCTCGAGCCCATCGTCCAGCCAGTCGCCGAGCAGCGGGTTCCCGAGCAGATAGCTTGCCGTGCGCTTGTTGACGCGCTGCCGCGCCTCGGCCAGCGCCTCGCTCCATTCGCTGGCGTCGAAATCGCCGCGGCCGACAAACATCAGCGCGATCAGCTCGGCCGCCTCGTCGACGTTCAGATCCTGGATCAGCTCGCGCAGCTCCTCGGTCCGGAGATCGCTCTCCTTCTCCTCGGCCAACCCGTCATGGTGATGATTGTCTTTCGCCTGGTCGACCAGCTCAACCTCGTGCTCCGCGCCGTCAGCATAATCCTCGTTCACGGCGGCGCTGATCGCGCGCGCCTTTTCGGCGATCATCCGCACCGTGTCAGGCCCGATGGAGAGCTCCCAATCCCGTTCGAGCGGCTTCTGCACTGCCTGGTCTCCACTCTGTCGGCGAGGATGATAGCGCATTTTCCCGGCGTGTCTTGTGACGATTGTTGGCAATCCGCTCGCTCCCGTTGACTTGCGACGCGGTGCGGCTGAAATGCCGGCTCCCGCCGCCTTCTCACGGATTCTCATGGCAACGCTGCTCTCCCCCAAGGTCCTCCCGATCCTGCTGCTTATCGCGTCGAACGTCTTCATGACCTTCGCCTGGTATGGCCATCTCAAGTTCAAGACCTCGCCCTTATGGATGGCGGTCATGGCAAGCTGGAGCATAGCCTTCATCGAGTACTGGTTCGCGGTACCGGCGAACCGCATCGGCCATCAGGTCTATTCGGCGGCCGAGCTGAAGACGATGCAGGAGGTCATCACGCTCGTCGTCTTCGTGATCTTCTCGGTGCTTTATCTGAAAGAAGCGATCACTTGGGGCCATGTCGTCGGCTTCACGATGATCGCCGCCGGCGCTGCTCTGATCTTCCGCGCCTAGTAGCGCACCCTGATCGCCGACGGCAGGATCTCGAACGTTGCGGGAATGCGGCCGGGCGACTCGCCGTCGACGTCGAGCAGCGCTCCGTTGACAAGCGCGTCGCCGAGCGGTTCGACACTGATCTTCTTGCCGCGCATGAAAGTGCACGATCCCAGCGTCCGGTGCGCGCCGCTGTAAACGAGCCGCAGATCGGCGATCAGCTTCAGCTTGGAAACACCGCGCACCACGATCACCTCGAGCTGGCCGTCATTGATGGATGCGTCCGGCGCTATCATCATGCCGCCGCCGAAGTAGCGGCCATTGGCGCAGGCGACGAGCGCGATCGTCGCCTCGACTGGCTCGCCGTCATCGACGGTGATGCGCACATTCTGGAAGCGGTAGCGGATCAGTTCGCGCACCGTGTGCCACAGGAAGACCATCTTGCCCGACATGCGTCCGCCGGACTTCGCGGCATTCACCGCGCGGTCGGTCGTGCCGGAGACGCCAAGGCTGGCGATGTTGATGAAATGGCGCGTATGCAGCGCGCCGTGATCGTCGATGAAGGCGACGCGGCCGGCATCGACCGGCCGCACCCTTGCTTCCGCGATGCGCCGCGCCAGCGCTGAAACGCTTCCCTCGATCCCAAGGCCGCGCGCCAGATCGGAGCCGGTGCCGACCGTCATGATGCCGAGTTCCGCGACGGGACCGCCGCTTTCCCTCGCTTGCAGCAGCCCATCGACCGTTTCGCTTACAGTGCCGTCGCCGCCAGCGGCGATGACGAGGTGCTTGCCGTCCAACGCCAGGTCGCGCGCAATACCGATCGCATCGCCGGGCGCATCCGTCTTCACGATCTGCATATCGGAAAAATGGTCACCGAGCGCGCCGTGGATCTCCGGCCACAGCGCGTTCATCCGGCCGTTGCCGGCCACTGGATTGACCACCACCCCAACTTTCATCGCACCGCCTCCCGCGAGCGACTTCGGTTTGCCGGCAAGCTTCCAATGGTTCGGCCTTGGCCGCAAGCAGCGCGCGGGAACTTGCGCACAAGCGATAATTGTCAGCGGATTTGAATTTCGCCTGAATCGGCTAGTATCCGCTCGCGTGACTCGCGGGGAGGTTGTCTCGACATGACGCTCATTCAGAAACTCGGCATTGCTTATGGCATCATGTTCTTCGGCGTTGTCGCCCTGAACTATCTGCCCTTCGTCCACGACGCGAACGGCATGATGTTCGGCCTGTTCTCACTGCAATGGTATGACGATCTGCTGCACGGCTTCTCAGGCCTGTGGGTGCTTGCCGCGGCCTTCATGTCACACCGCGCCACGGTCCTCTTCTTCAAGATATTCGGCTCGATCTATCTGTTTGACGGCGTGCTTGGCCTCGTCACCGGTTCTGGGTGCCTTGACGGTGGTATCTTTATCGACGGTTTCCGGTCGTTCAACGATATCGAACTCCCGACCCGCTTCTTCGCCAATCTGCCGCATCTTTTGATCGGCGGCATCGCGGTGTTCATCGGCTTCGTGCTGTCGCGGCGGCCAAGCGCAGGGTTGGCCCTGGCCTGAGGTTCGCCAGCATGTTCCTGTTCCGGCTGATCTGGCGCCTCATCAAGGCGATCCTCTGGATCGTCGTGATCGTCCTTCTGATACCCGTCGTTGGCCTGGCCTACGGCTTTCTGACGACGGATGCGCTGGATACCTCACCGCTGCCCGGCGTCGCCGACGGTGCGCCGCCCGCGCAACTCGCCGAGCAGGTGCGCGCTGAAATCCCGAACTACCAGCGGCCGGAAGAGTCGACCTTCCTGACCTATCCGGAATGGGCGATCGTCTACGCCGCGCGCGAATATGCCGGCTTCGTCCAGAACAACACCGAAGCCGATTTTCCGTACTGGGCTTACATTGGCCGGTTCTGGCAGGACTACGCGACGATGATCCGCGCCAGCGCGGACTATCCGTTCAATTTCGCCAACCACCAAATGCTGGCGGTAATCGGCACCAGCCACACGATCGAGCACGCGATCCAGTGGGCCTATGAGAACACGGTCGGCAGCATCACGGCTTGGACGGCCGGCAACCAGAAGACCGAGGCCGACCGCTATCTGGCAGAGGTCGCGGCGGACTACGCCGCCTTCCTCGACCAGGTGCCGTGGTACCAGTTTCCGTATGAGGAAAAGCGCGCCGGGCTGGTGGCGCTGACGCCGGCGCCGGGCGACAGCTCTACCCGCACCGCCGAACGCCAATGGGCGTTCGGCGCCGCCTACTGGATCAAGCAGAGCTATGCCGACCTGATCAAGGCCGGCCTTGCCGCGACCTCCGATGCCGCGCTGCTTGACGTCCACGTCTGGGGCAAGGGACCGGTCGCAGCCGCGATTGCCGGCGAGCCGGACACTGTGCTCGAAAAGGACTTTGGCGCGGACGGCGCGGTGTTTGTTACCAAGCGCTACCAGGTCTTCACCGACATGATCCCGCGGCTGATCGACAAGGGCATGACCTTCGTCGAGATCGGCGGCAATGACGAAATCCTTGTCACCGTGCTTTCGGCAGAGCCAATCGAAGCACCTGAAGGCAGCCGCAACCTTTTCGCCTATCAACTTCCGGCTGAAACCGGCGTATACAGGACCGGGCTCACGGTCGCGGTCCGCCGGCTGCATACCGTGCTGCCGGCGCTCTCGACCGCGGGCGCGAGACTGGAGCACGTGTACGACTACTGATGCGTTGGCTGAGAAGACCGCTGAGGAAGATCGCGTCGCTGGCGCTGATGTTCCCCATTTTTATCGCGGTGCTTCTCCCCATGTTCCGCTTTGCCGCCACGACGCGCGAGACGCAGAGCGCCGAGACGGCGGCCGGCGCGGGAGCCACATTCGCGACCGTCGCCGAGCAGCAAGTTCACTACAGAGCCTGGGGACCGGAGAGTGGGCGGCCGCTCCTCTTGATCCACGGCACGCTCGCCTGGGCGGAGACATTTCGCGACATCGCCGCGCCGCTTGCGGCGAAAGGCTATCGCGTCATCGCGCCGGACCTGCCGCCGTTCGGCTTCTCCGACCGTCCTGTCGGCCATGACTATTCCCGCACCGGGCAAGCGAAGCGCATCCTTGCCTTCGCCACAGCGATGGGTCTCGACCGTTTCACGCTCGGCGTCCACTCGTATGGCGGCGGCGCGGCTGTCGAAGCGGCGTTCGCCGAGCCTGAGCGCATCGACGGGCTGATCCTGCTCGATGTCGCGCTGGGGCTCGGCCAGGAGCCGAAGAGCGCGCCGTGGGTCTTGCGCGCCAGCAGCGACGTCCGCGACCTGATTGTCGCTTCGACCCTGACCAATCCGGTGGCCACGGGGCTCGGCCTCAAAGCTTTCATCGCCGACGACAGCATCGTGACCACCGAGCGCATCGATCTCTACCGGAGGCCCTTCGTGATGCGCGGCACGACCACCGCGATCGGCCGGTGGCTCCTGACGAGCCTCTTCCGCGACGAAAGCAAGACCGCTGCGTCCAATCCGGCGCGCTACGAGGCGTTCGAGCCGCCCGTGCTTGTCGTCTGGGGGCGCGAGGACAGCATCACGCCGCTCGCGCAAGGTGAGGCGATCGCCGCCAGCCTTGCCAATGCGAAGCTCGAAGTGCTGGAAGGCGTCAATCATATCCCGCATGTCGAGAAGCCGGCGGAAGTCGTTGCGCTGATCGACGCCTTCATGCGCACGCTGCCCGGCGCGCCGCCGGATCCGGCGACCGAGAAACGGGATCGGGTTGTGAGAAGCGCTCCGCTCCCCACATCGGGCACGCCCGCCACATCGGCGCCGGTTTCGACACCGTCGCCATAGTCATTCCTTCATCGCGGCCAAATCCCGCCTTGATCCGCGCCGATGAGGTGAGCGGGCGGCGGCGACGCCGGAGGGATCTTTCCATGCTGAAGATGGCAATCGTCGCGATGACGATCGTCGGCTGCGACTGCGACGCGAAGATGTGCGAGTTCATTCGCGACGAGCAGCCGCAATGGTCGACGATGGCCGAATGCGAAGCCGCGCTGAAGACCAGGATCGTGCGCGACCAGCACGAGAACTATCCAACGGTGATCGCGGTGTGCAGCGTGCCGGACCAGAACCAGCGCGACCTTGCCATGGCGGCCTATCACGAGGCGGCGAAGGCGCGCACGGCGGCAGAAACGACGGTCGCGAGCGACGGCGAGTCGACACGGATCGAGACGATCGTCAGCGGCGGTCGCGCGATGGTCTCGCGCACCACGGACGGTTACGCGACGGTTCGCGATACGATCGGGCGCGCGGCGAAAGGCACGTTCTCGCTTGCCGCGGGTTCCGTGCGGTGGATGGCCGACACGACGGTCACCGCAGTCAGATCGGCCTGGTGACCCCGGCTCGCCCTATTTCAGGTCGAGTGTTTCCCAGAAGGTCGAGAGCATGACGCCCTCGGTCGAGGTTCGTTCCTCGTCGATGCGCGTGACGGCGACGATACCGGAGTTCTGCGCACCGTAGGTGAGCACCTCATAGAATGAGGTCTCGCCGGAATAGGTGACCGTCGCCCGGATCCCCTTGAAGGCCTCGCCGCCGGCGAGCACGTGCTCGACCGCTTCGTCCGACCGCGTGCCGCCGGCGCCGACCGTCTCCTTGGTCAGCTCCTGCATCATCAGTTCCGTCAGTGTCGACGGATTGAGTGAGGAATATTCCTGCACGATCACCAGCGTGCCGAGCGCCGATGCCATCAGGTGCTGGACGATGTTGTCGCCGACGTCGGAGCGCGCGACGTTGTAGGCGCTCGGATGATTGAACGAGAACGTGCCGCCGGCATAGGTCGCGAAATCGTTGCGCTGCAGGCTGGCCGTTGTCTTCGAACCGTCCGGCAGCGTGACCTCGACGCTCTCGCCCGCGTCGATGTCGATCGTCTGCTCGCCCACCGTCAGCTTGAAAGCCTTCAGCGGTTCGGCGTGCGCCGCCACCGCGGCGATGCTCATCAAGAACGCTGCGGCGGACAGGGCTATTTTCATTACGCGACTCCGGTCAGCATTTTCAGCCCGCGATAGAATGTCGACTGGAAAAGCTCAGCCGGATCAAGCTCTTTCTTCTTCGCCAGGAATGCCGGCAGCTCCGGATAGGACGCCATCAGTTGCGCGCCCGTATAGTGGAGCTGATAGGGCAGGAAGAAACGCCCGCGATGTTTGAGCGTCAGGTCGATCATTGCGCGGGTCAGCGCACGCATCGCCGAATTGCCGGCGTCGTCGGCCGCCTGGTTGATGTAGAGGACCAGCGAGAAGGCCGGCTCGCGTGCATAAGAGAGCGCTGTGTCCTCGGCATGCACGACGCGGATCGAGGCGTTGAGCACCGCCAGCGGCGACGCGGCGAGCACCTCACGCGCGCCCGCGATAAAGTCGTTGTACGCGCCGCGCGGGATGAAATATTCGTGCAGGATGTCGGTCTCGTAGTGCAAATCGTTGAAGAGATACGGCACCGAATCGTGCATTGGATTGTTGCGCGTCACGAGGCACGCTTCGCCCTCAGCCATCGCTTCGGTGCGCGGCACGGTGCACGCCTCGGACTCCGCTTCAAGCTCTGACTCGGCATACCATTTCAGGCGCTGGAAGATGCCGCCATATTTCGCGAGGTTCATGATCAGGCGCTTGATGCCGACGCTGCCGGGCTCTTCGAGCGGCGGCATGTCGGCCGGCGGCTGGTCCGCCACCTTGTCGTAGCGATAGACGATCATGTCCTCGAGGAAATTGCCGGGCGAGGTGGAGAGGTGGCCGTAGAACAGGCCGATATTCCTGTCCGTTTCCAGCTTCTCGGCGAAGAACGCCGGAAACGCTTCCGACTTGATGATCTCGCGCCTGGTCTCGTAAACCGCGTTGTCGGTGATATCGAGCGTCGCCGACAGCACCACGCCGAATAGGCCGTAGCCGCCGACGACATGGTGGAAGAGGTCGGCGTTCTCCTCGCGCGAACAGGTGACGACGGAGCCGTCGGCCAGCATGACGCGCATCGAGCGGATCGTGCCGCCGAGCGCGCCGACCTGGTGGTCCATGCCGTGCGCATTGACCGAGATCGACCCGCCGACGGAAAAAATGTCGGTCGACTGCATCGCCTTCACGGCGAACTTCGGATGAAGCTTGTTCTGAATGTCGTGCCACACAGCACCGGGCTGCACCGTCATGGTGCGCGCCGTCTCGTCGATCTCTATCCTGTTGAACTTTTTCATGTCGAGGACGAGCGCATTGTCGTCGAAGGCGTGGCCGCCCATCGAATGGCGGATCGCCGCCATCGAGATTTTCAGATTGTTCTGTTTCGCGAAGGCGATCGCATCGGCGATGTGCTTTTCCTCCGACACCTCGACGATACCGTAAACGGGTGTCCTGGAAAGCGCGCTGGCGTCGTTGATCTCGCCGCCCTGCTGCGCCCAGGGGAGCGCCGCGTCGTAGGCCGGCGCGGGATTGAGCGGCTGCAGCGCCAGCTCCTTGCCGTCGATGTCGGCGATGCGGCCGAGGCTCTTTGCGCCGGAGGGATCGCGCGCCAGCCGCGCCAGCGTCGTTCCGCCCCACAACACACCACCGCCGACGATCGCCGTGCCCAGAAGCAGACGACGGGAAATTCTGAAAGCCATGCGGCATCACCCTCCGTTTTTTGCACGGATAACGTGCGATTGCGGCGAAAACCATAGGGCATGCGGGTGCGATCCCGCCGCGACGCGCTGCGAGGCTGCAAATCATCGTCCGAGGCAAGAGCGGTCATGATGTGTCGGGTTGCTCCAGCACTTCGCGGGCGAAATATTGGAGGTCCTTCAGGACCTCGTCGATCTCGTGTTTCGGCCGGCGCTGCCCGCCGGGCGGGTGGCCCGGGCGCAGCGGCCAGACATGAAGGGCGCGCGGCCGGGGATGCGGGGCAGGTGCGCCCGAAACCTCGCGCTCCCTCTCGCGGGCGCGGGCGGCAAGCCGCAGTGCCCTCAGTTGCGCGAAACGTTTTGCCTGACCCGGGAGATCGTCAAGCGCTGCGGCAAGGGTTGCGAGACGTTGCTGAATGCGCGCGGCGCTGACGCGACCACCCGGCATTGGCTCGCGGCGGACGGGGATGGGAAGGCGCGCGCCAACGCCTGGGTCGCTGATGCGCGGCACGCCGCGGTTTCGCATCGGGCGGATGTAGAAAAATCGTTTTCGCGGATCGAACAGGGGCAGCGATGGGATGCGGGGCGTGGGTGTTTCCACGATGCCCCCTACACCACGCTCCGCGTGGTCCCCTTCCCCCGTAAACGGGGGAAGATCCGCCGCCCGTGCCCCAAGCTTGGGCATGATGACGCCACGCTTGATGACAAATCCACGCGGCAGGATGATGCCGGTACCGCCTTTGCGGGCGAGCGACGTCTTTGCCGGCGGGCGCGGACGAAACGGCGGCAGCGTCACCACAATGCCGCGCGCCATAACGACGATCAGCCGCCGCGCCGCGGCCTCGGCCGGACGCAAGATGCGCAGGATGGCGGTGTGGAGATGGCGGGGTAGCGTGGCCGCGGCTTCCACCTCCCCCTTGAGGGGAGGTCGGCGGTCGTCAGACCGCCGGGTGGGGGTATCTGCCGCGTCGCCACCCCCACCCGACGCTTCGCGTCGACCTCCCCTCAAGGGGGAGGTGAAGACCGCGGCGTCGGCCATGGCGACGAGCTCGGCAAGGATGCGCTTCAGCACCCCATGATTTCCCTCGATCACCGCACTCCAATTCACGGGCATCGCCGCCTCCTTTCAGGGTGCGAACAGTATCGCGCGGGTGCGGAGGGACGCGGATAAAGACTGCTGACAGCTCCTGACAAAGTGTGGCGCTGCCCCCTCTCCGTCGCGCTTCGCGCGCCACCTCTCCCCCGCTTCGCAGGGGCGAGGAACCTAAATCCTGATGCGTCGGCGCTTTTCCAGCTTGGGTTCCTCGCCCCCATGAAATGGGGGAGAGGTGGCGAGCCCGAAACGGCGGCAAAGCCGCCGTCGGCGAGACGGAGAGGGGGCGTCAGCGTCGGTGCGAAATCGTCGGCGTTGGTGTGATGAGGATGAGGATGATGGAGAGTTCGTGGTGACGGAAGCTGCTCACCTCTCCCTGTAAACAGGAGAAGGAAGAGGCGCGTCGACGTACTGCCGCTCTCAGGATGGAGCGCGCGCGAAAAAGCCGGCCCACGAGGGGCCGGCTTTCGGAGGGAGTATTGCCTGAGATTTCTTACGACGCGGCTTCGACCTTCGTCACCGAGCCGGTCGTGTCGTCGACCGTGATCATGATCTTGGCGCCCGGCTGAAGTGTGTCGAGAGCCACGCCCTCAGGCGCCACAAAGCTCTGGCCGTCGGCGAGTGTCACGGTGCGGGTCGCGGGATCGACCGTCTGCACGACGCCTTCCACCGTTGCGGCATAAGCCATGCCGATGAAGGCGAGCGAAGCGAGCGTCGTGGCGAGAATCTTCTTCATGGGAGGAACTCCGTTTTTCTAGAAGTTTGACGTCACCCAAACGGTGGGTGCGCAAGAGCCGAACTATTGGCCGAGCGCCTCGAACTCAAATCACGAAGGGTGAAATTGCCAAACAGAATCAGCGGCTTAATTGTGACACATTTGGCCAGGTTGGCGGCTCGAAGTGAGCCGGCTCAGCCGCTGATCGCCGGAGCAGATACATCTTCAGGTCGGCATTGCCCCGCCTCATTTGCGTCGCGTCAGGCAGCCTTGTTGCGGCTTCGCCTTCACAAAATTTGTGTTCTGGCGGATTCCGCCAACACGAATTGTTTCAGGATGCCGGCTGTGGTTCAGGCTTGTCGTCCGCCGCGCCGATCTTGCGCACCAGCGAGGCTGTCGCCAGCAGCGAAACCATGTCGGCGATGATCGGCTCGATGTGGACCTTGTAGTCGAGCGGCGTGCTGATGCCGGGAAGCTCGAAGAAATTCTTCGTCAGCGGCAGCAGCAGGTAGCCGTCCCGCGATCTCAGCGCGATGCGCGCCGGCTGTTCCGGCCAGGTTTCGGCGAGCCAATGCAGCGCGCGCGCCAGCCGGCCGGTCACCAGCGGCCGCGCCGCGTCGGGATTGTCGGTGCGAAAATCATAGGACGCGTCAAGCTCGGCATAACCGCTCTGCAGCTCCTGCAGGCCGCCGCCGGAACTGAACATGTCGCGGAAGAATCGCGCCACCTGGCCGGTCTTGTTGCTCGCCACCAGCAGGCCCGGGAACGGGGTGACCGTCTCGAACGCAACGATCACGCCGCGGAACTTGGTCGATTCGCTCTTGCCGGATTTCTGCGACAGCGTCACTTCGTAGAGCTCGAACGGAAAATCCTCGTAGCGGCCGGAAAAGACATCGTCGAAGTTGCGCCGGTTGAAGCTGCCGACCGTCTCTTGCGGCAGCCGGTCGAAGGAATCCGGCGTCCGGCCTTTATTGTACCGGACGTCCTTGATGAAGCTCAGCGCGATCGGCAGCAGCTTCTCGCGAAACGATTGCTGCAATTTCGTCGCCGGACTGATCGCCGAGGAATAGACCCAGAAGAGGGCGGCGAAGGAGAGCACGTACAGGAAGATGTGAGGCGCCGAGAACCACTGCTCGTTGGGATCGGCGAAACCGTTGAAGCCCCAGGCCAGCAATCCGACGATCAGCAAGAACAGGCCGAGGAAAACCGGAACGCGCCATTGCACCTGGCCGTGCGCCTTCGCCCGTTCAGCCTCGTATGTCTTGAGATCGCCGATGATGCGCTGGATCATCGCACCGTCCGGCATGAACTCTTTGGTGTCCATCGCTGCCCTCCGCCCGGGAAAACTGAAACACGCGAAACTGTAACAAGCGGAAATCCTATAGCGACTTTTTTCCGGCTTGTCGTTTGGCCGGCGCGGCTGAACGCTGGATAAACGTCCCCCTCAGAGCCGGTTCACGCCGCCCGCAATAGTCTCCGCATCGTTCTAGACCGCAAGGTCGTCTTGCGGGAGAGAAAGCGGCGCTCGGGCGGAAATGCTCCGGCGACCGCGGCCGGAAGACTATTGCAAGGGGTTTTTCGGATCCGTCTTATCCAGCGGGGGAAGCTGCCGGAATGGTCCGGAGGGCACCGTTGGCTGGGTCTTTCTCTCCCGCAAGGCGACGGCGCGGGGCTCTCCGCAAAATCTTTTGCCTCCACCCCAAGGTTCCGGCGGTTCGCGCCGTCAAACCTTCGAGCGGCGGAAGAGTTTGCGCGCCGAACCGGTGGGCGTGTCCCGCGTTTAGAATGAACCGCAGCGCCAAAATTTGGACGCGGCGCGGGTTCAGAATCGAGTGAGGGACATGCGAGTGAAAGGAAGACCCGTGATTATCCGAATTCTTGCTGCCCTGTCGGTCCTGATGGCGGTTCATGCCTCGACGGCGCAAGCGCAGTCCAGCATTGGCCAGCGCGTTCACTGCCCGCTGATCCTGGCCCCGGTGTGCGGCCAACGCGGCGATGAAACCAAAACCTTCGCCAACAAATGCATGGCCGAGCGCTCCGGCTATGTGGTGATCCGCAGCGGCTCCTGCGATGGCACGCCGCGCAGCCAGTTGAAGCTGCTGCCTTAAGCGTTTCGCCTACGGGAAGGACGGCGGATCGCTCGTCTCGGCGACCGTCGTCTCGATGACGTCCGAATAGTCGGCGAAATCGGGACCGTCGCCGCGCAGTGCCAGCGTATCGCCCATCAGCACGATCTGCATCTGCCTCAGCACGTCGCCGCTCGGCTCCTCCGGCCACTGGAAGACGCCTTCGCCGCTGCCGCCGAACTTCACGTCGTGGCAGACGAAATCGACATGGACCCGCCAGTTCCTGAGCGGCCGTCCGTCCGGCGGCGGTAGTGGCGGGTCGCGGAGTTCATGAATGCGCACGACATCGACCACGCGCGGCTGCATGCCGGTCAGGCCCTTCCGGGTGAAAGCCGCCCTGGCGTCCTCGAGATAGATGTCGAAGAGCTCGTCGCGAGTTGGCCGTTCAACTCGGTTTAAGAAGCCGCCTGCCCAGACCCAATGGTCCATTTTCGTCGGATCGTCGCCGGAGAACATCAGTGTGACGTGGAAGCGAGGCACCGCTAGCCGGCCTGGTCCGGCGTGAGGGAAGACCACGCCGTCTGCTCCGGCGTCGCCGGCTCAGCGATATAACGGTGAAGATTCTCCCGGCCCTTGTACGTGTCACCGAGGACCGAGCAGTCTTCCCCGTAGATGTGCCAGAGCGATCTCAACTCGTCCCAGGACTGGCCATCGCTTCTCAATTCTTCGATCGAAGAACGCACGCGCGCCTCGGCATAGGCGCGAGCGGCCTCGATCGTCTCGAACCCATTGACGAGCCTCTCGCCGTCCGGCTCGCCGGTGCGGGACATATCGAAAACGAGAACGGAAAAGGACACGCTGGCTCCAACGTAAGATATTGAGCGTTAAGCAATATTCGCTGCTGGCGGCAAGTAGCCCATTGCCGTCGGCGTATGGATTGTGTCAGATCATTGCGAAATCCCGAAGGCGGGCGGGACAGGAGGACCCTATGAAACTCAGATCGATGCTCGGTGCCGGTTTTGCGGCGCTCATTCTTGCCACAGGCTTCCTCGCAGCCTGTCAGGTGACGGTGGTCGAGGACCGGCCCATCCGGGAGGATCCGCCGATCTGCACACGGGAGTACAATCCCGTTTGCGGTGAGCGCGGCCCGCGGCAGCGCACCTTCGCCAACCGCTGCATCGCCGAATCGGAGGGCTACCGCGTGGTTCACCGCGGCGAATGCCGCCCGGTGCGGGAGGAGGAGTTCTGCACGCGCGAATACGCGCCGGTCTGCGCCGAGCGTAACGGCCGGCTGCGCACGTTCGGCAATGAGTGCGAAGCGCGCAACGCTCCGGGCAACTGGCGCATCATCGCCAGGGGCACCTGCGAACGGATGTAGCCACGCCTGGTCCAATCGGAGCAGGCTTGACGCATGGACGGTCCGCCGTGAGAAATGACGGCGGGCCGCGTCTCTTCGCGGCGGGGAGCGAGTTTTGAGCCTTTTCGGATTTCTTCAGCTTGCGGCGTCGACCGTGGTTTTCCTGCTGGCCGCGACGGTCGCCAAATCCTGGGCGCTGTCGCCCTCGATCGGCAAGCTGGTTCTCACCCTGCTGCTCTACTCGGCCGGCAATCTGATCATGTTGCGCCTTGTGCGCGAGTTCGGCATGGCGTCCGCCTTCAGCCTCTCGGCCGTCATCCAGCTCGTCGCCGTGAACATCATCGCGCTCGCCTGGTTCGGCGAGCGCCTGTCGATGCTGCAGAGCGGCGGCATCGTTCTGGCGATCGTCGCCGTCGGCATGATCACGCTCGGACCCGCATTCGGGCGTTAAAGGCTCTCGCGAGTCG
>Ga0335075_10005156_pt1 | contig 20322 bp, 16 predicted proteins | sample Lox_Sample_24_FD_206723 | JGI IMG/M metagenome (GOLD analysis project Ga0335075, IMG submission 206723) | Soil microbial communities from Loxahatchee National Wildlife Refuge, Florida, United States - Lox_Sample_2.4 | ecosystem: Environmental > Terrestrial > Soil > Wetlands | place: USA...
CCTCGCTGAGGTCTGCCCGAGTGCCGCCCTGGCGATAGCCGACGGGGACCTTGTCTTCGACGTCGGCAAGTGCACGGCATGCGGGCGCTGCCGGCAGGCAGTTCCTGAGGCGGTGACAGCGAGCGGCGGATTCGAGCTGGCTACCGGCAGACGGCAGGACCTGGTGAAGCGGATACCGATTCTGGCGAGTACCGCGCGATGACGGCGTCAGATGCCACGCAGGCCGGCGCGGCGGACGAGATAGCAGCGTCAGCTACCGCGCTGAACCGCCGGGTGGCGGCGTTGTTCGGACGCAGCCTGCACATCCGGACCTTGGACACTGGCTCGTGTGCCGCATGCGAGCAGGAGATACGCCTTCTCGCCGCACCGCACTATGACCTCCAGCGGCTCGGCTTCTTCTTCACCCCGGCGCCGCGCCACGCCGACCTCCTGCTCGTGACCGGCCCGATGCTGCGGGCCTTCGCGCTGGCTGCCCGCAAGACGTACCAGGCCATGCCGGAGCCCAAACTGGTAGTCGCGACCGGCGCCTGCGCGCTGGGCGGCGTCTACCAGCCGGACGCATTTAGTTATGGCTCCGTTGACCAGGTCCTTCCGGTGGATGTGTGGATACCGGGCTGTCCTCCCAGCCCGTTGGCGCTCCTGCACGGCCTGATGGTCGCCGTTGACCGGCTGGCTGCCGGCGTCGGCAGTATGAGCTTCAGTGCGGGCGGTGAGTGATGAGCTGTCTGGTCGCTTTCGGGATCGCCGGAGGGCTCTGGCTCGCCGCTGCGATCGCCGCGATAGCCGGCAGCAGGTCACGCGCCGGCCTGCTGGTCTGCGCGGCACTGTCCGCAGCGGGGGGTGCCGCCACCGTGTCCGGAGGCATCGCGACGCTGCTAGCGGGGGACACCAGGCTAATTTCACCCGGCGGCACGGAAGTCGTCGGCAGCCTGCAACTGCAAGGATCAAGCCTGGCGGGGATTTTCGCGGTTCTGCTGGGCATCGTCGCTGTCGCGATTGGCCTCTACATACCTCGTTACCACCAGAAAATGTCGGGTGGAACCGCGGTGTACCTCTGCGCGTACAACCTGGCGCTGATCGCCAGCCTGGCGGTCCTCGCCGCCGGCGGTGTCGTCACGTTCCTGGTCGCCTGGGAGTCCATGGCGCTGCTGTGCTACCTCCTTATCCTGCGCAACCCGCGAAGCAGGCCAGTGGCCGCCGGCGCATTCTGGTTCCTGGCCCTCTCCGAGGTCGGCTTCGTTCTCATCGTCGCGGCATTCGCGATCCTGGCAGTCAAGACTCAGTCACTGCAGTTCGCCGTCATCGCTGCCCGCATTCACCGAGTGCCCGCTGACTGGCGCGACACTGCCTACCTGCTGGCACTGTGCGGGTTCGGCTTCAAGGCCGGACTAGTGCCGCTGCATGTCTGGCTTCCGGCGGCTCATCCGGTTGCGCCAGCCGACGGCTCAGCATTTCTGTCCGGCCTCATCGTGAAGCTGGGTGTGTACGGAATCGCGCTCTTCGCATTCCGGCTACTGCCGGACGGGCCCGCCTGGCGCGGAATCCTCACTATGGGGATCGGTGCGCTGACGGCGGCGGTCGGCATTCTCTATGCGCTCGCCGAGCGGGACATCAAGCGGTTCCTGGCATTCTCGACAGTGGAGAACATCGGGATCATCGTGACTGCATTCGGCGCCGCGATGACGTTCCTTGCCTACGGGCAGCGCGCGTTGTGGGCCTTCCTGCTGCTGGCCGGCCTGTACCACGTGCTCAATCACGGCTGCTACAAGACGCTGCTCTTCCTGGAAGCGGGAGTTACCGAGCACGCAGCCGGAAGCCGGGACATGGACCGGCTCGGCGGCCTGGCGCGCCGGATGCCGAGGGCTGGGGTGATCGCCTTTGTCGGCACGCTGGGAATCGCGGCCCTGCCGCCGCTTAATGGCTTCGTGAGCGAGTGGCTGATCTTCCAGGGACTGTTCCAGGGCTTCCGGACTCACAGTCACCTCGTCGGCATCCTGATCGTGGTAGCCGCGGCCACACTCGGGCTGACCGGCGGCCTGGCGATCTACGCGTTCGTCCGCGGCTACGGAATCCCCTACCTCGGGATGCCTCGGACCCGTCAGGCAGCGGTGGCGACTGAGCGTGCTCAGCCGGTCACCGGCCCCGCGCTGCTGGCCGTTGTCTGCGTTGCCCTCGCTGTCGGCGCGCCTGTTCTGCTTGTCGCCATGGCGCGCGCGGTGCGCACGGTGACCGGCATCGGGCTCAGGCCCATCCTGTTGCCCGGCGAGCTGACGGTCATCCCCGCTCACACAGATTTCTCCGGTTTCTCGCCGACGTATCTAACCGTATTCCTGCTGGCTGTCCTCATCGTCCCCGCGCTGATCTACCGGGCCGGGCGGATCCGCGGCCAGTCCGCTACGGTGCCCGTCTGGGACGGCGGAATCGTGGCGTTTAAGCCGCGCATGCAGTACTCGGCCATGACCTTCTCGGCGCCTACACGCGTCACGTTCGCGGCTTTCTACCGGCCGGCCGTGTCCCTCGAGCGCGCGTCCGACGATCCGGCTGGCCGGTCCGGGCCCGTGCACTACGAGACTGCCGCGACACCCGTATTCGAGCGCTACCTGTACCAGCCCGTTATCCGGGCGGTCGAGTGGCTGGCCGACCTGGTCCGGCCGCTGCAGTCCGGCGATGTCAACCTCTACCTGCTGTATGTCTTTGTGGCCGTGCTCGTCGCTTACCTGGTGGCCGCTGTCTGAACCAGCGGCTCGCCGAACACGTGCTGGAAGACGTCAGCAGCGTGGCCAGTCTGCATCGGCGGCCCCTCGGTGATCCGGTACGTGCGCGTGCCGTCCGGCTCGGGCACGGCACGCAAAAACAAGGCGTCCGCCCGGTCATCCCGGTAGAAACCCGATGCGAGATCGTGGAAGTGGGTGACGAAGACAACCCTGACGCCGGAGTCCAGCAGCGCGCGCGTGATGCTCCTCGCGAGGTGCGAGCCCTCGCGCTCGTTGGTCGCGGCGAATGACTCGTTGCAGAGCAGCAGGCCGCCTGGCCGGATGGCACGCGTGATCTCACTCATCCGCGCTAGCTCCTCGTCGAGCTTGCCGCTGGTCATGCTGCGGTCTTCGGAGCGCTTGTAGTGCGTGAAGATGCCCGTGCTGATGCTCGAGCGGAATGAGCTGGCCGGTGCGAACATCCCGCACTGCGTCATCAGCTGCGCGAGGCCGACGCTTCGCAGGAAAGTCGATTTGCCGCCCTGGTTCGCGCCGGTCACCATCACCAGGGCGGCGCCGTCTGCGGCAACCTCGTTGCCGATGACAGGCCCGTCCAGCGTGAGGGCGAGCGCCGGATCGTAGAGCCCGCTCGCGGCGAGCTGGTGCGTGCCGCCGGGCAGCGCGCCCGGCCGGCAGACAGGCTGTCCCCGGGCGACCAGGGCGTCGTGCGCGGCTACGCACCCGACATAAAAGGCGGACTCACGGCGCAGCATCTCGAAGAAGCTCAGGATATGGGCGCAGGACTGGGCCAGCGCGTCGGCCACCAGCTCAGTTCCCTTGTCGCGCAGGTCGGAGAGCGTGCGCTGGCCGGAGATGTCGCGGTCAGCGACCACAAGCGTAGAGCCGGGACGTCCGCGGCCTGCGGACAGCATGCCCCGGATGCCGGGCCTGCTGTCGGGCAGCTTCCGCAGCACGTAGTCGGTCCCTTTGTTCGAGCTGGTCAGCCGGGCACTGAGCAGCATGCCGCCCCGGAATCGCAGGCGCGTCAGATGGTCCTCGATCTCGCTGAGATACTCGTCGCTCAGCTCGGCAGCCAGCATGTCGAAGAGTTGCCGGAGCCCAGCTGAGGTGACGTGTTCCCGATGCTCGGAAGCGAGTGTGCGCAGTTGCCGGAGCGCGGCCACGAATAGCTCCATGACCTGCATAGATCGATGCAAGGTGTAGCTCGCGCTGCTGAACAGCCCGCCCCAGACCTGGTGCTCCGCCTGGATCGTCTGCGTCGCGAGGCGGTAGATTGCCACCGGGATATCCGGCTGGCGCGTGCAGTCATCCAGGATGTCCTGCCGGTAGGCGATCTCCTGCGGAGTGCGGAGGCCGTCCAGCAGCACCGTCCTGGCGATCGCCCGCAGGTAGTCGTCGGCGCCCGCCATCGCGCCCAGCAGAGCCCCCAGCTCGAGATCCTGCTCGAGCTCCGACTCGGCGAGGACGGCTTGCGGATCGAAGTCGAGATCCCTGTCGGCGTAGAGCAGATGTGCTTTCATGAGCCCACCCGCTCCCTGACCTGCTTGTACGTCAGGCCATAGCGGTCGGCGACAGCCTCGGCGTAGGCGAGGCCGTCGGCGCGACGGCGGACAAGCCGGAAGCTGCGCGAAGCCGGATCACCATCGGTGACGGACGCGACCATGCTGACGGTTGCGTCGTTGAAGGATGCCAGCTCATCGAGGAATGTGACGCAGACGCAGCGGCAGTCCGTCGCCGTGACGTGCTCGAGAATGCGCTCGCTGAGCGCCAGGGCGTCCGCGAGAGTGGTCGAGGTGAAGATCTCGTTGAGGATGATCAGGCTGCGCGCGGTCGCCTGCCCGAGGATCTGGCGGATCCTGGTGAGGTCGTCTTGCAGTTTCCCGCTCAGAGTCTCGATGTCCTCCTGGCGCTCGAAATGCGTGAGGATCCGATCGGGCAGCGGCACTGTCGCGGCGGTGCCTGGCACCGGGCAGCCGAGCGAGGCCAGGTAGTACAGCTGACCGATCATCCGTGCGTAGGTGGTCTTGCCGCCCTGGTTCGGTCCGGTGACTACGAGGATCCGTTCGTCCTCGGCGAGGGCGAGGTCGTTGCAGACGACTCGCTGCCCGTCGTCAGTCAGCTTTGAGGCAAGAACGAGATCGAAGGCCCCCGAAGCGGCTGCTTCACCCGGCCTGGCCGATACGCCTGGATAGCAGAAACTCAGGCCGGCCGAGCGGAGGGGATCGCCGTAATCCAGATAGGCCAGGTAGAACTGGATCTCCCGGTCGAACCGTGCCACGGTAGCGTCGATGAAACCCTGCCGGTCCGAGAAGAATGCGGTCAGCGCGCCGAAAGCGTCCGGGAAGGCCTGTCCTACCCGCTCGAGGATGCCGCCCTCCACGTGGTCAACCTCGGGCAACTCCCGGAACCTGGACCGGCGCCCCGGTGCATCGGCTTGCTCGAATTTGCGGAACGTGGCGCGAACCGCCTCGCTGTAGTCGGCCTCTCCGCCGAATGAGCTGACCCTGACCCGGCTGCCCCTGAGGTGGATTGTGTAGGTGATGGCCGTCAGCGCTTCCTCGATGTGCGTCGCGTCCCGGTGGAGGGTGATGTGGTTATCCCCGGCGACCAGGCTGGTGAGATAGGCACTGACGTTCGTTAGCCCGTCCGACGCGGGGGACGCCACTGCCAGGTCGTCGCGAAGAGACTCAACGGCCTCGCAGTACATCGCGGCCGCACTGGCGAACAGCCGGGCGCGCTGGAGCTGGGCGCGCATCGCGCGGGCCTGCGCGAGGACATCGCGCACGTCGCGCATCCGTTCCGCGAATGCCTCCGTCGCGGCGCGCAGCCGGGCGCTCTCGAGATCCGCGAAGACGGCCTGCCGGTAGAGCACGTCCTCGGGACTGGACAGCGAGAGGAAAAGGAAGGGCTCCAGCGCGTACTCCTCGCGACTGGAGGCGAGATCGGCCACAAGCTGGTCGAGGTTGAGGTCGCGGAAGTGCGCTGGGGCGCCCACGTCCGCTGGCACGCTCGTCTCCGGGTCCCGGAACAGCACGCTGACGCTCATCGGTGGCCTCGCCGGGCGCGAACGGACGCTTCGGCCGGCCGCCACAGGTTGCCGAGGTAGGGTGCTGACCGCAGTCGGCTGGCGCGGGCACTACGCAGGTGACCACCAATGGGCGGGCGCAGGTCGATCTCGCCGAGCGAGTCAACCGGCACGAATGCAGGGTCGAGCCCGCTCTCCCGCTCGGTCGCCCGACGCTGGAGCCCGTACTCCCGCGCTGCGAAAACCAGATCTAGCGTGTGCATGCCGGTGTCAGGCGCTATTGCCTCCAGCACCAGTGCCACCCCGGTCGGCTCGGCTGTCAGGCCCGTTTCCTCGAGAATCTCGCGGCGCACGCAGGCGACCATTGTCTCGCCGTACCGCGGGGTCCCGCCGGGGAGCACCCAGTCGTCCGCTCCGCCGAGCGTGCGGTGGACGAGCAGGACTCTGTCTGCCCGGAACACTACGGCCGAGCAGCGAATCTCGATTTCCTCCGCACTGGTCATTGCGCTCGCCTTCCTTTGAGCGCGGCCAGGGTGACGAGGAGTACCTCTTCGGCACGGCCATACGCACTCGTGCCGACCCAGACGCGGAAGCGGCCGGACGGCATCAGCGCACGGCGCCGCGGCGAGTGAGCCGACCTCGGGAGTGGCGCCGCATATGCCGCCACGCCCGCTACTCGAAACGCACGGAACAGCGGGTCGACAAGGGCAGCATCCACATCAGCGATCGGCGCCCACCCGGCGTCATCGAGGCCGTTGCCACGTCCGCCCGCCGGAAGCCACCACAGCCGGCCGAATCGGTCAGGCTGCGAAACAGGAAGAGGTGCTGAAGCCGACATTTCCTGATCCTCCACGGCATGTGCCCGGGAACAGGAACCATCGGCCGGCTGGCATTCGGGCGCTCACGCCCTGGCGGGTTCCATCGCCGCGGCCGTCAGGCCGCTATCCCCAGTATACCGGGCGGCCGCGGAACGGATCGGGCTGCTTCCGGCTTCGGACAGCTGCGGGTGAGCCCCGGCGAATTCCCCGGCCCTGTCTTCGAGGCCGGGGCCCAGATTTCGGTTGTCTCCCGCCGGGCTTTCCCGGAGCCTGGGGCAGGCGCTGGCAGGCGGCCAGGCCGGGCGCTTCCAGGGGTTGCGCCCGGCCTTCGAGGCGGCGTCGCTGTCCCGGCAGCCTTCCTCGTTGCCGGCCTGGCGGGCGTGGTCTCCGGCCTCGTGATCCTGGTAGTGGTCCGTTCCCGGCCTGCGTCCCCGGCCAGCCTCGAGTCAGTGCGGGAAGCCAGGCCGGCGATCCCGCAAGCTGAGCCGGCGATCCCGGAACCCGAGCCGGCCGATTGGCGTGCGACCGCTGATGGTCACTGAAACTCTCGTCCAAACCCTCGTCGCGGCACTTTCTATGGTTCGGTGTGGACAAAGCTCGTAAACCGACCACGATAACCGCACCGAACCATAGAAAGTCGCTCGGAATCCGGATAGTCAGTCCCACACGCCACTCTTGGCTACGTGACGGAACCAGCCCCTGTCTGGTCCCGCGCGGACAGGCCGACTAGTCTCGGCTTACCGGCGGAGGGGCCCGCCGTAGACCGCGGAGAAGCCGCCAACGGTCCCTGCGATAGTGCAGGAGGCTGGCGGAGTGTGCGCATTGTCGCGCGGGCGCGTGCCCGCAGGTCAGGAATGCCGTTGTCCGGGTCAAGAGGTGCGGCGGACGTGACCGGCGACGATCTGATCGGAGAACTGTCGGTCCGGCTCGAAAGGCTTGAGTCGGTTGCTGTCGGGGCCGCCGAACGTGATCTGGCCCGGCTGCGGTTCAGGGTGGAGAACGGCCCGGTCAGCACTCTAGGTGCGGCCGCCGTGCACGCGATCGCGATCGCCGATGAGTTGTGCTGGCATTCCCTGGCCCGGGGCGATGCGGCAGCATTCGCTCGGCAGGCAGACCTCGCCGCGGAACTACGGCTGTTCGGAATCTGTGCGCGGCTGCTAACGGACGCCTGACGGCAGGCAGCCCATGTCAGGCGGGACGATCGCCCGCGGTTAGCCCTGCCTCGCGCCGTCCAGCCTCGGGTCGGGCGGGATCACCCGTGGTCTCGTCGAGCCAGCCCCCGATCCGGTAGTACAGGTCGACCCCGTAGCTTGTCGGCAAGGGCTCTGCCTCGACGAGCCTGAAGTCCCGCTCACCATCTGTTCTGCGATCGGCTCTGAGGAACAGGGTGCGATCCTGGTCGTCGCGATAAAAGCTGCTAGAGAAGTCGTACTGGTGTGTGACGAACATGACCCGGACATCGGCCTCAAGCAGCGCCCGTACGACCTGGCGGGCGATTTCCGATCCCTCTCGCTCGTTAGTGGCCGCGAACGACTCGTTAAACAGGACGAGCGAGTGCGGCCTGATGTCGTCGGCGAGGCGGCTCATTCGGCTGAGTTCCTCGTCGAGCCGTCCGCTGATCATGTCGGCGTCCTCCTCCCGGATGAAGTGAGTGAAGACGTGCTGGCAGACCCCGGCCCTGAAGGAGTGAGCGGTGACGAACATCCCGGCCTGCATCATCAGCTGGGCCAGTCCCGTGCTTCGCAGGAAAGTTGACTTACCTCCGGAGTTAGCGCCGGTGACGATCATCAGCGGTTTCCCGTCCGCGGCGACGTTGTTGCCGACGACGTGGTCGATGCGCAGGGCAAGGCTGATGTCGCGAAGCTCCGTGCAGGTGAACCGCACCGGCTGCGCGGCGGCCGGCTCCGGAAACACCGTCGGCTGACTGCGTGCGGCAAGCTCCTCGGCCAGGTTAAGGCAGCCGAGGTAGAAGCCCAGCTCGGCGCGCAGCATGGTGAAGTAGCTCGTCATGTGGTCGGCGGACTGAGCCAGCGCATTGGCGACGGTATTGACGCCGCGGTTGACCATGTCGGACAGAACCTGCCCGCCGGCCTCATCCCTGGGCGGAATCGTGAAGGCGTAGGACGAGCGCGGTGCCAGGCCCACCCGCTCCTTCCATCCTCTCCGGGATCTGCGGTAGCGCAGCACGAACTCGATTCCGCTGTTGTCGCGCCCCAGTCGGGCGCTCATCAGTTCGCCGTCCCGGAACCGCAGCTGCCTCAGATGCTCCTGGACCGTCTCGAAGTACTCGTCGTCCAGGTCCGCCTGCAGCGAGTTCATCAGCGTGGTGAGGCCGGGGGAGCGGAACCGTCCGGCGGTGGCGTCAGCAATCTCGCGTAGCTGCCGGAGCCGGGCGACCAATGCCTCCGTCTGGCTGATGGCGGCGGACAGAATTGATGACGGGTAGTGCGCCGCGTAGCCCCAGAGCTTCCGCTTGTCCAGGAGCGCCCCGAGGGCCGTGTCGTACATCTGCCGGAGGACTGCAGGCTCGGCCAGGCAGTCTGCGAGTACCTGCTGCCGGTAGCGGATGGCCTCGGGGTCGGTGAGACCCGCCAGGACGACCTTGGCCGCAATGTCGTACAGGAACGCGTCTCCCTGTGCCATCGCGGACAGGACAGTGGTGAACTCGAGATCCTGGACCAGGTCGTCGGAGTTGGCGGGCAGCTCGCGATCCCAGGCGAAGTCCTGGTCTGCGAAGAGCAGGTGTGCCTTCACGAGCTGATCCGCTCCCTGAGCTGCTCGTAGGTGACACGGTGCTTGCGGGCGACCGCGAGCGCATACGCGAGTCCGTCCGCAGGCTTCCGAACGATCTTGTAGGTTCGCTCGGCCGGGTTCTCGGGCACGATCGTGCTCGCCATGCTGACGACAGTCGGCGCCATGGAGGCAAGCTCGTCGATGAAGGTCACGTACACGCACAGGAGGTCGAGCTCGATGACCTTGTCGAGCACCCGGGTGCCGAGGAACGTGGCGTCGCTGAGCGTAGTTGCGGTGAAGATCTCATTCATGATCACGATGCTGCGCGAGGTCGCGCTGCGCAGGACCCGCTGGATCCTGACGAGGTCATCCTCAAGCTTCCCGCTGAGGTTAGAGATGTCTTCTTCCCGCTCGAAATGGGTGTAGATCCGATCGGGGATGAAGAGCCTTGCTGAACTGCCCGGGACCGGGCAGCCTGTCATCGCGAAGTGGTGCAGCTGCCCGAACGTCCGGGCGAACGTTGTCTTGCCACCCTGATTCGGGCCCGTCACGACAATGACGCGTTCCGGCTCACGGAGGAAGAAGTCGTTAGTCACCACGCGGCCCGGGCGGGCTAGCAGGCGTGCGGCGAGCGCGAGATCGAAGGTCGCGGTGGCGCTGACGATCTTGGAAACGGGGTCGAGGTCCGGATAGCAGAACGCCAGGCCAGCCTTCTGGAGTGGCCTGATGTACTCGGCGTAGGCCAGATAGAACTGAAGCTCGCGCTCGAACTGGCGTACCGACGCGTCCACGAAGCCTGACCAGCGCGCGCAGTAGTCCGCCAGCGCTTCGAACTCGGCGCTGAACAGCCGGGCTACGAGCTCGGTGATCTGGGCTGCGACGTGGTTCATTCCCGGCCACCCGCGATAGGCAACGCGGTAGTCCTTGACCCCGCCCTGCTGGAAGCGGCTGAAGACCTGCTCGATCTCGTCGCTGTAGTCCGGCTCTCCGGCATAACGGCTGACCTCGACCCGGCCGCCCTTGATGCGCGTCTCGTAAGTAATCTGCGCCAGGGCCGTCCGGCAGCTAGCCGTCTGCGCAGCACATGCAGTGAAGTCTGGCGAGGCGACGTAGGAGGAGAGATAGTCGCGGAAGCCGCGAAGGCCACGGGACGCGACGGGAGCCGAGGTCAGCTGACCGGCGAGCGTGCGGACCGCGTCGCAGTACAGGCCAGCGGCATCGAGGGTCCACCCTTGCCGCTGGTGGGTCGAGTCCATCTTTGGCAGCTGGGCAAGATGGACGCGAACCTGGCGCATCTGCTCGGCAAATTGCTGTGCCCCGCTGAGCACGGCCGGGTCGTCGAGATCCCGGAACACCTCCTGCCGGTAACGGAGCGTGTCGACATCGTGAACCTCGCGGGAGAGCAGGTCGGTAAGGAGATCGTGTTCTTCCCGGTCACGCGCGACCGCGGCGATGATCTGATCAATGCGGAGATCAGCAAAGAAGGAGCTGTCGGGCGGGTAGAACTCGCCCGCGTCGCTCTCGGGCGACGGGTAAAGCAGGCTGCTAGCCATGCCGTCTCCTGTTCGCGCTTACAGGAGCCATCAGCCGCTGCGGCATCTGCCAGGCGAGCTCCATCGCCGCTGTCAAGTTTACCCGTGCAGTCGCGGAGACCGATCAGAGGGCGAGCACGCCGGAGATCACAAGTGGCCCAGACGGCCGCGCCCTCGGGCGGCCCGATGGGATCGGGTCCGCCCGAGGATCCGCTCGCGGTCGACTACTTGACCAGCGGCGAGCCGACCGGGAGGATCTTGCGCCCGAAGGTGAACTCGATGATGTCTCCGGCCGCGTAATACCAGGCCAGGACAGCGAACAGTAGTACGACCGCGCCGCCAGCCTTGGTCAGGTTGGCGATACTGTCCCAGGTGCCGATCGATAGCAGGACGAGCCCGACGAAGATCAGCCAGATGATGACTGTGAGCACCAGGTCAGTGCGCAGCGACGCGATCGCCAGGTAGAACGTAATGACCGCGAATACTGCCAGGAACAGGCCAACCGCAGAGCTGAGCTGGGCGGCCGGGACGCTCGTGGCGTACAACGTTTCGAACGCCCCGAACATTACCCAGAACGGTCCGTAGGTGCCGAACACCGCACCGGCGAACAGGTTGCCGCGGGTGAACTCCATGATTGCCACGATGATCTGGACAAGGCCGCCGAAGAAGAACGTCGCGGGCAGCACGATGGGGAGCCCGGCCGAGTTCAGCAGCCCGGTCTGGAACATGCCGAGCATGAACGAGGTGGTAGCGAACGCGGTCACCGCCCACGGGCCTGGGTTGGCCATCCCGCGCTCGCCCGGCGGCGGCGCATGCTGAGCAGGAGCCGTCCCGGTCGTACCCGATGTCGCCATTGATATCTCCTGTCTTTCTCCGCCCGGCCGCGGTGGCCGGCACGTCTACGGCAAAGCTCCCGGTGCGGTCGACCGCCCGGCGCCTGGCGTGGAGCGAGGTGAGCGAAGCCACGAACTGTCCCGCCGCGCTAAACCGGGGGACGTTGCAGCCCGTATGGGCTGCTGTGCTGTCGCGCTGCGAGAAGCGGGAGTCTCGGACAGCGAGGCGCGGTGTACCGGCCTCAGAGTGCGATGACGAGGCGCTGTCACGAGAGAAGAATCCGGCCGCGCTGAGGCCACGGTCGACCTGGGGCATGCAGCCTCCTGTCCCGCATCAAGCAGGGACCGTTGGCGGCTACCGCATTTTCGGCGAGCCCCTCCGCCGCATGCCATGACGATCTTAAGTCCGGCATCGCTCGCCGTAAAGGATGTGGCCGATGGGGCTGAACTCGATGAGCCTGATTACCAGGCATCCCGGATAAGCGGACAAGCCGCCCGCTCAACTGCTGCGCGGGGCGCCGGACTCGGGCCGCGGCTTGTCAGGCGCGGGTGCACCCCGCAAACCGGCTCTCCACCGACGCAAGAATGGCGACCGGCCGCCGGCGGGCCGTGGCCTGATTCCGTCAGCCCGCAGCAGCCTGCGAATGGTTTGCCCTGGCTGCCCGGTCAGCAGTTCGATGTGCCGCACGCCAAGGCCGCAGCCGACGTATAGCTCCTCGGCGAGTTCGGCAGTCACCGGGACGGGAACGGGAAAGCGCTGCCAGATCGGCCCTCCGGCGGGGCGCCGCGAGATGTGATGCCGGGCTAGGACGCGCCGGACCAGCGGATCGGCGTACAGGGCTTCCACCAGTTCGATGTCGGCCGGACCGTGTCCTGGCTCCGGGCCTCCGACCCGTACCGGCAGGCCTTCGTCGTGAGCAGCACGCAGCACGATGTGGCGAGAGACACCCAGGAGCTTTCCGGCCTCTGCCGCGGACAGTCCTGCGTCGACGTAGAGCTGTACGACGGTTTCGGGCGATATCGTGACCCGGTCCTCCCGGTTGAGTCGGCCGCGCGTTCGCATCCGCACGCCGCGCGCACGCAGCCGCGCGCGCACCGTCCGCTCTGCTATCCCGGTGATCTCCGCGATCTCACGGGAGCTCAGACCCGAATCGACGTACAGCCGTTCCATCGACTCGTCCATGGCGAGCTGGTGGTCGTCAATCGGTCGCCGCCTGCCGGCTCCTCTGGGCTTGACCGGGACCCCGGACTTGGCCAGTATCCTGCCTACCCGCTGGCGGTCCAGTCCCGTCACGCTGCCAATACGGTAGGTGGACAGGCCCTCGCAGAGATACAGGTGGCTCACTAGCTCAGCGATATCGGCGGGCTTCGCACCCGCGTCCAGCGGCATTTCGCACACGCGCGCATGCGCGCACGCAACATCGCGTCTCGGTGGCACGCCGTCGGCCTCCTGCCCTGAAAGCAGGGACCGTTGGCGGCACATCCGCGAGTCTGACGGCGAGCCCCTCCGCCGGATGCTTCTAGCGTAACCGAGGAGGCGGCCCCGATCCACACAGCGCTTGATTTAGTACGTGGGGCCAACTATAATAGTACGTGCCACAAACTAAATCCGACAAGAGCACGATTCCGGAGGTGTTTCCGCATGGCGCAGATGAACGCGGCGGTCGTGACCTCGTTCAGCGAGCCGCCGCGCTACCAGCGCTTCGAGGTTCCTGAGCCGACGACCGCGGATGAGACCGTCGTCGACGTACTGGCTGTCGGCCTGCATCCGCGCGTCCGGAGCGGAGCGGGCGGCCGCCACTACACCAGCACCGGCACCCTGCCCTTGATCCCCGGCATCGACGCGGTGGGTCAGCGGCCCGACGGCAGCCGGATCTACTTCCTTGCCGACGACCACGTCAGCGGGACTATGGCGGAGAAAGCAATTGCCGATGTCCGCCGCTCAGTCGAGCTGCCGGCTGACGTAGATGTGGTAAAAGTCGCTGCGGCCATGAACCCGGCAATGTCCGCCTGGGTAGCCCTGCGGCACCGCGTTCCGCTGCAGCCCGGGCAGACCGTGTTTATCCTCGGCGCGACCGGAAACGCGGGGACGATGGCCGTGCAGGTTGCCCGGTTGCTCGGCGCGGGGCGAGTGATCGGCGCCGGCCGCGGCTCGAACCGGCTGAACGCGCTGACAGCGCTGGGCGCCGACGAGGTTGTGCGGTTGACGGGCGACGTCGAGGCAACGGGGAGGGCTCTGGCCGCCGCAGCCGCGGAGGCTGACATCGTCCTCGACTATCTGTGGGGCAAGCCCGCCCAGGATGCCATGCCAGCCCTGCTGACCGCCCGCGCCGACCGCAGCCGGGAACTGAACTGGATCCAGATCGGCGCGGTAGCCGGTTCCACCATCGAGCTGCCCTCGGTTGTGCTCCGCTCCGCGAACTTCCGCCTCCAGGGCAACGGCCAGGGCGCAGTGTCAGCGAAGGGCTACCTGGCCGAGCTGCCGTCGCTCGTCCACGAGATCGATGCCGGGAGCCTTGCCGTGCCGGTGAACACGGCGCCTCTCGCAGACGTCGAAGCCGTGTGGGGCAGGCCCGAGGTTCCGGGGGAGCGCACGGTCCTGCTGCCGTAGCCGGCCGAGGGCGCAGGCAGATTCGAGGCTCGGCGGCCGACTGTCGTCGGCTGCCGCTAACTTCGGTCTATGGCTGACTTCATCGAGTCCGATTTGCGCGGCGCGAGGTTCGAGCGCACCCGCCTGAACGACGCGCAGTTCGTTATGTCCGACCTGTCTGGCGCGAGATTCCGGGCTGTCGACCTGGCTGACGTCACGATGACGGGCGTCGAGCTGATGAACGTCGACATTTACGGCGAGCTGCAGAACGTCACGATCAACGGGGTGGACGTGTGGCCGCTGATCGATGCCGAGCTGAACCGGCGCTACCCGGAACGGGCCCGGATGCGCCCGGACGACCCGGCCGGATTCCGCGAGGCGTGGGACATCCTCGAACGCCTCTGGGACGGGACCGTCGAGCGGGCCTCAGCACTGCCCGCCGAAGCACTGCACGAGTCAGTCGCCGGCGAATGGTCGTTCATCGAAACGCTGCGCCACCTGGCGTTCGCTACTGACAGCTGGGTCCGGCGCGCGATCGGAGGCGACCCGTCGCCCTGGGACCCGCTGGACCTGCCGTGGGATGAGATGGCCGACACGCCCGGCGTACCTCGCGACCGGACCGCACGGCCGTCACTGGCGGAGGCACTGGCGCTCCGGCACGACCGGATGGCAACCGTCCGGCAGGTCATCGACGGCCTGACCGACGAGTCACTGGCGGCGGATACGGAGCCAGTCAACGGGCCTGGCTGGCCGCGGCCAGTCAGCTACCCGGTGCGCGAGTGCCTGCTGGTTGTCCTCAACGAGGAGTGGGAGCACCGGCTGTATGCCGAGCGTGACCTTGCGGTGCTGGAGACCCGCGAACGCGAGGACCGGCTGTGAGCTACGCGAGAAGGTCCCAGGCCGATCCGGGCGCTACCGGCGGATCCACAGGGTGAGCGTGATGCCGCGGTAGTGGCGGCGTGCCGCAAGGGAGAAGTCGCTCTGCAGGACCTGGCTTTCCCGGGCGAGCGCCTGTGGCTGGAGCCGGAGCGACGGAGCGACAGAGCCGATGACCCAGATCCGCGGGTATGTGAGCATGAGCGGCCCGATGACGCTGAACGGCTTGTCGGTGCCACGGAAGTTACCGGCCTGCATCGGCGTCCGCTCGACACCGAAGTCGGTGACCTTCCGGTAGTCAGCCGGATAGCCCAGCTCGGCCTTGCGGTACAGCGTTCCGAGGTACAGCACGCCGTCGCCGGTCCGGGCGTGCGCGCCGATGTACTGCGACGGGCCGCCGAAGTTGAAGAGCCTGCTCGCCGGAGTGCGGTCGAAGCGCTGCGCGCCTAGTTGCAGGAGCAGGGCCAGTATGCAGACGACTATGCCGGGCAGCCAGCACGCGCTGGTTCGCCGCACAGCGCCAGCCGGGCGCGCGGCAGCCGCTGCCGGGGAAGTGGCGGTCTGGGCCACGAGTCCTGCGAGCAGCCTGCCGATCCGCGCCAGGCCGGCGCCTGCGAGGATCGCAGCCCCGGCCTCGCCGTAAAGGACGTATCGATCGACGTACAGCGGCGGCGCCACGAGTGACTCCGCCAGCAGCAGCCCGGCCGGGACGATCAGCAAAGGTGCCGCCACTGTCAGCACGGAAACTCTGCCGGCCGTAGGAGGCTCCCGGTCTGTGCTCCCTTCCGCCCGGACTCGCTCCGGCAGCGCGCGCTGCGGCAGAACCGCGATGACAGCGCACATGAGGAGGATCACACTGACAGCGACCGACGGACCGAAGTAGTCGCGGAACAGGGTTCGCACCGACGCCAGGCCAGGCCGGGCGATCCAGGCGACAGCCGCATCCTGGGTGTAGCTCAGCAGAATGAGCGGCACCGCAACCACCACTGCGGTTACCGCCGCCGCAAGCCAGCGCTGCAGCGCCGCCCGGCCGGGCCGGGCAAGCAGCATGGTCACCAGATGTGCTGCGAGCGCCAGCGCCGCCATCTCGTTCAGGTAGATGGCCAGCACCATGAGCGCCCCGTACACCAGCCAGCGCCGGGTCGTGAACGCCCCTCCGGCACCGTGCCGGTTCCAGGGCGCGGGAGTGCCGGCGAGTTCAGTGTCGAGCGCCCGCAGCAGTGCGAGAGTCGCCCCGAGTACGCAGGCCACCACGAGCGCGTAGGACCGGGCCGTCTGCGCATAGAAACTGATGCTCGGAGTCAGCGCCATCACCAGGCCGGCGAACAGCCCCGCAACTCCCGACCCCGTCAGCCGCCGGGCCACTGTCGCTGCGAGCGCCACCGCGATGGCCATGGCCAGCACCGACGGGACCCGGATCACTGCCGGGCTGCCGCCGACGACCAGCCAGCAGTGAATGAGCAGGTAGTACAGTCCGTGCACGGCATCGACGTGACGCAGCAGATGGGCGAGGTGCCGCAGGCTCAGGCCGGCGGCCCAGCGGGTAGCGACCTCGTCGTTTCCCATGTCCGAGTCGCGGCGCAGGCCCCACAGCCCGAGCACGACCATGACGACGGCCGGGAGCAGCACGGGCGCGATCCGGGCGGCTGCGGCGGTAACGGGTCGGCCCGGACCTGGCCCCTCACCGCGCGGCTCGGCGTTCGCGCCGCCCGCCGCCGCCGCCGCGGTCGATTGCGTCCGGGCAGGCCGGGTGCGGGCCGTGCTCACGAGCCGCTCTGCTCGGCTGACTCGCGGAACGTCTGCCGCCAGCGCTCCGGCGAGGTGAAGTCGGGCGCGGCGGCACGGTACTCCGCGGACAGCGCCGCCCATCTGCGCCGCAGGCGGCGGTGGAGGACGAAGCTGCGCCAGCCGAGGGAGCGGAACAGCCGCGGATCCCGCCGGTACCAGGCGACGTTGCCGCCTTCGGCAGTCGACACCAGCGCGCTGTCCATCCGGGCAAGTACCCACCAGGCCGCATCCTGGAAGGGAAGCTCAAGCTGCGGTCGCTTGAGCGCACCCGCGCGCACCGGCCGGAGGTGGTGCAGCACGCCTGCAGCCGTCTTGGCCCCGAGGTTCAGCCTGTTCGTCGGCGTCGTCTCCGTCTTGAGCATGTCCGGCGCCCGCCGCCGCGGCTTGGGGAAGTCCTCCAGGTCGGTGGCCAGCATGCCGTCGGCATACTCGGCGCGGACCTTCCGGAGCTCCGGTAGCTTGGTCGCGATCTCGCGGTGCAGGTGACCAGGTCCGGAGAGCACGTCCTCGATCGCCATCAGCCGCAACTCGACCGTCGAGTACTGCATCGAGAGCAGCGCCTGGAGCTGGCGTTCCATCGACTCGGTTAGCAGCGAGCCGCCATGACGCTCCTTCGAGTGCAGCAGCGCGCTGACGAGCCGGTTGCGCAGGTGGTAGTACGCCTGCCAGTCCCGCGCGTCGTCCTTGTCATCCCAGGGGACCTGCCAGGCCGCAACGCCGGGAAGCGACACCGTGGGGTAGTTGTGCGCCTGAGCGCGGACGCCGTACTCCGCGTCGTCCCACTTAATGAACGCCGGGAGTGCGAGGCCGATCTCCCTGACGACGTGAACCGGGATGAGGCACATCCACCAGCCGTTGTAGTCCGCGTCCGCACGGCGGTGCAGCCACGGCGTGTTCCGCAGGTTGCGGCGGCCGAAGTCGTGCCGCGACCGGGTGTTCGGCGCCCGACCCCACCACCATTTGTAGGGCGCGATCGATTCGGCGAACGCGTGCAGCAGCGAGCGGTCCACGAGCGAGAACATGTGACCGCCGACGATCGTCGGGCGGCGCGCCAGGTCGGCGAACGTGGCAGCCCGCAGGATGCCTTCTGGCTCGAGCTTTACGTCGTCGTCCATGACCAGGACGTAGGTGCTCTCGCCGGCCTGCTCGGTCTCGTCCATGGCCCGGGCGAAGCCACCTGACCCGCCGATGTTGCCCTGCTCGAGGACGCGTACCCGGTCGCCGAGATTCTTGGTAGCGTCCGCGAATCCCGGCTTCCTCGTTACCCTGTCGTTGCCCTGGTCGACCACGTAGATGCGGTCGATCAGCGGATGGACGTCGGTCGCCTCGCCGAGTGCGCGCAGCTGTTCCAGCATGAAGTCCGGCTGGTTGAAGGTCGTGATGCCGAGGCTGACGCGGCCGGCCGGCTTATCCGGCGCGATGCCGAGCCAGTCCGCTTCCACGAGGGTCGTCCCGTGCGGACCGCCGATGATGTCGAACCAGTACCACCCGCCGTCAATGAACGGCACGAGCGGCAGTGTCCGCTCGACCGACGTGACCTCGTCCGACGGGATGCTGATCGTCTCGATCGGGTAGCTGAAGCCGCGCGCAGTTGACCGGTAGAGGATGACCGTCGACTCGCCGGCAAGCCGGATGCGCAGGGTGACGTGCTGGAGACTGGTCCAGCGGCGCCAGTAACTCGCCGGGAAGGCATTGAAGTACGTTCCGAACGAAACGCGGCGACCGGCGCTGATCAGTGCACTCCTCCGCGGCCCTGCGTCCTCGAACGGCAGCGGCGGCACGTCGGGTCCGAACCGTACGCTGGTCTGGATCTCGCCCACCGCTGCGTTGGCGACCGGGACGCTGAACGACGTGTCGCTCCTGGCTTCGGCCAGCACCTCGGCGGCGAGTTCCGCAGCGCCGCGCTCCAGGTTCGTCTCCACGTAGAGCGGGACGACGTCGAGATCATCGACCGGGAAGATAACCCGCTGCAGCACGCGCAGGACGTCCTGGCCCGGCTCGGCAGCCGTTCCCTCCGCAGGCTGACCCTCGGCAGAATGCCCCTCGGCAGCCGGCATCGCGCTCACCACCGGCCCTCCTCGGTCAGCGGCTGGCCCTCGGCGAAGTGCGGGCGCAGCTTGTTGTCGTACATGCTGAGCGCCGAGGCGATCGCCATGTGCATGTCGAGGTACTGGTAGGTGCCCAGGCGACCGCCGAACAGCACGCCAGGCTCCTTGCTGGCCAGCTCGCGGTAGGTGAGCAGCTTCGCCCGGTCCTCGGCGGTGTTGATCGGGTAGTACGGCTCGTCGCCGCGGCTGGCGAAGCGCGAGTATTCGCGCACGATCACGGTCTTGTCCTCCGGATACCAGAGTCGTTCGGGATGGAAATGACGGAACTCGAGAATGCGGGTGAAGGGCACGTCCGCGTCGGCGTAGTTCATGACGGGCGTGCCCTGGAAGTCACCGGTTCCGACAACCTCCTGCTCGAAGTCGAGCGTCCGCCAGCCGAGGTCGCCTGCGGCGTAATCGAAGTAGGCGTCGAGCGGGCCGGTGTACACGACCGGAACGCGCCCGGTGACGTCCGCGCGCACGTCGGCAAACTCGGTGCTGAGCCGGATCTCGATGTTCGGGCTGCTGGCCATCCGCTCGAGCCAGGCGGTGTAGCCGTCGACCGGCAGGCCCTCGAACGTGTCGCTGAAGTAGCGGTTATCGAAGGTGTACCGCACGGGCAGGCGGGTGATGATCTCGGCGGGCAGGCTGGCCGGGTCCGTCTGCCACTGTTTCGCGGTGTAGCCGCGGATGAAGGCCTCGTAGAGCGGGCGGCCGATGAGGGAGATGGCCTTCTGCTCCAGGTTGGCAGCCGCGGCCGGCGCGACCTCAGCCGACTGCCCGGCGACCAGCGCCCTGGCCTCGTCCGGTGACATCAGCCGGCCGAAGAACTCGCAGATCGTCCCGAGGTTGATGGGCAGCGGGTAGACCCGGCCGCCGAATGCCGAGAACACCCGGTGCTGGTAGCCGGTGAACTCGGTGAACTGGTTCGCGTACGCCCAGACGCGCTCGTTCGACGTGTGAAACAAGTGCGCGCCGTAGCGGTGAACCTCGATGCCGGTCGCAGGCTCCGCCTCGCTGTAGGCGTTGCCGCCTAGGTGGCTCCGGCGCTCGATCACCAGGACGCGCAGGCCGAGGTCGGCCGCGCACCGCTCGGCGATCGTCAGGCCGAAGAAGCCGGATCCGACGACGACAAGGTCGGCATTCACTGGCGCGCTGGGACGGCCGGCTCGTCCCACAGGCCGGCGGCGAACATGTCCGGCTGGCGCCAGTCCTCGCCGAACTCCCAGTCCGGCACGGCTGCCTGCGGCGGCTCGGCGCCCGCCAGATTGTGCCTCTTCGACAGGGCCGCGACTAGCGGGCGGTAGACCGCGCGGCGCAGCCACC
>Ga0335075_10005157_pt1 | contig 20322 bp, 25 predicted proteins | sample Lox_Sample_24_FD_206723 | JGI IMG/M metagenome (GOLD analysis project Ga0335075, IMG submission 206723) | Soil microbial communities from Loxahatchee National Wildlife Refuge, Florida, United States - Lox_Sample_2.4 | ecosystem: Environmental > Terrestrial > Soil > Wetlands | place: USA...
TCATCAACACGTACAAGAGCGGCGGAAACCATAGGAAGGTTACGGATGGTATGAAGGTTCGGGTATTTCAGGGTAAGCTGCATGATAATTAAAAGATTTTCAGTACAAGGGGGGCTCATCAATCATCACGTACAAGAGCGGCGACAACCATAATAAGGTTACGTACGGAACGATGAAGGCAGTGGTAGGGTGTGAGAGCGGACCGTGCACTTTGGACCAGGGTGGAGTCGCGCACGGCCCACCCGGATGGATTCTTATTTTATTGAATCTGCAGTCCGGGGTAAAATTCAGTGCTCTGAAAATCGAAATTCGAACTCCGACTAGCTGGAAGCAGTCTGACATGGCGCTTCGCAGGGACTGGAGTTCCCGGCGGAGTTCCCGGCGGAGTTCCCGTCGGAATTCTCGGCAAAGTGCTTCATGACTACTGCACACGCATGCACATTGACAGGTTGGGACTACAGCGCTTTTCGTATAATACTAATGCGTCAATCTCCACACCATCCATGCATTTCAGCCACCTGTTCAATGACCCCTAGGACACCTTTGGGCCTCATTGACGAGCAAGGGTTGTGAATTAGGAATCTTTGAAAGGCGCACCCAAGAAGGTTTCTAAACGTCAGGAGCGTTATATCCTGCAAATAATTCGCGCGAATCCGAAGACGCACTTCGATGTCTCCAGGACAACGGCATAGCCCCATTGGGTTGCTATGCAGCAATGCACGAAGGCCGTCAGCGCCGCCAAAGGATAGCACACCAAGTTACTAAATCACACCTTCCGGATTAGGAAATGAGCACATTACATACCCCGTAGAGCAATCAACAACGTATAATAATATGAAGTTTTAATGGTTCCTAGGCAGCTAGGCCATCCTCGCTTAATCCTAGGTTTAGTATTGAAAGGTGGCACTCTTAGCTTAGGTAAAAATGGGTCTAGGCCACATTTCTATGGTTAGGTCCTAAGATGGGGTGATGGAAGACTTTCGGAGTTACTTACGTATTTCATTGAAGATTGACCAAGTAGAGGTACGGTGTCGCTACTGAATCTTCTGCTACGTTTTATTGAAGATATTCACTATGTGGATCCTTTCTCTTGCCGCCTTAGGCATCATCTATATTACAGTGAATTGTTAGCATGCTTTGTAGTGTAGTTAGGTTTTAAACAAATCTTCATGAGCACCAACATTTAGATAGAATAAGAACAACATTCACAAACCAGACGCTTGAACAATTGCATTTAACACGTTTGGAATATCAGGTGGTTGAGTCTGTTTCAGATATTTTATTGTAACTCTAACAAAGGAACGATTCGCTCTAAAGACATCCTACTACTTGCATTTCTTGGGCCTTTTCGATTGTTTATCAAATAATATCAAAGAGGGGATATTCTGCGTTGCCCTTGTACTCCTCTAAGTCCCCTACAAATGTCTCCCACATCGACTCTGAAATAATCGGTGCAGTACAATACGGCGCTATGCTGAGCTGGTCCAAGAGGTCGTTTAGGCGCGGCTGAATAGCGTCCAGTGCTTTATTTTCCATTTCGAGCACGCTGGCTCTAGTAAGCATGCCAGATTCGACAAACCAACTGAGATTATCCTTCACAATGCCAACTTCGTAAAGGGCAATCAAGTCAGGGTCGACGCCGGCCGCGATCGCTACCTCATACACCATGCGATGACCTATTGCCTCAACAATCGGTCGGCATCGGGGAATGAGTAGCCTGTTAAACTCCTGACTACGATGACCTTCAGGGATCGCCTCGATGGTCTTCAGGCTCTCCTCAGCTAAACCAAATTCATATTGGGCAAGGAGACAGTCAGGATTGGTCGCTGGGGGCATTTCGTATCGACCAAGGCATAATTCAACCGCCAGACCTATCCATTTTTATCAGTATAACGGCAACTTTTAATAATTTAATTATTTTCTAGAGACTCACGAATGCTGAGAACCAACGCATCCCCCTCTGAAATGGCGGCTGCACGTACAAGATTCTATTTCAAGATCTATTAGTAATGGAATATTCCGTGGACTGGACAGATTTTGGGACTTATAACTTACATCTGCGTCACAAATCTGATTATGTTGGAACAAACCCTGTGCGCCGCACCGCTCCACAAGTTGTGGAATGCTGCACTGAGCGTAGTGAAGGAAAACGGCCTTGAGGATAACAACAAACCCATGCCGGACCTCACTTTTAAAGGAAGGATCTTTGAACCAGGAGATTATTTGTCTTGCAAAGGGCTCCATGACACTGAGCTGCGCTACGGCATGTAGGATTGGGAGCTGTTGCGTACGGAAGCTGATAATTGGGATTTGGGTTTTACCCGGGCCGTGAACTGTTCGGCGCAGGCTGTATTTCCCAACAATGTATGTGACCAGCTGGAGGGATGGGATCATAATGAGACTCATTGCAAGTGTTCCAATTGAAATACGCTCAATCATGGAAAAGAAATGTGCTCGCATATCAACCGGTCTCTCCAGGCTCCCCAGAAGTGCAGTTGGGGGTAAAGACACTTGGTCGAAGGATGTGATCGCGTAGGGAGTTTGGATACCGCTTAATTCTGGGAGCAGACTATGTTCTGTTAGCATCCAAGCAGAGTTGCTGACAAGAGTTATTCAGCGTAGACTGGCCTCGCCTACAATAAATATGGAATCCTTAGACTTACGATGAAGTCACACCTTTGCACATCTCTTTTCCATCTCCAAGTGCTACTAAGACAGGACGGATTCCACGGTCCTCTCCTTTCACAATAAGCTTTGCCATGACCACTGCAATGCGTGGAAGCCCAGCTACAGGCATTGAGGGGGGTACAAATCTATTCAAATTTAGTTTCTTTGACAGAGAGGATCGCGTAAATAGATGTGGGAAGGATAGTCTCTTACTTTGCCGCCTCAGGCCGGGGAGTATGCAGGATAAAACTACCATCCGGCTGCAATGTCACGGTAGTTTCTAGATTTTTGGCATCCAATCCATGACCAAGTTCGGTCAACATGAAGCCCGCTCTGTGGAGGGCCATTGTCAGATAAAAAAAATAATAAAAATATTCAGAAAAGAAACACCTACGAGACTTCAAAGTCCATTATCTTCTGCACCAAAAGTTGGATATCCGCTCGTTCAGAAGCAAATGGCCCAATTGTCCCTGCGACTAGGTTATGTTGTATAGAGAGCATAGCATGGGCTCCAATATCGCTGAGAATAATCCCGTCCATGTGCATCTCCCAAAACCTCGGTGTGAGGGAGAGAATATCGTTTATCGTAAACCCTGGAATGTACTTAGCACAGTTTTCCTAATACGCTGCACCGACCACAAACCGTAATGTTTATTGATAGCCACGGCTCTCTCATAAGAGAGCCGGAAGGTTTCTTCGCGTGTACATCCATATCTTGGCTGGAATAAAGGAGTAGCTGTAAGGGGGATGGTAGATTTTAGTTTGTCTTGTGTTTCCTTAATAATGGGTACCATGATGGGAAAACAACTTGGGTAGCACGGCCAGCTAAAAGAGATTTCTCATAAGAAAAAATTGACTTTATAAGAATCAGTTAGGAAGGATCAGAATGGGTGTGAGAAGTCTGCCGAATTCCTTGAATATGAAGCCAGTATTTCCTATACCCCTGCAGTCAGAATATTGAAACATGATGGATTAGTCATCTGTCAAACGTACAAGTCAGGCCTGACTATTGTTACAAAAGTAGCGAGATATCAGTTTTGCAAAGCCCATGTAAATCCGAATACATCCCATGGGGATGTGAAAGTAACCCCATTGGATGCAAATCGCGCAATCTTTGCTGACCGCCTCTTTGGTCCTTGATTCGTGGCAATCTCTGATAGTTCTAAGACATCTCCACATTTATCTTGCTGTCATCTATGCATACCTAGGCCCTGCCTTGGGGAGGGAATCTGACTAGATTAATGAGGTCTTTGGGAGCCAGGACTTTAAAATATGCAGCTAGAGTAATTCAGGCAAGTCGCTAGGCCTGGAAAGTGTAGCGTGTTTTGATTTCCATTTTGGTGTTAGCGCGCGAAAGACCACTAATCTGATTTGAGAAGTAATTATCCACCAACAGAGATTTGCTCTAATTTAGGCAAGCAGTGCGAGAAGCATTCGAGTGGACCGCGCATGCGCGCTTACTTGTACGGTGTAGGGGTATTACCTCGTATTTTACCTCAAGTCTGACACCCGCAAAGGAATGTTTAACCTCTTAGCGCGTGCACGGTCCACTCAAATACTTCTACTATAGCACCCTACGGTACTGTACTGTAAAACGGCGGGAGGCACGGGCCGCCATTTTATGCAGTACCGCGACGGGAAGTAAAAACCATGTGCAGGGGGGCCCCTGGGCGGAATACATTAAATTTGGCCCCCACGACCGCCCCCACGGCCGCCCCCAATCGACATCAATGTCAGGGGACACAACACCTAAAAAAAAAAAAAAGAAAAGGACTAACATGGCATAACATCGATATGGCTCCACCGCTAGAAAGTCCCTGTTTCTGAGACCATTATCTAATATGGTACTATCTCCTTGTAAGCAATCCTTGTATTTTTCCTAACGTGTCTATTAGTCAGAATTATGGCTGCACGGACATTTATATCCTTTACATAGTATAGAAATATCTGTGGGCACGTGTTGTAGTCATCAAATTACGCGTTGCTCACCTTCAAGGAGATGAGTTTTACTATGGGCCATACGCATGGTCGCAGATGAAGCTCTTGAGGTCTATTTACGATCATCTGATTTTTTTGATGCACTATAGTAAAAAGATGTATAGTATTCTGTTTATGCAATTTTATTGCTTTGATGCAAGATTCCGAAAAAAAAAAGATCGTTTAGCTGCCAATGCCCATGGTTCATTGAAAAAAAAAAAACACTATTATGGTAGAAAAGTCTGACCAAACAGTGCCTTAAGTAAGAAATTCTTACAACATTCGTCAATCCAAGTCTTCTAAACAGCCGACTTGTATTGCTCACTCCTTCATGGGCTGTGCAACGGACCCGGTGAAAATATGTTGGGGTCGCCAGATCATTGGTGATTGGCCTAGAGTAATATCAATTAGCAATTTACAGTATGCAGAGAAGAGATGAACCCACTCATGGCCTCCCGCCAGTGCGCCAAAACGCCAGGTGACCGAGAAAGACAAGACAGAGCAAGTATGATGTCGGTTTCAAGTCCTCTATAATATCCAAATCTGCGTTAGAATTTCTACCTCGACCAATCACGAACTAAATAAACTCACAGCGCAGTATACAAGAAGCAACCGTAGAGGTCAGCATTTGCCTTTAGGTTTCGCGAAGTGAAGTAGGGATCCTCCCCTGCAACCCGGTCGATTTCTAGAGCAACCTTCAAGAAGGGATTCTGCTGAACGTCCTCATGGTATTCGTCAATGAGCTGTCGGACGAGCTTGCCCCGCGGGTCCACGACTTTGTAGATACGATGTCCATAGCCAAACAGGCGAAACTTCTTGGCTTTGACGTCCTCGATGAGTTTGGGCACATTCTCAACTGTGCCAACCTTCTCAAATTCTTTGTAGGCCATTTCGACAGCTGCACCGTGGAGGGGTCCGTAGGCCGATGCAACGGCAGCAATGCTGCAAGATAAAGGATCGGTCAGAGTGGAAGCCGCACTGAGGAAGGCAGCTGTCGAATTGGTCATCCCGTGATCCGCGTTCAAAATCCAGAGACGTTCGAAGCAATGCTCCATCTTCCGGTTGGGTTTCTGGGTCCCCTTTTCAACCAATCCCATCATGAGCAGGACATTTCCGATGAAGGATTCGTCTGGGTTGGCGGGAGTAAATTTCCGCCCACGCTTGTGGCAGTACACCAAGGCCATGGTTGTGGCTAGCGCGGCGAGGGTTCGAATAACAGCAGCATCCACTGCTTCACCATTGCCAAGATAATAGGGTTTACTTGAACTATGAGTAGCTCGAGTCCCCTCATCAAACGAAGTGTACGCGGCAATCCCAGCCAGGATCATGGGGAAAGTCAAAGAATCGGGTCTAATCCGTGATCAGTCATCAATCTTGCTACACAACAGCAGAAGAGGAAGGAGAAAAGAGAGACGGAGAAGAGAGAAAACAAGCAAGATAGAAAGAGGTCTTACGGGAATGACTGAATCACATTAACTACACACGGAAACGGCTTCATCTCGGCGGCCAATTTCCTGCGAAGAGTCATCTTCTGCTCCGGGGTTGGAAGTTTACCCCAAATCAAGAGATGAATCACTTCCTCGTAGTCATTTCGTTTGAATAAGTCCTCAATCGAGTAGTCGCGGTACTGAATATAGCCACGTTTACCATCGCTTTTAAAAGGTTCCCCTACGTCAACGAAGAGTCATGTCATAGTTCTGGTGAAAACTCACATGAGGGTAATAGCCGATTCCGTACACGCAGTATTCAAAAAGCCCTTATCGAGGATCCGGATGCTGTTCTCGAATTGATCTTCAAAATCCGCTCCCTTACCCGCAGCAGTAATCTGCAGAAAGTCAATTGCTCGGATTGCATTGTTAACGATGGGGATGGTATAGTTCCGGCGAGTTCGATTGTCTGTAATGCTAAGAGACCCATAGGACGGCCCGACAGCAGTGTGCCCCAATGCTTTGTGAAAAAGGAAGATGGCAGAAGCGAGATACGAGTTCAAGAGCTTCTTCCATCTCCGGGAGGTTTGATCAAGCATGTCGAGCATGGTTTTTTTCGATGATAGTGTTTTGGAGTACTTTCAGACTGCCGGGCGAGCAAGTACATTCATATCACTTTTTGCTCATTCTAGACTTTGCCGTCTCAGAGAGTTTTAATCTACGTTCCTAACTCTACTAGCTCCCACGCTGATGCATCACTAGGGTCAACCTGTTTGATTACCTGCTATTTGGAGTAATTAGCACCTTTAACAGCCAGGTGCAGCATCGAGTAAGCACTACCAGAGGCTTGAGCAACCTATCAAATCAGTTTGATTCTAATAAACAGGCTAGATGGTTCATGTCACATAGAGTTGTCACCTAGCATAGAGAGTAGCTGGCAATACTCATCCTGGTTGCCAGCTGGTGACCGACGGAAGACCAAACTCCTCGTATCTGCAAGTTTGCCATAATCGTGGTGGAGCTCCTTGACTAGTCTTTACGTTGCGAATAAGTAGTTTAGAAGCGCTGAATATCAGGTCTGGGATACCCCGGACGTGCATGACGGAGACGGAGAAAACGCAGTTTGGAACTACTGTAGTACCGAAGCCTCGTAAAACCAAGCTGGCGGGCACCACTTGAACTTACCAGGGGGAAAGGCTTGAGCTGCAGATTTAGTGCTTATTTAACGGCCTCGATAGAGAAATTTGACTAAGCTCATCATCTCCGATACAGTAAAAAATTGTACGGCTAGATGCGGTGAGCATTTACTCGTTGGCAGTTGACGTATTGCTGGAATAAATTGATTATATCCTATCCATATACGTACATCAAGATACACATCAAGAGGGCGATAACTTAGCTTCTAGATCAGCAATACTTATATTTAATATACACATGCTTGAGTTGTGTAACATCTTCTGCCATAATGGAATGCTTAGGAAGAGCTTGAGGTACAGATTTAGTGCTTACTTAACCGTTTGTGCAAAGGAATCGCTGTCGCGAGCCTTACCATTTTTGACCGAGTCTATATTTAACAAGACTAGTCCAACGCTTATGCGCTGCGCCTCTATGCAGGGAAGAGCAAGGCCCAATGCATTGCATTGCATCACCGCAAGATTACTAAAACTTGTTCATCGGATCTACGTACCAATCGGAAAAAAGAGCTATTAGCCATCTTCGAAGCTAAGTAACTGTGAAATACAGAAACCCGATAATGCGGAAATATCCGGCACCGGGTACGGAGTATAAGAATGTGGTAACATTGTTGACCTAATGAGGAAATAAAGTTTTGGCGGGAATCCTGCAGGTAATCTTCTATACTGGTAGGTGAGATCGTCGCGAGTTGCCCTACCCTCGGAGATTTTGACTCACAGTATCTTCCACTAATTTGTGGAATGAATATCGACGGATTGATCAATTATTTTGTACTCGTTTTTTTTTTCATTTTTTTTTTTTTTCATATTGTTTCACTGTTTCGTATCTTCTTCTTCAATTTTATCGGAGGTGTTGCAAGTCAACATCGCTACCACAACGACATTGAAAGCCCTGAACTGATACTCTAGTGACTGATATTGAGTCACTTCAAAAATGGCACCGCCATGGACCATGATCGCCGTGAGCGCCGCAGTGCTCGTAGTCTCGCTCAAACCCAACTATTCTATCCTGCAATCATACATTTGGACGTCTGTCAGCTTTGTCGCAGTCACGAGTTTTTGCCAGTTCGTCTACAAATGTATTTTGTACCCTGATTTTCTATCGCCTCTACGACATATTCCAACACCCAAGGTGATTAAAGTTCATCGCCTCTACTCTCTCGCACTATGACATTTTTGCATTACGAGCGTATTTAAAGTCCAATTCACTCATTTGTCTCACTAGGACCGATCTTGGTTCAAGGGCAATTCGAGATCTATAGTTCTCGAGGCCCCTGTAGACCATGCCCGTAGATGGACCAGAGAAATCCATAACAATGGTCTCATTCGGTACTACATGGTAGGAAATCTCGAAAGAGTCCTGGTTATAGGGCCGAAGGCTCTCAACGAAGTTCTTGTGTCAAAGGTGCATGACTTTCCAAAGACAGAATCGCTCAGGGTCAAGCTTTTGCGCTTCACAGGAAATGGACTTCTTCTCGCAGAGGGTGACGAGCACAAGGTATGGTCGAACCTTTTCAGTCCAATCTTTTATTTTCCCTTTTCGATGCTCTTACACGATGTTAAAATTGAAGATGTTATATTAGGCACAACGCAAGGGGCTCATGCCCAGCTTTGCATACCGCCATATCAAAAATCTTTACCCGATTTTCTGGTCAAAGTCCGTAGAGATGGCCGATGCCATAGAGAAGCAACTCCAGTCATCTTCGTCGAAAGATACCGTGATACAGGTCCGTGGCTGGGCGGCTAGAGTTACACTCGACATCATTGGCCTCGCAGGCATGGGACATGATTTTGGTTCCATTCAAGATCCGGATAATAAATTCTGTCAGAAGTATGAAAAGCTAAGATTTGAGCCGACCACCTTGACCAGATGGATCGTCCTCATCAGCATGCTTACTGTCGGGTTCAAGAGAATTTTCCAATTGCCCACCAAGTGGAACATGGAATCTAAGGAAGCCGCTGAGTATATCCGGGTAGTTGCGCGCCAGATTGTTCAAGAGAAGAAGGAGAAGCTACAACGGGGGGACATCCAGGGCATTGACATTGCATCTATTGCTCTCACTAGCGGAGTCTTTTCCGATGAGAATCTCGTGGACCAGATGATAACTTTCCTTGTTGCCGGCCACGAGACCGTTGCCAGCGCCATGCAATGGGCTATCTATGCGCTTTGCAAGCATCCAGAGATGCAAGCTCGATTGCGTGAGGAGATCCGCTCTCACCTTCCTGCGACCATCCGCTCGAAGGATGGCAAGGATCCACAACCGGCCACGGCCGCCGAAGTTAACTCACTACCCTATCTCAACGCCTTTTGCAATGAAGTTTTGCGATTCTACCCCCCGGTACCCTCCACCGTCAGAGAAGCGAGCAAGGACACATCTATTCTTGGCTCTTTTATCCCCAAGGGTACCGTGATGTTGATCGTAAGCGGAGCAACAAACCTCAACCAGGAACTCTGGGGCCCGGACGCGGAAGAGTTCAATCCTGATCGTTGGATCGGCGAAGGCCGAGCCAACAGCGGCGGTGCAAATAACAACTACTCGTTTTTGACTTTCTTGCATGGTCCGAGAGGTTGTATAGGACAGTCATTTGCCAAGTCGGAATTGGCCTGTCTGGTGGCTGTCCTTGCGGGTCGATTCCAGATGGAATTGCAAGATCCGATGAAGAAATTGGAGATTACTAAGGCGATAACGGCGTCGCCAAAGGATGGGGTTATGGCGAAATTGACTCGCTTGGAAGGGTGGTAATGATATCTTTGATTAATTTTTTTTTCCCGTTTGCTTTTTTTTGGTTCCCGCCCTTTTGTTATCATTCAGTCCCGGCCGACTTGAAGAGGCTGCCGTGTCCGTGGTTGAAGATTCCGTCATCTTAGAGTTAGGAAATAAGTTTTAAACCCAAAATAAATATTTCATCAGAATTTATAGAGGATATATAAAATTAGAAAGAAATATAAAATTTAAAGAATAATATATCGATCTTGATTAATCTACAATAGTTGGTATACGTTCTCCAATATCGAGTGTACAAGGGTATCGACAGTGTTGTTTCTTCATCGGGAAAAGCGACATGGGCCTGTGCCATGAGACGACTCGAAAGGTGGGTCACTAACTAAGCTCCTGTCAAACTTGAACTAGTTCTACAGGTCCCTGCACGCAGCTTCGCGTAATTTGGCAAGGCAAGCGAGCTGTATGTAAACTTTTGGCTAGGCACTGTATCCGTGCGCGCGGGTTCGGAAGTGCCGGGCGGTTAGACCTCTCATACTTTACTTTATTTTATATCTATTTATGTATTTCAATAATCAAAGATTTTTTCCCACTTTTTCTCGTTTAACTAGCACATATGAGTAAGCAAAAGGCAGGGTATGAGAAACTTTCGGCCTCCCCAAAAGGCCCGTCAGCACTAATTTGCTCTAGTAGGAGTCATTTTTATGCGGTCATTATTGTTTTCTACATAGATGTATTTCCTCCTGTCTGATAAAATACTGCAAGGTCGAGGCCAAGGTCGTTACGGAGACGTGCTTAGACCTTAGATGCATAAATTTGCGGCTTTTGGTTAGACGAATCCAACATTTCTGCGATGGACCAACCTATGGAAAATAGTGAAACAAGTAGGACTATCTCAGAAGAAAAAGATGGGAACAAGGATACACTTCAGCCAGAAGGACCACTCGAGGGGCCTCAAAACGACAATAATGCAGCTAATCCAGAACCTGAACTTGCTGTATCAGCGACCATCAATAGCGATGAGGCGCAATGGTCGATATGGACTCCCAGACAGAAGAAAATGATCATCCTGGCAGCTTCATTTGCCTCCCTTTTGTCTCCACTGTCCGGTCAGATTTACTTTCCGGCCTTGAACACTATCGCGACGGATTTGCATGTCTCTGACAGTCTGGTCAACCTGTCCATCACAACGTACTTGGTGTGTCTTCTTTTTCTTCCCTTTAATTTTAATTTTTTATTAGCCTAAGGAAGTTCTATTCCACAAAGGATATAGGCTAATGACGACTTACAGATCTTTCAAGGTCTCGCTCCTACATTTACTGCTCAATTGTCCGATACTGCCGGAAGACGGCCATCCTACATTGTCTGTTTCATTCTCTACATGGCCGCCAACGTCGGACTGGGTGCTCAAAACAATTATGCCGCGTTGATGGTGTTGCGTTGCTTGCAGAGTGCGGGCAGCAGCGGTACTGTCGCTCTGGCCAACGCCGTCGCCACAGATATCACGACGTCCGCCGAGCGCGGAACCTACGTGTCCTGGGCCGCCGCCGCACCCATGCTCGCGCCATCCATTGGCCCTATCATTGGAGGTCTTCTGGCCCAGTATGCCGGTTGGCATTCTATATTTTGGTTTTTATTGATCCTGGTGGGCGTAGTGGCCGTTCCCATGGCTATCTTCTTCCCTGAAACCTGCCGCAAAATCGTTGGCGACGGTTCGATTCCTCCCCCGAATTGGAACAAATGTTATACGAACGTCTTGTGGGAACGGAAAGCCCTTCGAGATGGCAAGGACGTGCGGTATGACCAGCGTGATGAGCTGGCGAGGACTCGTCACGTGCGATTTCCCAATCCTTTCGGGACAATCCTCCTCCTCCTGCAGCGCGAATGCGGATATGCTCTGCTGTACAGCGCCATTCTGTGTTGTTCATTCTATGCCACGCTGTCCCTGATCCCCTCGCAGTTTGGAAACATCTATCACTTCAACGAGTTGCAGATCTCCTTGTGCTATATCCCCTTTGGCATGGGCAGTCTGGTGGCTGCTTTCAACCGGGGGCGGATGATTGACTCCAATTTCCGCCGTCACTCGAAGCGACTTGGGATCTCCACTGACGGAAATCACCAGACCGATCTGACAAACTTTCCCATCGAGAGAGCGCGATTGGAAGTCGCGGTCCCCACGATATTCTTAGGCAGTGCCTGCATCATCGGATTCGGCTGGACGTTGCAGTACCAGACCAACCTGGCGGGACCTTTGATCTTGCTGTTTGTCATCGCCTTCTGCCTCTCTGCCTCGCTAAACAGTGTCGGGGTCCTGATGTTGGATCTGTATCCGGGCAAGGCGGGGACCGTGACCGCCTCGAACAATCTCCTGCGCTGCTTACTGGGAGCCGGCGCCACCGCCTTAGTCCTACCGATGATCAATGGTATCGGCATCGGATGGGCAGTCTCGTTCTTTGCCTTCCTCAACATCGCGACCACTCCTCTTCTGTGGTATGTCATGAGGCGGGGTCCTAAGTGGCGTGCCGAAGCCCTGCAGAAGAAGCTAGATCAACAAGCCAGGGTCTCGCCTCTCAAATAGGGCGACCCGATGACGGCTAGCCATGCAGGCTGAAAGTACACGAGATGTTGCTCACCTTTCTCTCTTTTCCTCCCCTCGTTCAAATTTCGACTCAATTGATTCCAGCACATCTGTTTCGAGACAGTAGCTCATCCTCAGAATACTTCAAGTGATGAAGTTGGGATCATCATATTTGTCAAGCTGAAATTAGGAGGCAACTTTCTCGCTACATTGCAATTGTTCGCGTTGAGCTCTAGAGAGTTTAAACTTCTGGTGCACGTCGCAACGCTTCGATGTGCTACAGCATCTTCAACATTCAGATCAGTGACAGATAACCATTGAATGTGGATCATAAACTATCTTGTTGCATGTCGCAAAATACTTCGAAACTAGATTTCGCGAGCTTGATATTCACTCAAGCTTCAGATATATTTTGTTTAACATCGCAATCCTCCATGTCCTAGAACTTTCTGGACAGTGAAGGTTCAGGGAAGGGACGATAATAAAACCATTTAACATACTCATCGGACAGGTTTCCTATACATAACATATGGAGTTGATCAATTCTTCTACTAGAAGTACAGATCATAATTTGAATTAAATCATTGGCCTTTCTTTGCCTCCGTCAATTTTTTGTACACTTGCGGGCTCAGGTAAGACGTCAGCGTCAACTCGCCCTGCTTCTGGAACGAAAAAGAGATGTATGTGTGGAGCCCATTGCCACTTTCGATAGCTGGCTGCTCTGCAAACCCCCTCAGCATTGACATATACTTCTTGGAAAACCGACCCCTCCCCCTTTTCTCCAGAAATGTAGTCAGTCCAGAAGCAATGCTACCGTCATCTTTACCGTAGTGGCGAACAGGAATATATACTTTAACGCCCGGAACGGAACAGCCAGGCTTAATGTCGAAGTAGAAAAGGACGCCCGATGTGTAATGCGAGTTGGCTGGCAGCTCGGCCGATGACGAAAAGCTTTCATCTAGACCAAGAGTTGCACCCCACAATTCCTTCATGTCCTGTAGTGCCTCTGGACTCAACTTCTTTCTTCCACCGAGTGACATGATGGCAGCTACGTGGGCAAGAGAAGTGCCAGGAGTACGCATATAAACTTTCACCCGAGACTTGATGGGCTCCACGCAGTCGATGCCGAGTATAAGCATTTGTAGCTTCGAACCATCGGGGTCGTTCTTCAAGAAGTCAAGAAGCACTTCGAAGGCATCCAAGCATTTATTGTTTCCACCTACACTCTGAACAGCCTTCCTGAATCCGGAGGAGAGAAACTCCTCACTGCGAGAAGGACTTCTTGGCATGTAGTAAGCCTTGACCCCGATATCGTTCTCTGAGAACTCAAAGGCTGTGAACATTGAGGAGCCCCATTCAGACTCGAAAGCTTGGTCCGTCTCCCGGGGTTGGAAGTCACGGGCAAACCGGTCAAACCAAGTGATGTCAACACCTGGAATTGCGGCGTTCATTTGGAATAGAAGCTCCTTCACCGACGCTTGATTATAGGGGTCGACTGCTGTTCCTGCATATGGTCCAATTGGCTCTAGACTGAATCTGATTTCTGGCCTCTCATCGCCGAGTCCCCACTTCCAGCTGTATTCAACTGGAGAGAAGTCATCCGTCATGAAACTGTTCCACGGTGGTGTTCCTGAAGGCGATGGCTGAGGGCCCATGCGAGGAACTATGACGTAGTAGTGAAATAACAGACACTCGTATTGCCGGTGGAGTGGATATTCTGCTTTCTGTAACATGTTTGCCAACTGGCGTCCCGTGACCTTCCACCAAAAGTCCTGATGGTCATCACGGGAAGGCAACCATTTATCAATCTTGTCCCAGACCGGTACTTCAATTTCACCTTCCAAGCAGGAGATATCAATCTTGCGGCCGTCCTTAGCAATTACCTGTTGAAATTGTTCAGAATCCGCTTTTGGGCTTCAGTGACCTGGGGTGAATTACCTGAGAACCGTTGGTTAAGGTTTTCTGCACCTTGTAGTACGCGCCTGTAACTGATAGTGTTTTCATTTTGGATGTATACATGTATTGTGGACAGAACAAATTGGACGACAAGAATTAGTGAAATGCCTTCCGTCCCTTCGTCTACTCTAACAGTATATATAGCACTTGATAAGAGACAGACTACCTTAAGTGTCCTCTAAGTTGGCGCTCTAGGCCTTACGCCAAGCATCTGTTAGTCATTACTGCATATGCAGCTGAACGCACGGATGATGCACTATGTTCAATGTAAAAGCAGGCCTTAATTGATTAAACTGCATCAGATCCGCCAATAAAAAAGAAACACGTCATCTTATTTGAAGGTAAGACATAACCCCCCGGTTTGATTGTACGGAAGGGGGATTTGACAAAAATAACGGACCGCTTATGTCAGAACAGCGGTGTATTGCAACACTACTACTAAATATTTTATAGATTTAGTTGTAAACTGTAGAATACTATAGCCCGTGTCTGGAAAAGTGATCGGATTGAGTAGCTGACACCCGAAAAGGCTAGGTTTCGGGCATTAGTAGAAAATGCAGGGTAGGGTACATTTAGCTACCGCTTCGCCCGCAACCCCAGCTTTGTTTATCTGCTCAAGGAGTTCCTTGTCCTCCTCTTCTAGTCTGCTGTTTTAATGCTTTGTACAACTACTATTTCACGTTCGTAGCGCATTAGGACTGGCTTCTGTGAGGTCACATGCCTCGCATTGAGGCTCCGCTATGTACATGTCTAGAGGGAGTCCTTGCCCAGCTATGGCAGCGTACAAGCCTGGCTTACCTGGTCCGTGCGACCTGTTTTCTACTTTTTCGATTAGTTTCTGGATGACAGCTTGAAGCTCGCGGATCGCCTGCTCCATAGTCTTTTGTTTAACGCATTTTCCATATGCGTTGCCAATTCAGTCCAGTGCAGCCCGCACTGTTACTGAAGTTCTCTGTTTAACTAGATAGGCGACGATTATTTTGATATCTGCTTCTAAATTGGTCTACGAGCACTCTGTAGGTTTAGGTAGAGTCATACGGCTAGTAGTCGCGTCAGACGACGCGTCGCTGGCCTGACTCCTTTAGGGCTCCACTGGCTTGTAGCCAGCGACGCCCTAGTCAAGGTAGGTTGGGAGGTCATTATATGACCTATTCGTACGAACGAAGGTTTATTAAGGCCAGGTAATAGATTCTGAAATGTGTTCAGTTTCAAAATTAGTTAAGATTTTTATTTAAGATGTTAGTTTATAAAGTCTTAATTGTTATAATAAATCGTAAATTAATTAAAAATTAATTTTTCTTAAAAAAAAAACTCAAGTTGTTATTGCATAGCGCGCAGTGCATAGTGCATACTGCGTGGTGCGTGGCAGTAAAGCCTCTTATCAGCCTTAAGGTTATATCATCGCCAATCTTCCGAGGTTGTGCGAAACGTCACCTCTCAAGTTAAGTATTCGCATGCTGCCACAGAATGATCCAACGATAGAACTATTTTGAGACTTCTAATCCTCGAGCTTTATTGTTGTTACGGTTGTTGTTCTCTCCGTACACCAATCACTGCGATCAGAAATATGGCATCCTAAATAAGTAGTGCTTTATGCGTGGTATATCGTGATTTCGGTCTTCTACTTCACGAAGCCCCGGCGTCCAAACTCTCATCCGAGCTAACAATAGGGCAAAAGTAGAAGTCCAGAAAATTCAACGAAGTCTACAAATGTCTGACGGAGAACAACTCATCAGTAAACCCACTTGGAGATGTCCGCATCTATTATTATAGTATGCTGTTCGGGACATACGAAGGAGAGGAGTCAATACATCTACCGCCGGAGGTTTTGACAGAAGTTACGGCAGCAAGAGGTGAACATAGCGAGCTCCGGAATCATTATCAAATCAATCAGCTACATGTCTCTACCAACCCAATAGTTCTTAGTCGCGGTGGCGGGCATGATACCCGGTACCTACATCGAAAAGACATGACAACCAGCGATGATGTGACTGTGGATCTACTGCTCCTTAGTGGCGAACGCGATGCTGGAAAAGAAGCTAACCTTTAGGATATTTTCCTGCACGGACGATGGATGAAGGAGCAAGTTGATTTCGAATTGCCTAGCTCCTAGATCAAGACGTGTGCAGATACCACGGAGAAACTTGTTCACTGTCACTTTGCGATCGGTCTCGCTAGTCATCCAGATTGATTGATGTTGAGAGGGGGATGGTTGTTTCTACTACGTCTATGCTCTTACACAGCATTCAGTTATAATTGGGCAGATGAGCAACTCACTCTCAAACGAGATGCGTACTATCACTTGACTCGTCCTGGAAATCTCTACAGTAACAGGAAAGATATTCCAACTACTATTATGAATGCGATGATCCTTTGCTGTCGAATGTCGGTTCGGTTTCTGTGGATTGATGCTATGTGCATTCTGCAAGATTACCCTCAAGATTTCAAGGACCAAATATGCAACATGGATGCTATCTATATTGGTGCTCGTTTTACCATTGTTGCTGCGAGTGGCACTGACTCACAGTCAGGCTTGCCGGGAGTAAGACGGGGATCGTGGCCGGTTCAAAGAAGAAGGATCACTAAAGACTTAATCTTGGTGGCTGCTCAGCCTGACCTGAATTTTGCTTTACGGTCTACTTCTTGGCATCACCGAGCATGGGCATTCTAAGAAGCTATCTTATCTAGATGGCTCCTTATCTTCATGAATGTCGGAATGTTCTTTCAGTGCAACCCTGCTCCGCGGAATGAGGACACGCTCCTCGAACTACAAGCGGAGTATGCTGACGTCGTCAGTAAAGTGGAAATACCTAAGACGACCTGTTGGAATCGCAGAAAATAGTAGTGATTAAGTGCGCAGCTTAATGATTCTATTACTTGATAACTGTCAACTGAACGGGTTCTTTACCCTCTATATATAATAAGTATAAGACTTTCTAGGACTTCGTAGGACCTCCGAACAGATTGAAGTTCGTAGTCCGTAGTCCGCAACCGGTAGTCCTTAGACTCCTAAGGAGTCCGAGGACGTCTAGCAGTCCGATATGATTTGTGTAACCATGGATTAACAGCCACAATAGCTGTATTCCAACACGACCAAGCCATTCTGGAAAGATATCCTTCCATCTAAGACAGTTTTTGAGGGTAACGCGCAGCTTGTTGAGGACTATACACTACGCGGTATGACGCAACAATCAGAGGCTCTCAACGCATTTGGTGGAATGACAAGAGCTTTCGAGAAGCCACTTGACACCCATTTCTTTCAAATTCTGCCTGTAACTTTCTTCCATACCGCGTTATGCTTTGACCTAGCCTCCCTCGAAGACGATTCTCGCCGAAGCGGTTTCCCTAGCTGGAGCTGGTGTGGTTGGAATTGTGCGAAGGGCGTTGACTATAAAGACCATCTTCTTCCCGAAAGTTTAGTAGAAATTTGCGACCATATTGTGATCACTTCTATCGATTAGGATGGATCAGGCTCTTAGGCCGCAAGTGATTCCAACTGGTGCCAAGGAGATGAATGGACACTGTGGAGAGGCTAGCCAGGCTCCAGCTGTTGATTACACAATGTTGGTTAGTCTAAGTGAGTGTGAGCTCTAGAGTCTTCTAATATTTGAAGTTTGGAGCACTTGGCTGTTTGGCGATATTCGGAACGATAGATATGGGACGAATCTATTGTTGTCGGATGATACAGAAGACTCTTCGCGAGACGGGTAAATAGGCATAGTGCCTGTTTCACCACTCCCGAGGTGGAAACTTGATGGTCGATACTGGAAATTTATCACCATGGGTCCGCAGTATAGAAGTACTCACCCTCCAAACCCGCATATAAATCTTCTTATTGAGAAAGATGCTCGCGGAATTTCCTACGAAGTCCAGCTCGCTTGTGTTGAGATAAACAAATGGCTGATAGCACAGCCTACTTTAGAAACAGTTTATATGCTTTGAATATAGCAAGCCAAATTCCTGATAATAGTCTAATTTAATGGGCTGGAAGTATCCAGGAATGCTACCTTCTCATCACTAACTTCACCGGTATGCTCCTGAACCTTTGAGACTGCTATTTGGGTTACATCTTTCAGATTGTGAAGAACAGTATCTCTTGTGATAGAATTTGTTGAGTGGGAATCTTCGAGGGAGCTCTCTTTCAGTTTTGCTAAAGCTATAGGGATTAGGGAGTGAAGCTGTTAGATCTGGAAATAGTGAGAGAGAGCTAAGTTTAAAGAATGATAGAACTATAGCTATACTTCAGCCTGAATGGTTTGAATAACAGAGCAATTCGATAGGCAGGAAGTTATAAATGCCAAGTCAATCGAGGCCGCGTTGTGGGGCTTAGGTATAACTTTAAATCTAACCTTGTAATTCTTACAAGTGAAACAAATGCAAAGGGCTTTTCCCAAAAGGCTTGTAACCGCCAAATTCTTCGCAAAGAGCTCGGAAAATAGACGAAGTACAGACGCTCTGATATCTTCTCTGTTGAAAACAATTCTCGGGAAAAAAGCTCTTAAGGACAAAATGAGCACCCAAATGCTAGTATTGCAGCGTACGACAGCTTCAACTTAGGGTGCTATAATGCTTAGGCTAAACTCATCTACTAAGTAGTAGTCCGCTTAGCACTCTCATATGGAGCTGCGCTGTGGCACAAGCATACAGGCAATACTAGCAAGCTTAAGGGGATTGCAGTAAGCCTATAAATACAGTAAAACTATAAGCTACGAATAGTACTCGGAGCATTCAAGGCGACCCCTATTTGCCAGCTTGAGATAGAGTCGTACGTACCTCTACTAGATCTCTAGCTTAATAGGCGAATAGCACGCTTTCAAGCTAGGATGGAACACTTAGGGATAGCGTAGAAGATTAGGGATGCTTGTAGCACTATAAGGGCTAGAGTCCTACGTCGTACGAATAGACGGCAGCAGCAGCAGCGCCAAGCTAGCGTACAGCCAGCTGCTACCCTAAGGGTCGTATAGAAGATATAGGTTGAAGAATAAATCAGACAACAGCTAAACTAATAGGACTAGCAGGAAAAGAAACTAGTACTCTAAGACTAAGAAAAGCAGTAGCACGCAGAGAATAGGAGGCAAGGCTGTGTTGTACGACTAGGGGCAGATCTAGGGGGTTATAGGGTAGTTCCTAAAGACATACTACTAACAAAACAAACTTTAAAGCTTTACAAGGGGCTTTAGAAAGCAAAGAGCGTATTATTAACTCAAGCTCGTACGAGGAGGATAGGGCTTGCTAAGTTCCTTTATAGAAGACGTATGCTTAGTGTAACTACTACGACCTACTTGTACAAGGCAGGATAGGAGACACCACGCCATATAGCCTTATACTATGCGTATGAAGCAGATAGGAGGTACTACTTATACGCAAGCTAGAATTAGTTATACCTTTAAATAATAGGCACAAATGAAGGGGCTAAGCACTTCGTACAATAAATAATGTGCTTAAAAAGGTTGAAGCAGTATGCTCTAGCTAAACGCTTACTATTTAACAGCGAGTAGCTAGCCAGTCCTCTCTCTCTCTTTAACGAGTAAGTGGCAGTAAGGCTACTTATTTAGTAATTGCAAGCTGCAAGTAAATTAGAGCCTTATATAAAGACAAGCAGTATAAGTGTAAGGGCGGTTGCCTGAGCATGCTTTAAGTATGCGATTCAGCTGCGCTATAGCCGCGCTAAGTCAGCTAGCTAGTTAAATACTTCAAGAAGCTTCTTTCTAAAAGGGGCTCCTTAAGGATTAATAAATATACTATATACAATTACTAGCTACTCTTTATCCTACTACGCTTAACATTATACGTCCCTTTACAGT
>Ga0335075_10005159_pt1 | contig 20321 bp, 17 predicted proteins | sample Lox_Sample_24_FD_206723 | JGI IMG/M metagenome (GOLD analysis project Ga0335075, IMG submission 206723) | Soil microbial communities from Loxahatchee National Wildlife Refuge, Florida, United States - Lox_Sample_2.4 | ecosystem: Environmental > Terrestrial > Soil > Wetlands | place: USA...
TTATCACCGTCAATGCTGCCGGATTCTCGGCCTTCGCGTCCGCCAGCTCGGCGAGCAGGTCAGCGCGCGGCCAGTGCTGTTTGCGTCGAACCATGTGTCCTACGCTGATATCACCGTGCTGGGGTCGCTGATCGCCGGGTCATTTGTCGCAAAGGCCGAGATGGCCACCTGGCCGCTCTATGGCTGGCTGGCCAAATTGCAGCGCTCGGTATTTGTCGACCGCAAGGTGCGCAGCACCGCGCGGCAGCGTGATGCGATCGCCGAGCGGCTCACCGCCGGAGACGCGTTGATCCTCTTTCCGGAGGGCACGAGCAACGACGGCAATTTCGTCCTGCCCTTCAAGAGCTCGCTGTTCAGCGTCGTTTTCAATCGCGAACAGCCAGTTACCGTGCAACCCGTGTCGCTCGCCTATACGCGGCTTGACGGGCTGCCGATCGGCCGGATGATGCGGCCGTTTTTCGCCTGGTACGGCGATATGAATCTGGCGCCGCATCTGTGGCGGCTGCTCGGGCTTGGGACGATCGAGGCGGTGGTCGAGTTTCACCCACCCGTCGCGGTCGCCGATTTCCCGTCGCGCAAGGCACTCGCGGAATATTGCGAGCGGCGGGTCGCGGCCGGGGTCAGCCGGCTGCTCACGGGGCGCGAGGTGGCGCCAGTGGCGGTGAAGCCCCAAATCCCGCAGGAAATAGCGGCAAATATCGCGGGCGAGCTTCCCGCCGTGGCGGTCGGTTGATGACAAAACGCGTCTTTATCAAGACTTACGGCTGTCAGATGAATGTCTACGATTCGGCGCGGATGGCCGATCTCGTGGCACCGCTGGGCTATGCCCCGTCCGAGACACCGGACGGCGCCGACCTCGTCATCCTCAACACCTGCCACATTCGCGAGAAGGCCGCGGAGAAGGTGTTTTCCGAGCTTGGCGGCATCCGGCGGCTGAAGAGCCGCAAGGAGCGCGAAGGCGAGCGCATGCTGGTCGCGGTCGCCGGTTGCGTCGCCCAGGCCGAGGGCGAAGAGATCATGCGGCGCGCGCCTTTTGTCGACATGGTCTTCGGGCCGCAGACCTATCACCGCCTGCCCGAGATGGTCGCCAAGGCGGCACGCGATGGCGGGGGCGTACTCGACACCAGCTTCCCGGCCGAGCCAAAATTCGACTACCTGCCCGAGACGACGACCGCGCCGGGGGTCAGCGCGTTCCTGTCGATCCAGGAAGGCTGCGACAAGTTCTGCACGTTCTGCGTCGTGCCCTATACGCGCGGCGCCGAATTCTCACGGCCGGCGGCTCAGGTCATCGCCGAGGCGGAAAGGCTGGTCGCCGCGGGAGCACGCGAGATCACCTTGCTCGGCCAGAACGTCAACGCCTATCACGGCGCGGCGCCCGACAGCGGAGAATGGGGGCTCGGCGAGTTGCTGCGCGCCCTCGCCCGCCTGCCCGGTCTCGAACGGCTGCGCTACACGACCTCGCACCCGCGCGATGTCGATGACGCGCTTGTCGCCGCGCATCGCGATGTCGAGCAGGTGATGCCGTTCCTGCACCTGCCGGTGCAAAGCGGTGCCGACCGCATCCTCGCGGCGATGAACCGGCGGCACACCGCCGACGACTATCGCCGCACGGTCCAGAAATTGCGGCAGGCCCGGCCAGATCTCGCGTTGTCATCGGATTTCATCGTCGGCTACCCGGGAGAGAGCGAATTGGATTTCCGTGCCACCCTCGATCTCGTCGGCGAGATCGGGTTCACCCAGTCGTTTTCCTTCAAATATTCGCCGCGGCCGGGCACTCCGGCGGCGGTCGAAAAGCAGCTGCCCGAGGCGGTGAAGGCCGAGCGCCTCGCCAAGCTGCAGGCATTGCTTCAGCAGCAGCAACGCGCGTTCAATGCCGCCTCGCTCGGCACGACGATGCCGGTGCTGTTCGAAAAGCCCGGGCGTTATGACGGGCAGCTCGTCGGGCGCAGCCCCTATCTGCAGCCGGTGCATGCCGACGCGGCACCCGAGATGATCGGCCGGATCATGGCGGTGCATATAACAAAAATGCACACGAACAGCCTGAGCGGGACGATCCGGAGCGGCATCGACGAGGCGGCGCAATGAGCATCGCGGCGCCCGATCTGGGGATCGAGTTCGACGACAATCTGCTCGTGCCGCTGCTCTATGGCGAGCGCGACCTGCACCTCAACCATATCGAGCGCCAGCTCGGCGTCGAGCTGGTGCCGCGCGGCAACAAGCTGGCGATCTCCGGCTCCGCCTCGGCGGTCGAGATCGCCCATCTCGTGCTGACCATCCTCTGGGACCGGCTGAAGCATGGACACGAGGTCGATATCGCCGCGATCGACGCGGCGCTGCGCTTCGCACAGGCCGAGCGCGACGACAAGAACCTCAGCTTCTGGCGCGAGGATGCCGGGTTCCGCACACGCAAGCGCCGGATCGCCGCGCGCTCGGGGACGCAAGCCCTCTACATCAAGGCGATGCGTGAGCACGAGCTGGTGTTCGGGATCGGGCCGGCCGGGACCGGCAAGACCTATCTCGCGGTCGCCGCGGCGGTCGACCTCTTGATGACCGGGCGGGTCGAGCGGATCATCCTGTCGCGCCCGGCGGTCGAGGCGGGCGAGCGGCTCGGCTTTCTGCCAGGCGATCTGCGCGAAAAGGTCGATCCCTATCTGCGCCCGCTGTTCGACGCGCTCAACGACATGCTGCCGGGCGACCAGATCACCAAGCGCATGAGCAGCGGCGAGATCGAGGTCGCGCCGCTCGCATTTATGCGCGGGCGCACCTTGGCGCGTGCCTTTGTCATCCTCGACGAGGCGCAGAATACGACGCCGATGCAGATGAAGATGTTCCTGACGCGGCTCGGCGAAGGCTCGCGCATGGTCATCACCGGCGACCCGACCCAGGTCGACCTGCCGTCGCAGACCAAATCCGGGCTCGTCGATGCGCTCGACGCGATCGACGGCATCGACGGCGTCTCGGTCGTGCGCTTTGGTGAGAAGGATGTCGTGCGCCATCCGCTTGTCGCGAAGATTGTCGGCGCCTACGAAGCGCGCGACCGCAACGCCAAAAAATGATGCTGGCGGACGCCTACACGATCGAGGTGAGCGCGCCCTGCCCGCTTTGGGCGCGCGACTGCGCGGCGGCCGAAACGCTGGCGGCGGAGGCGGCGCGGCTCGCCTTGTTGCGCGCCGAGGCACCCAGCGCCGCGGTCGTCGACATCACCCTCACCGACGACGACGAGCAACGCGAACTCAACCGCATTTGGCGCGGCAAGGACGCGCCGACCAACGTGCTCTCGTTTTCCGCCGCCGATCCTGATGTTCCGCTGCCGCCGGGCGCGCCGCTGCTGCTCGGTGACGTCGTGCTGGCGTTCGAGACCGTACGCCGCGAAGCGGCCGAGCAGGACAAGACGCTGGACGACCATCTGCGCCATCTCGTCGTCCATGGCGTGCTGCATTTATTGGGTTACGACCATGAAAATGCCACGGAAGCGGCGATCATGGAGGCGCGCGAAATCGCGATATTGCGCGAGTTGGGGGTGTCTAACCCCTATCGCGACACTATGTGAGACAAAACCCGGAATAGCGAATTGATGAGCGATACCGAGCCGCCAAGTAGTGACGGCCAACCCGAGCATATCGGGTCGATCGGTCGATTGCGTCACATGCTGCGACAGATCTGGCGAACGCCGGAGACGCGTGAGGCGATCGACGCGATGATCACCGCGCCTGTCGCGGAGGACGAAGAAAGCCCGATCACCGCGCAGGAGCGCGTGCTGATCGGCAATGTGCTCAAGGTCCACGACCGCACCGCCGCCGATATCATGGTGCCGCGCGGCGACATCACCGCCTTTGATATCGAGCAGCCGTTCAGCGAGCTCATCAAGCTGGTGATCGAGGCCGAGCATTCGCGTGTGCCCGTCTACCGCGAGACGCTCGACGACGTGATCGGCTTTATCCACGTCAAGGATTTGCTGTCGCCGGTGGCCAATCGCCGGCCGGCCAAGCTCGCGGCGATGCTGCGCAAGGTGCTGGTGGTGGCGCCGTCGCTGCCGGTGTTTGATCTGCTGGTGCAGATGCGCCAGTCGCGCACGCATATCGCGATGGTCATCGACGAATTCGGCGGTATCGACGGGCTGGTGACGATCGAAGACGTCATCGAGGAAATCGTCGGCGACATCGAGGACGAGCACGATGTCGACGAGACACCGTCGCAAATCGAGCGCCCGGACGGCAGTATCATCGCCGACGCGCGGCTGCCGATCGAAGCGTTCGAGGAACAGCACGGGATGCCGCTGCGCCATAATGGCGATCACGAAGAGGTCGATACGCTGGGTGGGCTGGTGTTCGCGCTGGCCGGACGGATACCGCGGCGCGGCGAGGTGATCCCTCACCCGCGCGGTCTCGAATTCGAGGTACTGGATGCCGATCCGCGGCGCATCAAGCGGCTCCGGGTGCGCGGCCTGCCACTCGCCAGCAACGAGGACAAAGGCCTTGCCAGTGCCTGAAACCACGCTGCTGCGGGCACCGCCCGGCGCCCGCATGGCGACACCGCTCTGCCGGATCGCACAGGAAATGGCCGGGCAGCAGGGTTGGCGGCGTTACGGGCTGGCGTTTCTGCTCGGCGCGCTGCTGGCGGCCGGCCTGCCGCCGGTCGACCTGACGCCGGTCGTCTTTATCGCCTTCCCGCTTTATTTGTGGCTCGATGACGGCAGCGTTACGCCGGCCGCCTCGGGCCGGCTCGCTTTTATCTTCGCGCTCGGCCATTTCACCGCCGGCCTCTATTGGATCGCCGCCGCGCTGTTTGTCGATCTCGGCACGTATTGGTGGGCGCTGCCCTTCGGGCTCCTGGGCATGCCGGCGATGATGTCGTGCTTTGTCGCGGTCTGTCTTTACGCGGCGGCGCTGGTGAAGACCCGGCTCAAGCTGACCGGGGTGGCGGCCATCTGCCTGTTCGCGGTGGCCTGGAGCGTGTCGGAGTGGCTGCGCGGCCATCTTTTCACCGGCTTTCCGTGGAACTTGATCGGCTATGTCTGGGCCGGTGCGTTCCCCGGCGCCTTGGCGATGCTGCAGAGCACGGCCGCGATCGGCATTTACGGGCTCGGCTTTGTGACGGTGCTGGCCGCGGCGCTGCTGGCGCTGCTCGGCACGCCGTCGCTGGCGCCGATCTCATCCTGGCGGCGGGCGATGCCGGCGATCGCCGCCGCGGCGCTGATCCTCATTCCCGCCACCGGCGGGGCGATCCGGTTGCAACTCGCACCCGTGGCCGAGACCAACATCTGGCTGCGCCTGGTCCAGCCCTCGATCCCGCAGACCGCGAAATGGGACCCGGCGGCGGCCGAAGCCAATTTCCACCGGCTGACCGAGCTGAGCACCGCTCCCTCGCCCCATAAGCTTGCCGCCGTGATCTGGCCGGAGGCCGCGGCGACATTTTTCCTCGAACGCGACGCGGTGCACCGCGCCGATGTCGCCGCGGTGGCGCCCGAAGGCGGCTATGTGATTACCGGCGCGCTGCGCGGCGAACCGGCCACGGGGCCGGTCGATCAGGTCTGGAACAGCCTCGAGGTCGTCGACGCCTCGACCAAGATCATCGCCCGCTACGACAAGGCGCATCTCGTGCCGTTTGGCGAATACATGCCGTTCAAGAACCTGCTGCCGTTCAAGAAGCTCACGGCGGGCGCGATCGACCTGAGCGCCGGACCGGGGCCGCGCACCTTGAGCCTGACGCGGCTGCCGTCCTTCTCGCCGCTGATCTGCTACGAGGCGATCTTTCCGGGTGCCGTGGTCGACCCGCACGAGCGCCCGGACTGGCTGCTCAACGTGTCCAACGACGCGTGGTACGGCCGTTCCGCCGGCCCCTACCAGCATTTCGCGATCTCGCGCACGCGCGCCGTCGAAGAAGGCCTGCCGTTGGTGCGGGTCGCCAATAACGGGATCACCGGTGTCGTCGACGCGGAAGGCCGCGTGCTCGCCCGTACCAGCCTCGACGCCGTCACCTATGCCGATATCGCGCTTCCCGCGGCCGGCGCGGCGACGCCTTATTCCTATCTTGGGGATGGGATTTTTCTCGCGATGCTGGCGGTCGTCGCCGGCTTTGCCCTGGTCCCGGCGATCAGGCGGCAGGCCTTTTAAAGCGGCACCTTGCCTACAAACGTAAGGTAAGCATTGTTGACCGCATACAGGGGTATGAACTATCAAGCTCGCATCTCAGCAATGCGAGTTTATTTAAAATGGCGATGTCACGCGCACCGCGGCGCCCCGGCCGCCGTAAATCGGATAAGCCCAATCCGATCGATGTCCATGTCGGCTCCCGGGTGCGGCTGCGGCGCAATATGCTGGGCCTCAGCCAGGAAAAGCTCGGCGAGGCGATTGGTCTAACCTTTCAACAGGTGCAAAAATACGAGCGCGGGGCGAATCGGATCGGTGCCAGCCGCCTTCTGGAATTGAGCAAAGTGCTCGGCGTGCCCGTCGCGTTTTTCTACGACGAGACCGACCCTGTCCACGCCCCACCCGTGCCGACCGGGTTCGAGGAAACACCGCAAGAGGGTTTTGATTCCGACCCGCTGCGCCGCCGCGAAACCGTCGAATTGATCGAGGCCTATTACAAAATCGAAGAAGTGGCGGTTCGCCGCCGGTTCTTTGATCTCGCCAAAAGCCTGGCGGCGAGCCCCAGCACCGCCGAAGCGGCCTGAAACAAAACGCCTGACTTAAGGCTTAAAACGACTGGATTACCGCGTCGTTGACGATCGGCCGTTTCAGTTCACGCTTGACGGCTGCTACCGGAGATTCGACAACCGCGTCGGAGCGCCGACCGGCGCCGGCTGACCACGGGGGTACCCCATCTTGATGAAGCGCGATTTCGTGTTTACGAGCGAGTCGGTGTCCGAGGGTCACCCCGACAAAATCTGCGACCGCATTTCCGACGCCATCGTCGACACCTACCTGACGGCCGAGCCGCAAGCGCGTTGCGGCGTGGAGACGCTTGTCACCACCAACCGTGTCGTCCTCGCCGGCGAAACCCGCGGCCCGGCCTCGATCACACCAGACCTCTTGATCGATGTCGCGCGCAAGGCGATCCGCGAGATCGGCTACGAGCAGGACAATTTCCACTGGCAGAATGCCACGGTGAAATGCCACATCCACAACCAGTCGGCAGACATCGCGCAGGGTGTCGACATGTCCGGCAACAAGGATGAGGGCGCCGGCGACCAGGGCATGATGTTCGGGTTCGCCTGCAATCACACGCCGTCGCTGATGCCGGCGCCGATCTACTACTCGCACAATATCCTGCGGGCGCTGTCGGAAGCGCGTCACGCGGGGAAGACCCCCGCGCTCGGGCCCGATTCGAAGAGCCAGATCACGCTGCAATACGCCGATGGCAAGCCCGTGGGCGCGACCAAAGTGGTGGTTTCGATCCAGCATTCCGAGAACGTCGACCAGAACGACGTGCGCGAGATCGTCCGTCCGTTTGTGCTCGCCGCGCTGCCCGAGGGCTGGATGTGCGACGAGGAGCATTTTCTCGTCAACCCGACCGGCCGTTTTGTGATCGGCGGCCCCGACGGCGATGCCGGCGTCACCGGCCGCAAGATCATCGTCGACACCTATGGCGGGTACGCCCCGCATGGCGGCGGCGCCTTCTCCGGCAAGGACCCGACCAAGGTCGACCGCTCCGGCGCTTATGCCGCGCGCTATCTGGCGAAGAATGTCGTGGCGGCGGGCCTTGCCGATTTCTGCACGATCCAGGTCGCCTATGCGATCGGCGTCGCCAAGCCGCTGTCGTTTTATGTCGACACCGGCGATGCGGTCGACGAGGCAAAGCTCGGCAAGGTGCTGCAGGAGCTGATGGATTTGTCGCCACGCGGCATCCGCACCCATCTCGGCCTCAACAAGCCGATCTACACGCCGACCTCGTCCTACGGTCATTTTGGCCGCGAGCCTGAACCAAACGGCGCGTTTTCCTGGGAACGGACCGACCTCGCCGACGAGCTGCGCCGGGCGTTCTGATATTCCCCGGCTTTCATTCGTCCCCTCCCCCGGGCTTGACCCGGGGGTCCATGAATAGCTTCAACTTATTCGTGGATGGCCGGGCCAAGCCCGGCCAAGGCGAGCGTGGAATGGTGCAATCTCGCGAGCAATTTTACGGGCGGCGACGCGAGCGGCAGGAACATCTGCTGCCGCAATTGTCCTTTACCTTGGCCGAAAACGGGAAACTCGATCCGGCGAGCCTATTTCCGCGGACCCCGCATGAAATCTGGCTGGAGATCGGCTTTGGCGGCGGCGAGCATCTCGCAGAGCAGGCCGAGCGGCATCGCGATGTCGGCTTTATCGGCTGCGAGGTCTTTGAGAACGGTGTCGCGAGGCTGCTCGGCGAGGTCGCGCGGCGCGAGCTCGACAATGTCCGCGTCTTCGCCGACGACGTACGGCCGCTGCTGGCGGTGCTGCCGCCACGCTCGATCGACCGCGTATTCATCCTCTTCCCCGATCCGTGGCCCAAGGCCAGGCATCACAAGCGGCGTCTGATCGCGCCGGCGACACTCGATCGCCTCGCGGAGATCATGACCGACGGCGCGGAATTGCGGCTGGCGACGGATGATCCGAGCTACCAATCCTGGATGCTCGAACACGCGACCCGCCACCCGGCGTTCACGTGGACCGCACGGCGTCCGGGTGACTGGCGCGACCGCCTTGAGGACTGGCCGGCCACCCGCTACGAACAGAAAGCGCGCAAGGCCGGCCGAACCCCGATCTTTCTGCGCTTCGAGCGGCGGGCGCGGCGAATTGCCTGACCCCTATCCGCCGATCCGCCGGTAAAGCATGGTCATGCCTCGCCTGAATTTTCGTGCAGCCGCGTATGTGAGCGCGATCGGTATGCTCGCCCTCAACGGCTGCACGCCGCCACCAGCGCCCGAACCGCCCCCGATCGCCGCGGTCCCGTCCCCACCGCCCAAGCCGACGGTGGCCGACGAGGTCGTCGTGCTGAAAGACAAGCGCGTCCTCGAACTGCTGTCCCAGGGCAAGGTGTTCGAGACTTTCCCGATTGCCCTTAGCGCGCATGCCGAGGGTACAAAACACCGTCTCGGCGATGGTCGCACGCCCGAGGGCCTCTACCGCATCGACGGGAGGACGACCAAAACGCGGTGGTCACGCGAGCTGCACATCTCGTATCCCGACGCGCATGATCGGGCGCGGGCGGCGGCGGAGCACGTCGATCCCGGCGGCGGCATCTATATCCACGGCATGCCGCGCGACTACGGACCCTACGACCCGCCGCAATGGTACAAGGATTGGACTGAGGGATGCGTCGCCGTCGGCAATGCGGCGATCGTCAAAATCTGGGACGCCGTGCCCGACGGAACGCCGATCGATATCCGCCCGTGAGCGATCGGGACGGCGCAGCGGTCTAACGGCCGCCACTGGCGTACAAACAAAAATGGCGCGGGCATGCAGCCTACGCGCCGTTTACGCTCACAGCGGTGGCGGTCAGGTCACCAGGCCGATCCTCGCGGATCGAGCCTGGTGCCTAACCATACCGTCGATTAGCCGCGGACGACCGGAGCCGGCGGCGGCGGAGGCATCGGGGCCATCGGAGCCGGCGGCGGCGGCGGCGGCGGTGGTGCCGGAGCCGGAGCGCAAGCTGCGAGGAACGCCGGCAACACGATGGCTACCAGCGCCGCATTGCGCAACTGCCTGCGCCGGGCCAACTTTTCGACAATAGCGGACATTCGATTTCCTCCACGGTTGAGAGAGACGCACAATACGGCAATCGTGAAGCGATTGACAGCAACCAATAACGTCAGAAATTTGTTCTTAGTTCCCGCGTGGCAAAAAATCGGCTTTGAGCGCAGAGCTGTAGCAGCAAAAACTCGAACCGCCGAGTCGTCGTTGGGCTCGATAAACGCAGGCATTCATTTTACTGGTGCTTGAAGAAGCCTGGTTCTGGTGGGCACAATCACCCTATCGCGTGCGGGTTTTGCCCCATCTCGGTTTGGAACCGTGCACGCGCGCCGCCGTTTTCCACCAGCGGCAGCGCAAGTTGCGCCAGGATCACGCTTTCGGTGAGGCTATGCTGTTTCCATTGTGCCGCTTCTCGGCGAGAGACTTTCGGCCCCTCGTCGGCCCGATCGCAGGCGGGGCGATCGCGCTCGCCGCGGCCTGTATGTTGGCCGCGCCGACGGCTCTAGCGGCTGACCCGGCGCACGGCGGAACCCCCGCGCCGGCGCCGACCGCCACCGCGGCCTCCGCCAATACCGATCTCGGCAAACTGCTCGACAGCGGGCCCGAGTTTGTCATCGCCGGTGAACGGCTGAACGTCGGATTGCTGCAGCGCTTTTACGCGCGCCACGGCTTTGAGCCGGTATGGATGAGCCGCCCGGCACAAGCGAGCGCACTGACGAATGCCGTGCTGCGCGCCGGCGATCAGGGGCTCTCGCCTCAACTGTTTCACGCCAATCTGCTGATGTCGCCGACACTGCCGCCGCTTTACCGGGAACTGGTGCTGTCGGACGCGTTCCTGTCCTATGCCGACGCGCTGGCCCGCGGGATCATGCCGGTCGAGCGCCGCAGAGACGACGAGGTTTTGACGCCCGAGCCGATCGATGTCACCGCCGCGCTCGACGCGGCGATCACCAGCCCCGACCCCGCCGCGGCGATTGAAGCATTGGCGCCGAGCACACCGACCTATCGGGCGCTGCAGCAGGCCCTGCAGAATTTTGGCTCGGGCATGCCGGTAAGCGGCAAGACCGCGACAAACCGTTTGCGCGCGATCGAGGTGAATCTCGAACGCGAACGCTGGCTGCCGCGACATCTGCCGTCCGACCGGGTGTGGGTCAACGTCGCCGACGAGCAGCTGGTGCTGTATCGCGGCGACCTGCCGGTTTTCTCGACCAAGGTCATCGTCGGGCAAGACGAGCTGCGCAATCAGAGCCCGGAATTCCAGGTCGCGATCAGCGGCGTGTGGTTCAATCCGCCCTGGAACATCCCGCCGGACATCACGACCAACGAAATCCTGCCAAAGACCGTCAACGACCCGAATTATCTGGCACAGCACAACATGGTCATGCTGCCCAACGGCATCCTGCAGCAGGTGGCCGGCCCCAACTCCGGGCTCGGGCAGCTCATGTTCCTGATGCAGAACAAATTTGATGTCTACCTGCACGACACCCCGTCAAAAAATCTGTTCGCCCGCAGCGACCGCCGCATCAGTCACGGCTGCATCCGGGTGGAGAAGCCGCGCGAACTGGCCGCTCTGCTGATGCAGGAGCCGATCGAGGACATCAACCAAACGATCGCGACGGGCAACACGATCGACCGCAATCTGCCTCAGCCCGTAGAGGCCTTTGTGGTGTACGAGACCGCGTTCGCCGACGCCGACGGTCGGCTGCAATTCCGCCCGGATGTCTACGGGCGCGACGCCGAAATCTGGCAGCAGCTCGATCCGGAGCGGCGCGACCTGGCGGAACGCGAACCGCCTCGCCAACGCGGCGGCTGACCTTTTAAACACGCGGCTATCCGGGCAAATGCCCTTGCCAGCGGCGGGGCTTTGCCTATATAGGACGCAACAACAAAGTCCCATAATTGATGTTTGCTGAGTGGGCCGCGGCCCACTTTTTATTTGCGCGCTCACCACAGGACCAAGGCTTGGCCGGTAACGCTGACGACATCGCGCCGATCATCGAACCCTCGCTCGAAGCGATGGGTTACCGGCTGGTGCGTGTCGCGTTTCTCGGCGCCAAGCGCGCGACTTTGCAGATCATGGCCGAGCGGGTCGACGGCGCGGCGATGACCGTCGACGACTGCACTGAGATCAGCCGCTCGGTGTCGGCGCTGCTCGATGTCGCCGACCCGATCGACGGGGCCTATATGCTCGAAGTCAGCTCACCCGGGATCGACCGGCCGCTGACCCGGCCCGAGGATTACGACCGTTTCGCCGGGTTCGAGGCCAGGGTCGAACTGGGCCGGCCGCTCGACGGCCGCAAACGCTTTAAGGGACGCATCCTCGGCCGTGCCGACGATCATGTCCGCATGATTGCCGAGAATGGCGAGGTCAGCCTGCCCTACGCGGACATCGCCAAGGCCAAGCTGGTCATCACCGACGATTTGCTCAAAGCCCACGCAACCCCGCTTCACTGAGGCTTTCGGAAGACAATGGAAAGCACCCTCACCTACGCCCGCCCGGAACTGCTGCAGGTCGCCGACACCGTCGCGCGCGACAAGGGCATCGACAAGGACGAAGTCCTTGAAGCGATGGAGCAGGCGATCCAGAAGGCCGGCCGCTCGAAATACGGCCAGGAATACGACATCCGCGCCGAGATCGATAAGCGAACCGGCGAAATCCGCCTGCTGCGCTTCCGCGAGGTGGTCGAGATCGTCGAAAACGAGGCGACGCAAATGCCGCTGCCCGCGGCCAAGCGGCTCAATGCCGAGGCGGAGGTCGGCGACTTCATCACCGACCCGCTGCCGCCCATCGATTTCGGCCGCATCGCCGCGCAGACCGCGAAACAGGTCATCGTCCAGAAGGTGCGCGACGCCGAGCGGCAGCGGCAATACAACGAGTTCAAGGACCGCGTCGGCGAGATCGTCAACGGCCTCGTGAAACGCGTCGAGTTCGGCAATGTCGTCGTCGATCTCGGCCGCGCCGAGGCGATGCTGCGCCGCGACGAGCTGCTGCCGCGCGAGAGTTTCCGCCAGGGCGAGCGCGTGCGCGCCTATATCTACGACGTGCGTCAGGAGCCGCGCGGCCCGCAAATCTTCCTGTCGCGCACCCATCCGCAATACATGGCAAAGCTGTTCGCGCAGGAAGTGCCGGAGATCTATGACGGCATCATCGAAATCCGCGCGGTCGCGCGCGACCCCGGCAGCCGAGCCAAGATCGCCGTCATCTCGCGCGACAGCGGCATCGACCCGGTCGGCGCCTGCGTCGGCATGCGCGGCAGCCGCGTTCAGGCCGTGGTCGGCGAGCTGCAGGGCGAGAAGATCGACATCATCCCGTGGTCGCAGGACCCGGCGACGTTTGTCGTCAACGCGCTGGCTCCGGCCGAGGTCACCAAGGTGGTGATGGACGAAGAGCAGAAGCGTATCGAGGTCGTCGTGCCCGACGATCAGCTCAGCCTGGCGATCGGCCGGCGGGGGCAGAATGTGCGGCTGGCCTCGCAGCTCACCGGCTGGGACATCGACATCCTGACCGAGGCCGAGGAAAGCGAGCGTCGCACCGAGGAGTTCCGCAGCCGGAGCCAGCTCTTTATCGACGCGCTCGATATCGACGACGTGATCGCGCATTTGCTGGTCACCGAAGGGTTCAGCACGCTCGAAGAGGTCGCCTATGTCGCGACCGGCGATCTCGCCGGTATCGAGGGTTTTGACGAGGACATCGCTGCCGAGCTGCAAGCCCGCGCCCGCGCCGCGCTCGAACGGCGCGACGAGGAATACGCCGTCCGCTATCAGGAACTTGGCGTCAGCGACGACCTTGCATCGATGGAGGGCCTGACGCCCGGCATCCTGGTGACGCTCGGCGAAAAGGGCGTCAAGACGCTCGACGATTTCGCCGATCTGGCGGGCGACGAGCTGATCGAGATGCTGTCCGCGTCCGACAAGGGCGGCATCGAGCTCGATCTCGACACGGCGAACGAAATGATCATGGCGACGCGCCGGCATCTCGGCTGGTTTGGTGACGAAGACGCCGAGCCGGCGGAGCAGGAGTAGCGCGACGCCCGCCGCCGCACAGCTCGCAACGCCGCGCGCCACGCCCCCGGTCGACGCACCGGAAACCGGGCCGCAGCGCCGCTGCATCGTCACGGGCGAGATCCACGATCGCGCCCGGCTGTTGCGCTGCGTGGTCGGCCCGGAGGGGGCGATTGTCCCCGATGTCGACGCGCGTCTGCCGGGACGGGGTTTGTGGTTGCTGCCCCGCAGGGATATAGTGGAGCGAGCGGTGGCAAAACGGCTGTTCGCGCGCGCGGCGCGCCAGCCGGTGGTGGTGCCGCCCGAGCTCGCGGATCGTTGCGAGGCCCTGCTGGTACGGCGCTGCTGCGACGCGCTGGGGCTGGCGCGGCGGGCCGGGATGGCGGTCGCGGGCTACGAGCGGGTGGGCGAAGCGGTGCGCCGCGGCAACGCGGCGCTGTTGCTGTTCGCCCTCGATGGCGCCGAAGCGGGTCGCCGCCGAATGGCGGCAGGCGCGCGCGACATCGCCGCGGCGAGCGTGCTCGACGCGGCGGAATTGAGCGGCGTCTTTGGCCGCGAGAGGGTGACGTTTGTTGCGGTCGGACCGGGGCCGTTGTGTTCCCGGTTGCAGATCGAGCTGGTGCGGCTCGCCGGTTTTCGTCCGGCGGCCGTGCTCGACGGGATGAAATTCGCGGCGGCCGAGCCGTCGCGGCAGAATAGTGGTACGAGAGCGCATGAGTGACGTTGATCAAGAGCAAAAGCGGCCTCTGACCCTGCGGAGCGGCGGGACCCTCGGTCTCAACCGCCCGGCCGAGGGCGGTCAGGTCAAGCAAAGCTTCTCGCACGGCCGCTCGAAGACCGTGGCGGTCGAGGTGCGGCCAAAGCGCCGGCTGATCATGCCGGGTCAAGCGCCGGAGCCGACCAGAGCGGAGGCAGCGACGCCCGCCGTCGTCGCACGTGCGCCCGGCTCACCTCCCTCGCCCACCCCATCGGCGCCGAGCGATGCTGGCGAACCGCGTCGCGTCGTCTCGATGCCACCGCGCGCGCTGACCGCCGACGAGCGCGCGAGCCGGCTACGCGTCGTGCAGGACGCGCAGAAGGCGGACGCCGAGGCGCGCCACCGCGCCGCCATCGCCGAGGAGGATCGCCGACGTCAGGAAGCCGAGCGCGCCGCCGAGGAAGCGCAACGCCACGCCGAGGAAGAGGCTCGCCGCAAGGTCGAGGAAGAGGAAGCCAAAAAGCGCGCGCTCGAAGAGAGCAAGCAGCGTTCGGCCGATGAAGAAGCGCGCCGCAAGGAAGAAGAATCCCGGCGCGAAGTTGCCGAGCGTGCCGGCAAGGCCGCGGCCGCCAAGGTCGCGGCGCTCGCCGCGGCCGGCAAGGTCGCGATGCCGGCGGAAGAAGAGGAAGAGGCGCCGGCTGGCCCCGTCCGCCGCCCCGGCCGGCCCCCGCCGCGGCCGGCGACACCCGTCCGGCGTGCCGATGAACGACGCCGCACCGGCAAGCTCACCGTCACCCGTGCGCTGTCCGACGATGATGAACGGACGCGCAGCCTTGCCTCGGTGCGCCGCCATCGCGAGCGCGAGCGGATGCGCATGCACGGCGATGTCGAGCAACAAAAGATTGTGCGCGAGGTGGTCATCCCCGAGACGATCACCGTGGCGGAGCTCGCCAACCGCATGGCCGAACGCGGCATCGACGTCGTCAAATCGCTGATGCGCATGGGCGTCATGGCGACGGTCAACCAGGTGATCGACGCCGACACCGCCGAGCTTGTCGTCGGCGAGTTCGGCCACCGTTTCCGCCGCGTCGCCGAGTCCGACGTCGAAATCGGCATGCGTGGCGAAGCCGACGAGGAAGGCGATCTGCAACCGCGCCCGCCGGTCGTGACGGTGATGGGCCATGTCGACCACGGCAAGACCTCGCTGCTCGACGCGTTGCGCTCGACCGACGTCGCGGCCGGCGAAGCGGGCGGCATCACCCAGCATATCGGCGCCTATCGCGTCACGATGAGCGACGGCAAGCAGATCACCTTTATCGATACGCCCGGCCACCAGGCCTTCACCGCGATGCGGGCGCGCGGCGCCAACGCGACCGATATCGTCGTGCTGGTCGTCGCCGCCGATGACGGCATCATGGAGCAGACGGTCGAGGCGATCCGCCACGCCAAGGCGGCGGAAGTGCCGATCATCGTGGCGATCAACAAGGTCGACAAACCCGACGCCAAACCCGAGCGTGTGCGCCAGGAATTGCTGCAGCACGAGCTGGTGGTCGAGGAGCTGGGCGGCGAGGTGCTCGATGTCGAGGTCTCGGCCATCAAGAAGACCAATCTCGACAAGCTTGAAGAAGCGATCCTGCTGCAGGCCGAGCTGCTCGACCTCAAGGCCAACCCGAATCGGCCGGCCGAAGGCGTCGTGCTCGAAGCCCAGCTCGAACGCGGTCGTGGGGCGATCGCCACCGTGCTGATCCAGCGCGGCACGGCGAAGGTCGGCGACATCTTTGTCTCCGGCAGCGTTTGGGGCCGTGTGCGCGCGCTCGTCAATGATCGCGGCGAGAATCTGCGCGAGGCTGGCCCGTCGACACCGATCGAGGTGCTCGGGCTCAACGGCGCGCCGCTGGCCGGCGACGACTTTGTCGTCGTCGAAAGCGAAAGCCGGGCGCGCGAGATCGCCGAATATCGCGACCGGCTGCGGCGCGAGAAGGCGGCGGCGACGACCGGGCGCGGCACGCTCGAAGACATGTTCTCACAGATCAGCGCGGGCACGATCAAAGAGCTGCCGATCGTCGTCAAGGCCGACGCCCAAGGCTCGGTCGAGGCGATCACCGGCTCGCTCGACAAATTGTCGACCGACGAGGTCGCGGTCCGCACGCTGCATTCCGGCGTCGGCGGGATCAGCGAAAGCGATGTGATCCTGGCCAAGGCGACCGGCGCGGTGATCATCGGCTTCAATGTCCGCGCCAACCCGGCGGCGCGCGATCTGGCGCGGCGCGATGGTGTCGAGATCCGCTATTACGCGATCATCTACGACGTCATCGACGACATGAAGGCGGCTTTGTCGGGCATGCTCGCGCCGACCCTGCGCGAGCGTTTCCTCGGCAATGCTTCGATCCGCGAGGTGTTCAACATCACCCGCGTCGGCAAGGTTGCCGGCTGCATGGTCACGGAAGGCGTGGTGCGCCGCGGCGCCAAGGTGCGTCTGCTGCGCGACAACGTCGTCATCCACGAAGGCAGCCTCAAGACTCTGAAGCGCTTCAAGGACGAGGTCCGCGAGGTCCGCGACGGCTATGAATGCGGCATGGCGTTCGAGAATTACGAGAACATCGCGGTCGGCGATGTGATCGAATGCTTCGAGATCGAGGAGGTCGCCCGCGCGCTGTAAGCCGATCGACAGGGTGCGTCCTTCGAGACGCGCCTTGCAGGCGCTCCTCAGGATGACGATCTGTCCATCGATGCAATCAACAAGAACCGTCATGGTGAGGAGCGGTGCGCAGCGCCGCGTCTCGAACCACGTACGATAGCCCTACAGCGCTAAATGCCCCGTTCGCCCGAAATGCAACCTGGGGAGCGCAGCCAGCGGCAGTTGCGCGTGGGTGAGGAACTGCGCCACGCGCTGGCCCGGCTGCTGCGCCCGGGTGAGTTGCGCGACCCGGCGCTGTTCGATGCCAACATCACCGTGACCGAAGTGCAGCTGAGCCCGGACCTGCGCAACGCCACGGCATTTGTCATGCCGCTGGGCGGCGGCAACGCCGCGGATATTGTCGCCGGGCTGCGGCGCAGCGCGCCCTACCTGAAGGGGCAGATCGCCCGAATGGTGCAGTTGCGGCGCGTCCCCACTCTCAGCTTTGCGCTCGACAATGCGTTCGACAGCGCCGACCGAATCGCCGAGGTTCTTCATAGCGAAGCGGTCGCGCGCGATTTGCGCGACGACAACAGCGAATGAACGGCGGCTGGCTGATCATCGACAAACCCGCCGGGCTGACCTCGAGCCAGGTGGTGACACGGCTCAAGCGAGCGACCGGGATGAAGGCCGGGCATGCCGGCACGCTCGACCCGCTGGCGACCGGCATTCTGCCGGTGGCGCTCGGCGAAGCGACCAAGACGGTCGGGTTCATCTCGAAGGCGACAAAGCGCTACAGCTTTCGCGTGCGTTGGGGCATTGCCACCGACACCGAGGACAGCGACGGCGCGACCATCGGCGAGAGCGCCTCCCGTCCCGACGAAGCGGCGATCCGTGCCGTGCTGCCGCGTTTCACCGGCCCGATCACCCAGCGTCCGCCGGCCTATTCGGCGATCAAGATCGCCGGGCGGCGAGCTTACGCGCTGGCGCGCGCCGGCGAGGCGCCGACCATCCCCGAGCGGCAAGTCACCATCTTCGAGCTCACGTTGACCACCCTCCCCGACCGCGGCCACGCCGATTTCACCGCGATGGTGAGCGAAGGCACCTATATCCGCGCGCTTGCCCGCGACATCGCCGAAGCGCTCGGCACGCTCGGTCATATCGCCGTCTTGCGCCGCCTCGCGGTTGGGCGGTTCACCGAAGCCCAAGCAATTTCGCTGGATTTAGCGACGACCCTTGGGCATAGTCTTCCCGCTTCCGGGCATTTGCTGCCCATCGAAGCCGCGCTGGACGACATCCCGGCCCTGGCTTTGACGGCAGACGAGGCCGCCCGACTTCGCCACGGCCAACAGATCGATCTGAAAGCCTCCGGCGAAGGCGCCCGCCTCGACCGGTTTGACGACGGCATGATCGTCGGTGCACGGCACGACCAGCTTTTGGTCGGGCTGGCGCGCATCGAGGGTAGCCGTTTGCGGCCGGTACGATTGATCAATTATTGAACGAAGGGAAACCCTCGATGTCGATTACCGCCGAGCGCAAGCAGACGCTCATCACTGAGTATGCCGTGAAGACCGGTGATACCGGCTCACCCGAGGTGCAGGTCGCGATCTTGTCCGAACGTATCCGCAACCTGACCGACCATCTCGGTACGCATAAGAAGGACTTTCACTCGCGGCGCGGGCTTCTGGTCATGGTCGGCCAGCGGCGTCGCCTGCTCGACTATCTGAAGCGGGCGGACGCATCTCGCTACGAGACGCTGATCGGGCGTCTTGGCCTCAGGCGTTAAGTCCAGGGCGCTGACCTGTTGGCAGGACGCCGCTTCCGCTCCCGGAAAAACGCGCCATCCGCCGCGCGGATGGCTTCTGCGGCCGGCTCACGAGTTGCAACATCACGAAAGAAACGCTGGCAACACGCGGCGGAATCCGCCTCCGCGTGCGCTGCCGTATATGTACGCAAAGGATGAACGATAATGTTTCAGGTTTACCGTAAGGAATTGGATTGGGGCGGGCGCAAGCTCGTGCTCGAAACGGGCAAGATCGCCCGGCAGGCCGATGGCGCGGTGCTCGCGACCTACGGCGAGACGACGGTGCTGTGCACCGCGGTCGCGGCGAAGACCGCCAAGCCCGGCCAGGATTTCTTCCCGCTGACCGTCAACTACCAGGAGAAGACCTTTGCCGCGGGCAAGATCCCGGGCGGCTTCTTCAAGCGCGAGGGGCGCCCGTCGGAAAAGGAGACACTGGTCTCGCGGCTCATCGACCGCCCGATCCGCCCGCTGTTCGTCTCGGGCTTTCTGAACGAGACGCAGGTCGTCTGCACCGTCCTGAGCCACGATCTTGAAAATGATCCGGACATCGTCTCGATGGTCGGCGCCTCGGCGGCGCTGACGATCTCCGGCATCCCGTTCATGGGTCCGATCGGCGGCGCGCGGGTCGGCTATATCAACGGCCAGTACGTGCTCAACCCGACCGCGGCGCAGATGGAGGAGTCGGACCTCGACCTCGTCGTCGCCGGTACGCAAGAAGGCGTGCTGATGGTCGAATCCGAGGCGCAGGAGCTCTCCGAGGAGACGATGCTCGGCGCCGTGACCTTCGGTCATACGAGCTTCCAGCCGGTCATCGAGGCGATCATCGAACTGGCCGAGACCTGCGCCAAGGAGCCTTGGGGCATGGCCGAGCCGCTGCCCGAAAAGACCGCGATGGAAGACGAGCTGCGCGCGCTACTCGCCGAGCCGCTTGCCGCCGCCTACAAGGAGCAGGGCAAGCAGGAGCGCTCGAACCAGCTCGAAGCCGCCAAGAAACTGGCGTTGGCCAAATATGACGGCGACCCGTCAAAGCAGACCTTTGCCGGCAAGTTCTTCAAGGAGTTGGAAAAGGACATCGTCCGCGGCTCGATCATCCGCGGCGAATTGCGGATCGACGGCCGTGACACCAAAACCGTGCGGCCGATCATCGCCGAGGTCGGCGTGCTGCCGCGCACTCACGGCTCGGCGCTGTTCACCCGCGGCGAGACGCAGGCGCTGGTCGTCGCGACGCTCGGCACCGGTCAGGACGAGCAGATCATCGACGCGCTCGAAGGCGAATACCGGCAGCACTTCATGCTGCACTACAACTTCCCACCGTATTCGACCGGTGAGGCCGGCCGCATGGGCTCGCCCGGGCGCCGCGAGATCGGCCACGGCAAGCTCGCCTGGCGGGCGGTGCGGCCGATGCTGCCGACGAAGGAGAGCTTCCCGTACACGATCCGCGTCGTCTCGGAGATCACCGAGTCGAACGGTTCGTCGTCGATGGCCTCGGTGTGCGGCGCGTCGCTGTCGCTGATGGATGCGGGCGTGCCGCTGCGGCGGCCGGTC
>Ga0335075_10005160_pt1 | contig 20319 bp, 23 predicted proteins | sample Lox_Sample_24_FD_206723 | JGI IMG/M metagenome (GOLD analysis project Ga0335075, IMG submission 206723) | Soil microbial communities from Loxahatchee National Wildlife Refuge, Florida, United States - Lox_Sample_2.4 | ecosystem: Environmental > Terrestrial > Soil > Wetlands | place: USA...
TCGCAGGGTGAAGGGGTTGAAAGTGGAAGACTGGAGCAAGGCCTGACGCGAATCGTTACACGGCGGCGTGAATTTTGCTTGAGCGAAGTAAGGAAGCCCCGGAAGTTGCCGCAAGTGCTCCACCTAAAGCGCACTGAAAGCTTTTTCGATCAAACAGCAGACAGAGCACCGGCATCGGGAACCACCAAAACAAAAGCCGCCAGCAAAAGCTGACGGCTGAAAGCTGAGAGTTCCCTAGCTGTTCTCGTACAACAACACGCCTTCGGTCTTTTCCGCGTCCACCGGACGGTAGAACAGCTTGTTGTCTTCGAGGAAGACCTCAATGAATGCGGGACGCGTGGTAATCGTGCCCTGAATCAGCGCCTCCGACAGCGGGTCTTCGATGTATTTCTGTAATGCCCTGCGCAGCGGACGCGCCCCGTAACTGCGATCCGTCAGCGTTTGGTTGAGAATCCACTTCTTGGCTTCGTCGGCCACCGACACCGTGATCGCCTTCTGCGCCAGGTTCGCGTTCAGTTGCGTAACCATGAGCTCGAGAATCTGAATCAGGTCCGCCTCGCTCAACGCCATGAAGAGAATAATCTCGTCCAACCGGTTAAGGAATTCAGGATTGAAGGTGCGCTTCACTTCGCCCTTCACCATTTCCTCGACCTTGTTCGACACCATCTCGTCCTTGGTCGATTGGAACCCGAAACCTTCGCGCTTCTGAAGGTGCCGCGCGCCAATGTTCGACGTCATGATGAGAATCGTGTTCTTGAAATCGACCGTGTTGCCCAGTCCGTCGGTGAGCTGGCCGTCTTCAAAAACCTGCAACAGGATGTTGAACACATCCGGATGCGCCTTCTCGATTTCATCCAGCAGCACCACCGAATAGGGTGCGCGCTTCACGCGCTCGGTCAGTTGCCCGCCTTCTTCGTAGCCCACGTATCCCGGAGGCGAACCGATCAGCTTCGAGACCGAATGCTTCTCCATGAACTCCGACATGTCGAAGCGGACCAACGCCTTTTCCGTCCCGAACATGAATTGCGCCAGCGTGCGCGCCACTTCAGTTTTGCCCACACCGGTCGGTCCCAAAAAGAGGAACGAACCAATCGGCCGGTTCGGACTCTTCAATCCGGCGCGTGAACGCCGGATCGCCCGGGCCAGCGCGCTGATCGACTTATCCTGCGAAATGATCCGCTTGTGCAGTTCTTCTTCGATGCGCAGAAGTTTCTGCGTCTCTTCTTCCTTGATCGAAGTGATGGGAACGCCGGTCCAGCGCGAAACCACATCCTCGATGTCTTCTCGGCCAACTACGCCCGTGGAAGACTCATCGAGATGATATTTCTCGCGCAGGGCGCGCAGGTTCTCGCGCTCTTTGCGTTCCTCGTCCGAATAAAAGCGCGCCTTCTCGAATTCATGATTCGCGATCGCGTTCTCCATGCGGTGCACGATGAACTTGATGCGCTTCTGCACTTCGCTGATCTCTTCCGGCTGCGAAGTCTGGCGCAGCTTTACGCGCGCGCCCGCTTCATCCACCAGGTCGATGGCCTTATCCGGCAAAAAGCGATCCGGAATGTAGCGGTTCGAATGCGACACCGCGAAGTTGATGGCGTCGTCGGTGTAAGTGACCGCATGAAATTTTTCGTAGCGATCCTTGATTCCGAAAAGCACCTTCACCGCGTCGGCTTCGTTCGGAGGAGGCACTTTAACCGCTTGGAAGCGTCTCTCCAGCGAGCGGTCTTTCTCAATCGACTTGCGGTATTCGCCAGGTGTGGTGGCGCCAATACACTGAATCTCGCCGCGTGACAACGCCGGCTTGAGGATGTTCGCTGCATCGAGCGAGCCTTCCGCCGATCCCGCTCCCACCAGAGTGTGCAACTCATCGATAAAGATGATGGAATTTTGCGACTCCATCAGTTCTTTCATGATGGTCTTCAGTCGCTCTTCGAATTGTCCACGATATTTTGTTCCGGCGACGATCAAAGAGAGATCGAGGGCCAGAATTCTCTTGTCCGCCAGGAAAGAAGGAACTTCACCGTCGGCAATGCGCTGCGCCAATCCTTCGACGATCGCCGTCTTGCCCACGCCCGGCTCGCCGATCAGCACGGGATTGTTCTTGGTGCGGCGGCACAAAATCTGCACCACGCGCTCCAGTTCGCCATCGCGGCCCACCAGGGGATCAAGCTGGCTATCCATGGCCGCCTGCGTGAGATCGCGCGAGAATTCGCTCAATAACGAAGATTCACGCTGCCGTTGCGGCTGAGCTTTTTCCTGGCTGGTCCGCGCCAGTTCTTCGCGAATGGTCGCCAGCCGCAGACCGCGCTCGTGCAAAATCTCCGCGGCAAAGCATTTCTCTTCGCGCAGCAGTCCCAATAAAAGATGTTCGGTCCCGATGTGCCGGTGCGAAAGCCGTTCCGCCTCTTCCGCGGCATAAGCCAGCACGCGCTTGCACTCGTTGCTTAAAGGCAGATCGACCGAGGTCGACACTTTTTCGCGGATCGTGGTGTGACCTTCAATCTGCTTCCGGATGGATTCCACCGAGGCGTGCGAACGCAGGAATCGATTGGTCAGGGCTTTGTCTTCGCGCAGGAGCCCCAGCAGCAGGTGCTCGGTCTCGATATAAGGAGACCCGAACTGGCTTGCTTCGTAGCGCGCAAAGAATATTACGCGCCTGGCTTTCTCCGTGTAACGTTCAAACATAATGCCCTTCCCCCTGAACCTTCCGGCCGAAAAGGCGCCAGCCCGCCCGGCCCTACTGAAACCCTGACCCGTTACTGTCATTGCTTTTCATCTGGTGCCGTCGCTATCTCATTATGCAATCAAACGGCCACCAAACCCAAGCACTGAAACACTATTATAATGTTACTGAAGGAACCTGTTGAAATTGTCGCGTCCCGCCGATAGTCCATTTTCTTGCACATTCTCTTAACTAATCTTCTTCGCTTCCTTAAGCCGGCAGCGATTCCGGCCTGATCTCCTCCACCCGTCCCCGCTCCAGCCGCAAAACGCGATGGCAGCGGCGAGCGAACGACACGTTGTGGGTTGCAATCAGAGAGGTCAGCTGGTGCTCGCGATGTAATCGCGCAATCAATTCGAAGACCGCTTCCGCCGTCTGCCCATCCAAATCGCCCGTCGGTTCGTCCGCCAGCAAAAGCTTCGGGCCGGTAATCAATGCCCGCGCTAAAGCCACCCGCTGTTGCTCTCCGCCAGAAAGTTCGCCCGATCGATGATGCGCCCGCTGTTCCAGCCCAACCTCACGCAGCCAGCGCATCGCTTCCGGAGCGGCCCTCTCCCATGAGATCCCGCGCTGCATCAGCGGCATAGCAACATTCTCGGCCGCGGTGAACTCGGGCAGCAGGTAGTGAAACTGCCAGACAAATCCCGCATCGCGATTGCGAAACTCCGCGGCTGCGTCCGGCGACAGGGAATTCAGCTTCAATTCCGCGCAGTATACGATGCCGGCGGAAGCGTGATCAAGGGCGCTGAGGATGTGCAATAGGGTACTCTTTCCCGCGCCCGACTCGCCCACGATCGCGAGCATTTCTCCGCGCTTCACTTCGAACGACAAATTCTCAAAGAGCACCAGGTCCGATTCGCCGGACCGGAAAACTTTCTTCAATCCCACCACGCGCAGCAGCGCGGCTTCGTTCGACTGCATCGCGGCTTCGTTCGATTGCACCGCCTCTTTATGCTTTAGATGCACGCTGCCGTCGCTTGGGTCCATACCGTCCCGCCTGGTGCCGCCGAAAGTGTGAACAGTAGTGCCATCCTCTCACACTCGCGCATGAGGATTGCATGGCCCACTCGAACCATATAGCTGGAAGTTGCGATCCGCATCTTCACTCTCGTCGTGCCTGTGAGAACGTCCCCTGGGCCGGTCCGGACTCCGGTGAAGCGAACTGCGTCCGAGATGAGATGCACTTCATGTCCAAGGAGGTTTTCTCGCGTACTTCTGCCATTTCCCACCCTCCGATTTTGATCAACGCCCTTCGCCCGAATCCGCATCTAACTTCGCCGAAACATGTGTACGAAACGTGGACGCATTAGCGCAGGCCTGGACCATCGAAGACGAACAGTGTCAGAGAACCGGAGGAGGATAGTAAGGCGACGAAGTTCAGATTTTTACTGTTTCTCTGAATCGAGCCGACATTCTATTTACACCGGTTCCAGTGTCCAGCCCGCGCTACTTTTTTGGGTCAAGCTGGCTTTGACGAGCTGCCTCAAGCAGCATGGAGGAATGTGAACGACGAGAGCGACAAGACTCAATCCAACTCGAACGATAAGCCCGATAATAAAAAACGAACCAATGGCAAGGAGTCCTCGAAGGACGACGCCTCCACTTTCGACTGGATCAACGAGCGCTCCGCTTGCACGCTCCCCAAAGTGTTCAGCGAACTGCGCTCGCAGGTTGAAGCGGACGTGAAGACGCGCAACTCGCTTCGTCCCACCCTCGCTCCCTACGAATTTTCGCTGACCGAAGACACCGCAGAATTCAAAGTCATCCTCAAAGCCAAAGAACTGCAGCAGTCGGTAGCTTTTCACCTCGCCGAGCACGCTATCCTGGTGCGCAACGATCAAGGCAATCCCATGTTCGAGGTCACGCTCACCTTCGACGACGCGGGCAAATGCCGCCTGAACGTCAATGCGCAGGAGCGCGAGTTCTGGCAGGTGCGGCGCATGGCCCTCGAAGACCTGATGTTCCGCGGACTGTAGGTTACGAAAAACTGAACGAGGATGCCTTGGAGTTGTGCCTCTGATTGTTGAAATGAACTGAGGTCAAAATTCCCCGCCCTGTCTCTCCAAAAAACAGAGAGACAAGGACGGGGCACCCGCGCCATTCCATAGATCGCTGAACGGAAGCTGCGGGCACTGGGATTTTGATTTTCTATCGCATCTCCAGTTCTAGCTGCTTCTTCCCGGCGTTCCCCGGATACGGCCCATGCCTCCACTTTCGCAACAAGTACCAGGCCTCGAGATAACGCTCATACTTCCGCTTCGTGTTCCACGGAGCCAAGCGGATCGTTCCCTTGACCTTGGTTACCACATGCGCCGGGATTATGTACCACAAATCGAGTGGGATAATGTACGCCGCCACAAAATCAATCTCCTCCAACACATGCAGCAACCGTTTCCCCGACGGCATGATGCACGCATACATTCCGTTCCGCGGCCTCTGGAGTGTCGATTTTACCTGCACCCGAAACGCCAGCCCGTCCTGCTCCACCATCAAGTCATAGGGAGCCGAATCTCCCCACAACTTGGCCACGCGAAAGCGCTGCTCGGTCGCCCGCGACAGAAAACGCACCTCCGCCCACTCACCCCGTTCTTTCGCCGTCCTGAACTGCATCCCACGCTGCCCCATTTCGCCGCTCCTCACTTATCTCCGAAAACACAAAAGGCGCGACCCCTGTCGGTAGACAGGCCGCGCCTCGCTTGTAATTCCCAGATTTTTATACTGCGTCTAGATTATAGCATAACGCATAGTGCCGGCGGGACAAATTAGCGGAAATATTTACCCTTTGTTTGCCATGAGATAAGCACTTCGGACTCCCGCCAGAGTTTTCCACAGGCCGATAAAACCATTGAGGAGACAGGTGGGCCAAAAATGGGGTGCCTGTGCTTGGTCTACAATATTCCTACTACATGACGATTATCCTACTTCTAATTTATGGACGGACCCAACTCAATATGTCATACTCCAAGGCATGAGTGAGAAACCTGAAACCGTGTGGTTCACAACGAAGGGACAGGTGGTCATCCCATTTCGCCTGCGCAAACAATTCGACATCGAGGAGGGGACCAAGGCTGTAGTCCAGGCCACGCCGGAGGGAATCCTTCTGAAACCCATGACCGCGGCGCTTATCAGGCGCGGGCGCGGCATCCTCAAGCGCGCGCCGGGAGGCAGGCCGCTGACCGAGGACTGGGCCGAGCACAAAAAGCAGGAACGGGTACTCGAAGAGCGCCATGCCCGCTAAGGTGCTGGACAGTTTTGCGCTGATCGCCTACTTCCGCGACGAGCCGGGAGCGGGGACGATGGAGGATATGCTCGTCTCCGCCGGCAAGAAGGATAGTCCGCTACTGATGACCGATGTGAACTACGCCGAGGTGAAGTACTCCATTGTGAAAAAAGACGGTGCCGCGGCCTGGGCCGAGGCCGCGAAGGTGCTTCAGGGCCTCCCCATCGACTTTCATTTCACGACCCGCGCGCTGGCGGACACCGCCGCCGATTTCAAGGTGCGTTTCAAATTAACTCTAGCCGACGCCTTTGCCGCCGCCCTGGCGAAGGAAAGGAAGACCGAACTCGTCACCGGCGACCCGGAATTCAGGCCTCTCGAAAAGGAAATCAAAATTCACTGGCTGAAATAATCGGACGGGGCCTGCGCTTTTGGCCTTGCCGGCATCTGCAACATAGAGGGTGCCCCGCTCTTGCGTTCTTTGCGAGGGCCGGAGTCGGGAATGCATGCTTCGAGTGGGTTTGATCACGACCGCCACCACCAATCAAATAGGGTGGGCCGCTCACATCCCGTTGAATGAAAGACTCTTTAACTGTGCTACTTTCGGTCGAAAAGCACAAGTTAGAGTTGGGCATTACACGGAACCACAACACTTTGCGGTCACTCCGCAGAACAGACGCCCGTCGGTTCTGTCCACAGTAACCCAAAATTTGCAATTCCTTACTTGCATTTATAGCACATAGCCTGTACATTTGCATCACATGTAGCGTTTATAGCATCTATTACCTTGGAGCGTAATGGATGCTGCGTGTCAATCGTCTCATGGAGGAGCACATGACAACCACGGAGGAAGCGATGGTCGCTGCTACCGCTAACCCCATTTCTGGAAAGGATCAGCGAGAAATAGCGGACATTTATGAAAAATTGCGAACGGCTGATGCAAAACTAGTGGGGCCGGACGGCAAAACACAGATTTTACCTAACACTCTTTACTCGTTTCTTTGCACATTGCTTGCCGATCTTAAAGCTGGGCACTCGGTAACAATTCTACAAAGCAACGCATCCCTCACAACTGTCGAGGCTAGTAAGCTATTGGGCATGTCACGGCAGTTCTTGATTACATTGTTGGAGAAAAAGGAATTGCCTTGTCATATGGTAGGAACCCACAGACGTTTGTACGCCCGCGATGTGCTGGCGTACAAAGCTAAACGCGACACTGCGCGCACCAAGACATTGGATGATTTGGCGAGCGCAGAAGCCGAAGAGGGTATCTACGACAGAGTGCCCGATGATTTTAAACCAGGACAATGAATACGCCGCTCTTTTGGACGCTTGCGTCCTTGTTCCAATGTGTCTCTGTGACACACTACTAAGGCTCGCAGAAGATCCAGCGATGTACCGACCTCTTTGGAGCGATGAAATACTCCAAGAGGTCGGGAACGCGCTGGAAAGCAAGATTAAACTCACAGAAACACAGCGCCAACGGCGAATCGCAAAAATGCGTGATGCTTTCCCGGAAGCCACAATCCAGCCTGCATCTTGTTTGGCCGCATCGCTAGAGGGAATCCCAGATGAAGGTGACAAGCATGTCTTAGCCGCAGCCATAACCGGTCACGCGCAGGTAATTGTCACCAGTAATATCAAGGATTTTCCAGCAGCCTATCTCAGCCAATTCGACATTCTCCGGCAGACGCCCGACGACTTCTTAATTCATCAGTTCCATTTAAATCGCTCATTAGTCCTCGACAAACTGGACGCTCAAGCGGTTAACATACGTCGCCAAAGAGTAGACATATTAACCACTCTCAAAATCGTTGCGCCCAAGTTCGTTGCCTTAGTCGAAACATTTCTCTAGCGGATTCTGCGTCCCGGCAGGGAACTTGTTTTACTTCGTTATACCTAGAGGAAGCAACTTGCAAAACGTGTACGTATACATTAGCCCGAACGGGAACTTCAGCCTCGCTTCCGTTTCTTATTCCGACGTTCGAGATCCCGCTCATATACATCGTTGCGCGCCAGCGATTCACGCTCGCATTCGCGCATAATTACTTCCAATCCGTGTCGAACTTGCGTGGCTTGTTTCTCGTCCCCTAGTTTGAGCAAGCTCAGGACTGCTTTGCGAGCCGGCACGGTCGAATATTGGCGTCCGGCTGTGCGCTGTTGAAGATCCAATGGCTCGCGGATGGGTTCCTTCAGAGGGTCAATCGTGCTCTCGCGGCCTTCCATTTCGATGAAATTCTTAAGCGCTTGCTGTGTACATGCGACCGTGATCTGAGTGCCACTGAGTAACGAATAGGCTATGAGAGGTATGAGAGCCCTTTCCATCGCCCGCTCGTTTAGCCGGAGACTGTGCGCGATGTAGCGCGCCGCATCTAGCGGGAGCTTTATATCTAACCGCTCCGCCTTCTTTCGGAGCTTGGCGACGAGCGCATCGAGGTCGGGAGTCGAGTCCCGGCCGGGGAGACTGCCCTGTAACACGTGGCCCTCCTGGTTACTGATGAAGATTGTACAGGCGGGCCGGCCCAGCCTTTCCAGCTTTATTACTCTGGTCGGCTTGCATCGCATCCCAACGAAAAGCGCAGCGCCGCGCACACCTCGTTCATGCGTGACGAACCAAGCTGGGCGACGCGCTTCCCAAGCCGCTGTTGCGATACCGTTACGGCATTGTGCAGATTCACCGCGCATGGAAACTTCATGCCGTCCTCTTCATTGAGCACCACTTCCGACGGCACGCCGCGAATCGTGGAAGTGACCGGGGCAACCGTGACTGTGGACAGATACGCGATGGCACTGTTGCGGGTGAGCACGAGGGCGGGACGCTTTTTGTCGGGCGGGGCAAACTGAAAGAGCCGAATGTCACCCCGCGCTATTCGTCCTTCCGCTATTCTGGCGGCCACGAAGCCTCCGATTCCCAAGCCTGCGCTTCCGCGTCGGATGGCGGCTGGCGCGAGTAGCCTTGCCGATCGCGTTCTTCGCTGGCCCGCAGTTCCAACCGGCGGAGATGTTCCCGCAGTGCGTCGCGCACGAGGGCGGACCGGTTTCGCTTCGTCCGCTTCGCGGCCTGGTCGGCAGCATGTAACAGCTTTTTATCCAGCACGATTTGAACGATCTGCATATGTGGAATCGATTCCACAGTATACTCCACATAGGTCGAAATTTTGCAAGCAACGCCAAGCTTGGGCGCCTTGCGTATTGACGGTCGTCCAGAGCGGTGCCGTTTTTAAGGCGCAGCCAAGGATCTCCCGCTGCAGCGGTCACCCGCGTAAACCAGACCGCGCTATTATGGAAGGAGCGCGGGCCGTCTGATCCTTGCGCACCTTTTGCGAAAGAGCGGGAGCCCGCGGGTCATCCCAGCCAGCTCCCCATGCTATAATTTCCTATTCCCAGTCGCTTCTAGCGCGGAGGCCCGTATCGACAAACGTTTTATCCGAACCAATGACCGCATCCGTGCCCGCGAGATTCGCGTAATCGGAGACGAAGGTGAACAGATTGGCGTCATGCCTCCCTTCGAAGCGCTCAAGTTAGCACGCAGCAAAAACCTGGACCTGGTCGAGATTTCGCCCACCGCGCAGCCTCCCGTGTGCCGCATCATGGATTACGGGAAGTACCTGTACCAGCAGGAAAAGAAAGAGCGCGAGGCCAAGAAGCACCAGAAGACGATTACCGTAAAAGAGGTCAAGTTCCGCATCAATGTGGATGACCACGATTACGACACCAAAAAGAATCATGTGCTGCGCTTTCTGGATGAAGGCGACAAGGTAAAGGCGACCATCTTTTTCCGCGGGCGCGAAATGACGCGCACCGGACTGGGCCGCCAGATTCTGGAGCGCCTGATCAAGGACGTGGAGCCGCACAGCATTGTGGAGTTCCGGCCGCGCCAGGAAGGCAATACGCTGCACGCGATTCTGGCTCCGAAGAAGTCGGCGGTGGAGCGGGAGAAGGAGCGAGAGAAGGAAGCCAAGCAGAAGGCGAAAGCGGCACAGAAAGAAAAGATGTTGCAGGAAAAGATGGCGCAGGACAAGTTGGCTGCGGCGGGACCTGAGAAGCCCGGGCCGGAGAAAGACACGCAGCCAGCAGAGGCCGAGGTTGCCGAGGCTACCAGTTCCGCTCCGCACGCTTCATAAGCAACTCGTAAAGCGGCAGCCGCTATTCGCACCGAAGAACTCCAAAAGCATTGAAGGGACGACCCGAAAACTGGCAGCCGCCAACCGGTGGCTGGCAGCGAACGAAGAGGATTTATGCCGAAATTGAAAACGCACAAAGGCGCTGCCAAGCGCTTCAAGTTAACCGGAACCGGCAAAGTGAAGCGCGGACATTCTGGACTGCGCCACATGCTGACTTCCAAAGCCCACAAACGTAAACGCAAGCTGGGAACTGCCACGCTGGTGAGTGATGGCGATCTCCGCAAAGTAAAGCGGATGATTCCCTATCAGTAGATATTTGTGTGGCGCGGGCGCCCTCGCCCGCGAATGCAGGCAGCGAGTTGACTGCCGAATGCGGCCGGGGGCGGCCGCACCACACGAACCAGGCGCGTGAAGAGGTCAGAGATTCGCCACAGGCGAATCGTCCTTACCTCCAGCCGCCAGTACTTAGAAAGCAAAAAGGAGAACACCCATGCCTCGTGTAAAACGCGGAACCAAACGCCGCGCCAAGCGCAAAAAAATATTGGACCGCGCCAGTGGATACTTCCTCACTAAGTCAAAGCTCTACCGCTCGGCCAAAGAGTCCGTCGAACGCGCCCTCAAGTTCGCATATAGTGGGCGGAAGCAGCGCAAGCGGCAGTACCGGTCGCTGTGGATCGTACGCATCGGAGCGGCGGCGAAGCTGAACGGGATGAGCTACAACCAGTTCATCCACGGATTGAAAGTGGCGGGAGTGGAACTGGACCGCAAGATTCTGGCGGACCTGGCCGTGAAAGATGCGGCTGCGTTCAAGAATCTGGCGGAGCAGGCCAAGGGCGCGCTGGCGTAGAACCAGGCGTTAGCAATTAGCATTTAGCTTTTTCTAGACTGGGGCGGCGGGCGTCGTTCAGGCGCGGCTGCCCTGCCGTATTTATGCATCCTCCATCTGCTCATGTATACCGTTTCCAAGTTAAAAGATTATTCGGCGGCGGCCATCGAGAGAGCGGCGGACGACTGCATTGCTTCGTGCGCGGACGAGGCGTCGGCGGTCCGCACGGATGCGGAAGTAAAGGCGTTTCGGGACCGTTGGGTGGGGCGCAAGAACGGAATCCTGACGCAGATTAACGATCTGTGGTTGAAGGGCGCGCCCAAAGAAGCGAAGCGCGAGGCGGGAATTCGCGTCAACGAACTGAAGACTCGGATTCAGGAACTCGTGGATGGGGCCGGCGTGGCGCGCAATCGCGAAGGCTCGGTGGCGGCTGATCGGGTCGATATTTCTCTTCCCGGAATCCGGCGGCCGATTGGGGCGGAGCACCCGGTTATCAAGACGACGAACGAGTTGGTTCGCGTTTTCCAAAAGCTGGGCTACTCGGTGGCCGAAGGACCTGTGGTTGAAACCGATTATTACAATTTTGAAGCGCTGAATTTTCCGCCGAACCATCCTGCGCGGGATACGCAAGACACCTTATTTATTGCGGGGCAGCAGTCGAAGGCGCAGAGAGAGCGGTTGCTGCTGAGGACGCACACGTCTCCGGTGCAGATTCGGACGATGGAGAAGATGCGGCCGCCGTTGCGCATTGTGATTCCCGGGACTGTGCATCGCAACGATCCTCCAGATGCGAGCCACTCGCCGATGTTCCATCAGATCGAAGGGCTGGCGGTCGATACCAACATTACGTTCGGCGATTTGAAAGGCACGCTCGATCACGCGATGAAAGAATTTTTTGGGTCGAGCGTGAAGACGAGTTTTCGTCCGTCGTTTTTTCCGTTTACCGAGCCGAGCGCGGAGATGTATGTCTCTTGCTTTATCTGTGGCGGAAGCGGGAGGCGCGGTTCGGCCCCATGCCGTCCGTGCAAGCAGACGGGATGGATTGAGATTCTTGGTTGCGGCATGGTCGATCCGAATGTGTTTGAGTTCGTGAAGCACAACGGATATGACCCGGCCAAAGTTTCGGGGTTTGCGTTTGGGATGGGCGCGGACCGGATCGCGTTGTTGAAGTATGGCGTGGATGATATTCAGTTGTTCTTTCAGGGAGATGTGAGGTTCTTGGAGCAGTGGGCGTAGAAGCTCTTAGCCATTACCCTTTATAAAAGCGATGACTTTAAGGGGCAAGTGCGTCGTGGGAATTCCTGGATGGGCCGATTTCGGGGACGAGATGCAAGGGGTCCTTCGGCGCGGAGTGCGCGCCTCAGGATGACGGTGTTTTTTTGATGTCCGTAAAGCCGGCGGGACGCCGGCGCTACTATGAAGATTTCTCCACACTGGGTTCGCGACTTTGTTGATCTCGCCGTCGATGACCGGCGGTTGGCTGAGGATTTGACTGGCATCGGGATTGCCGTCGAGGGGATCAGCGGGTCGGGCGCGGATACCGTCTTCGAGATGGAGATTGGGACCAACCGTCCTGATGCGATGAATCATTATGGAGTGGCGAGAGAGGCGGCGGCGATTTATGACTTGCCTTTGAAACCGCTGTCAGCTGTCAGCCGTCAGCCATCAGCTAAGAGCGAGCCCTTTCCGATTACAGTCGAGGAGCCGCAACTTTGTCCTCGGTTCTCGGCTCGCGTGATTCGCGGGACGACGATCCAACCTTCGCCGGAGAAAATCGCGCACCGCTTGCGGCTACTCGATCAGCGGCCGATCAGCAATGCGGTCGATGCTACGAATTACGTTCTGTGGGAGATGGGCAAGCCGACGCATGTGTTCGATTTGGATTTGCTCGAAGGCGGCAGGCTGATCATTCGAAAAGCCCGCGCGGGCGAGAAGCTGAAGACGCTCGACGGCGTGGAGCGCCAGCTTACATCTGAAGATCTGGTAGTTGCCGATGGGAAGAAACCCGTCGGTCTGGCTGGGGTGATGGGCGGCTTCGACACAATGATCACCGACAAGACGAAGAACATTTTGATCGAGTCGGCGTGGTGGGATCCGGGGATTGTGCGCAAGATGTCGCGCCGGCATGGCATTCATACCGATGCGTCGCATCGATTCGAGCGCGGAGCCGATTTCGAATCGACAGTCCTGTCTTGCGATCTGGTGGCGGCTTTGATTTTGGAATCGGGCGGCGGCGAACTGGTTGGGGAGACAGTCGATATTGTTTCGCGAGTGCTCGACCAGGCGCCGGTGGTGCTGCGAGTCTCAGAAGTGCGGCGCATCCTGGGTGGAAACCTGACGGGCGGACACATCTTTCGAATCCTGAAAAAGCTTGGGTTTGTTTTGATTCCGGAAGGTCAGGCCGACGCGGAGTTTCGTGTACAGATTCCGAGCTGGCGGCTGGATGTGGAACGCGAGATCGACGTGATCGAAGAGATCGCGCGGCTGCATGGCTACGATAAATTCGACAATAGTTTGCCGGCGTACAGCGGGGCCGTGGTGGAGTTGCCACATGCGGCTGTGGATGCGGCTTTCCGGGTTCGGGCGCTGGCGCTGGGATACAACGAAGCGGTTTCGCTGACATTTATTTCTCATGCGGATGCGGAAGAATTTGGCTTTTCGGGGGCAGCGGAGGGGATCACCTCGGCGGCTGAGCCCGGGAACCGTTCTGGCGCCGAGATCGCAGCGCTGGAAGCGCTGCGCCACCCAAAAGCGGCGCCGCTGTCAGAATCGGGTTCCCATCTGCAGGCGGCGTCGGACCGGGAATCAGGTTCGCCCGCAGCGGCTGGCTCGCGTCAAGTGTTGGAACTAGAAAATCCTTTGAGTGAAGAAGCCAGCGTGATGCGGACTTCGATGACGCCGGGGATGCTGGACATGCTGGCATGGAACCTGAATCGCGATTCCGAGAACGTGCGGCTGTTTGAGATGGGACGCGTCTACGAAATGCGGGATGGAGAACGAGTCGAGCCGGCACGCGCCTGTTTGGGCGCGACGTGGGAGGCGATAGTGGCATCGCTGCCGGCTGGAGCGACGCTCGATGTGAGCAAGAATTCCAAATTCCCACTCAAGCCAAAAGACGGCTTGAATGGGGCACCCTCGGCGCTCGCCATGGAGGTGTTCCGCAGTTTTAAGGGCGACGTGGAAAATCTGCTGAGGTTGTTTTCGCACGAAGAGTTGAGTTTCGACCGCGAGACGGCGGAATATTTTCATCCGGGACGCTCGGCGCGGGCGCTGATGGACGGGGTTGCAGTGGCAGAGTTTGGGCAACTTGCAGAGAGCGTGAAGGCGCAGCGGAAATTGCGGCAGGATGTTTTTCTGGCAGAGATCGATTTGGAGCGATTGCGCGCGCGAGGATTGCGCGAGGTGCGATTCACGCCGCTGGGAAAATATCCGGCAGTAGAGCGCGATTTTTCGTTCGTGTTTGCGGACGAAGTCGAGTTTGAGAAAATCCGGCAGGCGGTGTTGGGGCTGGGCATTCGCGAACTACGTGAGTTCAGGCCGGTCGAGATTTTTCGCGGAGGGTCGGTTGAGGCAGGACGTTATTCGATTTTGCTGCGTGCGAAGTTGCAGTCCGCCGAGGGGACCCTTCGGGATGAGCAGATTGCGCAATGGTCTGGGCGGATTGTCGATGCGCTGAAGGGGCTGGGGGGAGCGCAGCGGGCGTGATTTTATCGGGGCTGAAGCGCTGTTCTTAGTAGCATGCGTTTATTGCAGCGCTGAAGTGCTGCGCCACCCAAAGGCCACTTAGATCGGGGCTTGGTCCAGAGCAGGATAGAGATCCTTCGACTGCGCGTTGCTCTCGCTTCGCGATATCAAACACTGCGCTCAGGATGACAAAGCATGGGGCGTTTGCTTTCGCTTCGCGATATCAAACACTTCGCTTAGGGTGACAAATCATGGCGCGTTCCCCTCTCGCTTCGCGAAAGCAAATACTTCGCTCAGGAGCAAATCCTGCTAATCTGCCTGCTATGGCGGATGGAATTTCTGTGCTTACCAATCAGAAAAAACAATTCTTGAGCGACAAGGTTTCGCGGTTTACCGAGTCGGTGATCCGGGAGATGACGCGGCAGGCTGCGCTTTATGGAGCGGTGAATCTGGCGCAGGGATTTCCGGATTTCGCGGCACCGGAGGAGATCAAGCGGGCGGCGCAGGCTGCGATTGAACAGAATGTGAATCAGTATGCCATCACGTGGGGTGCGAAAAGTTTGCGTAATGCGATTGCGCGCCAGATGGGCGTGTGGCAGGGGATCAGGGTCGATCCGGAGAAGGAAGTGACGGTGTGCTGCGGGTCGACGGAAGCGATGATTTCAACGCTGCTTGCGGTATGCAACGCGGGAGATGAAGTTGTAATCTTCGAACCGTTTTACGAGAACTACGGACCGGATTCGGTACTGAGCGGGGCGCGCCCGAGGTTTGTGAAGCTGAGGCCGCCCGATGGGGATGGCGGCGAATGGACTTTCGACGAAAAAGAATTACGGGCGGCGTTCGATAAGAATACGAAGGCGATCATACTTAATACCCCGAACAACCCGACTGGCAAGGTTTTCACCAAGGCGGAGTTGGAACTGATTCGCGACTTGTGCGTGGAGTTCGACGTGCTGGCGATCACGGATGAGATCTACGAACATATTTTGTTCGATGGGACGAAGCATATTTCGATGGCGGCGCTGGAGGGAATGCGGGAGCGAACGGTCACGATTAATGGAATGTCGAAAACGTACAGCGTGACGGGATGGCGCGTGGGGTGGGCGGTTGCGCCGGAGAAGATCACGAATGCGATCCGGAAAGTGCACGATTTTTTGACGGTGGGAGCACCGGCTCCGCTGCAAGAGGCAGGAGCGGCGGCTTTGAGTTTGCCGGCGGAATATTATGCGAAGCTGGCGGAAGGATACCGGGTGCGGCGGGATCATTTGATTCCAGCACTGGAGGCGGCGGGGTTTAAATGCTTTCGTCCTCGGGGAGCTTATTACGTGATGACCGATATTTCGGGGTTCGGATTTGCGGATGATGTTACGTTCACGAAATATCTGGTGAAGGAAGTTGGAGTGGCGCCGGTGCCGGGGTCGAGCTTTTACCGGGATCCGCGAGATGGAGCCACGCAGGTGCGGTTTGCATTTTGCAAGAAGCTGGAGACGCTGGATGCGGCGGCGGAGAAATTGGGAAAACTGCAGCGCTGAATACAAAAGTGCTCTACTGAATTCACAAGAATGTGCGGTATACTGCGGGACAGTTTGGAATCCTTTCAGGGAAGTGCAATCATGGCAGCGAATGCAGTGGAGCAGGTGACGGAGCAGGTTCCGGCGGACGATTTTCAGGCGCTGGAAGACAAAATTTATCGCACTATCGAGATGTACAAGGCGGCGCGGCAGGCGCAAGTTGCGGCGGAACACGATGCGCAGCGGGTGCGGCAGCAACTGGAAGAGCGCGATGAGCAGCTGGCTGTGTTGCGGCGCGAGGCGGTTCAGTTAAAAAAAGAGCGGGAAGAGATTCGGGGCCGAGTCGAGAAGATGCTGGAACAGATCGACTCGATTGAAGAGCAAAGGGCGAGTTAAGTGGAAACGGGATTGAATATGGCGACGGCCGCTAAGAATTCGACATTGAAGGACGCGCAGAACGGCAGCGTGCGAGTGGAGATTTTCGACCAGGCGTATAACCTGCGAGGGTCGGATCCGGAATATATTTTGAAGCTGGCGGAGTACGTTGACGCCAAGATGCGCGCGGTGGCGGAGGCGACGAATACCATCGATACCGTCCGGCTGGCGGTGCTGGCGGCGCTGAACATTGCGGACGAGTATCACCTGTTGAAGCGGAAGCAAGATAACGGGGCGTCGGACTATCAGAAGCGGGCGCATATTCTGGCGGATGCGCTGGATCAAGTGTTGGGCGGGACGGAGCGCAAGGCGGGGTAGGGCGGCTTTTTTCTTTACGTTTACTGGACTCTTTCAGTACTTCTTTTTGTACTTACCTCAAATTCCCTACAAATCAAAGACGCGATAAACGGACGACGGTTGCTGCGCTTGCAATAACGATATTGCAACGTTGTGGACGGAGATGCCTGCGGGAGTGCGTCCGTCGATTTTGCCGTGGTGAGCATGGCCGTGCACAACCAGATCGGCGCCGTGGCGGTCGACAACTTCGGCGAGGCGCGAAGTTCCGAGGAAGGGAAAAATCTCCGCGGCTTCGCCTTCGACCGTGCCCGGAATCGGCGAATAGTGCAGGACAACGACGCGCTTATTGGTTCGCAATTGCGACATGGCGCGTTCGAGTTTGAGAGCTTCGTCGATGGAGGCCTGAACGAACTGCTTGATCTCGCGTTCACCAAAGGCGGTGAGCATTCCGCGTCCGAAGCCGCCGACGAAACCTTTGGTGCCTGCAAAACCTACGCCGTCGCGCTCGTAGGCGGTGCCGTCTAAGACTTTGATGCCGGCAGTAACCATCATTTTTGAAAGGTCTTCTTCTTTTCCGCTTTCGAAATCGTGGTTGCCGAGCACGGCGATGGTGGGAATCCGCAGGCGGACCAAGACATTCAGCAGAGGCTCCATTTCGGCGGGCTGCCCGTAGTTGGTGAGGTCGCCCGCGAGAATCAGGACGTCGGCTTCGTCGCGGACGCGTTCAAACTGATCCTGAAGCTTGGCGTAGCTCTGGGGATTGAAGTGCAAATCGGCGGTGGCTGCGACTCTCATACGAATTCACGATCGGAATCAGTTTCCTGGCTATTAGAAAAAGACGAGCTTTCATTTACTGCGCGTTCGACGTTTTGCATCCTGATTTTTCTTTTCTGTTCGAGAAGATTGTCCATGCGCCATTCGTTGATATCGATGGCGAACATGTTGTCATCGACCAGGCTACCGCGGAAGCTGGCTTTCGGGTCAGGACTGGCAATCTCATTGGCAAAACGGCGCAATAGGCTTCGCCACACGGTTTCGGGTACGTAATGAGTCTGTGCCGGATAGACGTAACGGAACAGCAGAAGCGACCATAGAAGCATTTCCCAGTGTTCGCCGACGAGTTGCAGTTCGCGGTCCCAATCGAACCCGGGATAGGTGCCGTAGATTACGTGGGCAATGTCAGCACCGTCAAAGCGCTCGCGGCGGGCGACGAAAATCTTCGAGGCCACTAGTTCTTCGGGAGCAAGAACACGAGTGACCACGCCGTGGATCACCGCTGGACTCGCGCGCTTAATCCAGGAGTCTTCGACTACAAAAACTCCGTTGCTCATTCCTGTGATCAGGTCGACGAAAAATTCGCCTTTGCGCGCTTTGGCCAGCCATACGGGATCGCGAACCTCGCAGGTGAAGCCGCGTTCGCGGAGGTGCGGGAGAGCCTCGATGGCGGTGGCCGCAGTCATGAATAAATCCAGATCTTTGGTGAAGCGGCAAATTCCGGTATGTTGTCGAAGCGCGAATGCGCCTGAAACCGCATAGGGCAGACGCTTCTCCTCCATGGCAGTGAGAACTTCGCGAAACAATTGCGCCTGCTCCTCCGGTATTTCCGTTGGAATGGAAGATGTAACTGGCAGCGCTGCTACGGGTTTGAACGAATCGGGCACCGACTTTGGATGTGCTATGCCCGGTTTGCGGTTGGTGATGTTCTCAGGTCCGATTGGATAGGGCGAAGCATTCGTGCGATTACTCCCCGGGCAGACCGAGTTGCTCAATGTGAGCGAGCAATTCGGCGGGATCGGAGTACACGCGAAAAGCTCCGGCGCGTTCTAGTTCCTCCTGGCCATAGCCGCCGGAGAGAAGGCCAACACCGAGAGCGCTTTTGCGAACCGCCGCGAGCAAGTCCCACACGCTATCGCCAACCACGATGCAATCACCGATGGCTACGTTGAGGCGTTCGGCTGCGGCGACAAAAATATCGGGGGAAGGCTTGGCCTTAGCGACATCGTCGCCGGTGAGAATTGGAGTGCCAGAGGGAATGCGAAGTTTTTTCAGCAAGGCAGAGGCCTGCTTGCGGCCGCCGGTGGTGGCGATGGCAAACCTGACTTTATGACGGGAAAGATGAGCGAGCAGGTCGTCCGAACCGGGCAGAGGATGAATGCGCGCAAGAGCGCGGGAGAAATGAGTATCGTGTTTCTTTTCGAGTTTCTCGATGTCGATGCGGCGATGCTTGCCAGTTTCGCGCAGAAGCTCATGAAGAAAAGATTTGCCGCTCATCCCGATGCGGCGGTGCAGCTTCCAGCGGGGAATTACGATTCCTGCATCTTCCAGCGTTTGCGCCCAGGCGGTTACGTGCTGAAATACACTGTCAAGCAGCGTGCCGTCGAGATCGAAAAGGATTGAAGGAAGATTGCTGGATGCGCGAGAGGCAATTTGCTGGGTAGATGGCAGTCGAGCCTGGCTGTTGCCCGCGAGATTGCTCATCGGGTTTTCTGGCCCCCTTCGGAGTGATACGGTCGGCTGGCTGAGCCGGGAAATCTTCTGGTCGCGCCGGGTCACAGCTTTGCGAACTCGGGATTAGTCGTTGACCGGTGATTTAGCTGCAGAGGAACGGAAGGATCCTGGGCCGATACTTTGCCGGCGTGAACCCAGGCCCAGCGGGTAAGAAGAGAACCGGCGATGGATGAAATCGCAGCGGCGCGACGCAATCCGCGCTTTCGACGGCTGCTTCCGAGGGACAACAAACGCAGTCCCAGGGGAAGCGGACCGGAAAGGAATCCCGCACCGCGCATGGCCCAACCGCTGCTTCCGCATTTGAGAGCGTCGCTGGCAGGACTGGAACTGCGTTCGATGGAGACTCCCATCACAGTTTCGAGCAGGGCAGCGCCGAGCGCGATTTTATTGAGCGCCGCGCATTCGTTTCCTCTTAGCTCAAGAATCGCGGCGGCGGTTGCGGTCCCGGAGGCGGCGAAATGAATGGGCAGCGTGGTGACATGCTCGTTCCATGCGGGAATTGCAGTGGCGCCGATGAGAACTCCTGTGTAAGTGGAAAGAATCACTCCGGTTAGAGCGGAGATGGCCTGCGCCGTTCCGGTCATCACTCGAATGGCTGGATTAGAGCGGCGGCGTTGTAGTTCGCCGAGCACAGCGGTAGCGGCGGCACTATTGGAAAATGCAACCAGTGTCCATGAGCCGACAGACATGGGACTTTGAATTTTGAACACGCGCAGCATGTTCAGGAATCGCGAGGGCATGCCGAGGTCCGAGATGAGGAGAGCCGGGGAGATAATTCCACCGATGGCAGCGAGCCAGCGCGAGTCACGGATGAGGCGGGCATCGGCTGACGAAATGTCGCCTACGGCTGCGATGAGGGAAGCTGCTCCGGCGAATCCTCCGACAAAAAAGTAGATAGGAATTTCCTGCGTCCACTGCGGTTTCTTGAGCGCAGGGGTTCCGTAGTAGCCAGTTTCGGGCGAGGCGGGTGTTTGCAGCGGAATCGCATTGCTTTCGCC
>Ga0335075_10005161_pt1 | contig 20317 bp, 19 predicted proteins | sample Lox_Sample_24_FD_206723 | JGI IMG/M metagenome (GOLD analysis project Ga0335075, IMG submission 206723) | Soil microbial communities from Loxahatchee National Wildlife Refuge, Florida, United States - Lox_Sample_2.4 | ecosystem: Environmental > Terrestrial > Soil > Wetlands | place: USA...
CTTTTCCTCGCGCTCGGCGTGCTGCCCCGTCTGGGGTGGTACCGCCCGGTGACCGTGCTCTCGGGCAGCATGCGCCCGACGTTCTCGCCCGGCGACATGGTGATCGACGTACCCGAGCCCGTCAGCGCCGTGCGCGTCGGGCAGGTGGTCTCCTACCAGGTCCCGGTCGGCATCCACCAGGTCGAGACCCATCGCGTCGTGCGCATCCTCCACGGCGGGGCGCATCCCACGATCCAGACCCAAGGCGACGCCAACAATTACCAAGATCCCTGGACGGCGCGACTGGAAGGCAACACCGCGTGGCGGATGGTCGCCGTCGTCCCGCATCTGGGCTACGTGGTCAACTTCCTGCGCGGACCCGTGCTGCAGAAGCTCGCCATCTTCGTGGTGCCCGTGCTGCTGGCTTTGCTGGTGCTCTCCGAGATCTGGGGCCTCGGGGGCGGCGAGGCAAAGACAGCGGAGGCCTGAGGTCGTGCGTCTTCGCCGCAGACATCTATCTGCCATGCTCGGCGTGCTGGTGGCGGCCGCGCTGCTCGCGAGTGCGCCGCTCGCGCTGGCCGCCTTCACTCACACCGCATCGGGCGGCCCGCTCACCTTGGCGAGCGCAACCCTCTCGCCCGCGAGCGGCATCTCCGCGACGCAGGCTAAATGCCACACCAACCGTACGCCCGAAATCGAAATCTCCTGGTCGGCGACTTCATCCAGCTACGCGACCTCCTACACGGTCGAACGCGCCACCTCCTCGACCGGTCCGTACACCGCGCTCGCCACCATCGCCCTCGGGGGCGCCACCTCCTACACCGACAGCGGATCGCTCGGCTACTCGACCACCTACTACTACCGCGTAGCCGTCGTCTTCCACTCATGGAGCGCCACCTCCGCGACGGCCTCGATAAGCACGCTCAGCAAATCCTGCCAGTAGTTCCTCCGGATCGGTCGGGCATGTAAGGCCGGCAGTGGTACCGTCTTGACGCGATGGAGCACGTGGACGTCCTGATCGTCGGCGCCGGCCTGTCGGGTATCGGCGCCGCCTGCCATCTGCGCAGGCGCTGCCCGGAGAAGTCCTTCGCGATCCTCGAGGCGCGCGAGTCGATCGGCGGCACCTGGGACCTGTTCCGCTACCCGGGAATCCGCTCGGACTCGGACATGTTCACGCTTGGCTACACGTTCAAGCCGTGGCTGGGAGCCAAGGCGATCGCCGACGGACCCTCGATTCTCGACTATGTCCGCGACACCGCCAGCGAGCACGGTGTGCTCGAGCAAGTACGTCTCGGGCGGCGCGTGGTCGGCGCCGCATGGTCGAGCGAGGACGCGCGCTGGACGGTCACGATCGAGCGCACAGCCACCGGTGAGATCGAGCGCTCCGGAGCCGGCGAGGCCGAACTGTCCGCAAACGGCGCGGCTGAGCACTCGGTGGCCGTGGCTGGTGAGACGGCCGAACAGATGACCTGCTCGTTCCTGTACTGCTGCACCGGCTACTACCGCTACGACGAGGGCTACAGCCCGGCGCTCCCGGGCCGCGAGCGATTCGCCGGTCCGATCGTGCATCCCCAGCACTGGCCCGAGGAGCTCGACTACGCCGGCAAGCGCGTCGTGGTGATCGGCAGCGGCGCGACCGCCGTCACGCTCGTGCCGGCCATGATCGAGGGTGGCGCCGAGCACGTGACGATGCTCCAGCGCTCGCCCTCCTACATCCTCGCGATCCCCGCCCGCGACGCGATCGCCGACTGGCTGCGCGAGCGGCTGCCCGCTCACGTCGCGTACGCGCTCACGCGCTACAAGAACGTGCTGCTGGCGACGCTCATCTATCAGCTGTCTCGCCGCGCGCCCACGTTCATGAACCGGATGCTGCGCAAGCTGGCCTCCAGGCAGCTGCCCGCGGGTTATGACGTCGACACCCACCTGAACCCGAGCTACGACCCCTGGGATCAGCGCCTGTGCCTGGTGCCCGACGGCGACCTGTTCCGGGTCCTCGGCAGCGGGCGGGCCGCGATCGAGACCGGCACGATCGACACGTTCACCGAGGACGGCATTCGCCTGTCCTGCGGCCAGGTGCTCGACGCCGACATCGTCGTCTCGGCGACCGGTCTGAACCTGCTCGTGCTCGGGGGCATGAGCCTGACCGTCGACGGGGAGCAGGTCGACCTCAGCCAGACGGTCGCCTACAAGGGCATGATGTTCTGTGGAGTGCCCAACCTGGCGCTCACGCTCGGCTACACCAACGCCTCCTGGACGCTCAAGGCCGACCTCGTCGCCGAATACGTCTGTCGTGTGCTCGCCCACATGGATGCCCACGGGCTGCCGGTGTGCGTGCCCCGCGCCCCTGCCCCGGGACTGCCGACAGAGCCGATCATCGATCTGAAATCGGGGTACGTGCTGCGCTCGATCGACGTGATGCCCAAACAGGGCGCGACCGAGCCGTGGCGGCTTCGCCAGAACTACTTCCACGACCTGCGCCTGCTGCGGCGCGGGCCGATCGACGACTGCGTGGAGTTTATGGCAGCGGGCGTCTCGCCGGCCGCCACCCTCCCCGCGACGAACGCCACTGCCGGCGTGCTCGTCGAGGACAATCGCACGGAGGGTCTGTCAGCTCGCTCGCCGGTAGCGGTAGCCGAACCCGCGAACGGTCTCGATCGGAGTGTCGTGGGGGACGAGCGGGTCGAGCTTGCGGCGCAGGTAGCCGACGTATAGCTTCACCTGCCCGGGCGAGACACCCAGCGCGTCGCCCCACACCAGCTCAAGCAGCTGCTCGCGGCTGAGCACCTGGTTGGGGTGGCGCACGAACGCCAGCAGCAGCTTGAACTCCAGCGGCGTGAGCCGGACGTCGCGCTGCTCGTAGCGGACCGCACGCTGGGCGACGTCGATCTCCACGCGCGCGTCGGCGTAGGTGCCGCCTTCCTCGCTGCCCCTGCCATCGTCGGGGCGGTCCAACGTCGAGCGACGCAGCAGCGCCTGCACGCGCGCGAGCAGCTCCTGGTGGCCGAACGGCTTGACCACGTAGTCGTCGGCGCCGCCGCGCAGACCGCGCACGCGCTCGAGCTCGGTCTCGCGCGCCGTCAGCATCAGCACCGGCACCTCCTCGCTGACCTCGCGGATGCGCTCGAGCGTCTGCCACCCGTCGAGCTCTGGCATCTCCACATCCAGAATCACGAGGTCGGGGGCGCGGGCATACATCTCGCGCAGCCCGGCCCGGCCGTCGCCCGCTTCGCGCACGCGCAGACCGGCTCGCTCCAACATGCCGCTCACCAACTCGCGGGTCACGGGATCGTCGTCGATCAACAGGACGCGACGCGAGCCTGCGCTCATCGGTGCGAGCCATTGTCGCTCATACCCGCTTCATACCCCCTCGCGACCGCGATCCCACGCGCCGGGCCGATCCTGCACGCATGGCACGAATACTCATCAGCGAGCCCCGCGAGGATGTCAGGAGGCTGTTGGCGCGCATGGTCCTGCGCCTCGGTCACGAGCCGCTCGCGCCGGTCGCGCCCTCGCCCGAGCAGCTGCGCGGCGCTGAGGTGTTCCTGATCGAGCCCGCGGCGCCGATCGGCGCGGTGCTGGCTCAGGCAGCCCACCTGATCGACCCGGCGATGCCGCTCGTATGCGTGAGCGTCGAACCTCCGCCGGCCGAGCTGCTCGACCTCGGGGTCTCGTTCGACCTGAGCCTGCTGAAGCCGTTCACGCTCGAGGAGTTGCGCGCCGCGATCGAGCTCGCGCTCAGTCGGCATACGCTTGACGGATCGTCTCGACCTCGGGCAGCGCTCCGATGAACAGGTCCAGCAGCCGCGGATCGAAATGCGTGGCGCGTTCGGAGCGCATTAGCTCGATCGCCGAGGTGACCGGCAGCGCCGAGCGGTACACCCGGTCGCTGGTCAGCGCGTCGAACACGTCGGCCACCGCCGCGATGCGGCCCTCCGGCGGGATGGCCTCGCCGGCCAGCCCTCGTGGATAACCGCTGCCATCCCAGCGCTCGTGATGCGTGCGCGCGATCAGCGCTCCCAGCTGCACCACCTCCGAGGTCGAGCCGCTCAGCATCTGAAACCCGGTCTCGGCGTGGTTCTTGATGATCTCGAACTCCTCCGGCGTGAGCTTGCCGCGCTTGAGCAGGATGCTGTCGGGAACCGCCACCTTGCCGACGTCGTGCAGTTGGCTGGCCAGGCGAATCAGCTCGCAGTGTTCCTCGGCGAACCCGCTTTCGCGCGCCAGGATCTGGCAGTAGGAGCTCATGCGGTGCAGGTGGTGGCCGGTCTCCTCGTCGCGGAACTCGACCATGCGCGCCAGGCGGAAGATCGTCTCCGCCTGCGATACCCGCACCTTGGTCTCCGACAGCTCGAGATCCTGCAGCGCCTCCTCCAGCTCGCTGCTGCGCTCGTTGACGGTGTCCGTCAGCCGCGCCAGCAGGCGGCTGTTCTGCAGCTCCGCGCGCCGGCGGTGAAGCGCATTGGCAACGTTGATCAACAACTCCCCGGCGGCGACCGGCTTGATCAGATATCCGTAGGCGCCCTGCTCGATCGCGTGCATCGCAAGCTCGGTGGAGTCCTCGCCGGTGACCATCAGCACCGCGACCTCCGGATGCGCGCGACGGATGTGCCCCAGCAGCTCGATGCCCGACTCGCCCGGCATGTTCACGTCCAGCAGCGCCAGCTGGTAGCTGTCTTCGCTCAACCGCTCGCGCACCGCCACAGCGTCTGCGGCACCCTCGCACGAGTAGCCCTGATCGCGCATCACCCGTTCCTCCCAGCGGCGCAGCGCGTCCTCATCATCGGCGATCAGCAGCTCTGGCATCGATCAGCCTCCAGGCTCGAGGATCGTGGCCACGGTGCTCAGCAGCTCGGGGCCCGAGAACGGCTTCTCGATCAGCGTCATGCCCTCCTGCAGGTGGCCGCCCGAGTCGAGGATCGGCTGGGCGAAGCCCGACATCAGCAGCACCCGTGTCGAGGGCCGCTGCTCCAGCAGTTGCTCGGCCATCTGGGGACCGGCCATCTCGGGCATGATCACGTCGCTCAACAGCAGGTCGATCGGGCCGTCGTGCTCGGCGGCGATCTGCAGCGCCCGTGGCCCGTTCTCCGCCGCCATCACGCGATAGCCGGCCCCACGCAGAATGCGCCCAGTGACCTCGCGCAGCGCGTGCTCGTCCTCGACCAGCAGGATCGTCTCTTCGCCGTGCGCGCGCGAAGAGTCCGGCTGTGTCTTGGGGGACGTGTCTGCAGAGCTGCTCGCCGGGAGCAGCACCGTAAACGTCGTGCCGACTCCTTCCTCGGAATAGATCTGCACGCGCCCGCCCGCCTGCTGGACGATCCCGTACACCGTCGCCAGCCCGAGCCCGGTCCCCTGGCCGGGAGGCTTGGTCGTGAAGAACGGATCGAACGCGCGCAGCGTGGTCTCCGTGGACATACCCGATCCGGTGTCGCTGACGCGCACCCGCACGTGCGGGCCAGGCGAGAGCTCGGGGCGCGAGGCCGCATACTCGCCGTCTACGTCCATATTGGCGGTGTCGATGCGCAGTTCGCCGCCGTCGGGCATCGCATCGCGCGCGTTGACGGCGAGGTTGACGAGAATCTGCTCGAGCTGTCCCGGGTCGATCAGCACCGGCTGTATCCCCTGCGCGAGTGAGCTCTGCAGTCGCACGTGCTCGCCGAGCGTGCGCTTCAGCAGCGTCTCCACGGCGCGCACCACGTCGTTGACGTCCACCACCTCCGGCTGGACGACCTCGCGCCGGGCGAACGCCAGTAGCTGATGGGTCAGATGGGCCGCCTTCTCGGCGGCTAGGCATATCTGCTCTACGTCATCGGACATCGACTTGCGCTTGCCCTCGTCGATCTGCTCCGCGCGGAGATCCTCGGCCACGAACGCCGCGTAGTTGATGATCACCGCCAGCAGGTTGTTGAAGTCGTGGGCGATGCCGCCGGCGAGTTGACCTAGGCTCTCCAGGCGCTGGGACTGGTGCAGCTGGTTCTGCAGACGCTCGCGCTCGGCCTCGGCCTGCAGGCGCTCGTGCTCGCGGGCGGCCAGGACCCGCTCGCTGACGTCGCGGACCGCGGCGATCGCGAGCGTCCCACCCTCGGTGTCGATGCTCGACAGGCTGATCTCGGCGGAGAACTCGCTGCCGTCGCGGCGGCGTCCGAACAGCTCCAGGCCGGCACCCATCGGCCGTGTGCGCGGGTCGGCAAAATATCCTGCTCGGTAGGAGCTGTGCGCGTCGCGGAACCGCTCGGGGACGAGCACCTCCACGGGCTTGCCCAGCAGCTCGTCCCGCTCGTATCCGAACATCGTCTGCACCTGCTTGTTCAGCAACGCGATCAGACCGTCGTGGCTGATCCCCACGATCGCGTCCGGCGCGAGCTCCAGCAGCGCCGTCTGCGAGCGCAGGTGCCCGGTGATGTCGCGGTTGACCTCCAGCAGGCCCGTCAGCGCTCCGTTCTCCTCGTACTGCGCCGCCCAGCGGCTCTCGACGACCAGACGCCGGCCGTCCTTGGTGTGCTGCACGAGATCGCCTTCCCAGCCTCCCGTCTCGGTGACGATCCGCTCGATCTCCTCCAGCGGCAGCGGGTACTCCGTACGCAGCAGATCTTCCGGCTCGCGCCCGAGCGCCTCGGTGGGCGAGTAGCCGTAGGTGCTCTGCGCTCCGCGGTTCCAGAACGTGATCCGCCGCTCTGCGTCGCGGGCGAAGATGGCGTCCGGCGCGAGGTCCAGGAGGGCGGTTTGGGACGCGAGCTCCCGGGACCGGGTCGGGGGCCCGGCTTCGGCGGCGATGACGCGCTCCGATTGGCCTCTATGCATCAGGCCGGAGTTCCACATCCCAGGCCTTTTCCACTCGAACAGCGTACCACCTCGTAAACTCGGCCCCACGTGGCTCGGGCGAAACGGATATTCGGAACGATGCGTGTCAGTCGGCGCCGAGCGTCTGCGCGAGCTCGTCCGCCAGTCTGAGCGGGTCAAACGGCTTGGCGATCACTCCCGCGGCGCCCAGCGCGTTCAGTCGTTCCCGCTCGGCTCGCTGCGCCTTGGCCGTGAGGAACACGACGGGCGTATCGGTGAGCAGCCCGTCCTCGCCCAGCTGCCGCAGCGTGGCCGGGCCATCCAGGCCGGGCATCATCACGTCCATCACCACCGCGTCGAACTTCTCGCCGCCTGCGAGTACGCGCAGAGCATCCTCGCCGCTTGCGGCCTCCGCGACGCTCCAGCCGCCGATGCGTTCGAGGCTCATGTGAGCGATCGTGCGGATGCTCTCGTCGTCCTCCACGAGCAACAGCCTCCGGCTCATGCTGGCACCTGCTCTCGCGCGCTGTCTCGCGTTTGCTTGACCGCCTGGGCTCGCGCGTTCTTCCGTGTGGGCTTGGACGGCGTGGGCGGATCGGCCGAACAGGGCGCCTGTGCGCCCGCCAGCGGGAGCGTGAAGCTGAATGTGCTGCCCCGCTCCGGCACGCTCTCGACCCACAGATGCCCGCCGTGGCTCTCGACGATGCCGCGGGCGATCGCCAACCCGAGGCCGCTGCCGCCCCGCTCGCGCGCATCGGACACGTCGACCTGGTTGAAAGGTTCGAAGATCGTCTCGAGTTGGTCGGCCGGGATGCCCCGGCCGCTGTCGGTGACGGAGAACACCGCGCACCCGCCGCCCTGGCTGACGGTGACCGCCACCGTCACGACGCTGTCGCGCGGCGAGAACTTGATCGCGTTGCCGAGCAGGTTCACGAGCGCCTGTACGACCCGATCGCCATCGGCGCACACGCTCAGCTCCTGGACCTCGGCGCGCAGTCTCACGCCGGCGTCTTGCGCGGCGCCCCGCAGCGCCTGCTCGGACTGACGCACGAGCTCGGCGACCTGCACAGGCGCGCGCTGCAGCGGCAGATGACCTGAGTCCATGCGCTCGATGTCGAGGATGTCGTTGACCAGCCGCACCAGTCGATCGGTGTTGTCCATCGCCAGCGCGACCATGTTGGCCGCCTCCTGGGGCAGCTCGCCGACCAGGCCACCGGCGAGCAGTCCGAGCGAGCCGCGGATCGAGGTCAGGGGGGTGCGCAGCTCGTGGCCGACGACCGACACGAACTCATCCTTGACACGCTCGCTTCTACGCAGATCGGCCTGCACGCGGCTGAGCTCGCGCTGGGCCAGGTATTGGCGCGCGGCCACCAGCCCGGCCAGGGCGATCACGATCAGCACGAGGCTCATGTCGGGAAAGAACGCGTGTCCTACCATGGCGCCGAGCAACACCCCGAACCCGATGGTCAGCCCGACGTACGGCAGCCAGCCGGCCACGCGATAGCGCTGCCCGGACTCCTCCGCGCATGCCCGCGGGTCCTCTGCGCTCACCGGGCGCTGCGTCAGCGCGGCCAGCGCCAGCGCGCAGTACTCCAGCACGTACAGCGTGTCGACCGGATCGCCCGCCGTGTAGGTGTTGTGCAGCACGCCGTACCCGTAGACGGTGTCGGCTGTGACCGTCAGCAGCATCGCGACGGCGATCCACAGCAGCGGTACGCGCAGCGCCGCGGGCGCGCGGCGCAGCAGCACCACCGCCACGGCCCCCAGCAGCACCAGGTCGCAGATCGGGTAGGCCATCGAGACCGTCTTGGCCAGCAGGTCTTCCGCGTTTGACAGGACCGTCGGCCCGAGCACCAAGTACCACACGACTGCCCCGCCGCCGAGCACGATCGTCGCGCCGTCGAGCGCCATGCGTACGCGCGCGGCCCGTGTCATGCGCGCTACCGGGACGGACAGCAGTGCCACCAGCAGCAGCGCGTAGAAGGCGAGGAAGAACGCGTCGGCGGGCGTCGGGAACGGGGGGTGGTTATATGCGATGTCATATCCGGACAGGATCACGTCGGCGATCAGCTCCGCGGCGATCGCAGCGGCGATGAGCCGCCAGAACCTGCGCAGCGCGGGCACGGTGGCGCAGCGTTGCGAGGCGCTCCAGGCCGCGGCGATCGCGATCAGGTCGAACAGCGGCAAAAACAGCTGGCCGAGTTGCTGGCGCCCGGGTAGCCAGTGCAACAGCTGCCAGCTCACGTATGCCAGCGCCAGCACGCCGAGCGCGACGGTCAGGGTGCGGGGTCGCGTCAGCCGCTCTGTGGCCGCGGTCGGGCTTCGCGGTCGCGTCAGCCGCTGTGTGGCCGCGGTCGGGCTTCCGGATCGATCGATCTGCTGCTCCACCGTGCTGCTTTTAACGACACCTCACGCGCGCGCGGGCACCGTACTTCCCCACGGCCTATGCGCGGGTTCTCCGCCTGTCGGCTGCGTCACGATGGCCGATGCTGTAGTTGGTCTCCATGTCGACGGTCGTCAACAGAGCGCACCCCGAGTCGGCCCACGCCACCGGGCACGTCGATGCGTTCTGGACGCTCGAAGCGTTGCGAGCGGTCTGGGAGCACCAGCGTGATCGTGTGCACGGCCGGATCGACGTGGTCGACCACGCTGTCGCCGCTCTCACAAACGACGACGATCTGGACGCGAGCGCCAGGCGCGAGGCCGAGCGCGCGGCGCACATGCTGGCCGGGTCGCTCGGGATGTTCGGGTTCATCGATGCCTCAGACGCGGCCCGCAGCCTGGAAGTGGAGCTGGCTCACCCAACGCCCGGCCGTGCGCGGGAGCTGTCAGCGCTCGTGCGGCGTATGCGTGACGGGGTGCGGGGACCGGTGCGCCCTGTGTGCGACGTACCTACCAGTGCCTGCGGTGACATCGATGACTCGCTCCGACTCGCTCATGCGTACGGCCTCAGGTGGTGGGAGACGCAGGGGTGACAATGCGCAGCCCGAGCTCGGCCACGGTCCGCGCCGGGCACAGGACCAGGCCGAACGTGGTGCAGTTCTCGAACTCCAGGAACAGCTCACCCGAGCTGGAGAAAGCATCAGCCACCCGGAACAGGCCGGTCTCATCGGTGAGGTAAGCGCCGGTCGGCGGCGCCCAGACGGTCTCATCCACCTCGACGCCGACGGCAGCCCCGTCGGTGCTCCGTCTCGTTGGAGCTCTGCCTTTGCTTGTCTGATTGCGCGTTCCCATGCTCGTCGCGAAATTACCTTGCTCGTTGATGTCTGCCTTCCGCAAAAACCGTCACTGCTCGTGCGCTCATGCACCGATTCTCATCGCGTACTCTCTACGGAGGCCGACCCGCTACCAGGGGTCATTGCACCGGCTCGATCACGCCGGCAGACTCAGGCTCGACCAAGCGGGGAACAGCCGCTCCGGTGCTGGCACGCAGCTCGACGGTGCCCGAGTGCCAGCCGTAGATCGACTCCCGGACCTCGTTCTCGACGTCCTCGCGTAACGGTCCAACACGCATATGATCGCGTCGGCGATGGCCATGAGTCATGAGGTTCATGTCGTGACTTCGTGTGGTTGCTCTGCCGCATTCCGGACAGGAATGCACGTTGCTGTGAAATCCGATGCCGCAGGCATCGCAATAGATGTAAGCCATGTCGTACTCACCTTCCTGCTTCCCGCCACAACCGTGCCCGGCGTGGAGAGGTGGGTGTAGAGATCATGACCGCAGCCTACGATTGCTCGAGCCGCCCGGCATCGGGGTGTGTTGCCCGTAACAGCCACGGCAAACTACCGATCCGTTGCGTGACCGACCAACCGGTAGAACACCGCGTCGGACACCGTAATGAGGCCCGATGCGAGTCTGCTTGCCAAGCCATACGGTTTCCCACATGTACGTGCCCGGCGCAGTCCGCTTCCAGGACCGCCGTGACGCGGGGCGGCGACTGGCCTCGCTGCTTGAGCCATTTCGCGATGAGCTGCCCGTGATCGTTGGAATCCCGCGCGGGGGCGTGCCGGTTGCGGCCGAGGTCGCGCGTGTGCTCTGTGCGCCGCTCGATGTCGTAGTCGTGCGCAAGATCGGCGCGCCGCGGAATCCCGAGTTCGCGATCGGAGCGCTCGCCGAGGGGGGTGTGCACGTGCTCAGCGACCGAACGGTGCGCGCGCTGGGCTTCTCCGATGCTGTCGTGCAGGCCCTCATCGTGCGGGCCGAAGGCGAGCTCGTCGAGCGGCTCCTGCTCTACCGTGGCGCGCGCGAGCCCGCCCGGCTCAGCGGGCGTACGGCGATCGTGGTCGACGACGGTCTGGCCACCGGTCTCTCCGCGCTGGCCTCCGTGCGATCGCTGCGCGAGCGCGGCGCGACTCGCGTGATCCTCGCGGTACCAGTCGCCGCGCCCGAATCCGCGCAGGAGCTTCGCCGGCACGCGGACGAGGTGGTGTGCGTGGAGGAGCCCGCCGAGCTCTGGGCCGTCGGCTACTGGTATGAGGACTTCCGGCCAACGACCGACGAGGAAGTCTCGACGCTGCTCGAACGATACGGCGAACCGATCCCGCAAACGCCCACCGTCGCGGATCCACACACACGCGCGCCTGATGACCTGGTCTCATCCCAGGACCCAGCCCCGGCCACGCAGAAACATGGCGAGCCAAGTGCGCCACAGGTCGGGCCGCGCAGCACGAGTCCGTTTACCGGTCCGTGGCGCCGCTGACTCTCGGCGTGTGGGTATGGACGGCGTAGCCGGATTGCGGTGTTACACGGACGCGGTGGGAGCGTGGGTCACCTAGCGTCTGGCGCAGGCCACGACAAGGGGCCGCACTGCCGACAAGACTAGACCAAACCAGATCAGACCAGACCCGCGACAGACAAGAGGAGTACCGAGATGGACACGATGCGCGCATTCCAGCTCGTCGCCTGGCAGCAGCCCCCGGAGCTGCGCGAGGTTCCGATCCCCGAGCCCGGTCCCGGTGAGGTCCTGCTGAAGGTCGCCGGTGCGGGCGCCTGCCACTCGGATCTGCACCTGATGGAATGGCCACCCGGCCAGATGCCGTTCGAGCCGCCGTTCACGCTGGGTCACGAGAACGCCGGCTGGGTGGAGCGGGTCGGCGCGGGTGTGGACGGGGTGCGGGTCGGTGAGGCGGTGGCCGTGTACGGACCGTGGGGCTGTGGAAGCTGCCGGGCGTGCCGACGCTCGAGCGAAAACTACTGTGAGCGCCAGGCCGAGATCGTGACGATGGGCGGCGGTCTGGGACGGGACGGCGGCATGGCCGACTACATGCTGGTGCCCGCGGCGCGCTTGCTCATCCCGCTGGATGAGCTCGACCCTCGCGAGGCGGCCCCGTTGAGCGACGCCGCCCTCACTCCCTATCACGCGATCAAGCGCTCACTGCACAAGCTCACGCCCGGTTCGAGCGCGGTGGTGATCGGTGTGGGCGGACTCGGTCATATGGCTGTGCAGATCCTGCACGCGGTCTCCTGCGCGCGGATCGTGGCCGTGGACAACTCGCCTGAGAAGCTGGCACTCGCGACGGAGGTCGGCGCCGAGGTGACGGTGCCCGCGGGGCCGAACGCGGCGGAGGCGATCCACGAGGCCACCGGCGGGCGCGGCGCGGAGCTGGTGCTGGACGTGGTGGGTGGCGATGACACGCTCGCACTGGCGGCGCGGTGCGGGCGCTTTGAGGGGGACATCGCGCTCGTCGGTCTCGCCGGTGGAACGCTGCCGTTCTCGTTCTTCTCTCAACCGTATGAGTGCTCGGTCTCGACCACCTACTGGGGCAGCGCGATCGAGCTGATCGAGGTGCTCGAGCTGGCCCGCGCCGGCATGATTCACGCCCATGTCGAGCGCTATCCCCTGGAGCGGGCGGCCGAGGTCTATGACCGCCTGCGACGGGGTGAGATCTCAGGGCGTGCTGTGGTGTGCCCGCACGGATAGGGCGGACCCTTGTGAGAACCAGCTCTACCTGCAGATAATCCACGACCGCGAGGAGCCCAGCGTGAGTGGCGGCGAGCCGAGTCAGCCGCCATCTGTGACGTCGTCCGGCGCGTGCAGCGACGCCAGCAGCCTGAGCTCGTCCAGCAGCAGTCGCGGCAGCAGAAACCGCTCGCGCACGTGCTCGCGACCGGCCGCTCCGAGCTGCCGGGCCAGCTCGCGATCGGTCAGCAGCTCGAGCATCGCCGTGGCGCACTCCTGCACGGAATCGACCAGTACTCCGCCGATGCCCGCGGGCATCTGCAGCGGGATGCCGCCCGCGCGCCCGGCGACCACCGGCGTGCCCTTCCACAGCGACTCGGACACGACCAGCCCGAACCCCTCGCGGATCGACTTCTGCACGACCACGTCCGACAGCCGCTGAAACGCGTTGACCTCGACGTTGCTCGCGCCGGTCAGGTTGGTGTAGATGTGGATCAGCGGATCCTGATCGGAGTGTTCGGACAACTGCCCGTACACTTCCCAACCCTCCGGGTCGTCGAGCGCCATCGAGCCGACCAGCGCCAACTGCAGGCCCGGCACCTCCTCGCGCGCCATCCGGTAGGCGGCGATCACGCCGAACGGGTCCTTCCAACGATCGAACCGGGACACTTGCGTGACCAGCTGTCCGCCCATGTCCACGCCGATCCAGTCGAGGATCTGGTTGGCGGTGTGCTGTGATATGTCGAGGTTCTTGGGGCTCAGCGGGTCGATCGCCGGGGCGATCGTGCGCACGCGGGCGATCGGCAGGTCCGGGGGCACGAACTCGTCCATCGTGAACACCGCCGCATCGAACTCGGCCAGCAGCGGGCGCAAAAAGCGCCACGCGTCGGCGTTGGGCTCGGAGGTGTCGATATGGCAGCGCCACACCCAGCGCGCCTGCCCGCGGCCATGCACGCTGAGCAGTCCCGCCGGTTGGGGGTCGTGGAGGACCACATAGTCGTGGCCGCCATCGAGCAGCGGCGCGTTTTCCCGCGCGCACTGCATGTACGCCTCGCGCTCTGACTCATCCAGCGACTGCGAGGAGCCCTGCAGCGCATTGTGCAGCGCCTTGGTCGCTTTGAAGAACTCGGGGCTGCCGCTGATCACCTTCCATTCGACGTCCAACCCCAGGTCACGCAGCAGCGGCACCGAGGAACGCAGCAGCTCTGAGACCCCGCCGCCGTAGGCCGTCGCGTTGACGTGCAGGATGCGCGCGCCGCGCAACTCCCGGGCCTGCTCACGCAGGCCTTCGAGAATCGACTCGGGTACGACACCACGGTAGGAGTCCAACGACCACCGTCCTACGGAAACGTTCTGTAACACGGGACGCTACACCCCCTCCAGGTCGCGCCGGCTGAACGCCCACAACGACGCCAGCGCCGCGGTGCATGCGATTGCGAGCATGACGGCCGCCGAGCCGACCCTGAACGACTGCGTCGGCACCAGGCCGACGTGTGCAAACGGTGTCGCTTCCACAAGCCATTTCGGTACGCCGAGCAGCGAGCCGACCAGCTGCCACAAGAACGCGATCGTCACCAGCCCGTAGGCGATGCCCACGCTCGCGCGCGGCACAAGCGCGTAGGCCAGCGCGGCCAACCCTCCGAACAACAGCGCGACCGGCAGGCAGTTGGCGCCGGCCTGCAGCATGTCTGTCAGCGAGATCGACACGCCCTGCGAGCTCGCTCCCGCCCACGTGAGCACGCTCGCGACGAGCGCGAGCGCCACCGCCGCCGCGCTCGCCAGTCCCAGCCGCCCGGCCAGCCAGCGCCGGCGGCCGACCGGCAGCGCCAGCAGCGTTTCCAGGCGCTGCTCTGACTCCTCGCGCCGGACCGCCGCGACCTGGGCGCACACGAACAGGCTGATGACGAGGATGAAAAACAGGAACGCGAACGCGATGTAGCCGCTCGGTGTCGCGATGAAGCCCGCCCCGACCCTGGCCAGCTCTTCGCGCACGCCCTTGGTTATCCCCGCCGAGGAGATGCTCGCCGACAGCATTCCGAGGATCAGCCCGAACGCGCCCACGCCGGCGGCCCAGGCGATCAGGCTGCCCCGCTCGGCGCGCAGCGCGTAGGCCGACGGACTGCCCAGCAGGCGCAGGTTCGGCGCGGCGCTGTCGCGTGCCGGCAGCACTCCGGTGCCGACGTCGCGTCGCGCCGCGATCAGCCCTGCCAGCGCCGCCAGCACGATCGTCGCCGCCGTTCCCAGCGCCAGCACGAGCGGCTGCGCGCCCGCGAACGGACGCAGCTGCTCGGCCCAGCCCAGCGGGGTCAGCCAGCGCAGCCAGCCCGCGCCGGATGAGGTGTCTGCGATCACGCGCATCGCCCAGAACACGCACACCGCTCCGCTGCCCAGCTCGATCGCGCCGCGTCGCGTGGGCGCCAGCTGACTGGCCACCGCGCCGAGGCCGGCGAACACCGCTGTGACCGAGGCCGTCGCGAGCGCCAGGTACGCCGCTTCGCCGACGGGCAGGCCGCCGAGCACGAACCCGATCGACTCGGCCGCCCACAGCACGACGATCTGGATCGCGATCGCCGCCAGCGCGGCCGTGTAGACGCCCGTACGGCCGACTGCGCCGGCCAGCACGAGCTCTGCGCGGCCGGTCTCCTCCTCGGTGCGCAGCGCCCGCACCGCCGCCAGCACGCCGAACACCGCCGCGGCTATCGCCAGCGTGCCACCGACCCGCCAGGCGGAGTATCCACCGACGCTGACCGCGTTGTACGGGTACCCGTAGAACAGGCGCAGCGCGTCGTTGCCGGCAAAGCTCTTGGCGAACTGCGCACGCTCGGCCACCGTCGGATAGGCGTGGCGGAACCCCGCCGGCTGGATGTAGGCGTAGATCGCGAACAGGTACGCGAACGCGAGCGTGCGCGTGCGCGCGTCGCGCAGCGCCTGCCTGGTCAATGCGCTCGTGGCCGAGCGGGTGGACGCGGGGACGGTTGCCGGCGCGTTTACCGCCTCGGACCCTGTCCTTACAGGAGGGCTAGGAGCCGATATCGACACGGCCGTCCGAGGAGTCGTAGTGGTGCAAAAAGATCTCCTCCAGCGTCGGCTCGCGACTGGTCAACGTCGCGACCGGATGCTCCGCCAGCGCGGCGATCAGCGGGCCGATCCCTTCGGTGACCTCATACCGCACCGTGTTTGGGCCGGCGGGCTCGCTGCGCACCCCCGGCAGCGCCGGCAGCTCCGGTGGCGCCTGCGGGCCGGCGAACGTGACCTCGACCGTCTGCGCCGCCAGATGGCGCAATTGGGCCAGCGTACCCTCGTCGACCAATCTGCCCTTGCGCAGGATCCCCACGCGATCGCACACCGCCTCGACCTCGCCGAGGATGTGCGAGGACAGGAACACCGTCTGCCCACGGTCCTTGGCTTCGACGACGCACTCCCTGAACGCCACCTCCATCAGCGGGTCCAGACCGCTCGTCGGCTCGTCCAGCAGCAGCAGCTGCGCGCGGGTGGCCAGCGCGGCGATCAATTGAACCTTTTGGCGATTGCCCTTGGACAGCGCCCGCACCTTCTTGTTCTGATCCAGCTGAAACCTCTTGACGAGCTCATCCCGGTAGGCGACGTCCGTGCCACCGTGCACGCGCGCGAGCAGCTCGAACGTCTCGGCGCTCGTCAGCGCCGGCCACAAGAACGGCTCGCCCGCAACGTAGGCCACGCGGCGGTGCGCCCTAACCGGCTCGCGCCAGGCGTCCACGCCGAACAGCTGCGCCCGGCCCGCGCTCGGGCGGTGCAACCCGAGCAGCAACCGGATCGTCGTGGTCTTGCCCGAACCGTTCGGGCCCAGATATCCGTATACCTCGCCCGTCTTCACGTTCAGGTCCAGCCCGTCGAGCGCGAGCGTGCTGCCGTAGCGCTTGGTCAGGCCCTCGGTGTGGATTGCAGCATCGATCACGGACTCCCCGCTCATGCGGATTGCATCTTCGATCACTGTCGCACCCTCGTCATCCGCATGCGCCCCCGCTACCGTCGCGGGAAACTACGCACGAGCACGCACGCCGGCGGGTAGATCATTGAGCCAATGGCCTCGCCTCATCCGTCCTCTCCGTCCTCCTTGCCCTCGTCGCTGCCTGCGTCCTCTGCCCCGGACAATGGAGCGCCGCGCGCCGGAGCCTCGTCCCCGTCCTCGCCGCGCGTGGCGATCTTCGGCCCGCATCCGCTGCTCACGGTCACGCTCGAGCGCGAGGGCGCCGAGCGCGAGCGCATCCACTTCCACCCCGGCGGCCAGGGGGTGTGGGTGGCGCGGATGGTGGCGGCGCTCGGCGCGCGACCTGTTCTGTGCGAGTTCATCGGCGGTGAGACCGGCGCGCTGCTTCAGTGCGCGCTTGCGGAGCTCGGCCTGCACGGAGGGGAGTTGCACGACGTGCGAACCGATTGCGCGAGCGGCTGTTATGTCACCGACCGGCGTTCGGGCGAGCGCGAGCTGATGGCGATGTCGCTGTCCGATCCGCCGTCGCGGCACGAGCTCGACGAGCTGTTCTCGCTGGCCTGTGCCGAGGGAATCGCGGCCGGCTGGCTGATCCTTGCCAACCCGATGCCGGCCGACGCGCTGCCCCTGGGGGTCTACGGCGACCTCGTCGCTGACGCCCGCGCCGGTGGCGCGCGCGTGCTCATCGACCTCTCCTCGCCGCGTCTGGAGTCGGCGCTGCGCGGCGGACCAGATCTGGTGAAACTCAACGACTGGGAGCTAGCGCAATTCGTATCCGGCCCGGTGTCCGGACCCGATCGGCTGCTTGACGCCGCACATCGCCTGCTGCAGGCCGGCGCCGGCGCCGTCCTCGTCACGCGTGGGGAGCAGCCCGCCTACGCGCTGACGCGGGATGGTCGCTCCTGGTGGTTGACTCCGCCGTGCCTGGAGCACGGCTATCGCGAGGGCTGCGGCGATGCGATGCTCGGCGCCCTGGCGGCGAGCTGGGCGCAGGACGGGGACTTCGAGCACGCGCTCGTCGTGGGCGCGGCCGCGGGCGCGGCCAACTTTCTGCGTCACGGCCTGGGCAGCGCGACCCGCGAGGTCATCGAGCGGCTGGCGGACAGCGTCGTGCTGGAGCCGATCGCCTCCACGCAACTCAGCCCGCCGGCACGCTGAGCGTCCGGTCCCCGCGCACGATCGCCGCCGGCGCCGTCCTGATCGTCCAGTCCATCTGCTCTGGACTGCGCACGCGTGCGAGGCTCGCGAACCCCGCGGCCAGGTTTACGGGGCGCCCACCGTGCGAAGAGTGCGCGTCGCTGCCCAGCACGTGCACCAGCCCTTCCCGCGCCAGTCCCATCACGTACTCGCCTGCGGGAGCCTGCGCGATGAACTCGGCTGTCCACTGCACCAGGCAACCCCCGTCCACCAGCCCGCGCAGGCGCTCGGCGAAGTCCGCGCCGGCGTGGCGCTCGGGGTGGGCGATCACCGCGCGCATGTCGCGCTTTGCCAGCCTGTCGACGACCTCATACAGCCCGTCGCCCAGCGGTCCGGGGGCGGGCTCCAGCAGGACCCATCCGCCGGTGTCGCCGACTGTGCGGTCGTCTGCACCGCCCGGCGAGCCCGCGCCATCCGGCGAGTCCCCACCACCCGGCGAGCCAGCGCCGCCCAGCGCCACGGCACACAACTGCTCGTCGTCCAGGCGGTCGGCCTCGGTCTGGGCCAGCTCGCCGCCGGGCACGATCAGCACGTCGACCCCGGCGGCGGCCAGCTCGGCTTGAAGCGCGTCCACCCGTGCAGCGATCTCCTCGATCGCGAGCGGGTGGTCGTGGCGGATGTGCGGTGTCGCGCACACCGTCTCGATCCCATCGGCCTGCGCCTGGCGGGCCATCGCCAGGCTGTCGCGCACATCCAGCGCGCCATCATCCACGCCGGGCAGGATGTGACAGTGCAGGTCGATCACGTCCCCGCCAGCGCCCGCAGTGGCGTCATGCGCGTGACCCGCCACGCCGGATAGATCCCACCCAACACGCCGATCGCGACCCCCACGAGCAGCCCGCGGCCGAGGCCCCACGCGGTGACAGACGGCGACACGTAGGTGCTCACGCCCAGCGCGTCGATCAGCAGGTTGGCGCCGATCACGCCGACGAGCAGGCCGACCCCCGCGCCGATCACGCTCACCGCCACGCCCTCGCCGAGGATCAGCGCCGCCACCCGCGGAGCAGACCATCCGACCGTGCTCAGCAGCCCCAGCTCGCTCTGGCGCTCCATGATCGACATCGCCATCGTGTTGGCCACGCTGATCGCCCCCACGATTAGGGCGATCACGACGATCACCAGGATCGCCTTGGAGATCAGCGTGCTGTTGGCCCCCGCCCGCAGCGCCTGGTCGGGAGTGGAGATCACCTCCGTACCCGGGAAATCGCGTTCGATCCGCTTCGCGGCCTGGCTCGAGCGCGTGCCGGGGGAGAGGTAGACGACCACATCGGTCTGCTCTTGGGGGCGGCCGGTCAGCGCCCGCGCTTGGGCGAGCGTCAGCACCGCGCCCGAGTCCTCGAAGAAGATCCCCGAGTGGTAGATCCCCGCGATCCTGTAGGGATGGCCTTTGACCGTGAGCGTGCCGCCGGGGCGCAGGTGCAGTTGCGAGGCCATCCGTTCGCCCACGAGCGCTTCCCGTTCGGGCGACGCGGGGCGCGCGCCGGCGGTGATGACGAGTCCCCGTGCGAACGGCCCGTTAGGCTCGGCGCCGAACACGATCGCCGAGGGATCTGCGCTCGCCCCTTCCACGATCAGCATCAGCGGTGTCGCGTGCGCGACGTACGGGCGGGCCGCAAGCCGTCCCACCAACGACTCGGGCAGGATGGAGGCGGTTGGGTCAGACACGTTGGCCTGGAACACGCCCAGTCCCGACCCGCCGAGGTGTACGAGCCCGGCCGCGGTGTTGCGCAACCCCTGCGTGAACGACAGCAGCGCGACGATCGTCGCGACGCCCACGGCGATGCCCGACGCGGTGAACACCGTTCGCGCCGGGCGGCGCGTCAGGTTGGTGAGGATCATGCCCACCATTGCGACTACAGCGCCTTCTGAGCGTCGTGCAGCTGCGGATCTGGCGCGTTGTCGAGATGCCCGTCGGCAAGGGTCACCGTGCGGTCGGCGCGGGCGCCCACGACGCTGTCGTAGCTGACGACCAGCATCGTCATACCGCGGTCGTCGCGCAGGCGGAACAGCAGGTCGAGCACGCGTTCGGAGGTGCTCGTGTCCAGAGCGCCGGTCGGCTCGTCGGCCAGCAGCAGTCGCGGCTCGTTGGCCAGTGCCCGCGCGACGGCGACGCGCTGGCGCTCGCCCCCCGACAGCTCTGACGGGAGGTGCTCGGCGCGCTCGGCCAGGCCGACTTCCTCCAGCAGCTCTAGCGCGCGGCGGCAGCGCTCTGCATGGCGGATGCCCGCCCCGATCAGCGGGACTTCCACGTTCGCCCGCGCCGACAGCGCCTCCAGCAGCAGATGGCGCTGGAACACGAACCCGACCAACTCGCGCCTGGCCTGGGCGGGATGCGGGCCGCTCCAGATCGCGCGCCCGTCGATCAGCACCCGCCCGGAGTCCGGCTGCTCCAGGCCGCCGATCAGGCTCAGCAGCGTGCTCTTGCCCGACCCCGATCGTCCCGTGATCGCGATCGCCTCGCCCGGATCGACGATCAGCGACAGCTCGTGCAGCGCGC
>Ga0335075_10005163_pt1 | contig 20316 bp, 16 predicted proteins | sample Lox_Sample_24_FD_206723 | JGI IMG/M metagenome (GOLD analysis project Ga0335075, IMG submission 206723) | Soil microbial communities from Loxahatchee National Wildlife Refuge, Florida, United States - Lox_Sample_2.4 | ecosystem: Environmental > Terrestrial > Soil > Wetlands | place: USA...
TTCTGATGTCCACCTGATGTGTCCATCGATGAGAAACCCGTCAGGCGGTGCGCCCACGACATGCGTCGCCCTTCTGATGTCCACCTGATGTGTCCATCGATGAGAAACCCGTCAGGCGGTGCGCCGACGCAAACCTGCGCGATGAACTCCTGAAGGTGATGTGTCCATCGATGAGAAACCCGTCAGGCGGTGCGCCCGAAGAAGAGGGGCAATGAGCACCAGTGAATCTCGTGTCCATCGATGAGAAACCCGTCAGGCGGTGCGCCCTCAAACAAAAGCCTTTTCCCAAGTCGGATCCCAGGTGTCCATCGATGAGAAACCCGTCAGGCGGTGCGCCTCAGGAGAAAACCAGTGAGCAAGCGTAATCAACCAGTGTCCATCGATGAGAAACCCGTCAGGCGGTGCGCCACACGGTATATGTCCGTCAGTACCATCCATTCCCGTGTCCATCGATGAGAAACCCGTCAGGCGGTGCGCCATGATCCGATTTGCGGCGCGCCACTTGATCAGGCGTGTCCATCGATGAGAAACCCGTCAGGCGGTGCGCCCACGATGAGCGTCTCCGCGGCGATCGCCAACCTAGGTGTCCATCGATGAGAAACCCGTCAGGCGGTGCGCCGTATGGACATCTCCTCAAAGAGCGGCTTGCGATCGAGTGTCCATCGATGAGAAACCCGTCAGGCGGTGCGCCAGCAGCTCTGGCGCCTCACTCAACATGCGATTGTAGGTGTCCATCGATGAGAAACCCGTCAGGCGGTGCGCCTCACCGTGAAAATAAATAACACCATCCGTTACATTGTGTCCATCGATGAGAAACCCGTCAGGCGGTGCGCCCAATACAAACCACTGCTTGATCGGGTTGTGTGTAGTGTCCATCGATGAGAAACCCGTCAGGCGGTGCGCCCTTAGGAGCCGTCTCATACCACTTCTTAACATCAGGTGTCCATCGATGAGAAACCCGTCAGGCGGTGCGCCCGCACATTGTCGCGGATGTAGATCAGTTCGTCATCAAGTGTCCATCGATGAGAAACCCGTCAGGCGGTGCGCCAGGATTACCGCATGGGTAGGAAAAGAGGCAGCTTTAGTGTCCATCGATGAGAAACCCGTCAGGCGGTGCGCCGATATGGGCGGCTCCCACGTCGGCTGCTCGTACAGGTGTCCATCGATGAGAAACCCGTCAGGCGGTGCGCCGGTGCCGATCTCCGCGAATTCAAGAATGATCTATTGTGTCCATCGATGAGAAACCCGTCAGGCGGTGCGCCCGCACATCCCGGTCAATTCGAAATTGTCTAGGATGTGTCCATCGATGAGAAACCCGTCAGGCGGTGCGCCTCACACCGTTAATCTGAATCGTGGTTTTTTGATTCGTGTCCATCGATGAGAAACCCGTCAGGCGGTGCGCCTTGAGCGGGATACACGGGTGGCTCGAATTGCTCAAGTGTCCATCGATGAGAAACCCGTCAGGCGGTGCGCCGCGTGCAATGGTGGTGCGGTGGAAGCCGTCAATGAGTGTCCATCGATGAGAAACCCGTCAGGCGGTGCGCCCGTACAAGGAGGAAAGCCATGAAAGTGACAGTGATTGTGTCCATCGATGAGAAACCCGTCAGGCGGTGCGCCCTCCTGACAGCCAGTAACGCGCCCATTTCTGGAGTTCGTGTCCATCGATGAGAAACCCGTCAGGCGGTGCGCCCCAAGAGGTTCAGAAACAGCCTGAACAAAAGGAAACGTGTCCATCGATGAGAAACCCGTCAGGCGGTGCGCCAGAAAGCGGCTGAGCGTTCCGGTGAGTCGACCATGCAGTGTCCATCGATGAGAAACCCGTCAGGCGGTGCGCCGGAGGCTCAAGAAGGAATTGAAGGCCGAAATAGCCCAAGAGGTGTCCATCGATGAGAAACCCGTCAGGCGGTGCGCCGAATCGCCACGCGCACAGCCAGACGTGAGGATTATTGTGTCCATCGATGAGAAACCCGTCAGGCGGTGCGCCATTCTCTGGCGCACGTTTTTCGGCTGTTGAGCTAGTGTCCATCGATGAGAAACCCGTCAGGCGGTGCGCCATGACCGGCGAAGGACACCTTGCGTCCGTAGTTCTCGTGTCCATCGATGAGAAACCCGTCAGGCGGTGCGCCAAACACTGTGCGGTACTCGGGCCGCATGCGAAATTTGGTGTCCATCGATGAGAAACCCGTCAGGCGGTGCGCCCGCGCCGCCCGCCGTAACCGATAGACTCATGTTCTGTGTCCATCGATGAGAAACCCGTCAGGCGGTGCGCCGCGCGAATGTTCGCGCCGCCCGCTCACATTTTATCTGTGTCCATCGATGAGAAACCCGTCAGGCGGTGCGCCGGCGCGGTGTACGGCAACGTCGTAAGCGCGGTGATGTGTCCATCGATGAGAAACCCGTCAGGCGGTGCGCCGCCAGTCAAAGTACATCCTTTCCCGTATTACGTGTGTCCATCGATGAGAAACCCGTCAGGCGGTGCGCCGAGCGGCCAAAACGCAAGTACAAGCGCCGAAGCCCGTGTCCATCGATGAGAAACCCGTCAGGCGGTGCGCCATCTGCTTCCGTCGCCGGTCGCATCCGCCGCCGCGGTGTCCATCGATGAGAAACCCGTCAGGCGGTGCGCCAGCCACCGTGCGAAACCATTGAAAAGGGTAGACTTACGAACACGCCCGCGAGTACATCTCTCATCCGTACCGCTCGGACGAGTATTCTTGCCATTGACAGTTTCCCATCCCGCTCGATTTGAACGGGTTTCAGCGACGCGAGCACCTCCCGCACCCCCACGCACCACCTTCGCACTCGTGGACACTTTCGCCTCAAATCGGGGCGACTCCTCTGACTTTTTCCTCATGGATGTTCTCAGCGCAAGCAGCCTTTTGGTTGCCATCGCTTCAAGCGGTCACCCGGCGAGTTCCTCATGGGCTGAGCCACAGAGGTCACGGGCTGAAGACACGTCACTGAGATGGCGGCAGTATAGCACACCCTTTAGCTTACTCATTCGCTTGGTGCTGAATTGAGATTGGCATTAGCTACCCGAATGCCGTTAGCGCATGCAGCGGCTACGTGTGCCCAGAAATCCTTTCCGCTGTACCAGCGTTCGGCGCGAAGGAATCTGCCCGAGGGATCGCGAAATAGATACCGTTCGCCACCTGTTTCCTCTTCTCGATCTTGCAAATTCTCAGCCATCGAAGCACTCTGCCCACGTGCCGATTTTTTTCGCGACAGTCCGTCCTCGTCCGTTAGAGCTACCCAGAACGAAACGCTATCCGAATGATCTGACTTAAGAACAGTGCCGGGCGAAATATGCCCGACCGGCTTAGTCACGGCTCCGGCATCATTAATAGTTACGCGGATACCCTCAAAGCCACGCAGGAAGCGCAATCCGATATTTGCAGCGGCATTCTCGTCCGCATTAACCGGCAAGGCGTGCAGAACACATGAACGATTCGCGCACGCGAAGTGCGTTCCGCCATCTCGCAGGACCCACGGGCGTGATTTCTCTAGATCATATGCGTGTCGATCAGTGCGGAGCCTTTCCTCCATTTCACAAGCGATTTTTTTCAGATTCGCATCACGGATATCTGCGGAAACCCGAACCCGCTGCATCCAGCGAGTACTGAGCCAATTCGGATCAAACCGGCTCGCGCGGCATCCCGGAGCACCGCAATGTGAGCAAAACCGCGACGAGAATCGTGCGTCCACCGTGGTGATGGGTACTCCGAAGAGATTTCCTACATGAAGAGAAAACTCTAGGATGCGGCGATGCGACCAGCGTGCGAGTCCAGCGTTTTCATTCTTTGGGCGATCAGAACTCATTCTATAGCGTGTTAAGTCCTCATAGACAAGAACGTGCGCCTTATCGAACGCGGGATGTGGATGTCTTGTGTTCTCTTCACTAACGCCAGCCGGTGTGGCGCACTGAACCAGTTCCTCTCGTTCCCGCCGATAGAAGTGGCCACGCTCAGGCCGGTGCCAAAACAATTCGCCGGATGGAGCCTTAAAGAGCCAGAGTCCTCGCCGCAAGTCTTGTTCGAAACCGAGCGTTTGCGCCACGTCGGAATGGCTGATAAGTTTGGCGCGATGCTCGCGAAGATTGTCGATGTGCTCCGTATCGCACCGGTCGAATTTCGCATCCTCTGGAACTCGGCGCACGTCACCGGGCCAGCGCGGTCGACAAGACCACCGTCGCACAAAATTTTTCACATCTTCCAAGAAATTGAGTCGGGCCATAGACAACCCACCCCGGTGCGTCTTGCCATGCGGTAAGTTATTGGCATCATCCTTGCGGTCCCTATGTTTAGTGATTGGGGGTTTTCGCACAAGCCTAAGCAAACCATCCTCAACAATCCGGCCTCCGCCCTCTCTATAGCTCAGTTCGCGTGCGAGAGCCCGGTCAAACTCAGCCCACAATCCGGAGCCGACCCGTCGGCCTTTCTTAGCATCGTATCCACTGCACAACGCCATCGCGAGTGGGCACCGAAGCTCGTAAACTGCGGCGGCGAAATCAGCGTCCTCTTTGTCGCGCTCCGTCTTTAATGCGTCCCGGTCGAGATTTTGGTTTTTTGCGTCCGTCTCGGTTGGGATAGGCGTTTTCGGCAAGAGGTCACGCAGCGGCTTGAGGGACTTGTCGTGCGACACCAGCCAATCCCAAACAGACCCGTCATGATGAATTGCTCTCTGTGATTCACCCATGGCATCGGTTTCGGCTGATCGAAGCAATTGCTCGGCGGCTTTCCGGCAGTTCTCTTTGATTTCGTCTACATTCAGAGTCTTGAGTTCGCTCTTCCAGAGAATGCCAACAGGCTTACTTGTGCCGTCGCTGCGCCTCCGAAATCTCATGCCGGTTTTGACTCGACTGGTAATGGAATCAAGTGTCAGCAACCGAACGATGCGCAGCAAGGTGTTGTTGAGATTTAGGCGAGTACGAACAGAGTAGAGGCGGTCGCGGAGAGCTTGTTCGGCTGCAGGGAGCGGTTCTCCGTCACCTGGAAGCAAGACCCTACCCGTGCGTTCGAGCACGGCAAACACAGGCTTGCCCTCGCAGACGCCCGCTAGCCAACCCACTCCGTATTGAGGTTGTTCGAACGACAAGCGCCACCAAGCACCCGCTGAGGATGTTCGGTAGCCGAGATCAGTTCCACGAACAGCAAAGCCCTTATCAATTGCTTCTTTTGGCCACACCCAAGACCCAGGAGAGCGAAGACTGCCGGGCTTCGCTGTGTCCTCGCTGCCGGACTTCCGTCGTGCGCCATCGAATCGGATTGCGCTACTCAGCTTGAAAAAACCCGCCATCCCGTCTCGCGGGTTCTTCCTGTCGATGTAGCCCAGCTTTTTGGTCAACCACTCCGGCAAATTGCCTGTGCCAGCATCACAGCTGAAATTCGCGTAGATTCGCGGTGCCCTCGTCGCAGCGCGGCGTTTACGGTTGGCGGCCTCCAATTCATCGCGGTCCCAAGTAAGTTTCATTCCGCTGAGAGTGCCCGGACGGGTTTCATCGCCCAAAAGGTCATCACGAAAGATGAGCTCTTGCTTGGCCGATACGTCCTCATCCTTCTCCGGCAATGTGAAGCTCGATTCGAAGTCCTCGTAGCCTCGCAACGCGATTCTTACTTTATCCTTAGACGTGTACGAGCCCTCAGCCTGCCGGCAGAGCACTTGCTTCAGAATGAGAACAATCCGTCCTTGACCATTGCAGGTTTTCTGGCGCCTCAGCCAATACTCGACGGCTGAGTTCTCTCCGAAGAATGGCCATACGGGATGCTGGACTGGATCAGTTCGCGTGAACGTGATCGACTCCGGCCTGTCGGCAAGATGTTCGTTCTGGGTCACGAACGCACTGACGCAGTCACGGTCATCGCGGCCACAGTCGTTGTTCGCAACATCGTTCGTGCCGTCCCAGAGCCAACGCCGCTCCGGCGCAGCAAGCCATTCAAAAAGTCGTTGGTCACCAAAATCCCGTGCTTCCCTCGCGCGCATTTCATTTAGTGCTGCGATCAAATCGCCCGCGGACGGTGCGGACGTGCCCGCCTTTTTAGCTCTGTCGATCAGGTCAAACCATTTGTCTCGGACCTTTACCCAACCCTTTGCGGTACGCTTGCGGACGCGAGGCTCTTCGGCAGCACCATAGGCGATACCTCGGAGATGCTTCGGCATTTCCACGGATTCATATTCGCGCAATGCTTTGACCCATTTGCGCTGCCCGTAAGCCGGTTGTTGTTTGAAATCCTCTTTTTCCTGTTCAGGCGGTGCCAGGAATCGGATGTCCTTCGACGTCAGCACCTCCTTCTTGATTGGCTTGCCATCATGCTTCACCCGCGCCCAGCCGCCCTGTTCGAACAGCCGCGTTTTCGATTCCCACACCACACGTTCATTCGTCCGCCGGTGTACCCAACCGAGATGACTTCGGATTCGTTGACCGGACATGTTCCACATCGCGTAGTTCCATTCGGCCAATGCGCCTTTTAGCTGAAGGTGCTCAGCTGGGCGTTCGAATCCCGGGATAGGCAGACAATCTGCTTGCAAAAGCTTTCTATATGCTGCGATGCCGCCCGATGTCGCTGATGCAGCCTTCCTCGCTTCGGTTTTCCCTTTTTCGTCTTTCCATGATTCACAATAATCTTTGAGAGAGGCTCTCGTCAGTTCCCACGCGCGATCCCCGCTTTCTGCTGCGTAGCGTTCATGTTTTGCTCCCCACGTTGCGATGAGCTTCTTGCCGTCGCTTTCAGCACTAAGGAATTGCGGCGTCTTTGCGGCTGCCTCTTTCAACGCCTCCCATGAAGGCGCATATCTCAGCAGCTCCGAGATCGCCTGTTTAAGCATCCATTGCGGGCGGCGACCGCTCTTTTCCTTCAATTCCCCCGACTTCGATACTCCTCGTTCCCGTATTCCCTTCGCCGTAGATGTACTTAGTGTAAGCAGGTCGAGATCGTCTCGGGGCATTTGCGTGCCGTTCGCATCTTCAGTTGGCGGGCACAATTCCTTGGAAATGCGGCGACAGCACTCCGCAAGCTCAACTGCTTCAACATCGGACTTTCCTTTAGCTTTGAATACATCCAACAGTTCTCGGTTTTCGATCAGGGCAAACGATCCCAATTCGACCTGAAGGCGGTTTCTCGCATCAATCAACTGTTCCAGCGTCGAGATGTCATCCCAGTCGCGCCAGATGCCGTCCTTCTTCTCACGAAATACTCCCGCCCCTCGATGCATTCGCAATAGCCATCGGGTCAGATAGTCCACTCCAACATTGAAGGCTTCCCGCGTATCATCAAGCCACCTTCTCGTTGAGCTGATCTCTTCCAAACGAGTCGTGAATCTATCTTCATCGACGGGCTTGTCAGCCCATGGGCGCAGGTCAAGCTGAAGTTTGTAGCTCTTCGTAGCCATAGACGGATTGCGGCGTGAAACAGGCTTTTTATATCACAATCGTGCGGGAACCCACGTCAGGGAGAGGCTGTCCGAGCACTGTCGCAGCTTCACGCGATGCATGTTCGTCTTCGCCCAAATCGAGGATGAGGGCCTTGTCCAGCTTGAGATTCATCTCCGCTTCGAGCGCCGTTTGCATCCGAACTCGATCAATCACTTTGAGAACGCAGAAGAATACGGAGTATTGCCACGATTCACCGAAGCCTTTCATCACTCTGTGAACGCGGCGAAGCCGTTTCGGTTCCCGAATGTCATAGCACACTAGATAACAACGGCGCATGGAAAACTCCAGCAGTCTAACGAGTTGTCAAAAATGAGAGCGTTTCGATCTCGCCCACGCACCACGCAGCGATCATTCGGGCGTGAAGCGCCAGCATTCTTCGATAACTCAGTTTGTAGCCGAACACCGGATGCGTCACTTCGGTGTCCATCCGGCGCGCATATGCCTGGAAGAATGCCTTCCGGCCTGCGTCTGTGAACATGCACCCCGCTGTGGTCCGCTGAAAGTGACCGTTCGTCAATTCGCCACGGTTAAAAGTCGCGATTGCTACTGAGTCTGCGATCAGTGGACGGAACGGCTCCATCAGGTCCAAGGCCAGCGCCGGTCGGCCCGGCCTGGAAGTGTGATATGCCCCAATGGAAGGTTCCAAACGGCCTACGCGCAATGCGGAAACACACTCGTGCGTCAGCATCGAATACGCCATCGAGAGACATGAATTAACTGGGTCCGGCGGCGGGCGGCGCTTCCGACCGTTTGCGTCGAATTCGATTCCCGGCGCTCCGTTCAGCATTCCCGCAAAGTGCTCGAAGTAAATCGCGGCAGCTTGTCCCTCGTAACCGCGCAGCGATTCCAGCGATTCTGCTTTGGCGGCTTGCGTGGCCTGGGAAGCCATTCCTGCGGCAGCCTGCGCGGGCAGTTCAGGATGATTTCAGATGAGCAGTTTCCGCTGATTTGCAATCTTCGCGGTAATCAAAGAGCGGGCGAGTTCCAAGCATTTGTCCTGCGATTCGAAGGTTAACACCTGCTTTCGGCGGACAATGGCGCTGACAGAATCAAGCGGGTCCAGCATCGCTACAAGGCGGCCAGCGGCTGACAGCAATGCCACCGGAATTCCCTGATCCGCCAACACCTTCATGGCTTGCGTAGAAATTTGAACGGAACCGAGCAGTGACAAACTATCTACGCTTGCCAGCGGCACCTCTTTTCTACCCGCCTTGCTCCCATTTCCATCATTGATCGTCAGCGCCATGCCCTTAACACCGACTCGCGTTCCGTTCTGCTGAGCGACGATTTGGATTCCTTCATCGCGTGGCGGCCATATTTTGCGAGGCGAGATGTGGTTTCCGTTCGATTCGCCGCGTTCGCAATTCACTTCATCGGGCAAGCAGATTGGTTGCAATGAGCAGCGAATGCAGCGCGGATCATTCACCAGGGGAAGTGGCCTCGACCCACGGGCACACGTTTTTGCCGCCTCCAGAGTCGATAGAGCCTCAGACTTCAGAGCGGCATCGACAGGAATCGTCAGGCGAAGTTTTTCGGAAGCGTAATAGAGGATTGCTTCTTTGACTTCATATCCGGCTTCCTCCAAGAGGATGGCTTGAAGTCCAACCTGTACGCGATCCGTCGGCCAAGGCTCGGGCACGGACAAGGTTTCTTCTTCATCATCAAATTCATCGCGTGTCGCTACGATTGGGCTGCGCTTGGGAGCACCCTTGCGGTATTCGACGGGAACGGCAACATTGCCGACGATTTCCGCCAGATCAAGCGTGGCCGTAAGACCCAATTTATCGCTGGTTAAAACAAGGCTCCGCACAGTCTTGGGCCGTCCGTTGGTTTCTGTCTCATCAGTAGTTTCTGGAATTTCGGCGCTTGGTTTGTTAACGCGGCGATGTACTGCCTGACCCTTCTCAGTATCGACGCTGGGCAGAAAAACTCCCTCCACCTCCATGTAGTAAAAGAGGCGTGGGCAATACGCATATTCCGCAACGGTCCGAGCGGGCCAGTGGGTCTCGTCCGTCATCAAGTACGTCCAGTAAGGCAGCTCCGGTAGTGGAAGCTATTCACTAAGAATAAACGGGTCATTCTTCCATGGTGATTTGTCTTTTTGAGGAAGGTGCCGAAGTATAAATTCGCCTTGTTTACATTCACGGCACACGCTTACTATGCTGCGTTAGCTCTACATTCGCGGACAATCTGCTTAGAACGCCGCCCTGCCGAAATCCGGTCTTGCGGCCCGCAAAAGCTGACGGCGAGGTGTAATGACGGAACTCATTTGGGATGGCAAGTACAAGGATGGCAAAAAGCAAGGCCCGGTACGGATCGCGCTGCCATTTCAGACAATCGAAACAGTAAACGAGAGCGCTCAGGATCGTCGCCGCAATCTGGAGCTTTTCGCCAGCGGACGTGATACCGAATGGCGCAACCGGCTCATCTGGGGAGATAAGAAGTACGTCTTACCATCGCTTTTGCCTGAATTCGCTGGCAAAGTAAATCTCATCTACATTGATCCCCCCTTTGCCACCGGCGCAGATTTCTCTTTCAGTACCAGCATCCCGGACCCAGACGGCCTTGACGAAGTAACAACGCGCTTTCGTAAAGAGCCCTCCGTTCTCGAACAAAAGGCCTACCGCGACACCTGGGGGCGCGGATTGGATTCATACCTCGAGTGGATCTATTCAACGATCACCTTAATTCAGGAATTGCTAGCCGAAGACGGCAGCCTTTATGTGCATTGCGATTCTGGCGTGAACTCCTATATCCGAGCGATTTTGGATGAGGTATTTGGAGCCGAGAATTTTAGAAATGAGTTGACTTGGAAGCGCCGGGTTGGCATGAGCAGCTCAGTTCACGAATCGAATCGTTTTGGCGTTTGCACTGATACGATTTTCTTCTACGCAGCATCCGAAGACACTTTGCTCACTCCCCAGTACAACATCAACGCGCCTGAATATCAGGACTACATCGCTGAAAGATTCAATCTTATTGATGAGAAGGGAAGGCACTATCAGGCGACAAGTCTCGTCAACCCTGCCCCTCGACCGAATCTCATGTACGAGTACAAGGGATACAAGCCTCCCCGCAACGGTTGGATGATCTCAAAAGAGAAAATGGAGCAGTGGGACCGAGAAGGTAAGCTGTATTTTCCTAAAGACAAGGACTCACGAATCCGTCGTAAGAGCTATGCCGACGAACTCAAAGGCATGCCGATACAGAATCTGTGGACTGACATTGCTGAGGTGAATTCACGAGCGGAAGAGCGAATCGGGTACCCAACGCAGAAACCAGAGGCCCTTCTTGAACGTATCCTAAACGCATCCTCTCAAGAAGGAGACCTCGTTCTGGATTGCTTTTGTGGCTCCGGGACAACAACAGTTGTAGCGGAAAAGCTAAATCGTCGCTGGATTACTTGCGATCTTAGCCGGTTTGCAATCCACACAGCACGGAAGCGTCTTCTTGGTATTCCCAACGTCAAGCCGTTTGCGGTCCAGAATCTCGGTAAATACGAGCGCCAAGCGTGGCAGGCAGCAGAATTTCCGGCGAATGGCAAAGATCATCTGGAAGAACAAAGGGAGCGGGAGGCTGCTTATCGGCGCTTCATTCTCGATCTATACCGCGCAAATTCAATAACGGGTTACGCATGGCTTCATGGAACGAAGGCCGGTCGCATGGTCCATGTGGCTGCTGTGGATGCTCCTGTTACCCAGGCCGACGTGAAGGCTATCGCACGCGAGGCATGGAAGGCGATCGGTTCTGGCAAGGGCGCACCAACAAAGGCAGGCGTAGATATCCTCGGGTGGGAATTCGCACTGGAAGTGAACGAACTAGCGAAGCAGGTTGCCGCTGAATCCCGTGTAGATGTTTCGTTCAAGAAGATTCCGCGCGAAGTTCTGGACAAAAAGGCAATCGAGCAGGGCGACGTAAAATTCTTCGAGCTTGGAGCGCTCTCGGTTGACCTAAAGCAAAAGGGACGTCAGACATCCCTGAAACTTACCGATTTTGTCATCCCTACGGACGATATTCCCGAAGAAGCGCGGAAGGCCATCAAGCACTGGAGCCAACTCGTTGATTATTGGGCCGTGGACTGGGATTTCAAGAACGACACATTCCATAACCAATGGCAAGCATATCGAACGCGCAAGGACCCGAAAATCGAGCTTGCGACGAACTACGAGTATAAGGAACCGGGGAAATATCGCGTCGTCGTGAAAGTCATCGACATACTCGGGAACGATACTACGAAGACGCTCGAAATCACCGTGAAGTGAGACAACCCAGCCATGCCTCGAAAAAAGAGCAAGACGGCATCACCGTCCCAAACTGAGCTGCTTGATATAACTTCCAAGCTGCGAACCGCTCCCTGTGTGCCAGCCTTGCGCGAAGCGGTGAAGGCATGGAAAGCGGGCGGCTATAAAGGCGTCACCGATACAACTCGCATTTTGCTGAACCACTGGTTCTATACCGATCACCGACTGTCTACGGTTTTGCCGTTTCAATACAACCAGGCCCAACAGGAAGCTATCGAAACGCTGATTTTTGTGTGGGAATACAAAAAGGTCCGCACACGCAAGAGCTTGCTGGAACGCTACGCGCAAGATTTGCGCGATCTTCGTCTGCCGCCCGACGACAACTTTGCACGCTACTGCATCAAGATGGCAACCGGCAGCGGCAAAACAAAAGTCATGGCGCTGGCAATTGCGTGGCAGTTTTTCAATGCGATGCGGGAGCCGGAAGATGTGGCAAAAGATTATGCCAAAACCTTTCTCGTCCTCGCTCCCAATGTCATCGTATTGGAACGGCTCAAAACCGATTTCGCCTCGGCTCGAATTTTCCGCGCCGATCCTGTCATTCCGAAGGAACTTGAAATCTTTTGGGATTTTGACTGCATCATGCGCGGTGAGGCCGAAAAAGCTCAGGCGGAAGGAACGCTGTTCCTAACGAACATTCAGCAATTCTATGAGCGGCCAGACCGTTCGGCAGAAAACGAACCCGCCGAAATGACCGCTGTGCTTGGCTCTAGGCCGCCCACGAGGAAGTTGGAACTTAGCGACTTCAGCGAGCGAATTGCGATGCGGGCAGGCAATCTTCTCGTCGTAAACGACGAAGCGCATCACACTCATGATGAAGGCAGCGAATGGAATGCTGTTATCCGCCGCTTGCATTCGAAAACACCGCTAACGGCAGAACTGGACTTTTCGGCGACGCCCCGGTTTCAGAAGGGAGCCATCTTTCCGTGGACGATTTCCGATTATCCGCTTAAACAGGCCATCCTTGACGGCATCGTGAAACGGCCTATGAAGGGCATTGCGAATATTCACGATGCAAAATCCGAGCACGCAAGTGTGAAGTATCGAGGATATTTGGCCGCTGGCGTTGAGCGTTGGCGCGAATATCGTGCGCAATTAAAGCCCCTCAAGAAGAAGCCAATTTTGTTCGTCATGCTCAATAGCACGGAGGAGGCGGATGACGTGGCAAACTGGCTTCAAACAACCTATCCAAGCGAATTCGGCGGCGAGAGAACACAAGTGATCCATACGGATAAGGGCGGCGAAGTCAGCAAAAACGATCTCGATGCCGCCAGGAAAGTCGTTCAGGGAGTGGATAAGGAAGACAGCCCCATTCATGCGATTGTCAGTGTTCTGATGCTCCGCGAGGGCTGGGACGTTAAGAATGTCACGGTCGTTGTCGGTTTGCGACCCTACACTGCTAAGGCCAACATCCTGCCCGAGCAAACCATTGGGCGCGGCCTCCGGCTCATGTTCCGCGACTTGCCAACAAGCTATACCGAGCGCGTCGATATCATCGGGAACAAAGCATTCCTTAGCTTCGTGGACGATTTGGAGAAACTCGAAGAACTGAAATTGGACACGTTCGAAATCGGCAAAGAGAAATTACACATCATCACGATCCTCCCGCTCGAAGATCGCAAGGAATTTGATATCGGACTGCCCGTGCTCACGCCGACGCTCGTACGCAAGAAAAGTCTGTCCGAAGAAATTGCGGACCTCGACGTTATGGCATTCCAAAGCGTGATCCTGCCCATGAGCGAAGATGATCCCCGCTCGAAAACATTCACGTATGAAGGCTATGACATCATCACTCTCAAAAAAGAGTTCGAGCGCGAGTACACAATCCCGGAACCGCAAACCGCTCAAGAAGTGATCGGGTATTATGCCCGCCGCATAGCGGAGGCCGTAAAGCTACCGGCACAATTTGCAGCTCTGGCTCCCAAGGTACGCGAATTCTTTGAGCAAAAAGCATTCGGCCATCAGGTCGATTTGAACGATCACGCCATCGTTAGGGCAATGAGCACGGCGGTCGCGCACTACGTTTGCGTGGATGTTTTCAAAAAGGCTCTTCAGGCGCTTACCATCGAAGAACAAAAGCCACAGCTTCTCGAACCCGCGAGGATGCTCTCGACCTGTCCCCCTTTCCCGTGGTCTCGTCCGGTTTGGGAAGGGCAAAAGTGTATTTTCAACCTCGTGCCTTGTGACAACGATTTCGAACGGGAATTTGCAAAATTTCTGGACAACGCGAAGGATGTTCGCGCGTTCGCCAAACTCCCGCGCGCCTTTGGCTTCACAATCGAATACACCGATACATCCATGAATCTGCGTAATTACGAGCCGGATTTTGTCGCCGTAGACAGGACTGGAACGCATTGGCTTCTTGAATCGAAGGGCCAAGAAAATCTGGACGTACTGCGAAAGGATGTTGCAGCCGCACGATGGTGCGAAAACGCGAGTATGTTGACCGATAAGCAGTGGAGATATGCCAAGGTTCCACAGAAAGCATTTGAAGCTTTGCAGCCAAACCGCCTTGCCGATCTGGCGGCTCTTATTCCTTCTGTTCGATGAAGTGAAAGGCTGAGGTGTTATTGCCATAGTGTCGTTCCGGGGAAACCGCCTCAGCGAAATAGTCTGTCTGGCTGCTGACGGATATCGCCGAAGCCAAAGGGCGGCTGCAACTCTACCGACTTAGAACGGGCGTGTCCTGGTGTCACCCGCGACATGGTCCGTCGCGTTCTGCGCCAGCTTCAGAAGAAAAGGCCATGTGGCTTGCTTGGGCCGAGGTCCATCGGCCTACTGGCGGAGAAGGGGTAATACGGGTAATACCCTCAAGCACGGGTAATAAAGAGGGTAACAGTCTTGGAAGGTCCGCGAATTTTTGTCCCTCCAGCAGGTTTCGTTCTGAGTGCTTCGCCGATCTGAAATCTTAACATGTCCATAGGTAATCTATAGTTGACATATAGACCGTAATAGAATACCATTTTGCCGAAGAAGGAGGCACGCCATGACAGCCTCGTCGGACGTTCAATCCCTTGGTAAACGACGCAGAACGGCTCTGCGTGTCTTTTATGGCTTTGTGGTCGCCGCGATTGCCGCATTCACGTTGGGAGATCGTGCAAGCGATTCCCGAGGCGCAATGACGGCAATCGGGATTCTCCTCGGGGGCGGCGCGCTCTGGAGCTTTCTTCGCTTCCTCCGAGCCGCGGATTCACATCAGAAACTCATCAACCACGAAGCCACGAGTTTTGCCTTCGTTGCCTCCCTGCTTCTCACGTTCGCCATTGGTCTTTTCCAGCGATTCGGACTCTTCCCGGATGTCTTCCTTCTGGTCCCAGCCCTGATGATCGCGTTTTGGAGCATCGGACTAATCCTCGCTTCTTGGCGGTACCAATGAAGACCCGGCTGCGCGTTTTGAGAGCGGAGAAGGAATGGTCGCAAGCTGAACTGGCCGAGTCGGTCGGCGTGACCCGTCAGTGCATCAACGCGATTGAAACCGGCAAGTATGAGCCTGGCCTCGATCTGGCGTTCAAGATTGCCCGCATATTCGGCAAGAACATCGAGGAAGTTTTCATCTATTCAGGAGAGCAAGCCTCGCCCTCGTCTTGAGTGAGTTTTGAGGTGAGCAGCGCGGATGTCCAGCCATTCGCATTTTCGACCTGCCTATTTTTCTCCACAGTTAAATTCTGTTCACCCTGTACTGACCGCAACGGAGCATTGCCATGTCCCGAAGCTTTGACGGATTCGAAATCGACGACTTTCGCGATTCCGGCTTTGACTCTGGGCGGGACGTAGGCCGGGGTTCATCTTCCTCGTGGAACGACCCGAAGGGTCTTTACTACATCCACCGAGAGGAAGAAAGAGCCGACCGACGCGAGCAAGAAGGACGGGAGCGTTCTCGCACAGAGCGCCCGCCGCTGGCCCGCGAGGAACGCGTTCAGACGATCCTCAGTCAACGCACAAGAACCAAGTACACGGACCGGGACAAAGACTATTCCCTTCGCGATTCAGAGATTCATACGCTTTCGGAAGTTGGCAAGTTCCGCGTCACAGCCGCGAAGGACCTCGCCGAATTGGCTTACAACGGCGACCGTAACCGGATGGAGAGCGATATCGAACACTTGGCCCGTCAGGGCCTCGTCAGACTCACCAGCATTTCAGACAACGACCACAATCCCCTGCAGGTGGTCACGCTGACGAAGGAAGGCCAGCAGCTTTTGTCTCGCGGGAAGATTGTTCGCTCGGACCAAGTCACTTACTACGGGCTGAAAAAGCCTAAAGAGACCAACCACGACGCAGAACTTTACCGCCTCTATCACAAGGTTGCCGACGAGATCGAGGAACGCGGCGGCAGGGTACTTCGCGTCAAACTCGACTACGAGATCAAGCAGGAGTTGTACTCCCGCATTGCTCGCTATTCAGACGAGAGAGGGCAATTAGAGGACGATCTGAAGGAGAAAATCGCCAAACAGTACCACCTCAAAGTCGTTTCCGGCGAGATTCCGATCCCTGATTTGCGCATTGAATATGTGCGCCAGAACGAGCACGAAATCCAGCGGCGCGACCTGGAACTGGCCACCGATCATTATCGTCCGCGCGGACTAGCGCAGAAGGCTCGTGCGGGCTTCCAAATCTATGCCCGGCGCGGGGACACCGACCGATTGCGCCGTATTCGGGACGACCGGGAGCTAAGCGCGGCGATCTTCACCCTGTAACCCATGAGCATCCACGAATCCCAACTCGTCGGCCTCCGTACCTTCGGCTATAGCGAAGCCGAGGCTCGCTTTCTCTACCTTGTGGCAGTGCATTCCGGCTACTTCACGGTGCGGCAGTTCCTAGATTTTGCCCACGCCAAGAGCGGCAAACGGAATGCCCGTTTTGTCGAAAAGCTGTTTCGTTCAGGCCATGCCACGGCCCAGAGATATACGCGCAGAAGTCTCATATATCACCTGTGCTCCCGCCGGATTTATGAAGCGATTGGCAAGGCCCATCTCCGCAATCGTAGGGAGCACGAACTTGATTACATCAAGATACGGCTCCTCGGGCTGGATTTCATTCTTGCCAACCCCGAGGACCGCTATTTCGGGACGCCGGAAGAAAAACGGCGCTACCTGATCGAACGGTTCAAACTCAGCGAGAGCGTATTCTCACCGTCCAACGAGAATGGCAAGGCGATCACATTCTCCGAGGGATTTCCGGTCTGCGTAGCCTTTCCCGCTCCCGATTACATGCCTGTGGTGACGTTCACTTATGTCGATATCGCGCATCGGAACCTCGACCGATACATCCGACACTTACGCACTTACCGGCCTCTGTTCCGTCAGCTTCCGGGGTTTCAGTTCATCTACATTTCCACCGCAGCAGGCCTCCAGCAGGAAGCCCAACACCTTTTCTCGTTCCTCGTGGAAGGCAAGGGCCTCTCAGATGTGGCTCGCTACTTCGATATCGAGGCGAAATGGAACAGCAAGAAATACAGCCTCGTTACGGAGAACGATCTGATCTTCCGAAATCAAGTCGCGAAGCGTTTCAAGGGCGAGATATTCGACTCCCTCTTCCGTCTTTGGAGAAGAAACCAATTGCCGGAGGATTTGCGGGCGGAATCGGAAACAACCAAAACGCCTTCACAAAAGGTCCTGTTCCGAGCCGTCATCGTGCCAGGCCAGGAAGCTGTATTCGGCCACAGCAGCAAGAGATGGGGTGACGGCTGGGAAGTGCGCGGTACTTCAGGTACGGCTTCAGTTCCCAAATCAAGACCGGCCCAATCACAGGTTCTTGAAAGAAGAGCGGATACATAAATGCAACGGGTGACATCTGCACGCGGACAAAACACAAGAAAGGGCGGGAGCGACCCCGTCGTGTGCGGCTTCAAGCCGCCCACACGTTCGTGGGGTCGCTCCCGCCCGCACCGAATCGCGCGGTGCCGTGTTTTGTCCGCGTGCAGAGTGTGGAGCAAACAGCTTGTAATGCGAGTCGTAGTACACCGCGAGAGAGGAAAGGAGGAACGCAATTGCCACTACTGAAAGCACCATCCAAACAACCAAAGACTACAACCCTTCAGGTTCGTCTGGAGGAAGAAGTCAGACACAACCTGGACCGATACGCCGAATTCATCGGCGCAAATGCGTCCTACGTCGTCAGCGAAGCACTCAAGCTGCTTTTCAAACGGGACGACGAGTTCAAGCATTGGCTGAGCCACTATCCGACCAAGATCGAGGAGCAAACACTCAAAGGAGACGTTCTCACAAAGACCGCGTAACAAACATGAAGCCTCGTTCAATACAATCCGGCACGCGCGAGAATACAGCGTCCTCAAGACAGCATGCCCCGCGCTCTGCAATGCGCTCGATCCAGAATCAAGCAACGAAATCGGCAGGCACCTCATGCGAGGAGTTACCTCCAAGACCGCCATCATCCGCTCAAACATTTTCTCCTAGCCCTCCGAACAATGCCGCCCGCATCGCGGCCACAGAGGGAGAGGGGGACCACGGCAAGCATCTTCTGACGGTTCACGAAGTGGCTGACCTATTGCAAGTCCCTGTGTCTTGGGTCTACGGACGAACACGCAAGCGATCCCTGGAGCGAATCCCAAGTTACCGACTTGGAAAATACTGGCGCTTCCGTCAGGACGAAGTCCTGGCTTGGGTCGAATCGCTACGGCGCGGCTCCCACGCGGCTTGACATGCGGACTACACTCAAAGACGACACAGAACAAGCTGGACGGGCCATCCATGGAGGAACGATGGCTCGAAGAGGTTTCCAGCAAGGATCGCTTTTCCGACGTGGCACTCGGAGGAAGGTTTGGGTGGCGCGTTGGTGGGAGGACGTAATTCAAGCAGACGGTACGCTCGGTAGACTGAGACGGTCCGAAGTACTCGGGACCGTCGCCGAATTTCCGACGCGCCGTCTTGCGATGCAAGTGTTGTCTCAGAGGCTAGGGACAATCAACACCGGCAAGGCACGACCAACGTCTGTCCGCACATTTAGCAGTTTTGTCAAAGACGATTGGACACCTGTGGTTTTGCCAACCCTCAAGTACGCAACCCAAAAGCACTATCGGTACATGCTCGACGTGCATCTCATTCCGTCCTTCGGCCAGAGGCAGCTTCGCGAACTCACGCGGGAAGAGTTGCAAAGCTTTCTCAGCCGAAAACTCAAGGATGGTTTGTCGTGGGAAACTGTTCATCACTTCAAGTGCGGTCTGAGCAAGATTCTCGGCGCAGCCGAAGAATGGGGTTATATCTCCGAGAATGCGGCTCAGAAAACGAAATTACCACGGCGACAGCATGGAACAGAGAAAACGGTTCTCACTGCTGCTCAAGTGCGAGACCTTGGGGCAGCTTTGAATGGACCGGCACGCTCGGTCACGCTGTTGCTGGTGCTGACTGGGCTACGCGTCGGAGAGTTGCTTGCGCTTCGCTGGGGAAGTGTCGATTTGAATGCTCGCATGCTTCGGGTTTGCGAAACCGTATATGACGGGCATTTCGATCAACCCAAAACCAAGCGCAGTGCACGGACCATCCCGATTGGAACGGAGACGGCAGAAATTCTTGCCGCCATCCGTCCTGCCGCTGTTGATCCAAAGGCTCTGGTATTTTCCACACGCGAGGGATTGCCGCTGGAACGATGGAATCTCTTGCGCAAGCACCTGAAGCCCGCCGCGAAAAAGTTGGGGCTGCCTGGTGTTACGTGGCATCTTCTGAGGCATAGCCACGCGACGATGCTCGATTCCGTGGGCACACCCATTGGCACAATGCAGTCGCTTCTGGGCCACTCCACGCCGGAAATCACGCGCGAAATTTATTTGCACGCGGTCCCGGAAGAGCAGCGTCGCGCAGTAGAGAGCGTTGAGAGACTTGTATTTGGACCCAAATGGACCCAAGTTCAGGCTCCGGCGCAACCGGCATCGACAAGATTGAATTGAAAAATCAGGAGTTAGTGGTCGGGGCGTGGAGATTTGAACTCCAGACCTCCTGCGCCCAAGGCAGGCGCGCTACCAGGCTGCGCTACGCCCCGACATGAAGTGCGGATTGATTATACGCGACCTTCCGCCTCCCCGCGTCTGCAGATAGGTTCGGATTGCGAGTCTACCTGACCAGTACATAAATCGAGGCCAGCGGCTTCGGCGAACGCTCGACTAGGCCGCAGTGCGCTCTGACACCGCGCTATTCTCCCTTGCCGTGCGGGGCGAGCTTGTGGAAAATTATTTCGGGCTTGGCGCCGAGCGCCGCGATTCTTTCCCGGCTGCGGCGAGCCTGGCGCGGCGGGCATGCGAATTGTTTTCACTGAATTAGGCTGAATCTGTTCGGGTCGAGAACTCATCCGATTTGGGGTACGGGAGTGGCGTCAATCAACCTCCCGGCTCCAACCTTATGGCCGATACACCCGATACCCCTGGAACCGCGCCCGACAACGCCGCACTAGCGCCGGAGCGCCCTGCGGCGGCGGACATCGCACCTTCATCGGCACCCGCCGTGTGGCGCCCTCTGTTCAACCCGTGGCTGATCGCGGTAGTCGTGGCGATGGCGGCGTTCATGGAAGTGCTCGACACGAGCATCGCCAACGTGGCGCTGCCCTACATGGCAGGCAGCCTCGGCGCGAGCAACGACCAGA
>Ga0335075_10005164_pt1 | contig 20314 bp, 16 predicted proteins | sample Lox_Sample_24_FD_206723 | JGI IMG/M metagenome (GOLD analysis project Ga0335075, IMG submission 206723) | Soil microbial communities from Loxahatchee National Wildlife Refuge, Florida, United States - Lox_Sample_2.4 | ecosystem: Environmental > Terrestrial > Soil > Wetlands | place: USA...
TGACGGAAGCCCATGGGCCGGGGCGCATTGCTTTCAGCCGCGATGGCGTGGGACACATCTTTGCCATGCACCTGAAACAAGGGCAGGCGCTGGATGTGCGCGAACATCAGTTTCTGGCAGCTACCGACCAACTCGATTACACGTTTGCCCGGGTGAAGGGCGTGGCCAACATGCTGATGGGTGGTACCGGCTTCTTCATCGATACGTTTACGGCCCACAGGGGCGACGGGATCGTGTGGCTGCACGGATATGGCAATGTGTTCGAGGTTGCCCTCAGCGCGGGGGAAAGCATCGACATTGAACCAGGCGGCTGGGTCTACAAGGACCGCAGCGTGACCATGCAAACGCAGTTTCAGAAGCTCTCGACCGGATTATTCGCCAGTGCGGGACAGCTTACCTGGAATCGCTTCAGCGGTCCGGGACGTGTGGGTATACAGTCGATGTACATTCATCTCGGGACCCCGGAATAACCTGAGCGATCGGCCCTGAAAGCTCCTGCCCGGCCGCGCGACTATGAACGTCCCCAGATTTTTGCTCATCGCAGGGCTCGCTGCCTTGAGCGTCCATTACTGGCATCGACACGAGACTACAGTCGCCCTGGATGCGTCCGCTGATGAAAATGGCTTCGTGGACGTGCCTGTCCAGGACCAGAGCCCGGATACGGTTTACATCGTGGCGGCCGTGAATTGTCCACGCGCAGCGGCGCAGCGTGCGGATCGCCTGGCGAAGGATCTCAGCGACAAGGGTATCCCGGTTATCCGCACGGATCACTGGAGCTATCACTGGAATGGCGTGGACAGAGCTGCTGCCAACGATGTCGCCAGGCGTCTCAATGCAGTCGGGAACGGTCCCTTGCCCATCGTTTTCGTGCGGGGCCGGGCCAAAGGTGCTCCGACGTTGGATGAGGTCGTGGCAGAGTTTACGAGCAGGTGAGCACATGGTGCTTCACCGCGGCCAAGAGGGCCTCGATGTCCTGCGGCCTGGTATTGAACGCCGTCACGAGCCGCACCGTCGTACTGCGCTCGTCCATCCAGCGATAGAACTGGAAGCCCTCGGCGTAAAGCGCCTGAATCAGCCTCTCGGGTAGCTCGGCGAACACCTCATTGGCCTCGACGGGATGACACAGACGCACTGCAGGCAGGCCCGTGAGCCCTTCGGCCAGTCGCTGCGCCATGGCATTGGCGTGGCGCGCATGTCGCAGCCACAGATCCCCGCAGAGGTAGGCCTCGAGCTGCGCTGAGAGCACACGCATCTTGGAGAACAGGTGGCCCGCGCGCTTGCGCCGGAAGCCAAGCGTTGCGGCCCGTGCCGGCTCGAACACGAGGATCGCTTCGGCCGCCAGCGCGCCGTTCTTGCTGGCACCGAAGCTCAGCACGTCCACTCCGCAGCGCCAGGTCAGCTCTGCCGGGCTCACACCGAGAAAGGCGACGGCATTGGCAAAGCGGGCGCCATCCATGTGCAAACCGAGGCCATGGCGGTGCGCGACTCGCGCGAGCGCGGCGATCTCTTCGGGCCTGTAGCAGGTGCCCGCTTCACTGGCCTGGCTGATGCTCACGGCTGCCGGCTGTGTGTGATGCACCACGCCGATGCCGCCCGGCAGCTGCTCGCCGAGACTGTCCGCATCGAGCTTGCCGTGCTCGCCCGAAAGCGTCTGCAGCTTGGCGCCGCCCGTGAAGAACTCCGGCGCGCCGCACTCGTCCACGGCGATGTGGGCATCGGCATGGCAGAAGATGGTTCCCCAACCGGGAGCGAGCAGGGACAGGCCCAGTGCATTGGCCGCCGTCCCGGTGGCAACGAAGAAAGCCGCCAGCTCGGTCTCGAACAGGCCCTGCAGCTGCACCTGTACCCGCCGTGTCTGTTCGTCCTCCCCGTAGGAGGTGCGCGGGCCCTCATTGGCGGCCGCAAGCGCCGCCAGGATCTCGGGGGCGAACCCCGCCGTGTTGTCGCTTCGAAAATCCATGACTCTCCGCGCTCAGCGCAAGGCAATCAGACTGAGCAAAACAAGAAACATCAGAAACACCGTGCCGGCCACCCCCAGCAGCGCCACGGTGCGCCACATGGCGCCAGCTACTCCGAGCCGATACGTGCCGCGCAGCTGCGCGAACATGTGACACGGTGGCACGATCACCATGATCGCGGCGGCGAGGCCGCTCAGATGCATGACGCCGAGCAGAGAGGCGGTCACCACCAGCAGCGACATGAACGAGAGCGAATAGAGCGAGAAGACCGCATGGTCGTAGGCAACCACATCCCGGCGACGAATGAAAAGCAGACTCAAAAAGGGCAGGGAGATTGGTATCAGCAAAAACGCGAAGTGCGATCCGGCTTCCCGCAGGCGCAGCAGATACAGCCGCGGATTGCTGCGGATATCCTGCAGCGCCGAGGCCAGCAGCGGATGCGTCTGCGCCAGATTGGCGGGTAGCAAGGCCCAGGGATCCAGCCCTGCCACTGCGGCGCCGCCAGGGTTTGCCGCCTGCGGGAGTGTGGCGCGCAGGGTGCGCAGAGCAGCGGCAGCGATGCGCTGATTCAGGCGCGCTGCCGACAGCTCACTTTGCGCGTCGGACGGATCCGCACCGCTGGCGCGCGCACGCCCCAGCGCGGCCGTTGCCGAGATGACCTGCGCGTTGGCCTCATCGACCTGTTGCTCCAGCTCTGTCAGGGCACTCTGCCGCTGGGCCGGGGTCAGGGTGCGCACGGAGATCGTTGAGGGTTCGATGGACACGACAAAGAGCAGCAGGAAGATGCAGAACAGGAACAGCGTCAGCGGATTGAGGTAACGGACTCGCTGGCCATCCAGGTAGCGACGCGTCAGCAACCCAGGGCGCACCGCCAGCAGCGGCAGGGTGCGCAGCGCCTTGGCATCGAAGTGCAGCACCCCATGCAGCAGCTCCTCGGCCAGGTGCAGAAGGGAGCGATGCACATGTCCAATCTGCCCGCATGCGTGACAGTAGCGCCCCAGCAGCACCGCACCGCAATTGGCGCAGAGCGGCGGCGCGGGCGCAGAGGTGCCGCGGACCGTGGTGGAGACGGTGCTCGACACGAGCGGGCTCAGTGTCCGCCCTGCACGCGCAGGCCCGCTTCGCGCAGCACCTCTGCGAGCGCGACTTCGATCTGCTCCGCCTCGGCACGGGCGATGCGCTGCAGATGCAGCACCGGCCCGACCAGCACTTCAAGTCCCCGCCGCAGCACGCTGCCGGCGGCGCGAATGCCGGCCTTGTGCTGATCAAACCGCTGCGCGGGCGTGTAATGACTCATGCCGACATAGATACCATAGGGATCGCCGCGACAGTCGCTATAGTCCAGCAGCACCAGGTACAGGTTGCTGCGGCCACGCTCGCCGGCGCGAAAACGCTGCGCACTTCGATAGAGCAGTTCCAGCGCGTCGAAGTGCCGCATCGGTAACCACTCCGGAATGCTCTCGGCGGCATGCTGCCAGAGCCGCTCGAGGCACCGTTCCACCTCCAACGACAGCGCACCGCGCATCCATAGCTCGTGGATGCAGTGCGCTCCGAGCAGCCCGTCGCGCCCCTGCAGTGCGTGCTCGAATTCCCGTCGCAACTGCTCGTCGGCTAGCGCCGCCAGCGGACGCGCAGCGGGCATCATCTTGCGATCCAGCACCCCGCTATTGTGGGACTCACGATCCGCAGCTGTCGAATCAGCAGCCCGCGGGCGAGCAGGCCCAGAGCACAGGCCATCCCCTCGGCCGGGCCCCACGGCAACCGGTGCCGACCAGTCGAGCGTCTGAGCGGCGGGCAGCCGGCCGCTGCTGCGACCGAATACCTGTGTATAAAATATTCGCTCACACAATGAGTTGTAAACTTTAATGAATGTAACTTCGAACATATCTGGTTGCCGCATCGCTCGCATGCGGTAGCGATGTGCGCTGACAGCAACAGAGGACGGTGCTCGACGCGAGGCCGGGCGCCGCGATGGCAGGCTGCACGCATGGCACGTGTCCCCGTACAGCTGCGCAATGCCACCCCGGCAGAACGGCCGCAGCCACCTCCGGCACCGCGCGGCCCGCAGACACCACCCCCGCCGCAGGGGCCACCGCAGCGTGTGCGCGTCGGTCCTCTCTGGTGGGTCCTGTTTGCGTTGCTGATGGCGTGGAACGTTTATTCGTTTTTCCCCCGCCACAAGACGCAGGTCGCGCTACCGTATAGCGAGTTCATTACGCAGCTCGGGCAGGGCAATGTCGCCTCGGTCCACCTGGTGGGCGATGCGATCGACGGCACCCTGAAACATGCGCTGCGCTGGCCACCCACCAAGCCAGGCGCTGCCGTGCCCGCGCCCGCGGCCCCGGCAACGCGGGCGGCTCAGCCGGCACATCCGCCCGCGGCCGCTGCTGCTCCTGCCCAAGGCACCAACGCCACTCGTACCAATACTCATCCCGCTGCGCGGGAAGCGCGGGCTACGCCGAAGCAAGCGGCGGCGCCGGCACCGATGGAGTACAGCAACTTTCGCACGACCTATCCGAGCCAGATCGGCGATCCGACGCTGATGCCGACGCTGCGTGCGCAGCACGTCACGCTCGAGGTCAGCGAGCCCTCGACGCCCTGGTTTGCCTTCCTGCTGACCGATGGCATGCCGATCCTGCTGATGTTTGGTCTGCTGTTCTGGATGGGACGGCAGGCGTCGCGCAATCAGAACGGCATCTTCGGCTTTGCGCGCACGCGGGCACGCCGGTACACGGAGGACCGCCCCAAGCTGACCTTCAACGACGTGGCGGGCGCGGATGAGGCCAAGACGGATCTGGCCGAGGTGGTCGACTTTCTGCGCCATCCGGCAAAATATCTGGCCATCGGTGCGCGCATTCCGCGCGGCGTGCTGCTGGTCGGTCCGCCGGGCACCGGCAAGACGCTGCTGGCGCGGGCGGTCGCAGGCGAGGCGGGCGCGCCGTTCTTCCATATCAGCGGCTCGGAATTCGTCGAGATGTTCGTCGGCGTGGGCGCCAGTCGCGTGCGTGACCTGTTCGCGCAGGCCAAGGCGACGCAGCCGGCCATCGTGTTCGTCGATGAGCTCGATGCCGTGGGCCGCCGCCGCGGCGCCGGACTCGGGGCCACCAACGACGAGCGCGAGCAGACGCTGAATCAGCTGCTGGTGGAGATGGATGGTTTCGATGAGCGTCAGCAGGTGATTCTGCTGGCCGCCACCAACCGGCCCGACGTGCTCGACCCGGCATTGCTGCGCCCGGGGCGCTTCGACCGGCAGGTGGTGGTGCCGTTCCCGGACTGGCGCGGGCGGCTCGGAATTCTGCGGATTCATACGCGCCACCTGCACCTGGCGCAGGACGTGGATCTGGAGCGCCTTGCGCGCACCGCGACGGGACTCTCCGGTGCGGACCTCGCCAATCTGTGCAACGAGGCGGCGCTGGGAGCGGCACGGGTCGACCGTACCGAGATCCTCATGGCCGACTTCGAGCAGGCCTGGGAAAAGATCGTGCTCGGCGCCGAGCGCAGCACCGTGCTCAACGATCGCGATCGACGGGTGGTCGCATACCACGAGGGCGGCCATGCACTGGTGGCGTGGCTGACGCCGGCCGCCGATCCGGTGCGCAAGGTCAGCATCGTGCCGCACGGCCGCGCGCTCGGCATCACCGCGCAGCTACCCGATGAGGATCGCTACAACATGAGCCGCACAGAGCTCATGGCGCGTCTGGATGTCATGCTTGGGGGGCGCGGCTCCGAGGCGGTGGTGATCGGTGACATCACCACCGGAGCAGAGAATGATCTGGTCGAAGCTACACGACTGGCACGTCGCATGATCACGCGCTGGGGCATGGGGCAGCTCGGGCCCGCGGCATTCGACTATCACGATGAACAGCCCTTCCTTGGCTATCAGCTCTCCCAGGGGCGCGACTACTCGGAGGCCACGGCAGCGCGCATCGACGAGGAGATCGAGCATCTGCTGGAGGAACGCCAGGACGTCGTGCACGCACTGCTGATGAATGCGCGCGAGCAGCTGGATCGACTCGCCGAGGCGCTGCTGAAGGAGGAGAGTATCGGCGAGACGGAGCTGCGCGAACTGCTGGGCCCGCGACCCGAGGCGGCCTCACCCGCTCCGGCCCGTACCGCCGTGCGTGCGCGCGCAGCTCCCAAGAGTACGCCTGCGGCCCCGACGTGAGACGTGGGACGTGAGACGTAAGCTCCCGCTCAGCCGTGCAGGCGGCTGAGCATCCAGAACACGCCGAGGCCTGCCAGCATCGCCGTCGCGGCATCGCGCGCCAACGCCCAGGGGGCCGGCGCGTGCGACGCGCGCGCCCGGCGACTGACCGCGCCACGAGCGAGCATCAGCAGGACCATGACACCGAGGGCCGCCAGCAGTGCGCCGATGTCATATCCCACCGCCATCGGCAGCAGTGCCCGCTCGCTCAGCTGCTGAGGCGCCAGGGCCTCGGGCAGCACGAACCCATCCAGAAAGCCAAATAGAGCGGCCAGCAGCGCCACTTCCAGGCCCCGGCGCTCCAGCGTCGTGCGTGCCCCAAGCAGGCCGCCGGCGAACAGCGCCGCGCCCGCCAGCAGCAGCACCGGCCAGGTGGCATGCCCCAGCAGGCTCAAGGCCGCCAGGGCGAGCAGTGCGCCCATCGCGCCAATGATGGCCAGGCGTGGTCGCGCGAGCTCGCGCACCATCGAAAGTCCCGCCACCAGAGCGATGAGCAGACCGACGGCCGAGCCCAGCAGCTCGCCGCGCGGAACCAGATCGCCCGGCAATGTGGCAACCAGCGCCAGCGCGTAGCCCCCCGTGAGGGCGAGACCGAATGCTCGCAGATCGCGCATACGGTGCACCAGCAGCACCGCGCCGAGCAGGAAGCACAGCCGATCCCAGCGTCCGAGCATGCGCGCGAATCCCAGAGCCAGGTAACGCCCCCAGCCAGCGGCAGGTGGCGAGTGGCCTGCCGACACGGCCAGCTGCTGGTGCGTCGCCGTGAAAAGCTCTTCGCGCGCGGGCCCATCGGCCATCTGCACGCGCGCGAAATCGATCTGTCCGGGCAGCCGATCGAACAGCGCATGATCTTCGAGCACCAGACCGGCAGGGGTGACGGAGCCGCTCGCCGGCAGTGGGCCGGCAGTCGCGTCTGCAACGCCGGGCGCACCGCACTGAAAGAAAATCTCGAAACCGTACAGACCGGCAGCCACGGTCAACGGATCAACCCGTCCGATGTCGTAGCCCTGATCGATCGCCTCGCAGGGTGCATTGTTGGCGCGCACCGCCAGGTGCTCGAGCAGATACTCTCCCACCCGCTGCTGCACCAGCACTTCGATGTCGCTGCCGGCAACGCGCTGCGCATCGGCCACGGGCAGCAGGAAGCGCGCCGTGATGCGCCCACGCTCCACACTCCAGCTGGAGTAGCTGGCACTACCCAGGTCGGCGCCTGGATTGGCGGGGGTCGCGACGCCGTCGGCCCAGTCGATGGCGGCAGCCCGTGCGCCGATGGGCAGAAGCAATAGCGTCAGCGCCAGCAGTGGCGGCAGCAGCGGCGCGATCCAGCGCAGGCCCGGCGCTGCGGATTGCTTCACTCGGACTGCCCCGGCGCGAGCAGGATCTGCGCCTGGCTGCGCAGGAACTTCAGGTTCTGCCTGGCGGCCTGATCGGTCAGGGCGATGCGGTAGTCGTTATAGACCTGCGCACGCGCGTTGGGGAAATCCTCGACGGCCGCTGGCTGGCGCTGCTGCATGACGAGCACATGCACGCCATCGTTCTGCACGATCGGATCGGAGACCTCGCCGCTGCCGAGCATCGTCGCGACCTGGTAGAGCTGCGCGCCGAGGTGCAGCTTGGCAGCGAAATCGAGCTGCTGCGAATCATACTGGGGCGAGGCGTCTACCAGGCCGAAGTGCTCCATCACGTAGGAGACCGCCGCACCCGAGCGCAGCTGATAGACCGCCTCCACTGCATCGGCCTGCGCCTGCGCCACGGTCTGGTCCGCATTCTGGTAGCCGCCCACGTGCAGCACCAGATTCAGCACCGTCATCGTGCCCTGGCTCGAATAGCGATCGCGGTGGGCGTTGTAGTAGGCACGCAGCTGCGCCTCGGTGGGCTGCACCGCCTGCGTCGGGGCCGCAGCCTGCGCGTCGACCGCGTCGGCCATGGTGGTGCGCACCTCTTCGGTGGTCTCGGGCAGATCGAGCGCCAGTGCACGCTGCACCAGCAGCTCCTTGTCGATCATCTCGTGCAGCACGTGCGCGCGCTGCGCGGCGGTGGTCTGGGTGAAGGGTTCTTCCGTCTCGGTCGCTGTCTGCGAGATGAAGTCGCTCATCAGCACGCCCTGCTGATTCACCAGCGCGACGTAGCCGGGCGGCACCTGCGTCAGGTCGCGCGCTGCATGGTGAAACAGCCCGATGCCTGCGACGAGCAGGCCGCTGATCATGCCCACGACCGGCAGGGCCACCCGCCGCTGCGCCGGGCTCGCCCAGCGCGAGAGCTGTGGCAGCAGCCGACGGCTGCGCCTGGAGGCGGAAGTGACGGGGTGCATTGACGTGTGTGGTACCGCCATCGCTCTAGCCCCTCTCGGCGCTGCCCTGGACGCTGCCCTGGGCGCTGCCATGGGAGAGCCCGTGCAGATAGACCGCCAGCGCGCGGATCTGTTCGAGGCTCAGCCGTCCCTGCCAGGCTGGCATCACGCGGTGACGACCATAGAAGATGCTGTCGTAGATGTCCTGCTCGCTGCCGCCGTTGTTCCAGTAATTCGCGGTCAGATTCGGTGCGCCGTAGTCCGCCTCGCCACGGGCATCCGTGCCGTGGCAGTCGTAGCAGCCGTACAGCTGACTGTAAAAGAGCGTCTGGCCGGCGTTGGCAGTCTCCGCATCATAGGGCCGGTGGTTGAGCTTCATGAGGTACTGCACCAGCTCGTGCACCTGCCCGGCCGTGAGCCGTCCCATCAGGCCGAAGGCCGGCATCTCGGTCACATTGAGCGCCTGGGGTTGCCCGCTGCGTATCCCATACAACAGGATGCGCTCGATCTGGAACACGCTGCCATTGCCCCAGAGCCAGTGGCCCCCAACCAGGGCCGGCGCGCCGATCAGAGGATTGCCCTGCATCTGCGCGCCATGACAGACCGCGCAGTTCCTGGCAAACAGCGGCTTTGCCTCCTCATCGGCGAAGCGCACCAGTGCGGGATTGGCGTCGATGTCCTGCGGATAGGTGCGCAGCAGCGCGCGTGCCAGTGCGTCGCGATGCCATCGAGCCTGCAGTGCCCAGCCCGCCAGCGCGGCCGCCAGCAGCAGCGGCAGCGCCAACCCTGCCAGCAGCCGCCACCTGCTGCCAGCGCCGCGCGCCATGATCAGGCCGCCGCAGGCAGGCCGGCGGCCTGAGCCGCAGCACCACCCTGTGTCTCATCGAACAGGAGCAACCGCCCCGCATTGCCCAGACCGAGGAAGGTGCTGAGGTTGTGCAGCAGCGCGGCGATGATCGGCGCCTCGATACCCAGCACGCCGGCACCCGACAGCACGATCAGACCGAAGGTGAAGCCCAGGCCGATCGCCACATTCACGTAGATGGTGCGCCGGCAACGACGGCTCAATCGGATGCAGGTGCCGAGGCGTCGCAGGTCGTTCGTCATGAGTGCCAGGTCGGCGGAGGCGAGGGCGACGTCGGCGCCCTGCGAGCCCATCGCCACGCCCACGGCGCCGGCGCGCAGGGCCAGCGAGTCGTTGATGCCATCGCCCACGACCATGGGGCGGCGGCCGGCCTTGATCTCCTGCATGACCCGATCCATCTTCTGCTCGGGCAGCATCTCGGCGCACACTTCGTTGATCTGGATTTCCTCGGCCACCTGATGTGCGACGGCGGCGCGATCGCCCGTCAGCAGCACCATGTGCTCGATGCCCAGGCCCTTCAGGTCCTGCACCGCCTCCGCCGCGCTGCTGCGCAGCTGATCGAAGAACAGCAGCCAGCCGAGGAAGCGGCCGTTGCAGCTGACGCCGGCGATCGGCCCGTCGTGTGCGGGTGGCGAGGGGATCTGCATGCCCAGGCGCACGAACAGGTCCGCGCGTCCCAGCGCGACGGTCTGCCCGTCGAGCTCACCGGTGACGCCGAATCCGCCCAGCTCGCGTGTCTCCTGCAGCGTCAGTCGCTGCTGCGCCGGCACCGCTGCGGCAGCGGCGCGGCTCAATGGATGATTGCTTGCGGCACCGAGGCTGCCGCCGAGCTGGCGCAGCAGCTGCGGGTCCGCCCCGTCTACGGCGCACACGTCCGTGAGGCGCAGCTCTCCGGTCGTGAGGGTGCCGGTCTTATCGAAGATCACCGAGGAGACATCGGAGAGGTGCTCGAGAAAGCCCGAGCCCTTGATCAGAATTCCATGGCGTGCCGCCACCGCGATGGCGGCCACGGCGGTGGCCGGTGCGGCCAGCACCAGCGCGCAGGGACAGGAGGCCACCAGCACGGCGAGCATCGCCGGCACGTTGCCCGTCATGAGCCACACGCCGGCGGCCACGAGCAGCACCAGCGCCATGTACTGTCCGGCGTAGCGGTCCAGCAGCCGGGTCACCGGCGGTTTGGCGAACTCCGCCTCGCGCATCAGGGCGATGATGCGTCCGAGCGTGCTCTCCGCACCCACACGCGTGAGCTCCACGATCAGCAAGCCATCGATGTTCATCGCCCCGGCAATGACCGTGCCGCCCTCGGCGACCTCCACCGGTACCGATTCACCGGTCAGGGACGCCAGGTCCATGCTGGAATTGCCCCGCCGCACGATGCCATCGGCCGGCACGCGCTCGCCAGCGCGCAGCTCGATGCGATCCCCGACCCGCAGCTCACCGCTCGGTACCATCTCGAGGCTGCCGTCCTCACGCAGCCGCCGGCTGTCGGCAGCGGTCAGGTGGGTGAGCGCCCGCACCGCCTCGTGCGAGCCGAGCATGCTGCGCTCCTCGAGCACATGGCCGATCGTCATGATGATGGGCAGGAACGCCGCGGTCATCAGATCCCCGGTTGCCCAGGCTGCAATCAGTGCGAGGGCCACCAGCCGATCCGTGATGCCATGCAGGCTCGGATGGCGCAGGCTGTTCCAGGCCTCGATGAATACCGGAATTGCCACCAGCGCCGCACCGGCACCGGCCACCAGATCCGAGATGCTGCGCTCGGCGGGCATGAACAGGCGCATCGCGCCGGCAATGGCCACCAGGCACAGCGCGGCAAGGGCGACGGTCAGGCGCGAGGCGAGGATCAGGCGCTCGGCGCGGTTGAGCAGCGCCGCCGGGCGGCTCTCGCTACCGCTCAGCGGCGGCAGGGGCACGATGGTGGGGCCGCAGCAGTTCGGATCCAGCGCCTCCTCGATCGGCTCGGCATCGTTTGGTTCGGGCTTGATCAGCGTATTCATTTGGGTTTTCCCGGCATCAGGAAGCGTACGCCACTGTTCGGATCCACCAGCGTCACCGCGCCGACGCGATTCATGATGTCACCGACCTGGTTACGGTAGAGGTTCAGCAGCAGGCTGTTGCGCGTCAGCGAGGTCTCTTCGCGTTCGATCGGCAGAATGGCCGCAGTGTTCACCGTGGCCGAGCTCACCATCTCGCGCGCGGCAGCCTGGGCGGAGCTGATCAACTGTTCCTTCAGCTCCTGCGCCCCCTGGCGTCGTCGCTCGGCGTCCGTATTGGCCGTGGCGACACCGCGATCGGCCGCCTGAGCGGCCACCAGCACCGCATCGAAGGCGGTCTTGGCCTCCGGCGGCAGCGAGGGTGTCATGTCGATGCGATCGACCTCCACGCCGAGCGATGCCCCGGCTGTGGCCAGTGCCTGCAGGCGCGCATTCACGCTCTGCAGCAGCCGGTTGCGCACCTCGGCGCGCAGCGATACGGCATTGCTGCCCTCACCGTCGCCTGCCACGGCCTGCTGTACATCCGGCACCACCAGAAAGTCGTTCAGATTGCGACCGGCCGTGACTGAAACCGTACTGGCGCGGAACAGGCGATTGAGTGCCGCGGGCACGTGCTGCTCGGACAGCGCATAGGCGACCGGATCACTGATGCGATAAATCAGTGTCGCCGACAGCAGCACGGCGTTACCGTCGCCCGTCAGATAGGCAGAGGCATCGGCCGGCAGTGCGCTGTTGTCACTGCTCGGACCGATGAGCGCCGCTGCCTTCTCGGTGGGTGCGGCCAGGGCGGGCACATCCTGGCTGAGCTGTCGTTCCGGGCCGGGCAGCAGCCGCACCTGCTCGATCGGCCGCGGCCAGGCAATCAGCAGGCCCGCCTCCTGCGTGCGCACGATGCGACCGAAGCGCAGCACCACCGCCTGGCTGTCCGAGGCGATCTGCCGCACATTGCTCGTCAGCCACAGCAGCGCCAGCAGCGCCGCGGCGATGTACACCGTGCGAAAGCCGATCGCCACCGACTGCGCGATGGGGCCGGGCGGCGGCACGGGGGGCGGCCCGACGGGTATGGCGCTGGGACTGATCTGTGGATGCTCGGGCTGCGCATTCATGGGCGGATACCGGGCAGCTCAGGGTTGCGAGGCGGCCAGCGAGGCGCTTGCGGGCGCACGCGGCGCCGTGCGCGCGTGCGCATGGGCCGGCGCGTGCGCGGGCGCGTGGGGGGGCGCTGCGCTCGAGGCGCTCGCCGGCAGATTGCCTGCATTGCCCGGACCATCAACCAGCACGCGGAAGGGCGCCGCGTCGGTGCGCAGAATCAGGCTGGTGTTGCGCCCGACAATCTGTCCGATGGTGTCGAGCGAGCGCAGCGTCGTATACAGGCCCGGATCGCGCTTGTAGGCGTCGGCATAGATGCCAGCGGCCTGCTGCTCCGCATTGGCCTCGATACTCGAGGCCTGCTCGCGTGCCTGTGCCACCACCTCGCGCGCATCGCGATCGGCGTCGGCGCGGATGCCCGCCGCTTTCTGCAAGCCGGCAGCCGTCACCTCTGCGGCCGCAGTCTCGCGCTCGGCGCGCATGCGCGCCACCGTCGCTGCAAGCGTCTCATCCGGCAGCGTCATGCGCTCGATGCCAATCTGCCGGATGTCGATGCCGTAGACCTGAAGCATGCGCGCGCGCACCTGTTCGCGCAGCTGCTCCTCGAACCGATCCAGATGCACCTTGCTCGGATCGGTGTTGACCACGTCGGCCATATAAAAGTTGCTGGAGGTGTTGTGCAGGGCCGCGTTGACGAAGCTGCGCAGCTGTCGCGCCGCCTCATCGGGCTGGTTGCGCACCGAGCGCAGGAATTGCAGCAGCTGCTGGGAATCGTCCGGGACCTGCCACGCTGCGTACGCCTGCACCAGCAGCCGCAGCCCATCGCGCATGCCTACATCCTGCAGGCCGGTGGAGGTCGTACGCAGGCGCAGGTCGATCGGGATGGCGCTCTCGAACGGCGCCGGCCATTTCCATGCAAGTCCGGGCTGCGTGACCACGCGCACCGGATTGCCAAAGCGGGTGATCACCTCGGCCTGACCGGCCGGCACCATGACGATACAGGCGGCGGCGATTGCCGCCAGCAGGATCAGCGTGGCCACGCCCGTGCGCAGCAACGGCCTGATGCTGTGATCGTCGTCGTGATCGTCGGGGCCGCCGTGGTGACCGGGCGGATGATCATCGGGCTCGTCGTGATGATTGAACATCGTCGTATCCGTGTCTGCCGGATGCAGATCAGTCAGCGTTGGTGAAAGCGGGCTCGAGCTCGATCGGTGGGCCCGCCGGCTGGGTCGATGGGGTCGCGGGCGCCGAGGTGAGCCCGGCGGGCGCGCTGCCCTGTGCGATCGGTCGCATGTCGATCATCGGTCCGTCACTGCTGCTCAGGCGGTGATCCATGATCGTCAGCGCTTTGCCCCTCAGGGCCGTCGTGAGACTTCCATACAGCCGCTCGAGCACGAAGGAGCGGCCATCCTGCGCATAGGCACGCCGATCGATCGAGAAGCGGTAGGCGGCCGCGTTCGCGGTGTCGCGCGTCTCGGTGGCCTTCGCATTGGCGGCGGCCAGCAGCTCGTGCGCCTCCTGCTGTGCCACCCCCGCCGTGCGCTTGGCGCGACCGAGCTCATCGGAGATGGCCGCGCGCGAATTGATCTCGGCCGCCTGCACGGCGTGATAGGCCTCGGCCGCGCCTGCCGGTGGGTGGATCTCCTCGATGAGAACCGAGACGATGTCGGCACCGGTGTGATACGCGGCAATATCGCGCGACAGCTCGTCACGCAGCTGCCCCGCGACGTCCTCGCGCTGCGCGTACAGCACCTCATCGAGCGTGCGCGAATTGAAGTAGCGCAGCACCAGGCGACTGGCGTCCTCGCGAATCAGCGCCTCCGGATCGGACACGGTGTAGATGGACTGCAGCGCATCCTGCTTCGACAGGCCGACACGATAAAGCACGTAAATCTCCGTCGCGACGCTCTGAAAGCCCTGGCCCGTGCCCTGGCTGGCGACGAGGTAGTGCGCCTGATCCGCATGGGCACTTTCCCAGAGACGATTGAGCGACAGCGGAGGGGTCGCCTCCGCGGAGATCAGCGGCGTGCTCTCCGGCTGCCCGGGCTGCGCGCCGGGCAGCGCCGCGGCCATCTGCCGGCGCAGCTGCTGCCGGTACTGCGTGTAGTCGATGCCCTCGGCGGCGAACACTTCCGGCAATTCCGACAGGCTCACCTGGTCCTGCTCCGCCACCTTCTGCAGTTCCGCATTCACCTGTGCATCGGAGACCTCGGCGAGCGCGGCGCTGCTGACCGCCGGCGGCGCGCCTGGAGTCGCACCCGCGTCCACGCCGATCGCCACCGAGTGAATGGCGCCGTATTCGACCGTGCGCAGGCGCCCGAAGGGCCAGGGCAGCAGCAGATGCAGGCCGGGCCCATAGACGGCCACGGGCGCGCCGAAGCGCTCGTAGACGCCGCGATGGGTCAGGTCGATCAGCTTCAGTCCCGACAGCCCCCAGCACAGCAGCGCCGTGCCGAACAGAGCCGGCAGGATCGCGGCGCTGAGAAACGAGAGTGCCCAGCTGCGGGCGAAGTCCAGCCCGAAATGTGTGCGCAGCAGATTTCCTGGAGCGCGCGGCCCGCCGGTCAGCAGCCCGACGATGACGCTGTCGGCGATCGAGCGCGCATTGGCCGGCTGGGGTGGAGGTAGGAACAGCCGCGCCAGGGCGCGCAGCGCCAGCTCCAGCGCAACCAGCGCCGGCACCCACAACAGCACCAGCTCCGGCCAGCGGACCCAGCCCAGTGCGGCGCTGCGGCCGATCTCGGCACACGCCGCCGCCGCCAGCAGTACGGTGACCAGCAGCAGCAGACGCCGCAACAGCGGCGCCTCGGGCAGCTGGGGGGCGGGGAATTCGTTCATCACGCGCTCGGCCATGAGCGAGACGAACGCGATGGCAAAGACGAAAGCGGCCGCGATGTTGGCCGCGGTGGCATCCGGCGCCACGGCGCTGCGCGGCCAGAGCAGACGCATTGCCAGCCACACCAGGACGGCGCCGAGGGTGACGATGAGCGCCTGACCCTGGCGCGCGACGAAACCGGGGTCGTCGAAGGACCAGCGCGTGCGACCGACGGGCACCAGGCGACTCGGTGTGCTCGAGGTGCTCGCCGTGGTGGCGCTGGTGATTCGCGCCGCAGCAGCCGCGGCGTGTGCGGCCGCATGCCGGGCGCGCGCCGCGGTCATGGCGAGGCTCGCGGCCAGCGCAGTGAGGGCCAGCAGCAGGCTCGCCAGCACGATCGCGCCAAGCCCGCCGCTGAAGACTTCGCGCGCCAGCAGGCGCGTCTGCGGCAGGAGAGTGGACGGCAGCGCTGCGCTCAGCAGCAGCAGGATCACGGCGACGGTGACACTGCCGTACAGCCAGCAGAGCCGCCTTACCAATCGCTGCGGTCGGGGCAGCAGATCCGCAGCGCGCTCCTCGTTACGTCTGTCCACGATGCTCTCTCAAGCCCCCGTGAAGGGCATGTTGCCGGGCGGCCGGGTACCCCCCGGTAGTATACTCCTGTACTCCCCTATAGTATCGGGGCGGCGGGACATCGCGCATCGGTATATGACGCAGTGCGCGTTGCGCCGGCAGCGCCGCCGCGGCAAGCCCGGCGACGGCCATGCATCGCCTAATACGCACGCCATGGCGTGCACCCTCGCGGCGAATGCAATCGGCAGGGCCGACGGCCACTACCCGCCGTATCCCCGGGACCGTTCAGCTGCGATCCGGAAACGCGAGCGCAGCCAATAGATACGTCAGTGCGCCGAGGAACACGATCCAGAAGCTGCTCGGCCAGTCCGTATAATATGCCAGTGCCAGGCCCGCCCAGGCATCCACCAGCGCCAGTACGACCGATGCGAGCAGCCCCCAGCCCAGCCGGCGCGTGAGCCGCTGCGCGGCTGCCGCCGGTGCCACCATCAGGCCGAAGACCAGCAGTACCCCGACGATCTGGGCGCACTCGGCCGTCACCACCGCCACGACCAGCAGAAACAGCACCGAGATCAGACGCAGCGATACGCCCTTCGCCTGCGCAAGCTCAGGCTGCAGCGTGCTGAAAAGAAGCGGACGCGACAGCACCGCCAGTGCCGCGAGGCTCAACACCGTGAGCGCCGAGAGTATCTCGATCGTGGCGCGATCGACCGCCAGCAGATTGCCGAACAGCAGCGCCGTGGCCTGGCCGGCGTAGGCGGTATAGAAGTGCAGGAACAGCAGGCCGAGGCCGAGCGACAGCGCCAGCACGATCCCGATGGCAACATCACGCCGCTCGAGCTGTTCACCGAGCAGCCCCATGCCGGCGCCCGCACCGACGCTGACGATCAGCATGCCCCAGAGCGGGGAGATGCCGACCAGCACCGCGCCCGTGGCACCGGCGAAGCCCACGTGCGCCAGCGCGTGACCAGCGAACGTCTGCGCCCGCAGCACCAGGAAATAGCCGGTGCAGCCTGCGACCAGCGCCACCAGCGCGGCGGCCGCAAATGCATTGCGCATGAATTCGTATTCGAACATCCGGTGGCTGCGTCAGTGTCGGTGCGGATGACGATGCTCGTCGCGTTCGATCTCGAGACTGCCGGACATCACGAAGATGCGGCCATTGACGTGCACGACGTCGATGGGAGAGCCGTACAGACGCGACAGCGCCGGCCCGTTGATGACCTGATCGACGCTGCCGAGGGCGACGTGACCATTGCCGAGATACAGAACGCGATCCAGAGCCTCCAGCAGGGGATTGAGCTCATGCGCAGTGAACAACACCGTGATGCGCAGCTCCTGCTGAATGCGCTTGGCCAGCTCGACGACGCTGCGCTGGTGGTGTGGATCGAGGCTGATCAGCGGCTCATCGAGCAGCAGCAGCCGCGGCTCTCCCAGCAGCGCCTGGGCGAGCAGCAGGCGTTGACGCTCGCCGCCGGAGAGCTCGGCCAGCGAGCGCGAGGCCAGTTGCCGCGCGCCGACCAGTTCCAGCGCCCCATCGATCTGTCGACGCGAAGCGGCGGAGGGCAGCGGCAATCCCCAGCGATGACCCTGCGCGGCGCCGGCCACGAAATCCCAGCCACACAGTCGTCCGATCGGAGCCTGGCTGCGGGTCTGGGGCATATAGCCGATGGCCGGGTTGCCCCGCGCTGCCGGTGCGCCCAGCACGCGGATGGTTCCCGCATCGGGCCTGACCAGGCCGAGAATGGCGCGCATCAGCGTCGTCTTGCCGGCGCCATTGGGTCCGAAGACCCCGACGAACTCCGCGTCCTGCAGCGTCAGGCTGACGTTGTCCAGCACCTGCCGCGCACCCATCGTGAGCGAAACGTTCTGCAACTCCACGGCGCTCATTCAGTGCTTCTCTGCCAGTGCCTGGCTCAGATCCGTCAGGGTCTGGCGCATCCAGGCCTGATAATTCAATCCGGCCGGCTCGGTTTCACTGACGGCGACCAGGGGAACGGAGGCCTGGCGGGCGATCTGGAGCATGCGCTGGACGACCTCACCGCTGGTCTGTCGATTGTAAATGAGCACGCGAACCGCATGGGTGCGCAGCGACTGCTCGAACTGGCCGGTTTCGCGCGCCCCGGGCTCGGTGTCATTCATGATGGAGAGCTGGAAGGCGCCATTGCGCATGTCCAGACCGATGGCCGCCGTCAGATCATCGGCGACCGGTTCAGTCGCGGTGATCGGCGCCCCGGCGTAGAGCCGGCGCATCCGTGCAATCTGCGCCGCGATGGGTTGCAGCGACTGAAGGAACGCCTGCAGGCGTGCGCTTTGCAACGGGCGCGCAGCCGGATCGATCGCATCGAGCTGCAGCGTGAGCGCCCGCGCGAGCGTCGGCATCGTCTGCGGGTCATACCACAGATGAGGATTGACGTCCGCGCCCGTCCGGCCCATCAGCGCGGCGACCGATAACACGCGCCGCGCACGGCGGCCGGCATTGGCGAGCAGGCGCTCGAGCCACGCATCGTAGTGCGCGCCGTTATAGATCAGGATGTCCGCATCGGCGACGAGACGGGCAGTCGCCGCATCGGGTTCGAAGAGGTGCGGGTCGGCATCGGGGTTGTTCAGGATGCTCACCACGCGCACGTCGGGGCCGGCCAGCTGGCGGGCCACATCCCCGTAAAAGTTCTCCGCGGCCACGATGAGTAGCCCCCGACTCTGCGCCGCGGCCCATCCCGGCCCCGGAACGCCCAGCGCCAGGCAGGCCACCAGACACCACGCCAGGCGCGGACGCATCCGCCGGACAGGCGCGTATCGCTCGCGCGGTGCGAGCTGCAGTGCAATGGGTGCCACTCGCTCCTTCCGGCAAGCGGGCTGTTGGTATGCCATCTTACGCTGGGCTCATCGGCGGCGGCCGTTGCGCGCTGCTAGAGGTAAGGAGAGAACAGCCAGAAGAGGCTGTCGCGCAGACGTCCGGGCAGTCCGCGGGCGGAGCTGGCGGTGACCGGGGCCCGGGCATGCTGTCGGGCCGACAGAACATAACTTGCCAGCTCGGCGCAGACCTCGGCGTCGTAGATCTCAACGGCGATCTCGAAATTCAGCCGCAGACTGCGTGGATCCAGATTGGCCGAGCCGATCTGCCCATAGCGCGCATCGATTACGATCAGCTTGGTATGCGAGAAGGGCGGGGGCTGCAGATAGATCTGCACGCCCTGGGCGAGCAGCGGCGGCAGCCAGCGCCGCGTCGCCCAGTCGACATAGCGCAGATTGCTGCGCTCGGGCAGCACCAGGCACACCTCCACCCCGCGCAGCGCTGCAGCCTGCAGCGCCGCGGTCAGCTCCGGCGGCGGAATGAAGTAGGGCGTCATGAGCAGAATCTGGCGCTGGGCGACCGAGATCGCCCCGAGCATCACGAACAGCAGCTTGTCCAGATCCTCATCGGGCCCTTCGGTGATGACACGACAGACGCTGGCGCCGCGCGCCTCGGCATACGGCGGCACGGCGAGCGCCTCGCGCGAGGCGAACAACCAATCGGCACTGAAACTCTCGGCGAGTTGCGTCACGACCGGGCCGCGCAGCCGAAAGTGCAGATCGGCCATGCGTCGATCCTTGCCCTTGCCGACCTCGCGCGCGCCGATGTTCATGCCGCCGACGAAGCCGGTGTGCCCGTCGGTCAGCAGGAGCTTGCGGTGGTTGCGCAGATTCAGCGACAGGGCCGGCCAGGACAGTCGCGGCGGCAGGAAGCGATAGGCGGCAACCCCGGCACGACGCAGCAGGCGTACGGCGTGCGGCCAGCTGTACCACTCGCCCAGCCCATCGACCAGTACGCGCACCTGCACGCCGCGGGCGGCCGCAGCAGCCAGGGCGTCGATGAAGGCGTGGCCCACCGAGTCGGTATCGAAAATGTAAGTCGCCATCCAGACGGTCTTGCGCGCCTCGCCGATCGCCGCCAGCATCGCGGGAAAGGCGTTTTCACCGTTCTCCAGCAGCTGCACGGCGTTGCCCGGAAGACGCGGGCGTCGGGTGACCGCATCGCCGATATGCGCGAGCTGACCTGCGAAGCCGTCAGGCCCCACATCGAGGGGTGCGGGCACACCCCCGCTCGTGAGGCCGGCGCGCAACTGTCGGGCGCGCGTTCTGACGCGATTGACACCGAACAGGCCGTAGAGCACCGCGCCGGCCAGCGGGAAGAACCAGCACACGCCGATCCAGCCGAGCGCGCTGCGCGGATCGGGCTTGGTCAGCAGGGCATGGACGGCTGCCACCGCGGCGCCGGTCACGTAGAGGATCGCCAGCGCCAGCCCCAGCAGCGCCGCATGCGGGGCGATCAGGTGCATGGCCTGCGCCGAGACATGGCTGATCCGGTGCTCATAGGCGCGCCCATCATAGGGGATCGGGGCTCGGCACAGGGGATCACACGGCCGCTGTCCGCTACGTGGAGCGCCCTCCCTGCCTTGCCAGCTGCGCACGCGCCTGCTGCACGACGCCTGCGAGGGCGTCGGGGGCATCCGTGGACGCGCGGATCACGCAGATGCCCGGCTGAG